>SDBT01000387.1_pt1 | contig 68259 bp, 100 predicted proteins | sample 2277101 | NCBI WGS metagenome assembly SDBT01 (sample SAMN10404973, study PRJNA504765) | marine sediment metagenome | isolation source: marine sediment core GS10_PC15, 103 cmbsf | place: Arctic Ocean: Southern Knipovich Ridge | collected 2010
ACCGAATCCTTACCACCACTAAACCCCAAGAAATAACCTTCCTCCGGCTCATGCTCACGAATGAAAGCAATGGCTATCTCAGTTTTGGTTTGTGTTGTTAATAGGTTCAGTTGTTCCATCTGTTAGTCCTCCACATCTAACGGCCTGTTGACCACCATTGCCGACCGCTCCCAGGTTACTTTTTGTGATATTGCTGGTAGTAAATCACTCATGGCTTACCCCCTTTCTAGTTGTTTCACGCGTTTTTGAATAGCTGGCAGGCTCTTGGAGTTCAATGGCCCAATTTCCTCAATCGCTTGATTGAATACCCGCTGTCTATTCTCTAACCATTTTTTCTTACAATCATAACATTGACGTTGCTTAGAATAAGCCAAATCCGTTCCGCAACCCATACAACGTGCCATCAGTTCCTCCCTATCAATCAAATATTTAATCTCAGCTGATTTACTGCACGCAATCGCTTGATGTCTTGCTTAAATTCAGCATTTTCGGCTTTCAGGGCTATCAGTACATGAGGCCAAATAACAACTGGACACACCAGACTTTCAAGATGGTCTTCCTCGTTACCTTGATAAATCCAACACTCTTCATTTGCAAAACGGGCAAACCGATCATCTTTGAGCTTTTGGTTTTCGGCTTCTAATCGGCTAACTTCCTTTTCTAGTCCTTTTATTCTGTCAGTGCGGCGCTCTGCAATTTCCTCGAACTTTCCCATCACTTACCCTCCTTTCGCATCTTCACAACTCTGGACTAACACCATCCGCAGTGCATCCATTTCCTGAGCAGCATGATGATACACCTGTTTGATTTTCGACAATAGCCTTTCCTGGACGAAGTGCATTTGCGTTTTTATCTCGGTGCTCCCTGGTCGAAAACCCCCTGTTTCTTCTAATTTTCGTTCGAGACCAATTTTCTGTCTCACATAATCCCCATATCCTTCTTGGTCAAACATCGCCATTTACCTCCGATTCTCCGATTCTTTCCGAAATTTCCTCAACTCTTGCTTGATGTCAATGAGGGTATCCAGTGTTTCCGCCTGAATAACTAGGGTTTTGAGCTTGTCCGGTTGGGCTTTTTTCTCCGTCCATCCAACCGTTGTAATGGCACTATACGGACAATGACATGGTGTATATTTAGCGCCCCTCCCTATCGGTTTCAATTCACACGGATTACTACAAATATTACATATCCATCCCATCACTTACCCCCTATCTGATTTCATCTATTTTTTCAAAAACAGCATCGTACGCTGCTTCTGCCAGTTCTTTACACTCTTCACAAGACTTTTTTGTTTCCCCGTAACTAGCCGATGCCATAATGTTTTTCTTGTTATCAATACCAATAATAATTACCTGATCGAAGCCGAATTCCCGGCTAATGGCTCTTACCGCAGCCACCCTTTTTGACGGATTAAAGCCCATCACTCCCCCCCTTTCACCCGACATCTTACCATTATCAAACTGCACCAACACAACGGACACCCAGGCGAACCCTCTCCATCGACATCAAGTTCTGATTCTCCCAAGGTGCCTTTCCAATTGCATACAGGACATTTCACTTTAGCTTCCGTTATTTTCATCTTCCCCCTCCTTACAAAAGGCCACCAGATCCTCACACATCTGATTCCACCTCATACGTTGGGCGTTTATCATAGCGTTCCCCTGTGTGATTTTCCGGTTTGTCCAGATAGCTAAAATTAGCCGGATTATGCCTAATGCCAATATTCCACCCACCATCCATTCCATTAATCACTCCTTTCTGCATCCACCTCTAAAAGCACCATCCGCAGCGAATCCATTTCCTGAGCAGCATGGCAATACACCTGTTTGATTTTCGCCAATAGCCTTTCCTGAGCAAATTGCATTTGCAGTCCTATCTCCTTGCTCCCGCGAAAACCCCCTACTTCCTCTAATTTTTGTTCGAGGCTGATTTTCTGTCTCACATAACGCTCATATCCTGAAAGATCAAACATTTTCACTTACCCCCTTCCGCTCGATAAAAATTAAATGTTGGTTGAAATCCCCCCTATTCTTAGATATTTTACATCTAGGGCATATTTTATTATCCATTAATTCCATTATCCACCACACGCTCGACATCGAGCCTCTTTAATTGCCTCCCATTCATCCCTCAACCTGATTATTTCCACCAATACCCAACGGTCGTTTTGATACCATGCTGCCAATTCCCTACCAGCTTCGGTATCATCCCAATCGGCACACAGGAAATATTTGTCCGCATGTAACAATTTATGGCATTTATCACAGAGAGGAATGCACCAATAATCGCAAACTTTCTGGGACCAACCTTTTTGACCTGGAATGACTACAAAATGAGCTGCCACAGTGTTAGGGTTGCCGCACTTAATACAAGGGTACTCCCGAATAAAGGTCTTGTATGGTTCTGAGCGTAGGGTTTTTGGCTTAGGCACCGCCGGCATCTCCCCCCCCACTGTCATCTAACTTCCTTTCCCGGGACAGTACCCGGTTTTTCAGTTTCAGCAAAAACTCACGCTCTGCTAGACATCCGGCGTAGCGATTCCGGTCAACCTCCGGATTGTATTGCAATTGTCCTGGGGTTGATAGACCAATTTCATGCCTCGATATCTCCGCATCTAGCCAAATCAACTGGAATTCAATTTCGTCAAGCGATTTCAGGTCCATATCTCATTCCCCTTTCATCCTCTTAAATTCCGCGATCAACCTTTGTAAATAAATTCCACAAACCACATTACAGTTGTAAGTATTAGAAATATTAGTACTCCAAGATAATGTCCCACTAAATATCCCCCTTCCTCAGCGGTCGTTCCTTGACGCAATCATAACAATATCCATCCTTTTTGTGCATGTGCCAGGTGCAAACCTCCGGGTCCGTCCATTCTGGTTCACGGTCTTTGTATGTGCAGAGCCTCGATTTTAGGTTTAGGCGTTTGAACATTATTTCACTCCTTCTATTTGCTTCTGATCCACCACATAATCCAAGGCGTGGACCGGATCACCAATTTGTACCACTTTTTGGCCTTCAAACCCTCGTGAGATATTGTTCTTGTCGTGGACCCCCGGAAGAATACGGTTGACACGGGGAGCTTTTACCGCGGCATAATGCTTCTGGAAGTTGATCCCGTTCCACTTGTGCTGTTCATTGTCGCTCTGTGCCACAAACACCCACCCGCCCATGAGGTCGATCACAACGGCAATCCGGGGATCATCAAATACCACTGTGTCATATGCGCCGTGTTCTTGTATGGCTTTATCCACCTTCTGCCATGCCTCCATTGCTTTGCCTCCACCGTCAAGACGGTCCATGAGGTCTGGGAGAAGGTCTTTGAAGAAACGACCACGCAGCAAGACCTCTTTCATGGCATCTTTACATTCTTGGTCAGGGAATGGTTTAAGGGTTTCTTTGATCATCTGGATCATACCTTGAGAGAGTTCCTTGTCAAATTTCTCCGAGATTAAAACAAGCCACTCACTAAGCTGTTTTTCATTCTTCATGATACACCCCCATTTTTTTGATATTTTCAGCCGTTCTTACAGCGCTATCACCAAAGACCTCTGATAACGGACTTGTTTCTATGACATCATCCCATCTTTCTTGGTTCAGCCAGGTTGTTGGGTTTGGAATTATATTATCTTTCCATTTACGGCCTTGCTTATGATTTTCAATCGCAGCCAGTAAGGTTTCGATTGGAGGCCTTGAGTTATTCATGGATTGCCATTTTTCCCAAGTGGGTTTTTTCCCTGTTTTGCTCGGATATGCGTTCCAGAAAATAAGAAAGTTGGCACTATATGTTTGTTCTTTCTTTAATTCTTTAATTCTTTCTTTCTTCTTCTTCTTGTTAATGGACGGTACACCTTGGTTGCCCATTGGTTGCCCATTGGTTGCCTCATTGGTTGTATCGCTGGTTGTTTCGTAGTTTTTGGGGTTCTGAAAATAGTCATAATTCAAGACAGTTATGACATTACCCCTTGGTTGCTTCGCTACGGTTATCATTAGTTGTTTCATAAGGTATCTCATACCCATCTTCATGTGATTTTCGTTGTAACGCTCTTTTCGGTAGCCCACATGCCAATGTAGATCATCCCGTATCTCCCTGTAACTCCTGAATAATTGACCCCTTTTGAGGATGAAACCGGAGTACTTTTGATCTGCATGGTTTGCCTCTCGCAAGAGGTAGTCCCATATTTCCCGAACGTACGGCGGGGAGTGAGCAATCACTGATTTTTTGATGCTCCGGGCCTTGATGTAATAGCCACCTTTAATCTTTGGCATTAACCACACCAACCTTTTTCATCAATACACCGCCCCTTCCTCGATCATAATACTCCCAGCCGTTGACCTCGATGTCCTTTTTCATGTCCTGGCAACCCAGTTTATCACACCATCTGCCATTGATTTTGACGAATTCTCCGCATCCATCACAATACTTCTTGGTCATCCAGACTCGATATCTGTTTTTCGCTTTCGCTCGCCCCCTGGGAGATCGGCTATATCTCAGATAGGCTGTCCGACAATTTTCCTTCCGGGTAGCCACGGCAACTTTACGGCAATCAGGCTTGTCCGGACACCATTTCCCGAAACCTTTTATCTTTTCTCCACAGTGAAGGCAGTTCATTGGCTATCCATACTGACCCACAATCCAATCGGATAAGTGTACCAAAGCCAATCGGTAAATTTCTCCCAGTATGAACCTACTGTCCGTGGTATCAAATATTCCGGTTTCCATCCGAACAGCTCTAAAACCGTATCGCCCAGCTTAGAATTATGGCCGACATATTTTCCATTCACCATCAGATATGTGCCGTAATAATATTCCGCAGGGTTGAATCGTGGCTCAATATACATAATTTTGTCCTTATCCTCCATGCTGTCCTGCGAATAGTGATCCTTGTTCATAGTTTTCAATCCCGTTTAGATTCTGGACTGCAATATCAAAATAAGTCTTTTTCAATTCAATTCCGATCGCCTTTCTACCAAATTTCAATGCTTGATATGCCTCACTTCCTATACCAAGAAATGGCGTCAAGATTGTATCCCCTGGATTTGAATATAATTTAATACATCGCTCAATAGTTCCAAGCTGCAATGGGCAAATATGCTTTTCATCATCTCCCTTCCTAGCATATTGATATTTCAAAACATCTGACTCTCTAATATCGGTCCATATCCCACCAGCCCAATCAATCCATCGTTCATTATCAATCTCCCCATTATTTACCGGAGATACCTTTTCTTCTGATTGTCCTTCTTTTTTGAATATTAGAATATGGTCAAGCAGGCATGGGCGAGAATCGGTTGAATCTTTCCTGAGTTGTGCAAACAGCAATCCTTTTGAATGTGTTCTAATTGCCTGAGCCTGGGGGTTTTTTGTTACAATGGCCCTACCGTGGAATATCCAGCCTCCTTTTTCATGGGCTGCAATTACTCTTCCGGGAAAATCCCTTATGCCTATATATCCATCTTTTATGTCCATTGCGGGAATGTCTGATGTATGAACACATGAAATCCTGCCGGTTTTAGTGACCCTTAAAACTTCTTTAATAATGAAAGAATAATGATCGAAAAACTCATCCCATCCACGGCTGTTCCCAAGATCATTGGGTAGTGATGTGTATGTATAGAGGTCCGCAAAAGGCGGCGAATAAACAGATAAATCAATGCTATTCCCTGGTATATTAGGGAGTTCAACACATGAATCTCCATTGATTACCTTGAAATTTTGGCCTTCGACTATGTTTGATTCTATACTTTCAATAACCATTTTATCCCCCCTCAACTCGCTACGTTCATATTCTCTAACTTCTACAATTAATTCATTGTGTAGGTTTTCTGCCATTCGTTCTTTTCTCTGCACATTTATCAAAATCTCTTGTTCTAATGTTGATAGAATAATATAGACATTTACTGGATGGGTCTGACCATACCGATACTCTCTCCTAATACATTGATAATATTGTTCAAATGAATCATTCATACCGAAAAAAAGCATATTGTGGGATACTTCGAGATTCAAACCAAATCCGCATATTCTTGATTTGGTAAGTAGGATAGAAGTCTTGCCTTCTAACCATTCTTCAAGTCTATCCTGTTTTTCTTCTGGAGAAAGCTTCCCATATATAGATGAAAAGGATATTCTTTCAGATTGAAAGCTCTTCTCTAAGGCTTTTTGTTCTTGGTCGAGGCCACACCATACGACCCATTGAGGTATGTGACAGCATTCATTAGAAATGTCGGATTGTCCATAAACAGCCCTAAACCTTGATTGCATTTCATGCAGAGGATTCCCCTCACTTTCCCCGTTTGATGATCGTGGTCTACAATCGGAAAAAGTGTTTTGTTCCCGTTGTCCTGCATCCCACAAATCGGGCATTGGTGATTTTGAGATTCCAACATTTGATTGAACTCTTTTAATGTTATATTGTACTTTCTCAATCGTTGCCTTTTCCTGGCTTTCGGATTTGATTGTTGATATTTCTTGACTTGAGCTTTTATCTTTTCTCGATGTTCGGCATCCAACGCATATTTCTCTCTCCTTCTTTGATTTACTATTCCTTGTTGATCTGGAGTCCTTTTGTATTTCTCTTTGTTTTCCATGTAATATCTCCGGCGGTATATTTTCTTCTGATCCCTGTCGATATTGTCCTTGTTCGCATGATACCAACTCAGGGAGCGTGTTCTTTCCCTCTCCAAGTTTTCTTGATAATAAGCCTTGTTGTACTCTGCTTTTTGTTTTTTCGTCCACATGATTCTGTAAGTTTACACCAAAACAATAACGTGAGTCAAGGATAATCGACATCGTTTTCTCAAGCCTGGCATCCAATGTTGATTTTCTGACTTGCGCCCTATTTCCAACACCTTTTAATCCCATGAAAAACAGACTGCCTTCCGTGGTAACATCAACTGTTACAAACCGAGGTTCGATATTTAAGGCCGGGAGGTCAAACCCTTTGTCATCATATCCTAGATCTGAGGGTTTCTTCATAGATATTGCCCATGATGACATCCAACGGTAAAAAGACTTCTTCGCATGGTTCTTTAATCGCCATTCCTGGCCCTGCTTTCCTGGCATTTTCTTTCGTTTTTTAATACCATAAATAATATCCTCATGCTGTTTATTTGCATGGATGAAGAACATGGCCAACATTTCATTGGTTTTGCATACGTTTAGAAATTCAGCATGGTTTCCTAATTCAATCTGGTCATTTGGGGATGGGGTGGCAGTACAGGCGAGTTTATGGGGAATATCACAAAACATATCAATCAACTTCTTCCGGGTCTTCCCCGCCATAGCCTTTAAAATACTGGATTCATCAAGCACCACAGCATCGAAAAACGAAGGATCGAAATGGTCAATCATTTCATAATTCGTGATGTAAATTCCATCCTCCTTGACTTCATTTTGGCTTCGGACGTATAAGACATTTAAATCAATGTCCTTCGCCATATTCACGGTCTGCCTTGATACACTCAAGGGAGCTACAATCAGGGATTTACTGTCTGATATATTTCGTATCCATTCAAGCTGGCAGTAGGTTTTTCCTAACCCAGTATCCAGAAATAACGCAGCACACCCTTTTCTAACAGCCCATGCGGTTATATCCTTTTGGAAATCAAACAACATTGGATGGATATCGTCAACATTACAATCTTTTCCGAATGATTGATGCTTATATTGTTTGGTTTCTAAAAACTCTTGATATTCCATTCCTTCCCCCATTTGGTCAGTTCGCCCAGCCCTTCAAGATTTCCAAGTCCTGGAATACCCCTATCCCTAAACTCATGGCCTCTTGTATCTCCGCTTTCGTCCCTTTGCTATCTTGCCATCCCGGCACAAGCAGAACTGCATCTGACACTCTCAACCATTCCATCGAATAATCCAGGTAGTTTTGAATGGTTAGGGTTTCGCCCGGTCTGAGCATCAACTGAAAGTGGAAGTCCAGCCAAGGCGAGAATGGGGCAAACCCGGCAAGAAAGACCTCGGTTGATAGGCGTAGGCCCTCACGGATGTTGTCAAGGATGGTGATTACATCGGTCGCTGAATAAGCTCCCGCTATATAGATTTTCCGCATAATTTACCCCTTTCATAGGAATTGGACTGCGATAGAAATCATTTGTGTTTTAGGATGCGGAAGTTATGGTGGTCTAAACCATCAGACTTCCCTTGTTCAATTCGGAAAGCCCCCTCGCTGAATTGAAAGAGCTTTGGTCCGTCATGGTGTACTACACCAATATCTTGCTTTTGATATTTTATATACAAAAAACCACATTCATGTAAGTATCTGCATTCCCTCGTCACATCCTCTGGTTCAAACTCTTCCGGCCACATGATCTTGCAAAACTTTTTGACCTTGGGGCATTCCTCAGCCGCTTTCAACATTCTGTCTTTATCGATCTCTAGCTTTTTCATGTCACCTCCTAGCCCTTTGTTCCTTCGGTTATTGATTATTCCACTTCCACGCCATCTTCTTAATCCGTTCCAACCCTGCCCTGCTCCATCTTTCAATTATTGCCCTGTTGATTTTCCTCCAATCCTTCTTTTCTGAGGACCGGAGGGCCATAGCGTAGGTCAGGGCAATGTCCTTTTGCCGGAATGCCTTGTCTCTTATTTCATCAATGAGTGTTGAAGTGCAGCAGGCTAGTTCAATGGCAAAATCCATGTGTTTCCTTTCCATGAGAATGGTATTTAATTGAATCCCAAGATGAACTTTCTCATTTCTTCCGCAGAATCTAGGTGGCCACCAAATAGCATCATTATTCCTAGTTTAATACCTGAATGGTTTTTTGTTTCTTCATGTTTTGTCAGGTCAGAAGCCATTGACGCGAATGCTTGGCCTAGATCTCCCATATCAACGTATTCCAAAGCCCTATCCTTACACCATTGTAAATGCTCCTCTCTAGTCATGTGTCTCCTTTCCGGCTCGATATCGAGTCTACCTTCTCCTTATTCCCCAACGGTAGGGAACAAGCCTTTCCTGTTAAATGAGAGCTTTTGGCATCCTTCTTTGGAAATGGGTTGGCTCCGGTCAGGTGAGGATTAGGCCCCCCAGGATCATGGTACGTTGACCAGAACACCTTGCCATTTTGGTCAATGAAGTCGCAGACTGTTTTCACGATCCAATCCAGCCAGAACCGTACTCATCAGGATCTAGCATTTGCCACCGGGTGATCCGGCCACCGAGGGCAATCTCGATCTTTTTAGCCAATCGGTATGAAGGTTTGTGTTGGCCGTTTAGGACATAATGAATCATGCGGAGACTGATATCACAATCATTTGCCAGTTGTTCTCTATCTATTTTTTCCATGCCTGACACGATACTACACTCCTTTTGCTATGTCAAGAAAAATAGTTTCACGAATTCTCTTGACAAATGGAAAAGGATTTTCTATAATTGTGTCCAACTTTAATTATTGTTTCATTCTATTGTTTCCAGTGTACAGGAGGTACTTATCATGAAATGATGTTAAAGGCATCGTAACCCCCTCTGCGTTATAGTGGAGGGGGAACTTAGAAGGAAAAGGAGGAAATCAATGACACCAGGAGAGGCAGTTCAAGAATATCAATGTATCGGATGTGTAAATGGCCCGTTCCCCGAATGCTACGAAATAGGCGAGGATGAGGGGTGTTCTGAACATTGTTCAGGCACCATAGCATCCGGTATTGGGCAGTTTTTCCTTGGAATGCCCAAAGGTTTTAACCGTTTAGGGGCATGTGAAAATACAAGGATCAACATCTTCCAGTCCTTTAAGGATGGTTGGGGGTATAGTAAGTTTAACGTACCCGTTTGGAAATACCTTGCCAAACATGGCAATACCATTGTCAGGGGGTTGTGCCCGCGAATAAATTACCCCTTCATACATATTTTTTTGGGCAATGTATTGAAAGAAATAGATTGCCTTGAGATTACCGACAAAGACATGGAGGATATGGATTAACAACCCCCCTCTCCAGCATCCGACACCCCAATGGCGGCGAAAAGACGCTTGGCTGGGCCGGTGCAGGGGGAGGGGGGTTTTGAAAGGAGGAAGGATGAAAATATATAGAATAACACATGGACCCAGCTGAATATGAGGCAATGCCTGAATATATGGGGCCATGAATAACCCCCCACTAAACCGGGCCACACAAAGCCCTCTCACACACGCCCCACGAGGCACGAGGAGAGGCGCAAACCCGGTAGGGGAGATAGGACAGTAAACCTTTATAATGGTACGGGAGGGATAGAATGTTTTCACCAGACATGAAAACCATGATAGCCGAAAAAGTCCAAAAGATTTTACAAGAAATAGACCATTCTGAATTACCAGTCGGGGAAATCAATTTTTTACTGCATGTTGACGGTGCAGCTTCTTGGTCTTGGGCAAATATCAGGAACAATGGAGCGGCAACAACCACAACAGCGGCAGGGGAAACTAATTTAACCCGGAACAGAAGCGTATAACAATAGCTGGCAGGTGCGGAAATGGCAAGTGATCCTAAAATTAATTGGGTTGGCAGATGAAAGTTCTGCTAGAAAATATCGCCTTGCTTGCCATTAGATCAACGCAGGGAATGATGGAATACCCACCGATGATTTCCCGGTTGTGATTACGCGTGAGGATATCGGCCAAAGCGTAAAACAACCCCTGCCAGCTTAAACGTGTCACCATTCAACCAACAACCAAACCTTGTAACTTGAACTAAACTTAGTTGTTACACTAAAAGAACACCCAACACCTCTGCCCCGCCGTGGTGGGCGGGGTGGGGGTAGGATAGGAGGAAAGGATGGATAATATCCTGTCTATTATAAAAAGCAAAAATTCGGATGAAGTCACCATTAAAGAATTGACTGCTCTTCAATTGGAAATCGAAAAAACAAAGGTAATTGTCCACAAACTTCAAAACTTCACAGGGAACTTACGGGAGCAAATTACGTGCCGCCGGTCCGTCTATAAGGATATTGAAATGAAAACCGCAGACTTAGCGTATGAAGTTGAAAAGGCCTACAGGGAATGCAAAACCATTAATGAAATGGTTGCATATGTAATAAAGCGGAGGCACGGGAACAGATATTGCTGGATGCGCTCAAGAATATTGGGAGTTGGGAAGAACCCCAGGGTTTGACCCATGCAGCGATATATCAAGCATATATTCGGGGGTTCATACAGATAAGGGACTGTGCCGTCAAAGCCCTTGATGCCCTGAAAAGGAAGCAGGAGAACCCCTAATGTGCCAGACAGGATGTCCACAGGAACACCATATTACCGGAAACTGCCGCTTGCCAGGTCCTTGTATACATGAACCAGACTGGAAACAAATTGAGCGTGACGAAGATGCGGAAGCCGATTGTTGGAATGAGAATTTGGATGCGCTGAAAAGGAGGGAGGGGGTATGATGAAGATACAACGGATTGATGTTCAAATGTCAACAGCGACACTTGACAACCTATCTGATACGATTAAACACGTAGAAACTGAATACAGGAAAGGTGCTGGTTACAGTTTTTTCTTGCAGGTTTTTTCATCAGGTCACGCACATGGCATTGCGTTACCCAGAGAAGAAGGAACAAAATTGAAACACCTCTTGAAAGAATTTTGGGAGAAAGGAGAAAAGATATGAACGAAGCACTCGCGAAAGTAACACCGATGGAGGTGATTGACTTTGACATCACGGAAGAGGCCCTTGTGGCTATGGAAGAGGAATACAAGGGAATGGAGATCACAAACTCTAAGGATTACCAAGCCATTGTTTCCGCTATTGCTGTTACCAGGGGATACAGAGTACAGGTAAAGGAAGCAGCCAAAGCCGCGAAGGTTAAAGCTCAAGCATTTATTAAGGATGCAAACGCAGAGAGGGACCGACTAACCGACAGGCTTTTTGAAATCGAAACCCCGTTGAAAGCCACCAAGAAGGTTGTTGACGATGAAAAAGAGGCAGAGAAGGCCGAGAAAGAACGTCTTGAGAAGGTCCGGGTTGCGGAGATCCAGGTCAGGATAACCTCGATCAATAATATGGTGACAGGGATCGGAAGTTTGACTGCAGAGCAGTTGGATAAACTTATGACCGATGTGGCCGCCTTGAATATTTATGAAGACGAATATCAGGAATTTAGCGACCACGCGGTACAGGTCCAGGCTGATGCTTTCAAAGCGGTCGAACTTGCCCACAAAGAACGGGTTAAACTGGACCAGGAAGCCGCCGCCCACAAAACAGAAGGGGAAAGGCTGGCCAAGGAGCGGGAAGCGCAGGAGAAGGAAGCTGAGAGGCTTGAGGAAGCTGAAATAGCACAACGAGAGCAGGCAGCAAAAAAACGGGCAAGGATAGAGTTAGAGAGAAAAGAACAACAGGATATCCTTGATGCCCAAAGATTAGCCCAAGAGGCAGAAGCAAAACGGCTCAAGGACATCCAAGACAAGATTGAGGCCGACAAGAAGGAAGAGGAAGAGCGGAAGGAACATGAGAAATGGATGAAGAAAGCAGAAGAGAGAGAGAAAGAACTTGCGGCCGCCGCCAAGCTCCAGACAGAGAAAGACGCCAAAGAAAAGGTTGAGAGGGAGAAAGCCAAAGCCGAACGCCAAGAAGCCCTGAAACCGGATAAGCAAAAGTTGTTGGAAATGGCTGATATGCTGGAGGGCCTAATCCTACCCAACATAAAGGACAAAGAAGCAGAGGTGATCCGCTTCCAAACCCGCGCTGATCTTGACGTAATTTGTGAGAAGGTGCGGAGGAAGGTTGATACCTTATGATCCACTAGAAAAGGAGGGAGTATAATGATAATTTGTAGTTTCGATATCGAGACAATCCCAAACCAAAATCTTCCAGAAGGCGTCACTCCGGAATTCGATGAAACGTCTGTTCTGACGGGCAATGCCGGGCCAGCCAAGGCCCAGGAGAAGATCGATAAAGTCCGGGCAGAGTTCGACGCGAAGCTGCCCAAGAAGATGTCCGTTGACCCCACTCTCTGCCAAATCGTTGTATTTGCGGGGATCCTGTATGACACAGAGAAGGACAATATTGTCAAGGAATGTGTCAAGATCGATGATACTATGGATGATGAATACTCCGTTGTATTAGATGGTTGGGACTTTATCAAGAACGCCTACATGGAGAGGATACCATTGGTAACATATAACGGCAGGGGGTTCGATCTTCAGGTCATGCTCCATCGGGCAATGCAGCTCGACATCCCTCTATCCCCAAAAATGTTCTCTATTCTGACAGCGCGGTGGGGAGGTCCCGCCCATTACGATCTCATGGAAGTCCTGGCAGGGTACGACAAAACACGGTGGCACAGCCTGGACTTCTATCTCCGCCGCTTTAGGTTGGCCACGAAAGGCGATGGCATGGACGGTTCGCAGGTTTATCCGGCATGGCAGGCCGGGGAGTTTCTTAGGATCTTGAAGTATGGCAAGGAAGATGCGATTGCAAATTGCCTGCTGTTTGAAAGAATAGAGCCATGGATCTTGATTGAAAAGCCGGAACTGGTCGTAGCAAGCAAGCCATCAAGCGATGAAGGACAAACCACAGTACCATTCTAAGGAGGAGGTATTATGTCAGGAGTAAATAAAGTTATACTGATTGGAAGGCTGGGCCAAGATCCAGAGGTAAGATACACCCCGAGCGGTGCTGCGGTTGCGAACTTCAGTATTGCGACTTCGGAAAACTGGAAGGACAAGGAAACCGGGGAAAAACAGGAACGTACCGAATGGCACCGAATTGATGCCTGGGGGCGCCTCGGGGAAATCTGCGGTGAATACCTTTCAAAAGGATCTCAGGTCTATATTGAGGGGAGCTTGCAGACCGACCAATGGGAAGACAAGGAAGGCAATAAGCGATACACCACCAAGATCAAGGCTTTCAAGATGCAGATGTTGGATAGCAAAAGAGACTCGTCGCGATCTGGTGAAGAAAACTACGGGCAGGTTGAACCGGAAGAGCCTCGCGTTCCAGACGACGAAATCCCATTTTAGGAGTACAATCAACCACTTAGGCTACGCCTATTTGAAAGGAGATAGGGGAAATGGAAAGTACAACGAAAGAATCACCACAAAACATATCACCCGATATGTCACCCGAGATAGGGAAATTAGGGGAAGCTCTGGCAAAAGCACAGTCAGAAATGGAGGGAGTGGAAAAGGATGGTGAAAACCCATTCTTTGAAAAAGCATACTCAACCCTTCATGCCACTTGGAAAGCCTGCCGTAAGCCACTAACCAAAAACGGCTTGAGCGTCATCCAAACTACCGGAAACGGTGGTGATAAAATAACCCTCTATACAATGTTAATCCATTCATCCGGTCAATGGATAAGGGGAGCATTGTCCATCAAACCCCTGAAGGCCGACCCCCAGGCTCTAGGGTCTGCATTAACATATCTCAGGCGTTATGGCTTATCGGCCTGCGTAGGTCTTTCAAGTACGGACGATGATGGGGAAGGGGGCATGGATAGGGAGAAAAAGAAAGCACCACCTAAAAAAACCACTCAAAAGAAACAAACTGGAACCTCGCCAAACCAAATCAAAACCGCTCCCATGTCAGAAGGCCAGAGGAAGAAAATCTTTGCCATGATAACCGAATACGGAATGAACAAAGAAGAAGGCAAGAAGTTTCGGGATCACGCCAAAGGTGATAGCGAAACAACTGTGGCCTGGGCAACAAAGTTTATTGATATGTTTTGGACAGAGTTCATCGGATGGATCATGTCGCAAGAGAAAATGTCAACCGTGGCTTTCAGTGAGTGCCTGGGGCACCATGGAGCAACCACCATAGAGGAAGTGTCAAACAGGGAAGAAGTGGCAAAAGACCTATTGAACTATATCCACAGCCAGAAAGAGGCTACAGCCTGAAAACTGCAAGTAAAACCCCCTAAACCGGTTGCCCCCCGGCCATTGCCCCGCACCGGTCAGTGGTGAAGCGGGGATGAAAGGAGGATGAACATGGACAAGGATTTCAAGTTATGCCCAGAGGATTGTCGGCCTGCTCTGATATGGGAAGACTCTTGTAGGCTATGTACTCGCGGAACACCTTTCAAAGCCACTATAGCTAAATTCAAAGACTACTACGAACCCGAGCCAAAGAAGATTCCGGTTGAGGTTGTGGCAACCGGCCATAGTCACCCCTACCTCTTCCACATTACTGACGCGCTTTACAACGCAATCAAACAGCTACACCCGGATGGTATTGAGGTACCATGACCTGGACCCCTACCATAGCAAGCTTATATGTCCTGCTTGTTGTGACCCTGTACGCCCTAGCTGGCCTACTGCTCGAATATTACACCCTGCTCGATATCGAGCGCGGCATATCGGCCCTAGGGACGGACTTGGTTGAGGTGGAGGTGGAATGGATTGAGAGGTGTTTGAGGGAGGTGAGGGGATGAAAATTACTGCATGGGATATACGGTTTGTTATAATTCAATGGGAAACAATTGAAAACTTACAGGAAAAACACCCGCACTATCATTATGGCTGGGATGGTTTTGTCCCCATGGTGTGGTGGGTGTAGGGAATAAAACCCCCGAAACCGTGAGAGGCATCGGGGGTTGAGAGGTGGAATATTAATGTGGATTTATGATTTGTATAATTGGGGAATACCTGGATATTTTAAAATAGCAGACGTGGCAGGGGTTGTTATCTCCTTTTGTCCCAAAGGGTTTTTTATATTCAGTGGTATTGTTTTCATACTTGGTTTCTTAGTCGGATTGAACCCTCAAATACTTATAAATTGGAGAAAAAGGAGAACATAACTCTCCCCATGGTGCCCATCGTCGAGAGGGGTGGGGAGTGGGGGAACTCCCGACCCTCCATACGTAATTTATACGTGTATCACCTGTGTTACCGATTGGGATGAACCAAAAGTAAAAAAGGCATTGTTAGACAAATAACCCCCGAAACCGTGAGAGGCATCGGGGGGACATGAGTGACTCAAACTGGTGCGCCAATGTTCAGAGGCGTTCTGAGTGTTGTTAGGAAATTCCTTAATCGTTGTCCGGCTTTTTCGATGCTGACCGCTCTCCAAAATAAAAAGCGGTAATTATTGCCACGAGCAGAACTACTTCTTTAGGTGGAATTTTCCCTGTCACTGCTAAGTAGCTAAAGGTCCCCATGAGGCAGAAAGTTATAAAGGGGCGCACAAGCCTTTTAATCTTTTGAACAAACATATCACACCTCCACATAATTCACTTCAATCTTACCATCTTCTATTGTGATCTCCGCGACCGTGTTTTCTTCCGATGCTTTGCCAGCCGCTAGAATATGGGGGATACCCCACCGACCTTGCCAATATTCCTGATTGTGCTTATGACCAAAGAGCATAACATCGACCCGTTCCGAAACCACTCCATGCAACTTTTTAGCATCCTTTAAGTACATGAATGGATTGTTTCGGATGAATGGATGGTGGTGAAAGAAAAGCACTTTTGTAAGGTCTGACCGATCCAATATCTTATCCAGTTCGGTCAGTTGTTTATCTCCTATCTCCCCACAAGCGAACTCAAAGGGATAGTACGGAACATCCATTTCAAGGTTGCTGTCCAGCGCGATAAACAACACGTCACCCACCCTATTGACAATTGGGATATTATCACCAGCAAAAAAACCATGTTGATTAAGGGGAATGATCAGCATATCATCCAGAAGGGTTGGGCTCTCTGGCAATATGAGGTTCCCCGCCTTTCGGTAGTCATGGTTGCCGGGGCCAAGAAACAACCGCCCTTTGAACGGCCATAAAGCGGTTAGGGCTTGCTTGTATTCATCCCTGGATCCGTTATCCGTTATGTCCCCTGTCACTACAAGGTAATGGTCTGGATACCGTTCCTTGATTGACTTGAGCAACCGGAAGATAGGCTGGTCTTCATCGGGAATGCCCCATATCTTAGTAACCTGTTTAATATGTAAATCTGAGAGGTGTAGAATCTTCATGATTCACCCATCTAACAAAATATAGCTCAAACCTCTTCGGGGATTCCATCTTTCTCGATACACCAACGGGATATCTGGCAAAGACCCCCACATTAATAAACCCTCTAAGCCAAGTGGTCCCTCAGATATATGTATTAGATCTTCAAACCAAAGAGTAAACATACCCCGCCTAAAACAAAGCCAACAACTGGGCCATTTGAGGCAAGATCTCCTGGGACGCATGTTTGGCAATCCCGACCACCATAAACGTATACCACGCCAAGCTCTGGCCAAGTTCATAGTCAGTCAACTCTTTACCCTCTTTCTGTAATTCTTCCCGCTTAATTGCCAAGCGTGTAATTTCCTCAAGGGCAAGATCCACCCTAGCTCCCGGCCGTACGGTTGAATTGTCAAGAATCACCTGCCAGTACCCGGCGTCAAATAACCAGTGTTCAAGTACCGCAATCGCCGCCGCTCGTTTGGTTTCTATGGCCCCGGCATTCAGGGTTTTTAGTTGGTCAATCGTTGTTGTCAGATCCAGGCTCGACGTCGAGTTCGGCATAGTGGCACAGGCACCCAGGAATATGGTCAATAGAATGATGGTAAATAGTTTTTGCATTACAGTGTACCCCCTCGGTTACTTTTGTTCATAAATAACCCTTTAAGTGGTATTTTGTGTCTCATCGGGTACTCAAATCATATTCGTTGTAATTCATCTCCCCGCGTTTCGGATGAACAAGCCACCCGGTTTGGAGAGGTCCGGACTCCCGCCCCATGCTGTTGTCGTAATTATCGGTTCCACTTAGGCTTCCACCAATCCACCAATCTTTAGTCCTTGCCGGAGCATGAAAATGACCAGTTACCAAAATATTGAAATGGTATTTAGTGTGTCGATTCATTCGCCGGCGAGCTTCCCTTCCCACTGACCTCTCGAACGCATAGAACTGTATTCCCAGGCTGCTTTGGCCTATATCATGGGCATGTCTCAACAGGTAAGCACGATTAAGAACATTAGCTATCCCCAGTTCACCCGGAAAGATGTCCCATTTAATGTTTTCCTGAGCCGCTGTTTTTGCTTTAGCAATTTCAGCCACGATGTAGTTCATGGAGTTCCAGGGTTCGGCGGTTTCAATTTTCGGGGTCAGTCGGCCATGATTATCTGGCACAACCCAATGTACATAAATATGCCGGAAATGTGGGGCAAACCCCATCAACATATCAGCCCAGAGATAACCCGCTTTAACGGGTTGTATACATATTGGAAATTCATTTGTGGCCGTATCTCCAGGCCTGAGATTACCGTTAATCATATCCCCTGTACTGAGGATATGCAAGTCGTCAATCTGGGCGCTAGATCGTTCAATTTCTACTGTTTCAGTTTTTCGCTGTACCAGAGATTGAACACGTTGACTGGCAATTTCAAAACTAAATTCGTTCCATTCCTCAATCTGGTCGGCCTTGACATACTTTCCAATATGCCAGTCACTGCATTGCAGAGCTGACGCACAAGGACTGGAAATTATCATCTTGCCTTTTGGCGGTGTATAGACTATTGGGACAGGATCGCAGATTTCTATGGCGTTTCTGATATCTTGGAATAGCACCCGGACCCCGCCGTAGTCCTTCTTGAGTTCTTCAATACGCCCTTCTAATTCCGATACCTTGGATTTTAAATGTCTTTCCTCGGGCGATGGATCGACCTCTCTTGCTATTTGATCGGCTGATACTGTCCTTGGTTTTTTTTCCATGATTACACCTCCCTAACCCCATCCAGTTTGAGCAATTCAAGTCTCCTGGATGGTAGACACCAGATCCGTTTCTTTGTCGGCAAAAGAACTTGGTTATTATGAAACTCTTCAAAATCCCTAACATCTTTCCACCTGTCTTTTGCGATTTCCAGGTCCCGGCATAGGTGGTCATCGTATGCACAGTCATCCGGCTCAAATTGTTTTAGAGCGGCTCTTACTATTTTCGCATGGTCCAGGCGCTCTTGAGTGACCAAGTCCATCATTTTTATAGTCCGGACAGCCTGGGTCTCTTTCTTTTTATTCGGACGGCCCTTTGCCATAATGGTTCTGTATGCCTTGTAAACATACTTCTTTGGCGACCCGGTTTTGTTTATAACCTCTTTAATAATCTTTGCTTTATCTGTCTCCCCGCTGTCAAGAAGCGCCTTTATTTCTTTTGTTGCTCCCATGATGTGTCCTTTCATTTAGGGTTATTGTATTTCATCAACCAACCCAAACCCCTTCGCTTCTTCCACCGTAAACCATGTTTCAACCTCTTGCATTTTAGTCAAAACATCAAATGATAGATTGGTGGCATCAACTAAGATCTGGGTATATTGTTGTTCAAGCATTTCCATCATTTTCTTTTGCGCTGTCAGTTCCCTGATCCCTTCAATGGCAAACATCTTAAACATTTTGCCTTGGTGAAGCATAAACATTGTGGATCTTGTGGCTATTCTATGCCCGCCAACCGCAAAGATAGGGACAGCAGCAGAGGCTATTATTCCAGTTGCTTGAATAGTGACATCGATTTTAGGTTGAATCTTTCGCAACTGGTCAGCATAGGCCATGCCGTCGAAGGCGCTCCCTCCACCTGAATTAAGATAAATATAGATTTTTTTAATACCTTTTCCTTTCATGAACACAAGATCTTTCCATAAGTTCGCGACTTCATATTTGGTTATTGTCCCCCATATGGTGTAATAACAGGTGTCACCATTTATGAAGGCATTACTGGAGAGCTCCCCTTCTGTGTTTTTTATTTCCATGGAACGCCGGATGGGGTTTTTTTCCTGTTCCACTTTTACCGTATCAACCCCTTGGACATTCAACTTGATCTCAATAGGCTCAGCTTTATTTGTTGGGACCCCAGCACACCCGAAAGCCAGGGTAACTATTGCCAATATGATAATGACTTTTTTCATGGTGATTCTCCTTTCAAGGGTTTACTCCGTGTATTTTTATGGGGTATAAAACCCCCCGTTTCTTCACAAATTGTAAAAACTATGCGCCCCTACCTCAAAACATGGTTCCGCTTCATATCCACCTATGAATACCCAGTATGGAGGCTCATCGACTAAAGCGGGTGCATAATAATGATTAGCTCCATTTGTAATGTCTTTATGGAAATTGTATAAAACCCCCCATGCGGCAATCCGGCACTCCCTCCACCAAAGTTCTGAAAATTGTGTCATGAAATAACGGTGAATGAGAGTGGTTGGAATAGAGCCGGATCGGGGAAGGTGATTGAAGCAGGAAAATTGCTTTTTTTGCAATATCACCTCTCGCCATGTATCGTGCCACCGGGATAGGTCGTGTTTGCGGTTACGGATCACACAGGCCACGGCCATTTTGCCTACAATGGACTCCCCCGCTGCCTCTCCGATGATGACAGCGATCAGTAATTGGAGATCGTTAACTTTTTCAATGTCCATAGCGTTACTCCATTACAATTTGCCCCTAATTACATAGCCTGCAATACCTATCAGCACCACTGAGACAATCCCCAACCACCACCAGGCACGGGATAACCCTGCTTTAACTAATTCAACATCTGTAACAAGGCCTTTTTGCCCGTTAGTGCCTTTGAGAATCTTAAAGGTGTTTTCTGTCGTTTTGGCTATTGCCGCTACATCCCGTTGAAGCAGGGCTATATCCTGGCTTGTTTTGTCAGTCATAATACCTCCGGCCTGTACTACACTTCGCTGTGGTTGTCAAGTCATTTATTAAAATCCATATACTTACTGTATAATACTCCATCCAAGTCTTGGTTAGACAAACAAGGTCCGGTGAATGGTTGAAAACTACCCATCAAACCAGTGCCAGTAAGCGAAGATCCTCTTTCCTTACTTGTTGCGTAAAGAAAAATCCTGGCCAGTTCGTGTTGAAGTGCTATGGCATTGGGGAGGGCCAATCTGATAGCCCTACCGTCTGTCGTTCCTACCCAATTAAAGCCTAGGAATACCAGTTTCATAGCCCCTAAAGCACTAATTCCTACACCTAAAACAATGTCAAAGTCTTCAAAAAATTGAAGCGTCGGAGTGGGGTTTATATCCTCAACTATTTCCCATAACTCATCCACAGCTGCCTGCATATTGACCCCGTGCCAGCGGTCAATTTCGTGGATATGGATAATCTCTAATGCCATTCCGGTCTGAGCGTACCAGGCATCGCTTGCTTTGTTGGTAACAGACAGGGCGTAATCCCTGTCTGTTTGCTGGTCTATGATAAAAAGGACTCGAAGTACCTTGTCAGAGCCTTTTGCAACATCGGGGCGTGGACAGGATACGTTTAGAGAGGGTAACATGGCGCAACCACTCAACCACAACCAGAGCATGGTGAAGATGATCGCAATGAGCAAGTTATTTAGGCGTCTGTGGGTCATAATGTTGCCATTGCAAGCATCCCAGCCAGGAACCCTAGACCGAACCAGAATGAGCACATTATCAAGTTAAGTTCATCCATGTTGTTCTCCTCTGCATTTATATGTCATATCGTCCTTTTAGTCACGCCGGAAGTGCCTCATCTTCCTCCACCGTTGCAGTTCGTCATCCAGCTTCTAGCGTGAGGGTTTCGGGTCAAGGGGTATCTCCCTGCATTGCAGCCGCTGGAAAATTCAAAGGGTGTCCTGCGTTTAGCTCAAGGGCTTTCGCATCATAGGCTTTTGCGGCTTTAATGGGGTCCCTGTGTGTGCCTAGACCGAATTTCTCCCAGTTGCATGTTATATATGCTCTGTATGTACCATTCCTACGCAAAAATACTCCACGGAAACCAGTTTTATTATTTTTTCGTGGGCCTTTATTCCTTGCGCTCAACCCCTTGCTTACGAAGCGACAGTTCCCTGAATGATAATCACCATCCACGTTTTCCCTGTCAAAAATCAAACCTGGACTCCATTTAGTTATTGCCCAATCATAAAACGGTTGAAACTCATTCGCTCTTTACGGCCCTTCTTTACAAACACCGTGTATGGTGAGTTTTGGAATGTTTTGTTCTTCAGCATCGTCTGTACCCGCCCGAGATATTTCTCCCGGTTCGCGTTCACCATGCGCACCTCGTGATAGTGCGCTTTCCCCTTTCTGGCATTTTCATGTGCCCGGGAGATGTTATCCATGTCATATATTTTGTGATACAAATTGCCGTATCGTTTCATAAGCTGCTTATTTCGCCCTGGAGCGTTCGAGCCCTCCGGCCTACCAGCACCAAAATTGGGCCTTGCTTTGTGTTTTGCCAAGAGGCATGGTTTCAGACCCCAATGTTTTTGCCTTGTCCATAAGCTGAGCTGCCCGCCGATATTCGCATTGTCATTCGACGACGTGTTATTCGCATTGATGTAAAACGCTCCGGTGTTCGAGCTGTTATTCGCATTACTGCCGAATTTAACCACGCGCCAGCCGGGGAGCCTGAAACCAAAACAATATTTCGCGTTCTGCGTTTAGAAGCTGAGCCGCCCGCCGAAATTCGCATAGTCAGACGACGACGCGCTAAACGCATGGATGTAAAACGCCCCGGCGTACGAGCCGCTATCCGCATGACCGCCGAATGTAACCACGCGCCAGCCGGTTGATTGATAATAATAATCAGTAATATAGGTCGAACTTGACCCACCAACCGCCGAGGGTAAAAATCCTCCCTTTGTCTGCTCCAATGTTGTTTGATAACCACCTCCATTATGCAAGGTGATTCCACTGCCGCCGGTATCGGTCAGTTGCGTATAATTCGTAGTGGTATCATCTGCAAAATCTGTCTCGGTGTTGCTTACATACGGGATGTTACCGTTGACATTGATGCCGTCTACCCATTTCCAGAGGTTGCCATAAAAGTTCTCGATTCCACGGTAGGTCATATAGGCAGCTTCCGCACCGCCATCGTCCGCATCACCTGAATACTCTACGTTATTGGTGAAGTTTCCATCACCGTTCGAGTTACCACCTTCCTTGATGTAGCTGCCCTTCACCCATGTACCACCGGACAACTGAGTTCGACCTTCACCGATCACATCCTGGCTATAAAACGACGCATACTCAACAAGATAGAGCAACTGGACAGCACTAACTAAATAGAAGTCAACCTGACGCCAGCCAACCCCACGGTTTAACGCAATCGCCCGGAATTCGGCTCGGGTCTCATCGGTTATTGGATTTTTCCCACTGACACTGGAGAGTATATCGTTAGCTAAATCAATCGTGGTACCACTCCAACCGGTCGCGGCAGTATTGCCATGGTCAATATAATCACCTGCGGAATTATCATATCCAACCCCTTCATAGGCCCCAATATACCGATAATCCACCCATGCACCGTCTTTATAAAACGCCGGATGAGCTTCGTACCCAGTTTTGGCCTGTTTCGTTATAGACCAGGAATGAGTCGTCCCGGCATAGGAATATTTAAACCAGAACTTGGGTATTTCAACCATGACCTGACCATCTGTACCATCAAGATTTGACGCTGTTGAACAGTCAATTTTCAGGGTACTATCAGTCGGGCATAGGTAATACTGAACAACACCTGCATCATTTAGAATAACCCTGCGCATACTGGTCTGGATGGTCAAAGCTGACACATCACTGATGCTTGCCGCTGCGGGAAACCCAGCTGTATCTCCTGTCCTAGTTAGGGTGGGTGAGCTGTTTGACTCATCCCAATCCACGCCATAGACTGCTTCCCCTGGTACGCTTACCCCTGTCAATGTCACGCCTTCAAGCCCAGCCCCCCACCCCTGCCCCGCAATCAACAGCAAGCCCAGGGTGAATATCGTGATTAATCGTTTCATGGTATTCTCCTTAATGATATGGCATTCCAGTTGCCGTGTATTTAACTTCCCACCTCAAAACGATAACAGCCCCGGTGTATGTGTCAACCCCTGTATCCCGGTTAAACTGCATCGTTACCGTATCATCTTTTGTTAACGGTTGATCTCCATGATCGAAGTCAATCGTAATAGTGGTGTCAAACATTTCTTTATCAGTTTGATTCCCAGAAGCCGTGTATGTTGTAGTCGCCTCAACAGGCGTTCCGTTATCAATCGGTTCTCCCTCTGCAACAGAGTAATAATTGAGATCCAATTTGACTGTTTCGCCATTTTGAACTGCATCACCACTTGTTGAAAACCAAATAACTTCAATGGTAAAATCACTGACTCCATCCCAGTCTTGAGGAACTTCCCAGTTAAAGAATGCGAGTTCAGCATCAGCATCAAAGCCGAGACCTCGGGCAAAACCAACAGTTGTAGCCGTGGGAGCGGTATTGCCAACAATCGCAGAACCAGCCTCTATATCCAGGTGTCGAGTGAAGCCATCAGGAAATAGAACCGTGCCATACATATTCGTTGTCTGCTCACTACCATCGAAGTGTATAAACGTCTCAAGACTTCCCGCCGTACCCTGAGCACCCAGGGCCTGGAAATATAGGTCAGCAACTTCCGCGCCTGTACCTGTTGCTGTGGCGTTCCCATAAATCTTCCAGGTTACATCAGGGTCGTCTTGATCAGAGTCTATGCCGCTCATTGAAGGGGAGGAGGTGGAAGTGGAGGTGTAGGAGGTGGCTAAATGATCTCCGGCAACAGTGGTTGTTCCGTCACTCTGTACTTTCAACGCCGGAGTAGCCGAATAAGCCCCGTCAGCTATCGAAGGGTAAATACCCCAATAACCCGTAGGGGCAGCGGCACCCTGGACACTCCGCACGTCCTGCATGAACTCCACCTTCTGACTTTCAGCTGTGGCATTGGTTCGCCAGCCCTGAGCCTGGAAGGTCAGCGGAGGAGACCATTGCTGGGCGCCTGCTGCGGCGGCAGTAAGGTTGGATATCATTACCCCATTGGTGTCCACGGGGGTTACGCCTATAGCATTCTTGGTCACAGTAGCACTAACAACAAACAGGTCTTGCCATCTAAAATTAGCAGACCCAATATCGTAAGTGTCATCAATACCAGGAATCATATCCACCTGCATGGCACCCCAGTTAGGCCCACCATATATAAAGGGAATAATTATGTCCGCTGCCCTGGCATTGGCAGAGAATAACGACATGGAAAAGATGCAAAAAAGTGTTAGTAAGAATCGTTTCAAGACTTTCATAATCATCTCCTTACTTCATTAATTTCAAGAAGTGAATTTCAACAACGCCATCTTTGTCATTGCCAGCGTTCAGGATATCTAATGTCAGAACCCCATAAACGGTAATCATTCCGTAGTTACCATTCAAGAGAACTAGAGTTTCCTCTGAAACAGTAGTATCGCGGTTAGCACAAGCTCCGTCCTCTGCTTCGCTACCTGCGGCACCCGAGTCCCCGCAGATGTCAATTCCATTGGTATTACGCAGAGTTATGTCATAGTTATCGGTGGGGGCTGCGGTGCCGGGATTGGTTTCGATAAGCATTACCATCCCATCAATAGGGTATATCGTGTCAACCGCTGTAAAATCTCCCGAACCGTCTGTCCCCCATGCCATTTTCAAGACCATGTAGGTCGGCCCGCCCTGAAGCGACTGAGTTATAGAGTCATCAGCCGCAAAAGCCATGGGAGCCACTGTCAATAAGCCTAACCCTAAAAGTATTGCTAATAGTTTTTTCATCGTTCATCCTCCGTTAGAAATTAAAAAAGCCCAGCAACAGGTATCGACCTGTGACCGGGCTTCAAAGTGACCCCAAGGGGGCTTATCAGTGACCGTTTATTAAGGTTTCAAAATCAGTCCAAAAACGCTTTTATTAAACCTGTTCTTCTTTGCTCCAACCGTTGGATTGCTTTCTTCCTAGTTGGGTTTTCTCCCAAGCTTTTCAACCTGTTTATTCTCTTCTTGTATTCATTGAGGCGTCCCTGAAGCCTGTTCGCACGGTTTAATCTTATCAGGGCCTTTCGATTGGCCTGTCTGAATTGTGGTTTGTTCTTACTGGTTTCCAGTTTGGACTTAACCTTGTTTAATTTAGACTTTTCTTTTCTAAGACGCCTATCCCAAAGGTCCTCTCGTTTAGAAGTTCCCCTTCCTAGATGCCAATAAGCAAGTTTTCCAAGGACCGGAATAGACCCAATGACCTCAAGACCTTTTTCATCCCCAGCGGTAATAATGTCCTTGCCTGCCGAATCAATAAACTTGAACGGGGGTAAAAACTGTCTTGCTATGGCCGACCCAACCCCTTCCGTCCGAGCTTTCCATGTAACGAATTTTGAAACACCAAATAGTCGTAATATATTATCAGTTACCCTGTCACCCAAATCTGTTTTTCTACCAAGCACCCAGTCCTTCAATTCGTCTGCTCCAGCGTTAGCTAAAACAAACATCATGGCAAGCCTGACAAGGTTTTCCATGCCTTGGATTTTTTCGGCTTTGTTTCCATTTTTGATTTTGTTGTAGCTTTCATTCCGAAAAGCATCAAAAACCTTCAAGGTAAAAGTCTTAAGCATATAAAACAACCGACCGTTCCCGGCATCAAGATACCTTTGTGGCATTTCAGACAATGCAACCGGCTGAAAGTCAAGCAGTCGATGGTAAACAAGGAGCTTCACGTTGTCCGATGTTTCATTGTTTATCAGGTCGTCAATAACACTATCCGTTTCATTTTCAAAGATTGATTTGATTTGATTCTTTAATTGGATGGGGTTCTTTTTGGCTTGTTTCTGATACTTTTCAAGGGCAACATTCAAAAGAGCTTCCTTCCCAATCGAATCAATCTTTTCAAGGCCAACTATTTTGAAAACCTTTGACACCGCATTTCCCAATGTCCCTGAGTCCGCAAACTCCTGGGCAATTCGAGTGACCCCTACATCTTCTTTGGTAATCCTCTCTTTCCCCATAACTGCCCTTATAGCGTGCTTCCCCGCACGGATAAAACCACCCTCATAAGCCGCCCATGCAAGGTCGCCTATCTGTGTTAAGGCTGATATAGGAGAACCCATAGTGTCGATGTAAGACAGGTTCTTGTACGCCTGAACAATCCCGTGTGTACCCTTTTCGTGGAACCTGGCGTTCAGTATTTCGTTCACTATTCTTTCATGTTTTGCGTCTATTTCTCCCTTGTCGATAAGCTCCATAACGTAAGTGCCTATGTTTTCAGTGTAGTCCCTTTCGGTGGCATACGCATTGATATAGGCGGTGTATTCCTTTTTAAGGCCAATGTGTTTATTCCTTTGCTTTCTGATTTGCTCGGCCTGCTCTTCCGGCATCGTACCTGTTTGCATATTCCGCAATGTCTTGATTCTGTTATTCACATATTTTGTCTGTTTTTCATCCAGCCTTCCGGTTCTTGTCGATTCTTCAAGTTTTTCCAGTTGCTTAGTTTGGGTTTTAGAAAGACTCCCACCCAAGTTTTTATTCAATTCCCTGATTTTAGCTTGGGCAGCATATAAACCTTTTCGGATTTCAGATACTCTCTTAGGTATCTTTCCAAAGAACCTACGAGCTTCAATAAGTTTCCTCATACCGTATAAATGTTGCATTAATGCTGCGTTAGAGTTCATGTAATATTTATTAAGATATGCTGGTATTTTCTTTAACTTGCGTTCCTTTGTCGCAGGCACCCCACCAAGTCCGGTCCAACCACCAAGTATCATATCTGATATGATATTGGCCTTCATGTCAGAATCCATTTTGGCAACATCGATATCAAGTTCCTTGGCCCGCTCCTGCAATCGCCTGGAATAAATGGGCCACTCCGGGTCTTTACCAATAGCGGTCAGAAAACCCCTCGAATCCTTTAAAATTCTCGGGGAATATTCCTCTATTGTTCCAATCTCCACCCCAACGTCAACCCCTTCTTTTTTAAGTCTGTTTAGGGTTTTCCGATAGGCAGAATACTCTTCCTGCATATTGTATTTGGTAACTAATTCGGCTATTTTGTCAGCATCAGAGTTCTTCCTTGCATAGTCCCAGTCAGCAAAGTCGTCCTTGGTCATTTTCTTTGCTTTTCTGAGCATGGGCTCCACTTGTTTGACATCATCAGCATGTCTTTTGTTAATATCAAAATCAAGTCTTCTGAGTTTGGCTTTCAGCTTGGGACTGACTTGCCCCAACCGGGTAGAGATTGACCCAAGAAACTTGTCTGTTATTTCTACCGCTTCAGAGGCGAGACGTTTTATATTGGTTGCTGCTGAAATCTTTATGCTCTTGCTTTCCTTTCGGTTGGCTATGTAGTCATTGTCCGTTACGGGTTCAAGGGTTTCCTGAAAGGATGGTTTCCCTTCCCCCACTAAGGCAGTAACCGCCCTATCCTCCCCCGCCGCTTCCAATAGTTGGGCTCTCCAGTCGGGGGCTTTGGTCTGGGCTTTTAGGCCGCCCATGGCGTACAGGGGTTCAGCGGCAAGGCCACCAACAGGAGCAGTAACCCCCACTCGACCTCTCGCCTCCCGTTGAACCATATTCTCCGCAAGACTTACAATGTCCTTATCCGAAATCTCCCGCTTTATCCCCAAATTAACCGCCCATGCTCGGATAGCGTTTACAATCCGGCGCCACAGGGATTGAGTCCGATTGCTATTATCAGCCAGGTAATAGGTAATGGTTTCCTCGAACAGGTTTGCGTCAGAAGTTCCGGCGTCAATGGCTTTCTGTTCTGCCGCCTTCCATGCCGTGCCACCTTCCGCCAGTGCCTTCTCTATGTTTCGGGTGATCGTGCCTGAACGCGCCCCGAACACGCCTTCCCAGCCTTGTTTTGATACGGTCTTGTGGGTGACTTCGTGAAGGACAGTTGGCCATACATCTTCCTTGCCTATGGCATTGGCAACAAGGGTTATGCGTCCGGTCTGGGGGTGAAAGGCTCCTATTACGGTTTGGCCGTCTTTGGCGTAGCGGATAATACCACCCTCTGGAAGTTCAGGCCATTTTTCACCACTTTCAATAAAATCCTTACCTTTTCTGAATATCTTTCGGCCTGTAACTAATACCCCACTATCTGCCTTATATCCCGATTCTTCTGGAATAGCATATTGGGGGTCATCTGTAAGAATATCTCCTTCCATTGCCTCTATTTCAATAACAGTCCCGGGGCCTTCTTGTTCATAGTCTTCTTGCAACTTTTTAGACCAAAACTCTGGGTCTTCTGTTACGTGTAACGCTCTAAGGTTATTGCCAACACCTTCCAATGACACCATATCGAGGTCGTTAGGGTCTATGACGTCGGGTAGTTCACCCCATACAACACGGTTGAAAGTATCCCCTTCTTCAACCTGCGTAATCTCCCTATCAGGGTTCACCTTAATGAAAGCGTTGATTCGCTTTTTATTTTCTTTTGGAGTTATTGGCGTTAAGAGTGTAGGTTCAACAATATCTAAATCAACATTATTGGCGATTGTACTTTGGCCGTTCTCTAGTTTGATTTCCCAATCGCCAAAGCCTGATTTACGGATAACAGTCCCATTCATTCCACGGCGGGGCTTAAACTTGAATGTATCTTTGATACGAACTTTGTTTCCACGTTCAATCTTTTGAGCTTTTTGATACTTCCCCTCCCCCAACACTCCCAACTTCTTATCCAGTTCTTCCCCCGTCTCGACAACATCAATCCCAATATTCCTCCTCCCCTTCTTTCCCAAGGCCTTGTCAACCTCTGCCTGAACTTGGGTGACGGTGGAGGGGGTTTGTAGGGTTTGGCCTTTGGAGAGTTTTGTTTCCCCGGAGGTGAGTTTGGGTTTTCCTTCAGTAGCCCATATCCGCAAATCCGCTGACCCGAACTTAGGAACACCGAACTCGCCTTCAATCTTAGCCCGAGCGTCTTCGATAGACTGAGCCTCGATCGTCATAACGTCTTCAAGGCCCTTGAACTTATAGGCGAATCTCTGCTTGGGTCCGGCTAGGATATCACGTAGCCATTGCTGTTCTTCTGGGGAAGGAGCGTAGTCTAATCGATCGGCTTCTTCTTGGATGGTGTCTTGCTCAAGGCCTGCGAACTCATCCTCTTTCGCAACCTCTGACGCAACTGTTCCTTTAATAGTCCGGAGAGCTTCGTCAACTTCTTTTTCGGTATAGCCGTCATTTTTCAAATCCTCAACTTGCTGATTTAGTTCAGCATAGTGTTTTTTGACTTCTTTGTCAACCCATTTCTCAGTTCCGACCTCAACAGCCTTTTCCCTCAACCCCTGATCAAGAGCATCCATGAAGTCCTGCTCGGTGGCACCTTTTGGCAACCATCCGGCTTCAATGGCCTTGTCAGTCATTTCGTCAATGCCTTGGGCAGACTCTTTAAACATGCCGGGCGGAAACCCACTGGGACCACCCATGCCTTTTTTGCCGGTCAGGTCCCTTATTTCTCCGGCCCAGGTTTTGTCTTTCCGCTGGATACCACCGGAATACTTGACCCATACCCTGAAACTCTTGGTCTTGGCGGCGGTCTTGGCGTCCTGCTCTAGTTTTTCAGCGCGAAGTTTTTCTTGTACCCCCACCGTTGGGACAGCTTCCTTGGGGGTGGGTTTGGTGGGTTCCCCACTTATAAGATCAAAATTCTGTAAAGGAACCCATTTGCCTTCTCGTGTGCGAACTTCTATGTTTTCTGGTGGTATATTTTTTAGAGATTTAAAGTCTTGAAAGCCCTCTTTGCCTTCAATCCTTTCATCAACTGTAATGTCAGCGGTTTTCTTTACCCTCAACATCACTTCTCGCCCAGGACTTTTTCGTTGTGCAAAAGATTCTGCCCCTTCGATATTTTCGCTAAACGATACTTGCTCTATTCCTCTTCCTACTGGCTTTGTCTTTAATCCTTTCTTCTGTATCTGTATCGCTGCTCCAGTGCTTGTTCCATGGAATAGTACCCCCTCTCCTTCCTTCCCGGCTATGTCCCCCAAGTCTGTTTCGTCACCAACCTTTTCAGTTGTTAGGGATCCCTTAACAGGTGGTTTGGCGACTTCGGGGATAACTTCGAGGGCAAAGTCCTTAAGGGGTCCATAGGTTGCTTCATGCAATTCCTTGTACTTGGCAGGGGTAAGGTCGCCATCTTCTAAAGCATCTTTGACTAAGGTTTCATGAAAACCCCTTCTTTGCTCTTGCCTGGCTTCAGTTGGTTCTCCCCCATACCCTATAGCTACAAACTCTTCTTTCCCCATCTCCCACGGTTCCCGCTCTTCCGGGGTGGCCTTGGTTCCCTCAGAGGGAACTTTCTTAACTTCGGGGGTAGGCTTTTCAACCTTTGCTGAAACACCCTCGATAAACCGACCTTTCCTACCACTTAATTCAAGCGACAACCTATCCATGGCTGTCCGTTTTCCCATTAAAGCCTTCTCGGTTACTTCTTGCTCAGGTGGACCTACTTCCCCCCCTAATCTATCCCGTGCCTTTTCAAGAAAGGTTTTGGGGATTTCACCTTTTTTAATGAGTTTCGCTTCGTCAGGGTCAACAGGGATACCATCAATTAATATAGGTTCTCCCGGCAAAGTGGTTCGTTCCGCTAATCTTAACTGTTCTGCTAAACCTTCCTCACCCTCAGTAGATTGCCTTAATGCCCTTTCTGCCGCCTCTTGCTCTTGAAAAGCCTGTGCTGATATTTCTGCTGGGGAAGGTTCTACAACCTCTTTAGTATCCTCAAGGCCAAACTCTTCTTTCCTGTCATCCCTATATTTATCCCATACCTTATCACCGGCAAACCCTTTCAGGTGTTCTATGTCTTCCAGTGCAATATCTAAGCTGTCAATAACGCTTAGTATTTCCTTTTCCGGCACTTTGTTATCAATCATGTCTAAAACTATGGCTTCCTGCCTTTCACGAGGGGTTGTTGGAGGTAGTGGGACTGTTGGTTCGGGGGTTGGTTCGCCTCTGTCCATTGCCCTAGAACCGATACCACCAGCACCGCCCAATACACCACCGATAGCAGCACCGATAGCAGCAGACTTCTTAAATCTTTCAGCCAGTTCTGCCCTACGGTCCCATATTTTTTCAGTAAATTGAGAAACACTTTCCTTTTCAGGTTTGACACTCCATGAAGAAGAAATATCAGCAATAACCTCTTGTAACCCCTCAGTTCCACCCTCAATGGCAGATGTAAGCCCAAGGTCAATCAGGAACTTAGTCAAATATTTGGCGGGTTTAAAGGTTTTGGCAATTCGGCCTATACCCGTCATATCTAAGGCTGTGTTAATCGCCCCCCCAACCCTGCTAACTAACAAGGCAGACTCTTCATCAGCACCTTTTTGTTTTGCTTCGTTATAAATCTCTTCGGTATTCAGGTCTAAAAACATTCCTGTAGCAAGAATCGGACCAGCATATGGGATTAGATATGTTGCCAGCCCAGCAAATGTTGGTCCGACAGACCCAAGAGCTTCCGTGACAAATGGTTCCTGTCCTTCGGCAACGGCCTTTCTATACTCTTGGATATCTTCACTGTCTTCAGCCATCTTCTCATAGTAGGCTTTATTTTCATCTGATAATTTCTCAAACCAGTCTTCACCAGGAATAAGCATCCCGGGGATGGCAGGGATTCCACCACCTAAAGCCTTCAGACCCTCAATCCCGGCTTGTTTCAAAGCTCCTGCCCAATGGTATTCAGGTTCTTCTGGTTCATCTTCCGGCACTTCCTCTTTTGGCATCATGCCTTCTTCGGCGGGGAAGTCTTCTATGTCAAGGTCTTCCCAAGGATCGTAGTCATAATCCTCCTCCGCCCACGGGTCAAAGTCGTACCTGTCCTGTGTTTCTTCTTCTCCCCACGGGTCATAATCATACTCATCTGTATAATCATCACCCCAAGGGTCGTAATCATATTGCGGTTGAGGCATATCAGTACCCTCTTCGGCGCATTCCTCTTACATCAGGCTGCATAGACTTCCTCTCATACCAATCACTCATCCATTGACCAAAATCAAAATCTTCATTTACATCTACAGGGTCCAACCATTCATTTCTTCCTACCATTGGATTACGGTACGGTGAATCACGTTGTGGTCTCATTCCACCAGAATCAAACTCACCTTCAGGCATTGGTATGAAAGGTTCTTCGGGAGGTGTATTATAATCAAACCCACCTTCAGGCATTGGTATGAAAGGTTCTTCGGGCATCTTTTTTGTTGGTGGTGTTTTTTTCTTGCTACCACGTAGCCTCAATTCCTTCCATTCACCATTATCTATCCTCCATTTTTTCTTGCCTTTCCTAGCATAAGTTTCCATTTCACCAGTTTTCTTGTTAATCGCTTGCTTGATTTCAGCCCCCTTTTCCGGACCTTCCTCAAGGGTAATCTTGGCAGTCCCTTCCCTACCTATGGTAGTCGGGTCAGGGGAATAGGTCCCGGTTATTTCACGGATAAGCCTGTTCCCAACTGTTTTAGACATTTCCTTGTTTTTAATCATATCCCGGATGCCTTCGGCTGCGCCCCATATATTACCACCAGACTTTCGCTGTTGAGGTATTGGGTTTTGGGCAAATTCCTTTTTTACTTCTTCCGTGATAGTTGCTTTCAATGCTTTCTTTCTTGTGGCAAGAGCCTTGGGGTCTCCTTCAATCCATGTTCCCTCTAAAGCCTCAACAGCCAATTCATACCTTTTCTCAATTTCCTCCCGTATATCCTTTTCCCGGCCTCTTCTCATATTGAAAATCTGAGTGTCTGTAGGCCCTTCAACACTCGATGTCGAGCGCCGCCTCCTTGGTGCTGTTTCCCTAGGATAACCAGAACCTCTCTCAGGCGACATATCTCCCCAAGGGACTGTCGGCCTTCCGAATATACTAACCGGACCCATTCCACCACCACCAGGTGACAAACTGCTTACATATCTTGCTCTGTCAGACCTTGCCATAATTACCTCCAATACCCTGCCGGGGCCATTGAACCCTTGATAAAATCAATTACAGAAAACTTGCCTTTCTTCTTTTTACGCCTTTTGGGTCGTTCCCATTCTTCCATTCCAAAAGAACGACTCATATCAACCCCTTCCGGTAAAGTAACGGTTGGTAAGGGCATATCCCCCTCCCTTCCTGGGCGGCCTTCCGGGTCATAGTAAGGCATGTCTGGGGGGTATTGACCTTCCATATCGTAGTCGTCATAGTCGTCGTACATTGATTGTCTTGGGTACATTCCTGGCATTGGGTTTCTCCTTTATGCGTAATCTCCAAAATCTCCTCGTTCTTTTTTGGCAGCAAGAAGTTGCCAATAACTTACTCCCATCTTTTTGGCTTCTGCTGCATGGGTTTCTTGCCATCCTGGTTTTCCACCACCGGGTACAAAAATTGAGGTGGGACGGCGTTGTCCTACCCATCCACCACCTTGCCTTCTCCCCCATTCTTGCGATGTCAAAGGCATATCCTTAGCAAGGCCCTGTAAGGAAGGCCGGGGTGCTGGTGCTGATGCTGGTCCCATCCCCAACCTTTTTCTTTGGTATTTTGGGTCATTGTAATAACTAGGCATAGGAGACTGGCCTCCTGGTTGCATTTTTGAACCCCAGCCAGGATTGTCATAGCGCCAAAGATAATTTGGAATATACTTTCCGCCTATTTCCATATTTCTTAATTGAGCGTAAACATCCTCTTCACTATCTCTTTCCAGCCAAGCGTAAGGGTTTCTACGGGATGCTCCCCTTGTCATACCAATAGGTTGTACCATGATTCTTCTCCTTTATCCAAATAGTTCTTCTATAATTCCAGGATTACGTGTCAGGTAGTCCTTAACAGCTTGGGAATAGCTTCCTCGGTTTTCAAGCAGGTAGTCCTTGAATTCATCCTTGTTTTCTTTCGCATAGCTATCCATGGACCTGCGGTTACTTACTATCTTTTTCTGTCTTGCTTTTTCCGTCCTTTTATAGGTTTGGTAAACAGCATCACCAGATTTATCTCCGACAGTTCCCGTTTTGGACCCTGTGAAAATGGGGGGTGTATCGCCTACCCCCTTCGCCCAACCCTCATGCTTTTTCTGAATGTACTCTCCGGCTGTTGGGAAACCTGTTCTTGGTTCAAGACTTCGTAATCCTTTTCTCTTGCTGGAATTGGTCTGTTAGCACGTTCATTAATTGCCTGTATTCTGTCAAACTGTTCTCGGGTGGTTTCCCCTGGTCTTTTCTGTATCTGACGGTCGGATTCTGACTGCATTGACGCACCTTCCCTAGCCAGTTTATCCCCAAGCATTGCCAGTCGGTGTACATCTGCTTCTGAACCAAATCCAACTGCTTTTGTACCTGACCATACCGACTTCCCCCACCTGTCAAACGGGTCCCTTGGGACTGAGGCAATAGTTCTACCTCCAGTAGGCATTGCATGACCCATCATATCATAGGTTCTAGGGGTAGTATATCTTCGTTTCATAGCTTCAGGGGGTGGGAGCCATGCCAGCATCAACCGCCCACCACTCGTTAGTCATTCCAGGATATTCAAGGAGTTTTCGCTTTTCTTCTTCCTCGAAGTCAAAATACTCCTCATCGTCTTCGTCAAAGTAACCGCTATCGTATGGGTTTAGGGGCATGGTGTCTCCTACGGCCCTCCTTGTTGAGCTTGGGCAGCGGCAGCGGCAGCGTTTAGTGCGGCTAACTCCTCTTTTGCCGCTTGCGCTTCTTCAAAATCCTGTTGTCTAAGCGCAAGTTCGTATCGGCGTTGGGCTTCCAATACACGTTGTGCAAATTCCTTTTCCCACCTGGCTTGGGCCTCATCGGCTAACTCTTGCTGTTCTGTAAATTCCTTTGCCCACTGTGCTGCCATTCTTTCCGCTTCTGATTCAGTGAATCCCTGCTTCCTTAGTTGTAGCTCATATTGACGTTGTGCTCTTTTAACTCCCTCTTCAAATTGGCTAGTCCATCGGCCCTGACCTTCATCAGCTAGTCTTCGTTTTTCCTCGGCTTCCAGTCCCCATCTCCGCTTGTCTTCACCAGTTTCATAACCCCATCTCCGCTTGTCTTCACCAGTTTCATAACCCCATCTCCGCTTGTCTTCACCAGTTTCATAACCCCATCTTTTCTGACCCTCCTTAAACTCACTTTCCCATTGACTGCCTGATCGTTCAAATTGCTGTGCCCATTGCGCGGCAGCTGCTTTGGCTTGATCTTCCGTGTAACCCTGTTTCCTTAGTTGTAATTCATACTGGAGTCGAGATTGATCTTGACCTTCCTCAAATTGCCGTTCTGATAATGTCCTCCCCCCGGCCACATCCCTAGCTTGCTTTTCTCTAGCACGTTGTTCTGTAAGGGATAACCTGCCTCCCGCCGTAGGTCCCATACCAACACCCTGGAAATTACTATCAGCCAAGTAACCCCTATACCCACTCGTTTGCCATGGCCTTGTCCATTTGCTCGCGCTAGGTAATAGTGCCATATTAGTACCCCCTTCCAGTCGTGTCCCACCACGCAGGCCAATAGCCATACCTATCATAATGGTCCCTGGCCTGTTCTCTCTGTTTTAAATACCCTGACCATTCTGTGTCTTTACCGTACTCCCATTGCTCTTTTTCCCATGCCTGGTTCTCTCTGAAACGGGACATTTCATCAGCGACTTGCTTTTCGGTGAGACCGTAGCGTTTAAGATCTAGCTCATATTTGCGTTCACTATCAACCCTGGCTTGCTTACTTGTTCGTCCCCATTGTCTACTTTGGGCTTCCCTGCTTAAACGAGACTCTTCCATCCCTGCTTCCCTGTTTAACCGGGATTCTTCCAGTTGGCCCCTTTGGTAACTTTCCTGAGCCATACCCTTTGCCTTTGTCATTTCAAAGTCAAAAATAGCTTTTTCACTTGTTGCAACTCTCTGATTAGCACCGGCAAGAATATCACGAAGGTGGTCAGGAGACCGATTAGCACCGTAAATTCCACCATACCGTCCAGGAGCAGTCATCTTTCTGACATTCCGCTCAACCATGTTGAGATCCCTGGTCTGGGTCGGTGGAGGTTTAAGTCCTGAAAAGGCACTTGTGGTATCTGTAGCACCTCTATTATATTGCTGTGACGGTATTTTTTTTGGCTGATAAACCATTTGACGCCCAAAACCTCCTATTGAAGCCATAATCTTTCTCCTTAATTAATATGTCGGTCTGACAGGTTGAAAGTCTAATGTAAAACCATATAGTTCCATTACAGAACTTGCCACAGACTCGTTATCAAATTTAAAAGCCACTTCTTCACAAATAAGTGATGTCCCGGCGGCACCTGAATTAATAGGTTTGTACCCATTAATATAGGAATATCCAGTTCTTTCTAAACTTAAATCTCCCACAGTGATCCCGGTCGTTTTACCATCAGGGAATACACTTATTTTAACTTCTGATCCTGCAACAGCATTTGCCTTTGCCTTAATCTTAACCCCCCTTATATTGACTTCATAATTCAGGAAATCAGAGGCCCTTCCCATGAGTGGGCTAATTGGTGACGTTACCAAATAATGGTCTATCTCTGTTGATCCATCCAGTAAACTATAATCAGTCCTGTGAACATACCCACTATAATCTCCAACATACGGCATTGGTTTGTTATCAGAACCAATGATATTTAACCCACATGATGCAGGGGTAGCCCTTTTGTAAACATCGTACCATTCGTCTGTCAGGTAAGAATAAACCAATTCACGGTTTAGGGTTGTCTGGTCTGACCCGGCATCTAAATTGATTGGAACAGCAAAATGAATAGTTTTCTCATCGTAATCTATCCAAGCATAAGAATCGTCCATATATCCAGGTTCAATATACGGAGCCGAAGTGGTATCAAAATAATCACTAATAGGGGTACTGATATCAACAACAGTTGTGCCGTCTGTTATGTAAAACCCATCAGGGGCAAGGAACAGCACAGCATTAGTAACAGAATCCCGTGAAAACAATCTTATTCCACCACTAACATATTTTAACGTATGTGGTGCTATTGCCCCGACCCGACCACTTGCTAAAGTTGACAAATACGTAGACGGTGTTGTACCAGTCAAATAGTAAAGTCTGTACGGGTTTTTTGTACTCACAATAGCCCCGGCATTCATCGTCACAATACCGTTGACCGATCCATCTCCAAAGATATTGCCTGTATTACTAGAATCAGAACCATTTAAAATATGGGGGAACCCATCTTGGGAATAGTCCACACCACCTTTCACACCCTCGCCAGGCCACCATAAAGCCCTACCATGATATCCGACAACCCCTTCATATGCGTTAATGTCTTCCGGTTTGGTCATCACGGCAATCTCAAAAATATCTGCTTTAGAAGTGTCATCTACGGTGAGTTCATACCAGAACATTGGAATCTCAGGGGCAACGCCAACATCGACAGCCGTCAATACTGTCTGACTTTCAGCAAACCCAGAACCGTCCCATTGGATAATACCAGTTTGAGCAAAGGCGTAAGTGGCATCAGCCGTACCATCTGTGACCGGAGTTATAGTTGTCCATGTGTCGGTTGATGCTTTGTAATACTTCACGACCACTGCCCCCGCTGCTTCCGTACTGTTGGGGAGATTGAAAACATCAACATTTATAGCAAAAATTCTTTCTAGTGATCCGATATATAATGATTCATTTGTAGCCCACGAAGCATTGGTCCACTTGGTTGAGGTAGATCCATCGGTTAAATTTGCTGTCTGGTCGGTATATGTACCATTAAGGTCTGAAACAATCCAAGCAGGGTCAGACCATACACCGGATGAAAGGTTGGTCATTTCTTGACAATTCTCCACAACCTCAACACCATACACTTCTATTCCATCTGTGATATTGCCACTAACCGCTAACCTATACCAAAAAAGGTGGTCATCGTTTGCAGAATGTAAATATGGATCATCACTTGTGTCTGCGTCCCAAGTAATAGTTCCAGTTTTAGCTAAAGTTTTGTTAACAGTAGACGTACCATCACTCATACCATCAACTTCAGTCCACACACCATCACGAAACGCTGACACTGTAATAGTAGAATTCTCTGCATTTACTGTTGACCCAAGATAGAGCTTGACTCCTTTTAGTGGCCTCCTGTAGCCCACATAAGCCCTATCAACCTGACTAAACAAAAAACCACTATAAGTTCCGGAGTTGTCATTTCTAACATCAAAATACCCATCTTGGGTTTTTGATCTAGTTATATCAAGGTAAGCATCCCCTGTTAAATCATCAAAATAAACTTCGCTTGATGTATCACCATATCCACCAAGATAAACCCTCACAGTTACAGCAGTTGCCGATGGTGTTGCAGACGCACTGTATTGGGTCCAAGTGTTTGGTGTTGGTGAATTATTTTGCGAAACAAGAGTTGAAATAAGTGCAGGGCCAGAATCATATTCCTCAATTACAATAGATGGTCGGGCATAACTGCTTGTATCGTAAACTTGCATCTCGTCAAAAACTGCGTACGCATTATGTGAAACGTATTTGGGTGCTTTAAGTTGAATTTTTATATATGATGTGTTGGATAATGTTGTGAATTCCATGGAGTGTTGTGTCCACGAAGAAGCTAGGGTATCAATGGAATTGGCAGTGTATCCTAAAAAATTATCTCCTGAGTCGTAACATTTTATATTTACCTGAGCACCACCTAACGATGCCGAAGTATATAACCAAAGAGAAAGGTTGTACGTGGTAGATGCCGTGATACCAGAAGATACTGTTTGTTCTAGAACAGCATCTACAGAACCACTTAAATGGGCCGCATATGCTCCAGCGTATTTAGTTGAACCATTGGAAATTGCAGACCCACTAATTAATGTCCACCCAGAAGGTGGAGTTCCACCTGTGTCAAAATTAGCATTTGTAATTGAAAGATATGAAGAAACTTCGATGTGTGCCCAATAAGTGAATGTATATTCCACACCAGGAACAACCGTAATACTTCCTTGATATATACCAGAGGTATTGGCATCAGCGGTTCCAACCGTTATTTCAACAGAACGTGAACCTCCATGTGGGCTTGGGCTTGACGTAACAGTTTGGGCAGTGGCATTATTTTCGGTCCAATCAGCAGGGTCATTGCCAGTATTGTCCTCAAAATCACCGTTAGTAATAGTGGGATCTGTAGGAGTTCCACCACCCGTAACCACCACAAACCCATCAGGGTACGCCGTACCACCACTCCATGCAAAGGGATCAGCACTACTAGCCGCACCAACCCAATCGTCATTAATGTGGTCTGAGAAGGCCGCTCCAGAAGCACCACTTAAGGTGTATAGGATGCCACTAGCGAATATTGTACCAGAGACTGGGGGGTCATACAGGGCATCATAAAGGATATCCCCACTTGTACTATTGTCTACCTGAGCAATAAAAACCCTAGTCCCAAAATCCTTGTTAACATACTGATGAAGACTTTTAATATCTTCTCCACTGTTTAAAGCCGTGGAGGTATTGTGCTTCGCCATTCCCCTTCTGGGACCCCATCCGGACGAGACACCAGGAGAGGGGCGTTTCATGTTTTGAAGTTCTACAACAGAGCCAGGTTTTAGGGAAATAAAGGGAGTTGTCCTATCTAATGGTTCCAAAAAGGGTACACTCACGCTATAGATAGGCAAGTCAGTGGGAAAACCCGATCTATCATTCTGCGCAAATAATAGGATAGGCAAGGCAAGGATAAGCAATAATGTCAGCAATCTACTGTTCATTCGTTCCCCCATAACCTGGCAAATCCCTCTGCAAAGCCTGAATCGCCTCAAGGTACATCTTAAACAAATTGGCTGATTCCTGATATCGGTGCTCTTTTAAATATGCCCTGCTTGCGGCATAAAGAAACGTGGCCTGCTGATATTCATCAGGGATATTGGCTATGGCATCAGTCTCCTTGCTGTAATAGAACCTCACCGTATCGCCACTCACAGCGGAATTTGCCAAGGGAAGTATCCCGATTTTATCCGCAAAGTAATAGAAATACTTTGGGGTTCCGGGGGCTAGGTGTGGAAGGGTGGAAACCTGGGAAGGGTGAATACGTTGCAGGCCAAGATAATTTTCAGTCCCCTCATAGATTAAGCCCCATACCATCACAGCGTCAGCAACACCACTCGCCCCCCCAGTTACCAAAGCCGTGTACTCTAATTGGTTTACGACAAGGGTGATCTGGTCTGAAAATTGATAACATCCGGTTCTAAGACTGATATCCCTGCTCGCCTCTGCAAGCCAAGCATTGATTTCAGCATCCGACCAAAAAGAGGCTGTTGCTTCATTCAGAATAGCCCTGACTTGCGCCCGAGCGGTTGCTTCCGAGTAGGCCTCTGCCCTCGGGCTTATTAAAAATGACAAGAAAAGTGTGATTAGGAGTGCTTTAAATAGGTTTTTCATAATATCCTTTTTTATGCAAAAAGTGCTGCCACTCTATCAGGATGACGGGCAATATAATCCTTAACCGCCTGTGAATACTTGCCTTCCTTCTTGATAAGATATTCCTTAAAGTCTTCGGGATTTCTATGAACATAAGCGTCCATCGACAAGCGTTTCTTGTGTAGTTTTTTCAACCTACGCTTCTCTACATTTTCATGGGCTTGGTGAACAGCATCACCCGATCTACCCGAAATACCCACATTCATTAATTGAGGCGCCATCATACCTGGGGTTTTTGCTGCCTGTCTTCCAAGTCGTTTTTCTATGTATTCTTTGGCTGTTGGAGATTCTTTTCTTGCTAATCCTGGAAGTCCCTGCTGTTCATTTAATTTTGCTAATTCCGGTCTCATGCCCTTACTGCTCACGTACTTAAAATAATCCAATCGTTTTTGATAAGCTTCTTCGGACAAATTATCAATAGAAGGTCTGTTCCAAATATTTTGTTCTGCCCAACGTTCCATGGCAGCATCCCTGTAAAACCGTTCCGCATCTATTCCTGCTCCTGCACGTTCTCTAAATGCCTCAAAATCTGCGGGGACCCAATTCCCATACTTTCTTCCCCATCTGGCGAATTTATTGGCTGGATATTTTTGTGGCCTCATTGTCATTAAATCACCTCCAACTATGCCCCCGGTAAGTGGGTTCTGATAACAGTTGAACAGGCTCGCCAACCGTCTCAATATAGGATTCAAGCTGAAACATGGCTTCCATAAAATAATCCTTATAAAGTGGCGCCATTGATGTCTTATTCTGTCTTTGCTGGATCTTCCATGCCGCATAGTTGGTTAACAACGTTTCGTGTAAATGGATTGGGATACCGTCCGGACGACTTTTGATAACCGCAGAAGTGTTGGCCTCGGTTGTTAAGTCCTCACTCACGGCCATGGTTGCCCCGGTTGTAGCGACAGCGGTTATGGTCAGGGAAGTGTCGTTATTCGAAGTCCCCGACACGTCAACAATTTGCCCGACATTAAATATCCCAAACCCGCTTCCACCGTCCGTTACCGTATTCGTAGCAAAACTAATGTCCGACGCCCCTGTTATGGTCGCCATATTAAAAGGAAGGCGATAGTAATAGGCTATCAGGCTTTCAGCAGTCGATGGCATCCCCTGATAGTAAAGCAAGTCCCCAACAACAACCGCATCAGTAACCCTATTGGTATTACCCAAGGCAGGATAATAGTCCAGAAGTTCCGCAAAAGACCGCATGAAAGGGTCGATTCTTTGCTCACTGGTGGAGCTAATTAGGGCCAATATTTCCCTGCCAAAATTGGAAGGCATATCGATATATGGAAGAGATGTGCTTGTGGTGAGGGTGTCGTTAGCAGAAAGGAGGGGGAGTGGGGAAGATACAATTTGAGTGCGGTCAGGGTAAATAAGCAAGATTCCCCCGGCAATCTCACGTTGACCCCTGTTCATATAATTCAATAGTTCAGTTTGAGTAAAGGAAGTGTCCTGAACCATTGCTTCTATTTCATTGATTAGGTCTATTTGCTTTGCCATAAAAACCCTCGGTGTCGCCTCTATGGCGCACTGTTATAGCCTTCTATGGCTTTAAATCTTTCTTAGAATTTAAGCCGGGAGCAAAAAACGCCCGCACTTCTGGCAGAAATTATGAGTACTGGTTTGGGTCCAACCTTTACAGAACTTACACCCTTTTTTGGAATTTTTGATGGCTTTTTCAAAAACCGCCCAAAACTTATCTGCTTCTTTCCTGTCACTTTCTTTTTCTTCTTCCGATAACTTGCCATATGGCGTACCCATTTGAATCACCCAACGATTGACAGCCCATTCCGGCATTGTCCAAGTGCCATCATCATTATAGGTGCCTTTAGAAAAAAGGTAGTGCATCCAACCGGACCATTGTTCATGTGCTAATTCTGCTAATTGCTCCCTGAGTACCATAATCCCCTCCCTTTAGCTTGCTGGTGAAATTTACTTTTTCTGTTTCTTTTTACTAATCCGATATGCTCTAAACATAACGGCAAACCCATTCATAGGCTCACCACTTTCTTTATCTACCACAACAAAATCAAGCTTATGTACCAAACCGCAGTCACAGCATTGCATCCGATACCCACTCATTTTAGGCCGTATCCACTCACCATCTTGTTTCACAGGAAAACTTTTGCTCATTTACAATTTAGCCCCCCTTTTTTTAACTTGCTGGTGTAGTAAACTCTATCTCAGGTCCGTACCCGTACCCTTTGTCATTATTGATTCTCCTTATAGTTCGGAATCAGCGGTTATTGTTACAGCCGCCGCAGCATTATGGTTGAGAGTACATCCATTAACTGTAGGATTTGCAGCAGTTCCGACAGTACTAGTCAGAGTTGGTGCAACTCTCATTTCAACTGGCCAAGATACCCACAGATCACCGTTTATTGTACGCCCAGTGAAATCAATATAATACCTCTGACTCTTTGCCAAAGTAGTCCCGAAATCCTCATATTCAAAATCCGTGGCTACTGGACCAGCCTCTAGTTGGGCTTGGGAAATTATAATCCCATCTCCCTCAGCTTCATCGCCAACTGCTGTTGGTGCGAAAGTTATACCAAAATTTCCAGTAGTCGTTAAAGTTGCATATGCTGGAACTGTGAAAACTAAACTTACATCAGTAAAAGTTGAATTGTTTATAGTAATAAGGCCAGATGCTTGAATGAGAGTACCTGTAACTTGACCCGAAGGCACATTTGTAGTATTATACCGTGCAAGTATTTTTACACGATCCATTCCAGCGACAGCTTTTACTTTTGCTGAAAAGATCATAACTTTACCACAAAACTTTATTGCGTCTGCGGTTTCCAGTGTGTAGGTAGGATTAAGTCTACCTTGTGCTGATGGAGCCCCTCCACTCGACACCACTTGAAGACCATAAGCACTCCCTTCAACATCAGTTAGGGCAACTCTAGATGTTACCATGCTTACCCCAGAAGACAGATTGAAAAGATACCATCTATCTGCGGTATACTCGTTGAGACCATCTGTGGTAGTAAAACTCGTCCCCCGCTGCCATACGTTGAAATTACCGTTTATGATTGCGTTCTTACCAGAATAGGTGTTAGTCTCTGTCCCGCCATTGGCAATAGGTAAGATTCCTGTTACTCCAGTTGTAAGCGGCAATCCAGTTGCACTTGTGAGTACCGCTGCTGACGGCGTTCCAAGTGCGGGAGTTACAAGGGTAGGGCTCGTTGCCCGCACAGGCGCACCCGTACCGGTTGCCGTTGTCCAAACAGGGTCAGCCGCACCTCCACCTACAAGGATTGTTGTCGTTGCCCCCGCTGCAAGAAAAGAAGGCGCACTAGCTCCATTCCCCATAAGAAGTGTTCCCTCAGCCCCGGCAGCAAGCCAAGCATAAGTGTTATCAGCCGTACCATAAGAGATGCCACCATTTGTTTCGGTCAGTCCTGCAATACTCTGTAGCCCCACCTGAGTTTTTAAAACAGTTCCATCTAAAGTCAGACCAGTTCCAATAGATGTTCCAACAATACTTTCTAAGGCCCTTACGTCTAATTGAGTCTGGATAGAACTGGTTGCATCCAGGTATTTAAGTTCAGCATCGCTTACGGACCCGTCACTTGCGTAAGTAGCCCCAGCTAAAGCCCCTGTTACGGTCAAATTGCCAGCATTAGTGAAAGTTGCCTTTGCTACCCATGACCCGGATGTAAAAGATTCTAGGGTAACATTGCCGCCGTCTGCCGCTTCAATCTTCCATTTATCTGAATTGTCTTCTGCAGCGTCTGCTGTGATATAAATAGTTGATACTGTTCCTGTAAGACCTTGAATAGTAAAATCGGTTGTGAAAATTGGTGAAATGCTAAATACAGATAATGCCCCTGCACTACCCCCGGTTTCATCACTTAATGCTGCCATCAAACCCGCTGAATTATTAAGTTCTGCTTCAAATGCAGTATCAGCACCGGATACTGAATAAAAGTCAGTTCCCGCTTCGAGATTTAAAGCACTTTTGAACGTAACTTCGTTTGACCAAACAGGGTCAGAAGCGCCTGCCCCAAGAAGAACTTCATTTGATGCACCTGCCACTAGAAAAGAGGGTGCTCCGGCCCCGTTCCCCATGAATAATGTTCCTTGGGCACCGGCGGCTAACCAAGCGTAGGCGTTATCAGCAGTACCGTAAGGAATTCCACCGTTTGTTTCTGTTAGCCCAGCTATGGATTGCAGTGCTGCATGTGTTTTGAGAACAGCCCCATCCAACAATAATCCCGTTCCTATCGACGTACCCACAACACTTTCTAAAGCTCTTGCATCCAGTTGAGTCTGGATAGCAGAAGTCACACCATCCACATAATTCAATTCTGTTGTTGAAAGGGTTGCACCATCAAGAATCTCAAACTCTGCTTCGTTTATTCCTGCTGAACCAATCGTTAACAAGGTAAATATGCCAGGATAAGGAGTTGTACCACCTATCGCCCCAGGTGCCCCCATCAAAACAGACTTTAAAACATTTTTGTAAGCATCGGCATCTATGTCATAAACTAAGAGCATATCGCCTGCCGCCATAGGGGAAAGAGCATCGTAATCGCTTATCTCTTTAGCAGCGTAAGCGTATGATGTCATAAAAACCAATAAACAGGTTAAGATAATTCTTTTAATCATTACAAAGCCTTTCATGTCCCAGGACCCACAATATGGGTACCGTCTGGATCTACAAAGTGTATACCGTCTGGGTCAACAATGTGCTCAAGAATACCAGTAGTAAATTCCACTTCCTGCCCATAGCCAGTTCCTGCACTGTTTGTAGCGTAAGCCCTGGCATAATACTTCGTACTCAAGGATAACCGGGTGATACTGCTTTCAAAGTCTCACGCCATTCTAAAAGGACCGCCTGACAAGTTGTTTTAGTGGTATAACTTGAATCCTCACAAGAAAAGTTGGTCCCCGCCCCTTCATCTGTGACATCATCATCAACATCAGGGGCGTGACTGGTTGCCCAGCACATACCCTGCGCTGTAACGCTTGCACCGCCATTATTTCTTACTTTACCACCACAAGTTGCTACTGTACCATAAACATTTGTGATTTTATTGGTGATAATGGTAGGCACAACAGCTTTTGGAGCCCTCGCATCAGGTACGGCCTGTCGGTCTGATTTTGGCCTAACAAGATATTCAAGCGGGTGCCTTGGCCCATCGTAGCACATTTCCCTGCAAAGAATAAGGTTATCCCAACTTTTAACACATTCTGAACGTAAATAAACAAACCCGCATCGGTCACAAAGAACCTTGTAGTTTCCAGGAACATATGTGGTTTCGATATAGCCCATTGGTAGCCTTAACTTGCTGGTGTAACAAAATCAAGCTCAGGCCCATATCCAGTCCCCTCCCCATTAGTAGCGTAGGCCCGGACATAATATGTTGTACTGGCAGACAATCCCGTAATGCTGCTTGAAAAGTTCTCTCGCCAGTCGTGCATAGCGGCTTGACAAAGTGTTTTGGTAGCGTAACTGGCATTATCACAAGAAAAGTTTGTTCCTGAACCCTCATCTGTTATGCTATCATCTGTATCGGGCGCATGAGAAGTTGACCAACAAACCCCCTGGGCAGTAACAGCCGACCCGCCATTATCCCTTACTTTCCCCCCGCATGTTGCAGTGGTGGTGGTAACAGCCGTGACATCGTTGGTGGTAATAGTGGGTACTAATATATCATCAGGTCTAGCATCTTGGACAGCTTGTTTATCTGATTTTGGCCTAACAAGATATTCTAACGGATGGCGTGGACCGTCATAGCACATTTTTACACATAACATGAGGTTATCCCAACTTTTAACACATTCTGAACGTAAATAGTCGAATCCGCATCGGTCACATTCAACTTTATGATCGCCTGGGACGTACTCGTATGTCATTTTTTCCTTAATCTCCCAAGTGAGGACCCCGAAAGCTGGAGGGAGGGACCAACCTTATCGACCTAACTACATGGGGGGTCTATCAGGGTCCGTATTGGTTTATTCTACATTGCTTATCAGTTTTGCAGTAACCATGCTGTCATCAGAGCCATGTATCTTTTTTATTTTGCGTTCCAGAAAAGCCGCCTTGTCTTTATCCTCTTCATTGCGGAAAGACGTGGTTCCCCAAGACTCACCCAAGACTTCCTTGTCTATGCGAGTCCTGCTTTTGCCCCTTGGATCACCGTCCTTTACGATAATCGTAATCCCCATTAAGCTTCCTCTCCGGGCATAGTTTCTTCTTTTTCGTCACGCAGCCAACCCCACGGTTTGATTCCAAGACCACCACATTCAGGACATTCAACTTCCGTATATGACGTAGGTGGATTGGTTTCTGGTGCTGGCGGAGTATGTGGATATTCATAAGTAGGACTGAGCCACAAGGAACCCGTACTATTACATTTTTCGCAATCTTCCCAGATTCTTTGTCCTTTTTGCATGGCAACTCCTATTTTTTGATCTTTAGTGTGGGTTTTTTCTTAACCTCTTCGCCAAAGGCTCTTTTTACAGCAACGTCATGCTTTTCTCCCTTTCCTATTGCCGCCTCGTATGCGGCCTCATCAAATTCTTTGTTCATGATTTTCTCCTTATAAATAGGTGGGGGAATGACCCCCCACCTAACTCAGTTCGGTTATTTAAGTATCAATAATTTCCTTACTTCCACGGGTATTAGACAGCAATGTCGTACCCACTAGCGTAAAGTTGGTAGCGATAGTTTCTGATGCCGCAGAAATATTGCAATTTGAAATGATACCTGTTCCGGCAGTACCCACCATAACGATATATACATTCGGTGCGCCGCCTGTCGGTAAAGCGTGCATGAATCGGCAGTTATCTATGATTAAGTTGGCAACATCGGATACTCGAATATCAGAAGACCAGGTAGAAGGAGCGCCCCAAAAATCGCAGTCTCGAATAATCGGGCTTCTAATTGCCTGTAAAGCAGAACCCAAGGCAATCGCAACACCGCCTTCTCGGAAGATACAATGCTGTATTGTTGACCAATGGCACGAATCAATATTGATAGTACCAATAGCAGAACCAGTGGAGATAAAATCTTTGAAACCACAGTTGCTTATGGTCAAACCATAGACCTCGTTATTGGTGACATTGGTTGCTCCAATACCACCGCCGGTAGAGCCCGTAATGGCTTTTACCATCACGTTTTCAATACTGACACCAGGGGACTGTACTAGAATCGTTGCAGCCGTGCTGCCTCCTGTTGGTTCGATGGCACACTGGATGTTGGAACCCCAGCCTCTCACACCACCACTACCGGTACCGATGATTTTTAGTCCTTGCTGGGCATCTGTAGTAGTCACATTGCCGGTATAGTAACCATGCGTGTGATAGGCACCAACCGCTATATTCCTCGGTTTCAAGAAAATAGTATCCTGGGGGCCAGCCAGGCCAACAGCCTTCTGTATGGTTTTAAACGCTTTCGTCGGTTCTTTTCCACTGTTGCCATCAGAACCACCATCGTCATCCACAAACCATGCCGTGGATCCCCACCATCCAGCGTAACCGGGAGGGCCAACAACGCCCCCAAAACTTGAAATACCATTTGGAAAATTTGTAATCGGCATAATAATCTCCTTTCCAGTGACACAGAAGGATGATACCCCTAAAGTGCCCCGTAGAATCGAACTACGGCTTACACGTAAGGATTGGTCTCCGGCTGGGAGATTAGGCTGGGTTTAACTGATTGGTGCCCCGGCTGGGGGCGGTTAGGCTGGGTAAAAATGTTACATAAATAGGTTATCGTTTTACAGCGTGTTTGTCAAGGTAATTAAGGGCTTTTTGGAGTGTGGTGGGAGAGTCTTGGAAGTTGCCAAGACCAGCATTGCAGCCAGTACAAAGTAACCCCCTTACCTTTCCAGTTTTATGATCATGGTCTACAGCAAGTTCTCTGACTTGACCGTTTTGATGATGTGCAAGTTCTGGTTGTGAGCAAATGACACACAAGGAACCCTGTTTTTCTAATAAATTCCGGTATTCATCTAAGGTAATACCGAATCTTCTCCTGAGATCAAAGTCTTTAACCTTGTCTGGATTCTTCTTGCGCCATTCCCTTGCATATTCAGTTCGATTACCTGCTCCACCCTTTTCCCATTTCTGCCATTCATAATTATCTTTATAGATTGGCTTGCTTGAGTCAATCACACAAAACCGATGATCTGGGCTCGGACGTTCACCAACATCCTTTACAAATTGCCAAAAATCTAGCCATTCTGCCGCAAAAACTATTTTTGGTGCATTACGTTTTTGCCATTGCCAGGTATGGTAAAGAGGGTGTTTTTCTTTGCTGCCCCATCCTTTTGGCCTAGTTTGCTTCGTGGTCCCATGCTTTTGCTTTCTCTGGTAGTGCATATTACACAAATTCTGAGCAACGGAAAGGTTGCCACACGACTCAATAGAACAGGGCTTCCTTACTTTTATATATTCGGGGCTTCCTCGTTTAAGGTATCGCCCATAACAGGCATCACATAGACCCCTAGCCGCTATCTGCTTTTCTTTGTCACAAAATACACACACTCCAATTTTCTTTCCCATAATGCTACCTCCTTCAATATTTTAGTTTGAAAGAGGATAGCATTTTTGAGAATGTTTGTCAAGGTTTATTTGGTCTATACCTTGTGGTATCTAAAAAGTCTAATGATTTCAGCTACTTCTAGGCGCCAACAGCACCGAAGATGCCCCGAGGATCAGAAAAGCCGAAGGACGTCCTAAACGAACTTTTAAACTTGGCGTTTTCCGTGTCAAAATCTCCATCCATCTTGAACTCATGCCCCCGACGAATGAACCTGGTCATACCATGCTTACAGTCTGTAATCAGGAACCAGCTATCAATATCTGTCAGATAGTGGTTGACAGCATAGCCTTTCGGGATCTTACCCATGTCCTTAATGGCGTTCTTGTCATTATTCGCCGTATTGCTCTGGAGGTCACTTCTCAAGATTCTGCACGCCTCGAACTCTTCCGACGGGTGGATGATAAGCCGCTGCGGATTGACCCTAACGAAAAGGCCCTTGTCCGACTTAATGGCGGCCAGGTCAATACATGCCTGCTCAAGGCTGACTTCACTCAAGTCGGCGGGGTTTGACAGCTCATTTCTCCACGTTCCACCACTCTTGTTGGGATGGTCTGTGGCACAAAGCGCCTTACCATCACCACCGGCGTAGGTGTTTGAGAATGCCCTGTTGAGAACGTTTGCGCCTACTGTTTCCTCTGTCTGACGCATAGAGAAGGCCAATGTCTGCGCCCTGTTAATACCTATCTCGGGGTATTCGTTGTCCTCATACATTTCCCGAGTAATTATGAAACCCTTTGAATAGGTTACATGGGTATAGGTTGTGATGAATCCCTGTTCCTGATCTTCGTAGTCAATGGACTTGCCCTCTGTTTTCACCGTTGCCAGGCTGAATCCAGTGATACCGACATCCTTCTCAAACGACTTACTGGATGACTGTTTTTCTGTGAAAACCATTGGCCACTCTGGGGAGTGTTCTGCATACTCGTGTCCGTAAGCAGCATTAATTCCAGGCCAGAGGAACATTGCGAAACTACTTGTTGTTATTGCCATAGTATATCCTCCTTATACGCCTGCGGCCCCAAGGCCCTGACCAAATTCATGTTGATTAAACATAATTTCCCACTTGGAATAGGTCCCAAGCACATTATCCTCACGAGCCACAAGCCTCATCAACTTAATCTGAAGCGTTGATCCGGTCGCCTCGGTAGAACAGTCAATTTCGACTGTTGACTTACCAGTGGTTGTGTTTCCCGACTCAGTAGTCAGGTCAGCGTTGTTTCCAACTGCATCCGCCGTGAAAGTAGTCGAGCTATCTTCCTGACACTCAAAAATCACTTGAGGATCATCGACTACTGCAACGTAATGGGCCGTATCACTGGGGCTATAGAGTAATTCCAGGTCGCCAGGGTCAGCCGCAATTTGCGGGACACTTCCGAACCCTATAACAACCCCAATAACCGAAGTCTGCCCGGCCAGCTTAATGGTCGGATACCTCGCAAGGGTATCAGCACTTCCCGCAGACATTACGGGCGTACCTACAAAGATCGCCTCAGACAGCCCAGCGGCTTTATAGTACATAGTAAAAGCGCCGTTCCAGGGGTTCCCGTTCAAATGCCCTACCGGAACCAACCCTTTCGGTTTGTCAATATTTGCCATATTTAAACTCCTTTATCGGTCAATACTTACACTTCCGTATTCGCCCTCTGGAGCCTCATTCTTTTTCATTCTCATGCCTTCCTCTGTTTCGTCTACTTTTCTTGCCTTTTCAGCTAAGTCTGCTTTGCGATATTCATCCTTGAGTTTCATCAAAATCCCATGCCTTCCACCACCGACCGGCTTTCCGACAGTCGATCCCATCGGTGAAGCATCTTGGACCAGTTGGTCGTCACCTCTAAAATCAGAGTCGTGAACAGGTTCCCAATAGGCGTCTTTAAAGGCCTGTATTCTGCCATCGTCCCTGTCGGTAACAACCCTGGTGTGGAATCCTGGTATTTTGGGATAATTCAATAATCTCCGCGACCCTATCGCGATACGTTCTTTTCGTCTTGGTTCCCTCTTGGAGCTTGGTTCCTGACTTGGTGCTTTCTTAGCAGGTCCGGTCTCTTCTATTGCCCACCCATCCTCAACCTTAACAACCTTGGCGTTGATTCCATCTTTTTTACTCAAAACTCCTCGACGACAATTCGCCGCCATCTCTGTTGCAAACGGCTTTCCGTCAGTTTTCATTATCATGATATCGCCTCCTTCATTGCAGCGCGGTCTGTCATGTATTTCTGTCGGGCCTGGGTGTCAGTTAGCTTTTTATCTTTCGTATCAAAGGCTTTTATTCTTACAAAATTATTCATAACGGACCTTTCCTCATCGCTCAGGTCCTTTGAGGAATAGTTTTTCGTCTGTTTGCCTGTCCCCGCTGGCTTTCCAGATTCAACGGTAGCCACTCGTGGGACTTTTAGCGTACCTTTGAATTTGTCAGGGAACATCTTTTTTACCGCCCCTGTCACACGAGAAAGTTTTTTCTCATAAGACAACCCACGGTATCGCGGCAGATCCGCCTGGCTATCACAATACTCTGTCAATTCACGGTCGGAGCCATACCAACTATTACCATTGCGCCAGTTATCAAAAGACTCTTCATCATCATGGTTAACCCTTGGAGTAGGTGGCCTTCGCGGTCCCGGAATAGACGAGTATTCCTCCCCAAGTCTCTCCTCAATATCTTCGACCAGATCAGGGTCCCCGTCCTCAATGGCTGTCCTTCGTTCCTTTCTAAGTTTTGCAATCTCGGCTCGATGTCGAGTTTCTTGAGCGTTCTGGACTTGAGAGTTATGGTCTTGGAGATCCTCTAACCCCTGTTCCATATTCGCCATAGCCCTCCTGGTGTCCTTCAGGTGCTTCCGCATACCATCCTGAATGGGCTTACCCCTTCTTATGTACTCAACAGGATCTACGTAGTCGTCTTTGTGCCCTGTGAAGTCATCCTGGGGTTTCCAGCCTTGCTCTTTTGCAAGGTCTTCAATGGTTGGACCGTCCGACTCTATTACTTCTTCTATTTCGGTATCTTTCCCTACTGTTTCGGTGACATCTTCACCAGGGTCCAGTACACCCTCCATCACTTCTTCTCCCATACACAATCCTCCTTGTGTGTCTAAATAAAAAAAGCCCGGAAAAAGACTCCTAGAGTCCTTAACCGGGCCTTGAAATGTCCCCGTTGGGGGGTTTCTCAGTTACCGCTTACTATTTTTTTATACTGGGGTACTGGCAAAGGGACTATTTTCCGATATTTCTTTCCCGCGCCCAGTTGGGTACAGACGGTTTAGGGGGGTGAACCAGTGATTGTGTACCTACTGGTTAACTACCCTCGACGGTCTCTTGCCTCGGCGGACTAAACCAAAGCTCAAATCCCTATACCACCCCGGTCGGTTATTGGTGCGATGCACCATCATGCCAGTACCCCAGTACTTCTGTTTTCATATACTAAAGATGTCGCCCCTTGGCCAGGTCGCTCAGTCGGTGAATGTCGACGCCGTATAAAAAGATACCATCGTCAAATATGCGAGTCGAACGCATAAATAACCTTTTTTCTTCCACGGCCAACAGGAACCTCCACCAAACGTCTTAGTGACGAACCGCCCTCACTGCAAGGAGCAAAAAACTCTTACTTTAGCTTTTGTTAATATCTGTTACTGTTATTATTCTATACATAGTCTCCCTGAATTTCCCATCATTGCCCCCCTGGTTAAAATTAAGCTCCACCGTATACTTGCCAGTATATTTTACGGTTTTCAGCCTTGCCACAGCATCAGTGAATGTTTTGCCTAGGGTTTTGGTATCCATTATTTAGCTATTTCCGCCCCTAACATTACAGGCCAGAAAAGTAAAGTCGCTATTATCATACCAAAATAACCAAACTTTTCTATAGCCTGAGCAATAACATCTTGCATATATCCAACCGTGAACATAACACCAACAACCCAGATAGTATAGTTCATGCCCCCCCCCTTTGACACCTTAAACTAATACCCCTTCTTGACCTTTTTGGTCTCCTTCTTCTTATCCTTTTTTTTGCGCTTCTTCTTATCAGGCATCTTGCACTTCCCTTCCGAAGACATCCGTATCGTTCATAACCCGATAAAATATATCGTTAATTTCCACGGCTTCCCCGGCATATTTGCAATAGTGAATCCTATCCCCGACCTCCAATTCCTTGTCTTCAAATATACACTCAACTCCAGGAGACATCGAAACCACCTTACCGATAGTCATACGGAACTGTTCGCTTTCCTGGGTTTCTTCCGAAAGATAGATTCCCCCTTTTGTCTTTTCGTCTACCGTGTCCGGCAGCACCAAAATCCTGTTCCTTGTAATCGTGTCCTGGACTGTAGCTGGTAAAAATTTCATATGCCTTCCTCCCTTGTTAAAAAGCCTACATAGTCTAACATCCCTTGATATGCCTGACTGGTTCCCGTACCCTTGGCAGCACCAAGAGCGGTTTTACCTACGGAAGTCATATCAAAAAGGTTCCCCCTGCCTAATGCCGCATCGTTTTCGGCCATCTCACTTTTAATATGTTGCAAGAACTCTTTTGTGCATGGCATTGATTTCCATTCTATCCATCTTTCACGGCCTAGTAGTGTCATACCCCCCCCTATTCTTCCTTCTCTTTCTCTCCCCTTTCAGGCACTTCCTTCCCAATTTCCTCAGTTTCTCGGTCAATCTTGTCGGTTTCTGAATCTATTTTATCAATCTCTGCATCTATTTTATCAATCTTTTTATCTTTTGTCAAGTCCTCAATCTTCCTGGTAATCTCTTCCAGTTTCAACATCAACCCTTTTGTATGGGCCTCTACAATGTTTTTGTCAATTTCTGACCGCAACTTCTTCATCTTGACCCTGGATTCGTTCTCTTCAATCCTTATCTCGGCATCGACTTTCTTTTCTTCAACGTCAATACGTTCCTTTTCTAAGTCAAGTTTCCGGTCTTCTTGTGCAAGTTTTCGTTCCTCTTGTTCCATCTTTGCCTTTTCTGCCAGTTCCATAGGGGTAGGTTCGCCCTCTTTTGGCATAATGGCATTGATATCATTAATATCAACTGATTCAAATATCCGGCGTTTGATTTCGTTGTCGTTCAGACCGGTCCCTATCCATTCTTTTAACATTTCGGCTTTCATAACCTTCTGAATACGGGTAAGCTCTGCCTCGTCAGACACGGGAACGATGTCAATGTCCTTTTCGTAAAAGTCTTGCGTGGAAGCATCTTTTATGTCAAGAATAACCTGGTATTTCTCATCCGTTAAAAACAGCCTGTTCAATCGCCTAATTTTGCCAAACTCATCTTTCAGGGAACGGTGTAGCCGCTTGTAAACAGTGCTAAAAAGCGTTAACGCCTGCTCGATAAGAGCCATAACCGTTGTAGGGCTTTCCCTGGCCCCCATGCTCTCCCCGGTTAGAATATCGGCAGTAGAGGACAGTTCCTTGGAAGCCTCAATCATCATGGTTAAAAGATTCATTGAAACCCTCGAGGGTTCTTTGGTGGGATTCGGGACAATGCCTTTTCTTAGGTCATCCCCTGTGTGAGTAGTTGGTTTCCATTCACCGGGTTTGAATCGTGCGATAGACCCACTTATAAGTTTTATTCCCTTTGCCAGCCACCCGCTGGGCCTGACAGCAAAAGAGCCCGCGTCTGTTAACTGGTTAATGGTCGTATTTATCGAATCGTTTAAAGGACTTAGGAGGGACCCATAACCCATCCCATACACATTTGAATCAAAGGAGGGCATAAAAAGAAACCGGGTAAAGTAATGGACAGGTTTTATTCTCAGGATTTTTCCGGTTTCATCAACCACGATACCATCGGCATCGAATCTGACAACAATTCTAACTACCTTTTGTGTGTCTTTGTGGACGGTTACAACATAGGGTTCCTGGTAGTCATCATCATCAAGGTCCCAAAATCGGTGCTGCTCATAAAAAATATGAGGGCGGTCTTTATCACTTGAGTTTTCTTTTTCCTTTTCTTCATCACTGGAGGGGTCCCCGAATTCAATATCAAGAAATATTCCCGACCTAACCCGTTCCTCTATCTCATTTGGTGTCAGTTCAAAAACATGCGTAACCCGAGACGCCTTCTCAACGCTTTTTGCTTTGTAATTAATAACAAGGTCTTTCGCCTGGACTAGCTCGGATTCAAAGTGGTCCTCTATCTGATTCATGTATATTTTCTTGAAAACACATCCGACAAGAGCTAAACTAATAAGGAGTTGGTCGAAATCCGATTCCCATTCCTTGTTTTCTTCAAGTATCTGGTAGTTCATGCACTCAGAAATCCTCTCCCCGCGCTCTTTCTTTTCCTTAATGTTGGTCTCTTTTTCGTCAAGCTCAGCCTGAATTCTGTCAACCATTTCCTGAAGTTGTGGGTTCATTTCTTCTTCTGGAATTTGTGGTAGTTGGTCTTTTCGGGGGAGGGCCATGCTTCCGATAAGTTTTGACTTAACAACCTCTCGGCCTTTAATAATGTTGGAATAAGCTCGGGCAGCAAACTGGAGGGCGGCGGTAGCAAGAGTTGGATAGTGAATATCGGCTTCATCATAATCGTTTTCTGTCAACTGGTCAACGAGCTCAAATATGATTTTTTGCCGTCTTTCCCAATCTTTACGGGACTCCTTGTCAATATCGTAATCCTCAACCGCCTTGATACCAATTTTATCCAAAACCTTGTCATCAATAATATCAGCAATGTTGACCATCGAGATATAAGCGTCAAGACGGTCTTTAGCGGTATCTTCAGGGCTCGGAGTCTCCTCTTCAGGGGGATAGTCCATAACCATGACTTCTTGCGGTGGGGTCATGTTTTCCTGGCTTTGCGGGGGTATTACTGGGTATAATTCGTCAGGCATTTATTCTGCTCCTTTTTCTATCGTTTCCACCCTGTCTCTATCAATCTTACGCTTAATTATCACTTGCTTGTCACCGGCCATGAAAGATACTTTGACACTCTTTAACTCCCAGTTACCGACATGGTTTGTATCTGTTATCACCCCTTCACGGCGTTGGAGGCCAAGGTCGAATGCTACTTTGTCACCGATGTTCAAAGTGTTTCCTTTAATCGCTCAATTAAAGCAACAACATCCTTTTTTTCCCACGCTGCAAAAAGTTGGTCGTCTTCATAACACCCATCCCTGCCTTGGAAATCAAAATCCATAGCAAGACTTTTGCCAGTCTGCCGAGAATCTTCAAGTTTCGCCATGAAATCCTCAGAACTATCACACTCTATTGCATCGTTAATGGCCTGATCAGCGAAATCATTGCCCCCGCCATCAAAAACCATAGAAGCCCCTTTGATTTTGACAGCCCCAAAACAACAAGGTTCATATTTTGAAAATACTGTTCCACTTGGTAGTGCAATAAAGGTATCTCTGTTTACTATTCTCATATCCCCTCCCTAATACCCCATCCTCTTGTTGGCAATATGACCTTGACCGATAAAAGATTCGCCACTATAGGCTTCCTCGTAGGACATTTCTTGGGCAATATCAATCCCGCTCAAGACAAGGTAACGAGCATCGTCCATCAAATGAAACTTGCTTTTATTCTTAATCTTTCCCTCTTCATCCCTTTGATACATCCGAAACTCTCTGAAAAAATCCCAGCAACTCTTAAATACTTTAAATCTTCCGGTGGTCATCCGCAACCATACTTTTGTAATTCCGGCCTCTACCGCATCGTCGGTTCGATAAAGATGGAGCCCGAGGTTGGTGTATTCGTCAACCAACTTTGTACCGTCTTTCATGTTCCTACCCTGAGCACCCGCATCAAAAAGGCCGGGAACCCACTCACCCATTGCCTTAATTGCGGCAACATGGGTATGGGGTTGCTGTTCACCCTGGCGATAAGTTTTGTAAATGTAAATGGTGTCATTCGCTTTATCGTAGGCCATCCACATAACCGCAGTACAATTCCACCCGACATCGAGCGCATAAGCCCTCGGCCAATATGGAGGAAGTTCAAATCTTTTAATATGAGGACACTTCTCACAGTTTTTTCCAAGGGTGACAACATATCCATCTGATTTATAATGCTCACAAGTTGTGTTTTCACAGGTTCTTTCATCAAAAGTTATTTCTTCTTCATCAATCGGATAAACCGCTCCGGCACCTAACTGGGGGATACCCTTTGTCCTTGCGTTCCTTTGATAAGGTGGAATTTCAGCATATAGTTCGTCCTTCTCTTCTTTCGATAAATGAGGAGCTTCGTCCCATGTGGCACTTACTATGAACTTTCCACCAGCAGGTTCTTCGGGAATCATGCCGTCTGGCATAAACTGTTCAACTACTTCCGATAATCCCAAAAGCGGTGTAAAAGTCAACAAAATCAGGCCAGCGATATCCGTTTCAGCTGTTTTCATGGTTCGCATCAAACATTCCGAATAAACTGGCAAAGGTGGTTCCTCATCCATCAAGATCCCCTGCAACTTTGTCCCTTGAAATGCTTTCCGCTTCTGATCGTAGCTTTTGAAAACAAGTTTTGAAAACCCTCCTGAAATATGCTTGACGACAACACTTTCAATCGCGTCCGGGATTGTACCCGCTTTTCTTTTGGGTTGGCCTTCGATCAGGTCTCCGGGGATCATTCCGGTTCCCATCGCTTCCGGGGGACCTAAAAAGGTCTCTTGCAGAACATCCCTTACGGTCTGTCCAGTATCACCAGCCGCCCACCATTTACCAGGCTTTTCAAACCTTTTTCCCTTCCACCAATGAGGATATACGCCAGTCAAGTGGCACGTTGCCTCAAAACAGCCAGTAATTGTCTTGCCGCTGCGATTTCCACCCATGAAACTTCTCTGCCTAAACTCAGCTCCGGCAGCAAAGAATTTCACATGGGGAAGATATAGCCCCCGTCTGTAAAGACCCTCATCAGGGAAAAGGGTTTCAATATATCGCTGGGACTTCCGCCGTGCCAGCTCTTTTTTTAACTCTAGGATATGCTGTTTCTGCTGGGTGGTGTAGGTCATTTAACCGTAATGTCTAACATAGTTTATTTGCGCGTCCGGCCAAAGCATCTTTGCAAAATTGGCCTTCCTCAGTTCGGTGAATCATCGGTAGTTGGTTCCGATACGGGGTTTTCTAGTTTTCTATCGTCTTGAATCTCTTTGGCCTTTTTGATAGCTTCTTTAACAACCTTTTCCTTCTCCCGAGCCTCAAAAGCGCGTTTCCTAGACGCTTCCTGTTTTTGCATTTTCTTAATCTCACCATCTAAAACATTAGCCTGCAAAGCCAGCATGTTCATCCGGGTCTGGAGGTTGGTCATTATGCTGACAAGAAAGTTTCGCTCCTGTGCAATATGGTTGTAAGCCGTCTGGTTCTCGGCTAAAGTTACGGCCTGCGCCGGTATGGAAATGAAAAAAATGGCGATAATCAATGTAATTTTAAAGTATTTCATAGTTCCTCCCATCTAAAGGTTCTAGTGTGTGTCAAACCGTCTTTCCAATGCCTATTCTTTTTCGCTGGCGGAAGCAATGGCGACCTCCACCAGCGTGAGCCTGTTGGTTATGCGTCGAGAACCGTAATAGTGTGAGCAGCATTCAATGCAGCCTGGGTATACTTCAACGCATCATCTGCCTTGACATCAGCCTTGATCTTATCCGCCAGGACTTCGATCGCCTTTACCAACCTGTCTTCCGTCTTTACTTCTGCCATAGGGTTTTACCTCCTATAAACACCGCATTGATTATTAGCGCAATTTGAAGCGGCTTTCCAAATTACGAACTTACCCTCCATATTACCGTTTGGCTATATGAAACCGTCCCCCATGGGACCCCCACCTATATTCCATTTGGGTAATATGAATGATATTCATTGTAGTTACTTTAGCTCAGTGACTATTGTTTTCGTAACTTTTTCCTTGGTTTCTATACTGACAGCCGGGTCCCCACCTTTAAAAACATTACCTGTGATTTCGACAGTTGTACCATTCTGCAATTCCCTCCCTGTTAATTTAAACTTCCTTAAAATATGCCTTAGGGTGGGTGGAAAGTATCCAAGTAACACCCTAAGTGGCAACAAAACCATCTTGTAAGTCCTTGTTTTGCCGCTTCGGTTGCGTATAATTCGGACCAAACCTGTACGTCCTCCCTCGGTGTTTTAGTATTACTTTCACCGATTGTTGGGCAATCATCGCAAGCGCTTCGTCCCTACAATCGGCTAAAGAAGCATTGCTCCTTCCCCCAAGGACTATGTTAAAAATGTATGTTTTCTTTAACCCCATAGTTTCTCGGTGTGTCAATTTTACCACAGTTGTTCTCAGAAAGCATGATGTAGAGGTCTGGGTATACGGTAAAGGGTAATATATACGGACGGGACCCATAAATGTCCCTCGCCTTTTCCGGTAAACCCCCTCAGTAAAACCTCACTCCTGCCTTTTATCCCCCCACCTACTCACCACCACCACACCTACTACTGCCAGCACAGCCCACAGCCACCACAACCCACTCAATGCCTCACCCACCCCATACCTCCATCCCTGTCTTCACCACCCACCACGCCATGATTACAGAGCCCACAGCATAACACAGAGATCGCACTGACACCCTGATATGGTTGCAGTCTGGCTTAAAGTGAGGGCAGGCACAGGCGGTCATAGATATGGTTGAACTCGGGCTCCAGACTAGAGGCCTTGTCCAGCCATGGTGAAGGAGGATAGTTTGTCTTCCCGACCCTACTCCCGGCCTGGTACTGGGGCGGGGTGGATAGAGTACCCTGCCGTTCCCCATGCAATCCCCGGGCGTCAGACCAGACTAACTGCCTGGGTGTCACTCGTCCCACTATGTCATGCTGATCCCATGGTCTGTCCATGCTTTGCCTCCCTTAGTTTTATTAGGTACCCCACTGTAAAGAAACTTGACGGTAACGGATCGTGGAATGTGATAGGTTCGGTATTATCTAATAGTTTCACCGGGTTATCCTTGTTTTAGTAGTGTTTATGTGTGGCTGATAATAACTATTATGTAAACTAACCGGTGGGTTAGGAAAGATAACCGAAGAGTAAGGTGGTCACTATAGACCCTAAAATAAAAGACCTGTTCATCCGATACTCCCCCCATGGGCCATGTTAATTAACTGGTTGACATTGTTGGTAAATTGGAAATCAGTATTTTTGGTAATTATCGAGTGGACTAACAGGTGTGAACCAACTAGTCTACTTTTTATTGCGAGCAAGGCGGTGGATACTTATTACCCATAATCCTATTCGGGCGGGGTTAAACCTGTACAATTTTAATGGCCTGGTGGTACATGAGCAGGGCGGGGGCAATTACAAAGCCGGGCCTCCGGGCCGTACATCTCTTCTTTTCCTCCCAGTATATCCCCTCTCTGCCACACCACTCCTCGTTACGCCTTAGCGGATAACAGTAGTGATCTGCCTTTCCAGTAACGAGGTGGACTATACCCCCACATTTAGCAAATCTATAGCCCCAGACGAGATGGGCTAACCGCCCTAGCCGCACATGCTTGCAATCCTTGCAAAGCCTTGCTCCTCCCATCCTCTATACCTTTTTCCCCTTCTTGGCTGTTTTATATACCCCCCTGCGTCCGGTACACCTTCGAGCTCCGTGCTGATCTATTCCGTACTGGTCTTTGATTGCGAAATCACCATAGACGGCTTTCCGGATCTTCTTGGCTTTCTTGGCGTTCATGCTCCCTCTTCCAACAGTTTTAGTTGTTCTGTTTCTTCATAGACTGCCAGGGCGTCATCGAGCTCTTTGTCTGTCAGGTCTTCAGTTCTGGTTGTGATATCTATTTCTTGTTTGTCTGCATATCCGTGAGCGTTCTTTAAAATAAAAATCGGGCCTGCAACCTGTGAGGTGCGGGTGCAAAGATCCTCAACATGATTTCTCTCGATAATCCTCATTGCTTGAAGAAGGGGTTCGGCTATTCCCCCCCCACGCTGTCGGACATTGTATAATGTTTTGGAATGCACCCTTAACTTGCAAGCTAATCCAGCCATTGTCATAGGTTTCTTGCGTTCCTCGCACTCTTTAAAATATGCCTGAACGTCTTCCTCTAGTTTTACAGCATCGGTAAAAGATGGTTGTTCTCCCATGGTATTGCCTTGAATGAACATACCCCCAGTATCTCGTTGGGGTGTTTCTATTTCTGTTGTCTCTTCTGCCATTTAGTTCATCCCCGGCACAATTATCTTAGGCACTTCAATCTTTGGTTTTTCTGCGTTAAACCTGCCGACCGCTGTTAGCGCATGGCCTAGCACTTCCATCATTAATTCCATATTGTTCAGCGGTCCTGTGATGTCAACAGGGGTATTGGTGTATGCTGTTATTATGATTTTGGCCGCGACTTGTTTTTGCCCCGGAGTTTACCGGTCCTGCCCTTTTTGGTCCATTATTATTCATTTTGCCCCTCTGAAAGCTACGACACGGCTCGATGTCGAGCCCTACCCTTACCTTACCATTGGCAATATTAAAGTTCCAGCCCTTGCAGAATATCTTTCAGTCGAGAGATGCCACTATTAACCCTCTCACCGATCATTCGTCTGTTTTCATTTTATGCCTTTCTTTGTTTTCTTTGTTTTCCACTCTATTTTATCCCAACCCTTACGATACTTGGGAGTTGTTGCCTTGTGGGCCTTGTTCATTAGGTTTGCCATTTTATTTGACGTTCGTGCCTTCCACTCCCCGCTTTTCTCGGTCATTTGTCCGATGTCTCAACCAATGAAGAGCCTCTTCGATCTTTGTTAAAGCGAGGGCATTTTCCCGACATTTAAAATCACCCGATTGGAACCCTTGCAGCCGGCCGTTTACCCCGTGTTCCTTTATTGGGCCTTTCTGGAAATTAACGCTAACGAATTTGAGATTGATTTGGGTTGGGTTGCAGACACCCCCGAAATATCGAGTTGTGCTGTACCTTTACCCCTAGATCGCTTGATCTAATCGCTTGATCTGAACGTGTGGTTTAATCATGCAACCGATTTAAACATTAGATGCTCACAAGCCCTTTTACCCCTTGATATATCCCCCCGGAGAATGTCTTTTATCTTTTCTGGGAGAGTATGCTTGCTATAAGTCCAGTGAGACCCTCACAAACAGAGGTTACTTGGTGATGCTATTCACGGTCTAATTTCTACCTGGAGACCGTTTTACCCGTTCCCTTTTACCTGGGAACACCAACCAAGAGTTTTTCACTGGACAGGCTCTCTTGGTCAGCCTTTCGGCTACCCTTGGAAAGTTATCAAAGGCCAGGTTGACAATGGGCCATGCGGGCATTACGGGTCGGAGTCGTCTTGCTTTCTTTATTTGCTGTGCGGTTTTACCGCTTAGATCCAAATGTGAATAATAATGTCTTTGTTCTTGCTTTGTCCAGAATATTTGTGATGCTGTTCCCATTAATCACCTTTATATGGGTGCCCCGACCAAACTCCAGTCCAGGGCACCCTCAAGAAAAGGAATAGCCACAATTATTTCATACCGAACACCGTTTGTCAATACATTTCTCATAATATTTTAAACATTGTTAGATTTATCGCATCGCCTTACATGCCTTTGAATGTGTGTTTTCATATCACCGTCCTCCTGCCTTACAGTACTAGCTCTTGCATTTCCTTGTAATTCGGGATTGCTTTCATTTTCTCTTTGTCTTTTATTAGATCCGAGGTGGCATCCCCTGCATCTAATAAATCCTGTATGGTATTACCCTTTACAGTCCTCTGTTCTTTTGCTTGCCTGATAACCCAGCCCGGTACAAAAGTATATTTAAAAACATCTCTGTAAACTATTTTAGCAAAATCCAATTCAGCCAAAACCTGTTTTTTTGATGCCTTGTAAAATGGATTGAGATTGTGCTCTATTCCGTCCTTTTGCCACAACATTAATCCCGTCAATATTCCAAACTGTTCTGTTTCCATGTTATCTCCCTCCCGCCTTGCAATAGTGATCCCTTAAACGATGGTTTTCAGTCTTTATTATTTACCGCATCTCACCCTGAGTTTCCCCCTCAAGCAACGGCGGCAAGCGCCCCTCATACATTGTCAAGCCGCTTATAACCACCGCCATACGGTCAGCCCATTGCCGGTGTATTTCGTCTTTCGGTTTGAGGTCGCCTAAAAGAATTTTGACTTGGATCTCCTTTTGATCAGCTTGGGCCTTGGCGTACCTCAATTTTTCCTTAGTGATTGAAGGGGTATCACCCTCAGTAGTCCCAGAATAGATATTTTTCAACCACCATTCAAGGGCTCAGACTGCCAATTGTCTCTTGACCCATGATACCCTCCTACCTATTTTGATTTATTTTTATTTCTCCCCGTCTTAGCACGTTCTTTGCATGTACACTTCAATTATATTAACATCCAATACTTCTCTTACTGTTGATTGACTTGACCCACCGCCTATCATGTCCTTGTACTTCTCATCCATACCGGGGCGCATCCGTCCTTCGTATTCTTTTTGCATGTCAACCAACCACTCAGGGGGACCCTCTCCGGGATACCACGTTTGAAACATCAAAACACCGTTTCTCCTCATATAATGATCTACATCCATGCTATCCTACCCCTTGTGTCCTTATCCATGACCCCCCTCCGACCCTTTACTTCTCATTTCCATTACAAAACAAATAGTCCAGTCTATGACCTAAAGATTGCCATGTCCGTCTAACCGCTCCAATGGCTTCCTTTTGCTTCCTTGCCTTTTCCAGAATGTCTTTACGTCTCATTGGTCAATCCCCCTTTCTCACCACCTCCAGAAATTTAACATACGACCGGACAATGTAAACCCGGTGGCCCATATACAATAAATGCCGTTTGAGTTCTTGCTGTTCCTTCCTAAGCTTCTTATCGCCTGATTTCAATTCGATAAGACACATCCGTCCTTCCGGTAGGAAAATAAACAGATCCGGCCAGCCAGCCTTATTGACCTTCTTTGAATAATCATGGAAAACCGGGTAGCCATATTCTTTACAATACTTGAGGCATTTACCTTGCAATATATTCTCCGGTCCCTCATCCGGTGTGTCAAGCCCTGGGTCTTCTGGGGCTATAAATCGGGTCATATATATCTCAAGTTGATCTTCAGTCCACCGGGTCATCTTCCCACCCCTCTATCTTCTCATCTTGTGGATGCGCTCGCTTCCATATTTTCGTTAGGCGCTTTTCCTTTTCTCGAAGCTTAATCAGATAGTCAGTTAGGGTTTCGTAGGGGGTCATCTGTTTAGGGCCTCCAATGCCAGCCTTGCATTACGTTCAATTTGTTTTAGAAATTCAGGTAAATCAAATGGAATCCCATCCATTGCCTCTTTTATTTTTCTTTCAACGGCATACCGGCCAAACTGCTTATCATTAGCTGAAATACCAAACCCCTCCACACATTCCTTGATCCATTGAAGTCTAAGGTTTTCATCTCTTAACTCTCTGTTCGTTTTCATTACTTCCTTGACCTTTTTTTCAGCCAGTTTCCCGATACACCGTGAAATAGTGCGACCTAGTTTCTTTTTCCCCTCTAGTTCTTTCAACCAGCCTTGCGCTAATTCAATATTGGTTTCAGCCATAGTGTCAGACACGATTTTGGTCCGGCACATCAAAATATAAACCAGTATGGATTGAGGAATTTCGATACTCCGGACAGGTGCTTTCTTTTTTGTAATCAGGCGTTTGCAATTCTTTGTAGTTATTATCAATCCGGCCTGCTCCGGCACTTCGGCAGGGTCAATAATGTCTGGTGGTGATACAAAATAAAGCTCAGTACAATACGGTAAATAGTTTGGCCATTTGGTATCTTGTAAGAAATCAGACCTAGAGACTTTTATTTCAAGTCCGATGAAACGCGGGTTTTGCCACGATCTGGCCATTACCCACATATCAAAACGAGAACACATCCGCTTAAAATGTGTTGATCCAATCTTGCACTCAGAAATCGACAAGAATTTGTCAACCGAGTATTTTTGTTCCAGAAGGTTTGATATGTCGGTCGCGGTAATCATTTATCTAGGGCCTCCATGTCTTTTATCCCTTCCATAATCGGTATGACGACTTGGGGGACAATCGCATTCCCCAATGCTTTCAACCTGTTCACTCTGTCCTTCACCCCCCAAACATCACAACCAATCCCAAATATACAACCCAGACAAACAGAATCGGTATCACCCAGAACACCCGGAATAGGTGCCCTATACCGTACATATCAGAAAGGGTGTACGGCCTAAACATGGCACAGAGACACAGGATTGATAGTATTGTCGGTATGGCCCAGAGTCCTATTGTCATAATTTACCTCCGCTTTTTGATGCGACTCCATGCTTAAACCCATGGGCCATAGCCAACCTGTAATGTAGGCCTATCTTTCGGCAATAGGCGTCAAGGGCAAACATTTCCCCGTTTAGTCGCGCTGGTTCCGAATCATATTCATTACGAATTACTTGCTCAATATATATCCAATGTTCATCACACAACCCCTCTAATTCTTCCCCTGTCATAATTCACCCCCACATTTCGGACATTTCATGTTCTCGATTATACACCACGGGCATTCAGGGAACGTCCCATCCTGCATGTCAACTTTCCACTTTCCGCAAGATGGACATTCAACGGCTTTGGGTTTTGGTTTTGGCTCGGGCTCACCCAGGACCAACTTGACTGCCTTTCGGATAGCCTCAACCGTCCACCGCCCTTCCTCAGCGGCCTTTAATATCTTGTCAGCGTCATCAAAGGGTAGTTCCTTGTTTCCGCACTCTGCATAATGAGAGTATTTCAACCAGTTAAATTGGCAGGTGTAATCAATGACAAACCGCTTCCGGATTGCTCGGATTCGATTGTATAGCTGATTTGACATGCCCTCAGGAACGTAATCGGTAGGATCGCCCCCTTGGTCTTCGACAACATTCCACAGGTCTCCGAGTAGGAATTGATAATTGCCTGATATCTGATCAAGCCCCTTAAAAAGAACCTGTAAATCATCTGTACTCAAAGGCCGATGAACGATCATAGCGGATCTTTCGAAAGTGACCTTCTTGCTTACAATAGGCAATAAATTATCCATTTACCCTCCTCCAAATGCCAAGAATGGCTGAAAAGGTTCTTCTAAATTGTTACGTTTTTTTATATTCTCATCTCCCCACATTGGTTGAAGGTTTGATAGCGCCCAACATCTCTTGAAATCAATATGATCAATAGCCGTAAAATTAAATACTGATATTGGTATCTTGTGGTCTATATGCCACATACCTCTTTTTTTACCATGATTATTCCAATTCATTCCGTCCTTAAATTGTTTTTCCAAATGCTCTTTAAGGCTATCTACCGAATACCCAACAAGAAATTCCCAATGAATTCCATCTTTATTTGATGATAACTCCCTTCGCATAGAACCCGAAATGCATGCATTAAGCCTAAACTTTATATCCCTTTGGTATCTTGCATTCTTATATTTTCGGGTATACTCTTTACATTTCTTTTTGTTTTCTTGGTAGTATTTTCGATGTCTTAATATTTCTTTTTCCTTGTTTGCCTCAGCATACTTCTTGCATATTATTCGCCGCTGTTCAGGATGGTTTCGGTTGTATTCAGTAGTTTCCAGAATAATTCTTTCCCTGTTTTTTTCATAGTATTCTTGCGTTTCGATCTTTCTGCATTCTTTACATTCTGATCTGTAGCCATCTTCTGACTTAGCCTTCTTATGGAAAAAATCAAAACTCTTTTCTATATCACATGTGCTACATCTTTTTGGCATTCCCACATCCTCCATAAAAAAACCCTGAGAGGAGTCGAAGCCATGAAGGGCTTTCCTGTGCCTCACAGCACAAGAACTCTCAGGGTTAAATTTTGGATGATTCATGATTTCGACTGCCATTAATATACCTTTTTTTGTTCAACAAGTCAACTATTAAATGTTTTATTCGGTCTCCCACAACATACTTGGGCAATTGCCTTCGCCTTTGTATCCTTTTGACCCTGGATTAGAATTGCCGTGATACCAGTTGTCTAAAAATTCCTCAAAGGTTGTGGAATAACCTTTTTCTAACTGACGATCTTTCTCTTTATTATCCCAAAGTTTCTTCATGGCCTTTTCAAACGCAACATAATATTTCGGCCACTGGTCTTTAGCCCTTTGTAATTTGATTTGGTCAGATTTTCCTTTGCTACAAATAAACGGACATATAACACAACCCAGCCGCCCAAAACCCTCGTCATACAGAGAGCAGTATGGAAGGTCATTACTTTCGATATACTCCCAAACTTCCCATTCCAACCAGTTAAAAATGGGTTTATAAAGCCATTGTTTCATATATTTAACATGACTTATTTGACCTCTCTTAGCTCTAGGGCTTGATTCCTCTGCTCTTAATCCCATTAAACGATGGGGCAACGGCACTTTCTTGGTTGGGTCTTTCTTGAGTTTATCGCAGCACCATCTTGCAAACTTTGTAGGGAATCCCTTTTCCGGTATCATCCCAAAGAATGACCTGTGACCTTTCCAATTTGGCCTATACCATTTCACTTCTGGGTAATTGTCTCGGATGAATTTTACAAGTTCCGGAGGGTCAATCCCGGTAGCAGAATATCCGGCATGAAACTTCACCCCTGATTTCATGGCAAGGTCATACATCACAACCGAATCCTTACCACCACTAAACCCCAAGAAATAACCTTCCTCCGGCTCATGCTCACGAATGAAAGCAATGGCTATCTCAGTTTTGGTTTGTGTTGTTAATAGGTTCAGTTGTTCCATCTGT
>SDBT01000388.1_pt1 | contig 68241 bp, 77 predicted proteins | sample 2277101 | NCBI WGS metagenome assembly SDBT01 (sample SAMN10404973, study PRJNA504765) | marine sediment metagenome | isolation source: marine sediment core GS10_PC15, 103 cmbsf | place: Arctic Ocean: Southern Knipovich Ridge | collected 2010
CCATGCATCAGGTTTTTGCTTCGTGGAGTGGTGGGAAGGACAGTTGCCTTGCCTGTTATCTGGCAACTATCAATGGTCTAAAAGTTCGTTATTTAGCCAACACAGTAACTGAGGATGGCAAACGTTCATGTAGTCATGGATTGTCTGCCGATGTAATCCAAGTGCAGTCGCAGGCTATCGGAATTCCTCTGGTTCAGCGACGGACTACTTGGGACACCTATGAGACTGAATTTAAAAGTATGCTCCGTGCCTTCAAGCAAGAGGGAGTTGATGGCGGTGTCTTTGGTGATATTGACTTTAATGAACACCGGCAATGGATTGACAGAGTATGTCAGGAAGTAGATATTACCCCCCATTTGCCCTTGTGGGGGCAGGCTCAGGAGAAAGTACTGAGGGATATTATGGATTTGGGGTTTGAGGCGGTGGTAGTTACCACTAAGGCGGAGCTGCTGGGTGAGGAATGGCTGGGACGGAGGGTAGACCTGGATTTCATCGAGCAGTTAGGCGAACTCAGGGGGACAAAGGATATTACGCCCTGCGGTGAGGCTGGGGAATATCATACCTTGGTTATTGATGGGCCTCTGTTCAAGAAACGGATAGAAATCCTGGAAACTAGTAAGGTTTTAAGAGACGGACATTGGTTCCTAGAGATTTTGAAGTGTGACTTAAGGTCTAAGTGATAATCGGGGAGCTTTAGAGGGTCAGCGCTCCTCTAAAGAAACCATCATCCCCTTCCCCTTGTTAAGGGGAAGGGGATACAGGGGATAGGGTTACCTAATAAAAACCTGAGGGGGTAGGTTGACAAACATCCTAATAATTGGTGGCGCTCGCAGTGGCAAGAGTCATTTTGCCCAGGAACTTGCCTTGAAACTGGGTGAGTCGGTGCTTTTCGTGGCGACAGCCGAGGCCGGTGACGAGGAGATGCGACAGCGCATTGAGGAGCATCAGAGAGCTAGACCTGCCACCTGGAGCACCCTTGAGGTTACCTCCCACATCGGTAGTCAGATTATGCGAAATATTGGTGGCGCTCAGGTGGTAATTGTGGATTGTGTTACTCTCCTGGTTAATAACATTTTTAGCCGGTACAGTGAGCGGACTGGTGAGCAAATCAATGCTCCTCTTATTGAGAAAGGGCTTATTGCTGAGATTGATGAGCTGGTGGACTGTATGAACCACACTAATGCCAGTTTCATTATTGTTACTAATGAGGTTGGTCTAGGCTTGGTGCCAGCTAATAGAATGGGCCGGTTGTATCGTGATTTGCTGGGTAGGGCGAACCAGATACTGGCGCAGCGGGCTGACGAGATTTACCTGATGGTGGCTGGCATACCAATAAAAGTAAAACCAGCCCGGCATTTTTGAAGTATAGTAGTAGTTACTATTGCATTACGGACAAACCTAATACAATATAAACCGGAGACTCTACTCTGGGGAGGAGTAAAGTGGGCTCTCGGCATTCCCTAGGTTCCTGATTGCTTTATTTGCCTTCCGCTTCCTTTTCCATCTTTTCAAGCCTGGTATAGTAATCGGGAAATTCATTAAGATGAGCTAAGGCAATTTTTCCCGTCATTATAGAGTCATCGTTGGTAACATTGGTATGAGGGTCAACCAGACCATGCTCGAGCTCTATATCGAGGCCCATCCTAAACTGTTCAACATCGAACTTACTCCAATCAATACCTAGGGCTTCGCCAATTTGTCGGGCTTCTTCAGTTGTAAAATGCTTTCGATTTGTCATACTCACCTCCTGAGTAACAGCCTTTAACATTATTCTAATATTTTGAGCCAGGTTGACCATTTTGGCACCTTCTCTTTAATGCCCAAAGTTAGCTTTAATATAATGGGAGAGTCATTGATGACGCTTTCTCGGCCACCGCAGAAGTTGTAATTAGAACTACGAATACCTTATTAATACCGGTCAAGTCGGCTCGCCGCCTTACCTTCTACCACTACGTCTAGATCTTCATCAAACGCTACATGGTCCTTAATCCTCTTTGCCACCTCACTCGGTTCGTAATAAAACCAGGCAGCGTCCTTATTGACCTTGTCCTTAACGACGACATCATAGTAGCCTGCCTGACCTTTCCATGGACAGGTATACTCCCTTTGGCTTCTTCTAAGGTACTCTCGCTTCACTGAATCTGGCGGAAAATAAATATGTCCCTCGACAAGTATGCCCTGGTCACTTTCGGCGATTACCTCACCATTCCAGGTTGCCTTAGCCATTGTTATCCTCCCCCTTTCTTTTTTATTGCGCCCGACTTCTTCCGCCCCACCATCAAAAAAGAGATAAGCTTTCCTTGACAAGATTGTGCCTCAATTTATCATACAGAACTTAGTGTCAAGAAGTCATAAAATGAAGCAGGAAAAAGTTACAAAGTTATGACATTTTACGCTCTATCAGGGTTGATATACAAAGCCTAGTCCCATGGCTCTATCTCGATCACTGTTTTGATGTGTTTTGGGTCGCTTAGGGCAAAGGCCTGTTGATAATCTTTTAATTGAAAGCGGTGGGTAATCATCTCCCCCAGCATACCACCAAAGTGGGAGCCTATCTCTTCTATATCTTTTAGAGCCATCTCAAAATGGCTGCGGTTGGAGTTAACACTACCCACAATCACCTGGTTGTAACGCACTATCTGGCGTAAAATCTGGGCCGCGTCCACTTGCAAAAGGAGCCCTTCACGGGGTATGCCGGTCATGACACCGATGCTGCTGCGGGACATATAGTTAATTAGCTCTAAAGCCGTGGCGGCAGCGCCAGCGGCTTCAAATATTATGTCCAGATTACCAGTTGGGCTGCAACACAACTCCACTATTTCCTTCGGTGTCTTAGCGCGGGCATCTATGTAATGTGCCCCCATATGCTTGACCAGATGTACCCTCGGGCTATCTTCAGGAAGTATATCTGAGACATAGGTATATGCCTCACTCAGTCGAAGCAGAGCGGTAGCCAGAAGCCCTAGGGGGCCAGCTCCGATGACTAGCGCCGCTTTGCATCCGCCCCAGTGCGGAGAATCATAAGCATGCTCAGGATGTGGACAGGCCCAGAGGAGGCGCGACTGAATAACTTTTATCTGCTCTATCCCCTTTTCGGCGATGCTCAGGGGTTCGGTGAACACGGCCAGCCTTTCCAGACCGCTGGGAACCTTGACAACGTACTGCTCTTGGTCGACCACGAACTCCGTGAGAAAGCCATCTCGCTTATGGATACCCCGCTCGGTATAGAGGCCGGTCATACACATATCGCTCTGGTTGTGCAGACAGGGCTGGCAAATCCCGCAGCCGCGGCGTACCGTCATGACCACGGTGTCGCCAGAAGTCAATGATTTCACCCCGCTTCCCACCGCCTCAACCACCCCTACCATCTCATGACCCATGACTATTTCGTTATGGTCTTCAGCTATATCCTGCAGGTTATGCTTGAGCATGTTGGTATCAGTACCGTCCACACCCACTTCTTTTACCCGTATCAGCACCTCATCCGGCTGTTTAATCTCGGGCTTGGGAATTTCAAAGGCGTGTACGCCTGTCTTTTCCCGTAACATGCCTACAGCTAACATTTCCGGAACCCCCTTTCTTAAGGCCTGCTTGATGTTTTTGGAATTGTATGCCACTGACCACTGTGGTGTCAAACATCTTACTGACTGCTTATAGGACACGCACCCTTGACATCCCATATAGGCATTGCTTAAAATTGCTGTTAGTAGCCATGTCAGCACGCAAGATGTACGATGTCAGCCTCACTATCTACCCCGGTATGCTTAGATGGCCGGGCAACCCACCGGTGGCAATGGACACAGTCAAGGCAATAGCCCGGGGGGACTCAAGCAATGTTTCTCTGCTCCACATAGGTACGCATGCTGCTACCCATATTGATGCCCCAGGCCATTTTATACCGGGCGCTTCAGGCGTAGACAGCATCGGACCAGAAGTGCTGATAGGTCAGGCTCGTCTCTTCCAGCTACCGGAAGCCCACCACATTGACCGTAAGCTGTTGGAGGGATTGGACCTGAAGGGTGTTGAACGCCTATTGCTCGGCACCCGCAACTCGGCCTTGCTTAAGCAGGGGCGGCTTGAGCTAGATTATGCCTTCGTTTCAGCGGACGCTGCCCGCTATCTGGTGGACACGGGAATAAAGTTGGTGGGAGTGGACTACCTGTCCATTGAGGAATACCAAAAGGAGGGTCGGCCTACCCACCATATCCTGCTCGAGGCGGGGTTGGTGGTAGTGGAGGGACTTGACCTGACAGGGGTGCCCGCCGGGGATTACGAACTTCTGTGCCTGCCCCTGAAGCTTAAGGATGCTGACGGCGCCCCGGCACGTGTGTTCCTACGGGAGGTATGATGGCCAAACTTAGCCGTTTGGTGCCCGCTATTCTTACTGATGACCCTAAGGTCCTGGAGACCATGGTACGCCAAACGGAGAGCTTTACTACTTATGTGCAGTTCGACATTATGGATGGTCGGTTCGTGCCATCACGAAGCATAACCTCTGAGCACTTGGCGGTGCTTACCATGAAGCTGAGCTGGGAGGCCCACCTCATGGTAGAGCGCCCGGAGGACTACCTGGAAGGTTTGCGGAAAGCGGGGGCAAAGAAGGTGATTTTTCACTATGAGGCTACCTCTTCACCCCGAGAGGTTGTCTCTCGGACTAGGGATATTGGCCTAGAGGTGGGGGTAGCTATTAACCCGGAAACTCAGGTCTCGGCTATCTTCCCCTTGGTCAGCGAGGTGGACAGTATCCTCCTCCTGACAGTCCATCCTGGTTTCTATGGTAGCCAGTTCTTGCCTGAAGTCCTGGATAAGGTTGTGGAATTGCGCCGCACCTGGCCCAGGGTGCAGATAGGCGTAGATGGCGGTATAAAGGAGGGCAATATCGCCGAGGTTGCGCGGGTTGGGGTTGATGTTATCTATGTAGGCAGCGCCATCTTCTTACAGCCACAGCCCGGCGAGAGCTTTCATCGTCTTGTGGCTCTAGCTGAGGAAGGTTCACGGCTGAGTGGTCAGTAGGTCGCGTGATAGCCTACTGTCAACATAGCTGGCTATCGCCTAGCCTTTCTCACCGGGTGACCGCCGAACTGTTTCCGTAGCGCAGCCAGGAGTTTACTAGCAAAGGGCTGGTCTTGGCGCGACCGGAACCGCGCTTGAAGTGACTGTGTGATGATTGGCATGGGCACCGCCAGCTCTACGGACTCTTGCACTGTCCACCGACCTTCGCCGGAGTCCTCGACGTAGCCCTCAATACCTTCCAGTTTCGGGTCTTCCAGCAAGGCGGCGGCAGCTAAGTCAAGCAGCCAGGAGCGTACCACGCTACCATAGCGCCAGATTTCGGCAATCTGAGCTGAATTAAGGTCAAATTCCTGCTTTGCCTGCATCAGTTCGAATCCTTCCGCATATGCCTGCATTAGCCCGTATTCAATACCGTTATGAACCATTTTGACAAAGTGGCCGGCACCACTGGGGCCCATGTGGCCATAGCCTTGTTGCGGCGATGGCGCCAATGTCTGAAAGATCGGCTCCATCTGCCGAAATGCCTTACTGTCACCACCTACCATCAAGCAGTAGCCTTCTTTAAGTCCCCATATTCCGCCGCTGGTACCTACGTCCAGAAAGACGAGCCCTTTCTCAGATAGAGCCGCCGCTCGCCGCATGCTATCCTTGTAGTTCGAGTTACCGCCATCAACGATGATGTCACCCGGGGATAGTTCCGCTGCCAGAGTATTGACGGTGCTCTCCGTAGGCTCACCCGATGGCACCATGAGCCAGACGCTACGGAGTCTGGTGAGCTTCCCTACCAGCTCGGCAATGGAAATGGCACCAATGGCTCCTTGCTTGACCAGGGCTTCCACGGCTTCTTTTATGGGGTCGTAAACTACCACATGGTGACCCCCACCTAGCAGGCGTCGCGCCATGTTACTACCCATCCGACCCAAACCAATCATTCCTAGTTTCATAGTTACCCCCTTTAGTACTGCTATGCCAGTTCGGTGACCAGTCTTGAGATAGCCACGCTGTCACCTCGGCTGAGGTGAATCCTGGTAACACGCCGTCCCGATGACTGTAATGCCTGAAGGTCTCCCATGGCCTGGGCATCAGCTACCACGCCGAAAGTGTAGGGTTTGCCAGGGATAGGCAGGTCGTTCTCATGTTCGGCGGTGATTTGGAGGAATAACCCTGTGTCCGGGCCACCCTTGTGCAACTGTCCGGTGGAGTGCAGGAAACGTGGCCCATAGCCGAGGGTAGTGGCAATGCGGTACCGCTCAATTACTTTCCGGCGTAACTCTGCCAGCACCTTGTCCACATCAGGCGTCTGGCGAACATAAGCCATAATGGCCAGATAATTACCCTTCCCAGCTTCAGCCAGCAAGTCAGTAAGGGAGTCGGCAACCTCTACCGGTGGCAGATGACCAGAGGCGGTATATTCTTGCAACAGACGCTCTGTTGCCTCTTTGGCCTCTTGCACATTAGGCTGGTCAAAGGGATGGATGCCTAATATTGCCCCGGCAATTGCAGTGGCGCATTCCCAGCGGAAAAACTCAGCTCCCAAGTCGTACCTGTCTCTCATCTCGAGAATCACTATCGGTTGCCCTGAAGACTTGATACGCTTGATTGCCGCGTCCATAGCGGAGTTATCGTCACCCTCCAGGCGCAAGCCGATAAACAACCGGTCATCACCATATTGGGTTAGTTCCACCAGCGGCTCACCGACAATCGGTATGATACCCTTGCCTTCCTTACCTGTGCTCTCCGCAATGAGTTGCTCGACCCAAAGCCCGAAACTGCTGATGGCTGGCGATGTGACGAGGGTAAGTTTGTCCCGCCCCCGCCGAGCCAAAGCGCCGATATATGCTCCTAGCCAGGCACCGGGATTATCGTGGGCAGACACACAGGAGGCACATGCCTCTCGCATGTCGTCTGCTCGGTCAAGCAGCGCCGAAATGTCAACCCCTATCAGTGCCGCCGGGACTAGTCCGAAGTAAGACAGGACAGAGTAGCGTCCGCCAATGTCGGGTGGGTTCAGGAAAGTATGGCGGAACCCCTCCTCTTCGGCCAGCCTGGCCAGCGGTGTTCCCGGGTCAGTGATGGCAACAAAGTTTTGTCCAGTTCTTTCCTTTCCCGTGGCTGGCTCTACCAGACTTCTGAAGTGCTGTAAGAGAGCAAGCGGCTCGATGGTGCTGCCGGACTTTGAGGAGACCAGGAATAGTGTGCGTGCCGGGTCAATAACCTCGGTCACTGCCTGTATCCAGGCGGGCACTGTGGAATCGAGCACCACTAGTTCGGGATACCCTGTGGCACTACCAAAGGTCTGCCGTAGTACCTCGGGCCCCAGGCTGCTGCCACCCATACCAAGTAGAACCACATGGCGGAAACCGACCTCGTTCACTTCTTTAGTGAAAGATTCCAAGGCGGGCACTTGCTCAGACATCAGGTCAGTAATGGCAAGCCAGCCCAGCCGATTGGTAATCTCGGTGGGCTCCGGTTTCCAGACAGTGTGGTCTTTCCGCCACATCCGTCCTACCATATCGCGCCGCTCCATGTCGGTTAGTGTTGCTTCCACATCGGTGAGATACGCGCCAATACTGGCGCTTGGGTAAACATGTTCCTTCGCCAGTAGCTGTGCTTTCTTTGCTTCTATGCCAGTCAGTAGCTTCTCAAAGGAATCGGCGAAAGCCTTAACTCCGTCAGCTAGCAACTTTGCTGTTACTGACTCCATACTGATGTCGGCGGCCGCTAGAGATGCCAGTGTTTTTTCAGCTTCGGGTAGCTCTTGCTCCAGAGTCGCCCCGACACGCCCATGCTCCAGGAAGGCGTTAATGGTTGCTGGTGGCATGGTATTAACCGTGTCCGTGCCAATGAGCGGCTCTATATAGAGTAAGTCGCTATAGGCCGGGTTCTTCGTTCCCGTGCTTGCCCAGAGAGGGCGCTGCACACGAGCGCCCCTTGTCCTTAGCGTTGCGAAACGCTCACTGTGGAAGGTGTCCTTGAATGCCTGGTAAGCTAGCTTGGCACTGGCGATGGCTGCCTTACCCAATAAAGCCTTAAGCTGTTCTTCTCCTTGCTTTATGCGCTCCTGTAGCTGGGTATCCACGGCTGTATCCACACGACTGAGAAAAAAAGAAGCTACAGATGCCACCTTGTTTGGATTTCCCCCGGCCTGAACCAGGTTCTCAAGCCCGGCAATATATGCTTCCCTAACCTGCTGGTAGCCTTCCAGGGAGAAGAGGAGGGTGACATTGACATTGATGCCCTCGCTGATGAGGCGACGAATAGCCGGTATCCCTTCGGGTGTACCGGGAACCTTAACCAGCACATTCGGCCGGTCTAAAGCGGCGAACAGCCGCCTTGCTTCTTTGATGGTGCCATCCGTATTGTAGGCGAGTAACGGGCTGACCTCCAGGGAGGCATAGCCGTGCATGCCGTCTGTCTGATTATAGATTGGTCGCAAGTAGTCGGCGGCGGCACGGATGTCTTCAAGTGCTACAACCTCGTAGGTTTGCCCGGCGCTCATGTTAGCCTTAGCGCAAGCCAGTAATGCCTCATCGTAGTCGGTGCTCCCGACGATAGCTTTCTCGAAGATGGTCGGGTTGGAAGTCACGCCGCTGATTCCCTGTTCGATGAGCCGCTGAAACTCGCCTGACTTGAGCAGGCCACGCCGTATATAGTCAATCCACATCGCTTGGCCCAGGCGCTGAGTTTCCTGAATGGGATTCATCATTTTGGCTCTCCTTCGCTGCGTTCTCTATCACTGTAAAGAGCCTGATGCTCGATGGCCAGCACTTTCTCCAGTCGGCGGCGATGCCGTTCCTCACCGGAAAAGCGTGCCTTGAGGAAGGCTGTCGCCAATTCCATAGCTAGCTCCAGACCAATGACACGGGCGCCGAGGCAGAGGACATTCATGTCGTCATGTTCCACTCCCTGGTGGGCTGAGTAAGTGTCGTGGCAGAGGCATGCCCGGACACCGGGCACCTTGTTGGCGGCGATGCAAGCACCGACACCGCTGCCACAGATTAGGATGCCGCGCTGGGCTTTACCCGAAGCTACTGCCCGGGCAACCGCGGCTGCGAAATCGGGATAGTCATCGGCTGGGTCAAGCGTATGGGCACCGAGGTCCAGAATCTCGTATGCACCACGGAGTCGGATGAGTAACTCATTTTTGAGGGTAAAGCCGCCGTGGTCGGCTCCCAGCACCACGCGTAACTTCATATCTTCCTCCCCGGTAGAAGTTTTAGGGCTTCGTCCACAACGTGACGGGCGGTCAGGCTTAGCTGCTCATAAATCACCTTGCCCGGAGCCGAGGCGCCAAAGCGAGATAGACCGATGGCAATTCCATCCAGACCTATGTATCGCTCCCAGCCCAGTGGTGTGGCGGCCTCGATGGAGACGCGTGCCCGTATGTTGGGGGGTAAGACCGCGTTGCGATATTCGGCTGGTTGGGCATCAAAGAGCTGCCAGGAAGGTAGTGAGACAACGCGTGCCGCGATGCCCTGCTCCTGTAGTAGCTTGCCGGCCTCCATGGCGATGTGGACTTCAGAGCCAGTACCGATAATGATAATATCTGGTGTTGCCGTTGCTTCCCAAAGAGTATACCCGCCATGCTGCACACCACTGGCTGGCGCCAGTGTCGTCCGATTCAGCACTGGTAGACTCTGGCGACTGAGTATCAGGGCAGTTGGACCATGGCGGCGCTCCAGAGCTACTTTCCACGCTTCTACTGTCTCAGTGGCATCGGCCGGCCGAATTGTTACTAGTTTAGGTACCGTCCGCAGACCCATAAGTTGCTCTATAGGCTGGTGAGTTGGGCCATCTTCACCGAGACCAACGGAGTCATGGGTGAAGATATATATTACCCGGATTCCCATAAGTGCCGCCAGTCGTATCGGCGGACGCATGTAATCATAGAAAATAAGAAAGGTTCCGGTATAAGGAATAATGCCCCCATGCAGAGACATGCCGTTAGCTATAGCACCCATAGCGTGCTCCCGGACGCCGAAGTGCATATTGTGACCGCAGTACTCGTCGAACCCGTAGTGACCGTGGTCTTTCAAGGTGGTCTTGGTAGATGGGGCTAGGTCAGCCGAACCACCGGTAAAGGAGTGAACCTTTTGCACTATGGCGTTCATTACCCGCCCTGAAGCTACGCGGGTGGCGATTGGTTTATCTTCGGCCTTAAATAAGCCAGCCAGGTCATGGTCCCACCCCTCGGGCAGCTCACCCCCCAGGTCATCTTCTAGCTGGCGGGCTTCCTCAGGATAGGTCTGGCGGTATGCTTCCAGCCTGGCCGCCCACTCCTGTTGCTGGCGCCGGCCTCGTTCCTGCGCCTGGCGGAAGTGAGCCCGGACCTCGGGCGGGATGGTGAAAGGTTCCTCATAGGACCAGCCAAGACGCTCCTTGGCCAGGCGTGTTTCCTCTTCACCCAGTGGTTCGCCGTGGGTTGAGGCAGTGCCGGCCTTGTTGGGGCTACCGTAGCCAATGATAGTCCGGCAGATGATTAGGCTGGGGTGGCTGCTCTCATCTTGGGCCAGGCGAATTGCCCGGTCTACACTGGCGGTATCCATGCCATCAATGGGACCGATGACATGCCAGCCGTAGGCCTGGAACCGTTGCGCCACGTTCTCGGTAAAGGTGATGTCAGTGTTGCCTTCAATGGATATGTCGTTGTCATCGTACAGGTAGATTAGCTTGCCTAGACGGAGCGTCCCGGCTAGCGAAGCGGCCTCTGAGGAGACGCCCTCCTGCAGGTCGCCATCGGAGACGATGGCATAGGTGTAATGATTGACTATCTCATATCCGGGCCGATTATAGTGTTCGGCAAGCCACCTTTCGGCTATAGCCATACCCACTCCATTGCCGAACCCCTGTCCTAGCGGACCGGTGGTCGCTTCTACACCGGGGGTGAGCTCATACTCCGGATGACCTGGTGTCTTACTTCCCCACTGCCGGAATTGCTTGATTTCATCCAGGGGCAGGTCGTAGCCGGTTAGGTGGAGGAGAGCATAGAGCATCATCGAGGCGTGGCCCGCCGATAAGATAAAGCGGTCTCGGTCCGGCCATTTGGGGTCGTTGGGGTTGTGCTTGAGAAAACGGTCCCATAACACATAGGCCATCGGTGCGGCTCCCATTGGCATCCCCGGATGACCTGAATTCGCTTTCTGTACGGCATCCACTGCCAGGAAGCGGATAGTATTGATACACAGTTCGTCAATTGACGCTACAGTCATCTTTAACTCCTTGGTCTAGTAGTCGTAAAGTATAAAGGGCGGTATCAGCTCAAGTTGTTCCCATAGCCTTTTCAATCTTATCACGGGCCAGGGCAGCAGCGCCAATAACGCCCGCCTTGTCACCCAGCGCCGCCGTGACGACGCGTAAACCCTCTGCTGCTGTCTGGAGGGCACTCTTTCGGACAGCGCGCTCTATGGTAGACACAAAGCCTGGCGAACCTTGGATAACACCACCGCCAAGGATGAGGAGACAGGGGTTGAAGGCATTGACGATACTTACCACACCGGCGGCCAGGTATTGACTGGTCTCTGCCACGAGACGGCTGGCCAGGGGGTCTCCCTCACTATAAGCCCGGCTGACTGTGGCTGCGGAGATTTGTTGAATGCTCCCGGCCAGGGCGACCAACCGCTCTCCCGATTGGGGGTCGGCACGCACTATTTCCTGTGCCCGCTCGGCAATAGCCCAGCCACCAGCGTAGGCCTCCAGACAACCCTGATTAGGGCAGTGGCACTGGCGTCCACCGTTGACGATGGTTATGTGTCCTAGCTCCCCGGCGGAATTATGGCACCCCTCCAACAGCTGCCCGCCGCTAATGATGCCCCCACCAATGCCTGTGCCCACAAAGAGGCAGACGAGGTCATCCACCCCCTGTCCGGCGCCATGTTTCCATTCCCCCCAGGTGGCAGCGCGCACGTCGTTGTTGACTACCACTGGCATATCCAGCATCTCCTCCAGTCTTACCTTGATGGGTACATTACGCCAGCCCAGGTTGGGGGCAAAGTGCACCGTCCCCACCCTATCAACTTGTCCCGCCACCCCAATACCGAGACCTCGTGCTCTCTTACCGGCTTCACCCAAGCAGCTCTCAACACAAGCTACGATATCGGAAATTACTCTGTCCTCACCTTTCTCAGAGTGTGTTAGACGGCGGTGAGATGCCAGGATACGGCCAGCGGCATCTACCAGCGCCGTTTCTATCTTAGTGCCGCCCAGGTCGACGCCTAGAGTCAGCACCTCTCTATTTCCGGACACTTTTCCTTCACTCATGTTTGTTCGTTCTCAGCAATATTGGCACAACTAACGGATACTTTAAGAAGCTGATAACTTTTTGTCAAGCCTATTAGTCTTGGGATTTACTGTATTAACCAGTGCTAATTCTCTTCCAAGGGGACGGCGTATTGAGTAATTTCTAAGTTACAACTATTGTTCGCCTGACACCATTTCTGGCATTTCTCCGCCCACTCTTTCTGTTCATAGGCGAAGCCGCAGGCTTCACAAACATAAAGTATCCTATCGTCCTTACGCAGCTCTTTTACCATCTCTTCCCCCCTTGCCATTGTTGGCGTAATTACTTCTGTCTTGCCCTCATTCTGCTGGCGCTAGTGCACTTGCTAGTCTCGGTCATCAACAAACCTTATGATACATACTTCTGCGGCTCAGCTTTAAACTTGTCGTGGCAGGCGGCTGAGCAGAAGTGGTATGTCTTGCCCTGATATTCTTCTGTGGCCGCCGCATTGTTCGGGTCAATGTCCATCCCACACACCGGGTCCTTCACTGCTGCTATGGCTTCCTCCTTTTGCGTTTTCTGTTCTCTAACCTCGACCTTAGGCGCTGTCGCTGGTAGAGCTGCTCCGGATGCTACCAGGGGGATAGTTTTATAACCCCTTAACCGGTTGGCGTTGGTAACCACGGATAGCGAGCTGAGAGCCATAGCGGCGGCGGCAATCATGGGGCTCAACAGTATGCCAAAGGCGGGGTACAGCACGCCGGCAGCTATGGGAATGCCCACGATGTTGTAGAAGAAGGCGAAAACCAGGTTCTGGCGGATGTTGCGCATGGTAGCTCGGCTCAAGGTTATAGCCGTTACCACTCCCTCTAGTTCACCCGAGATAAGGGTGACGTCTGAAGCCTCAATGGCGACATCAGTGCCGGTGCCAATGGCAATACCAACATCGGCCTGGGCGAGGGCTGGGGCATCGTTGATGCCGTCGCCTACCATACCCACCAGCTTGTTCTCTCCCTGAAGGCGCTTTACCTCCAGGGCCTTGTCCTGGGGCAGAACCTCGGCCAGGACCCGCTCGATGCCTACCTGGCGGGCAATAGCCTCGGCGGTGCGGCGGTTGTCGCCGGTAATCATCACTACTTCAATGCCAAGACGCTGCAGTATGGTCACAGCGGCGGCAGAATCCTCTTTAACTGTGTCAGCTACGGCAACCACGCCGGCCGGGTTGCCATCTACGGCGGCGAACATGGGAGTCTTTCCCTCGGCTGCCAGGCGCTCTGCCTGCTCTTCCAGGGCACTGGTTTCTATGCCAGCATCATCTAGGAGGCGACGGTTGCCCACCAGCACCTGGCGCCCGTCCACAGCCACCTGGATGCCTTTACCGGTGACCGATTGGAATTCGGAAGGCTTCGCCAATTCTAGTCCGCGCTCCTCAGCACCCTGGATAATAGCCTGTCCTAGCGGGTGCTCCGATGAGCGTTCGGCTGATGCCACCAGTCGCAGTAGTTCGGCTTCGGTGACACCATCCACGGCAACCACGTCTGTCAGTGACGGCTGCCCTTTGGTGATGGTGCCGGTCTTGTCCAAAATCAGGGTATTCAGCTTATGAGCCGTCTCCAGGGCTTCGGCGGAGCGGATTAGGATGCCATTCTGCGCCCCCTTTCCCGTACTAACCATAATAGAAAGGGGAGTAGCCAGACCCAGGGCACAGGGACAGGCGATAATGAGCACCGCCACTGCATTAACCAGAGCGAAGATAAGGGCTGGCGTGGGTCCAAAGTTGAACCAGATGACAAAGGTGCCGATGGCGATGAAGATAACTGCCGGAACAAAGCGACTGGAAATCAAGTCTGCTAGACGCTGGATGGGGGCTTTCGAGCCCTGTGCCTGCTGCACAAGCTGGATAATCTGAGAGAGCATGGTGTCTTTGCCTACTTTGGTAGCTTTGAAGTGAAAAGCGCCAGTCTGGTTGATGGTAGCACCAATCACGGTGTCGCCCTCGCCCTTGGTAACCGGTAAACTTTCACCGGTGACCATGGACTCGTCAAGCGTGGAGCGCCCTTCAATAATCTTCCCATCCACCGGTACTTTCTCCCCGGGACGCACCACCACAATGTCCCCCAACTGGACCTGCTCAAGAGGGATATCGGCCTCCTGCCCATCGCGGACTACCCGGGCGGTCTTGGCCTGTAGTCCGATGAGTTTGCGAATCGCCTCACCAGTGCCCCCCTTGGCAATTGCCTCCAGGAGACGTCCCAACAGGATGAGGGTAAGGATAACCCCTGCCGCCTCGTAATAGACCTGGCGGAGGCCCTCCGGCAGTATACCCGGGGCCACGGTAACCACCAGGCTGTAGCCAAAGGCAGCCAATGTGCCAATGGTGACGAGTGTATTCATGTCGGCGGTGCGGTGGCGCAGAGTGAGCCAGCCGGTGCGGTGAATAGGCCAGCCGGTGTAGAGCATCACCGGGGTTATCAGCGCCAGCTGGAACCAGTGGTTGAGCAATATGGAAGGCAGCCACGGCGCATCAAAGAAATCGCTGGTCATCACGGCGAAAACTACCGGGGCGGTCAGGATAGCCCCGAAGATAACTCTCCGAGTCAGGTCCTGCCGCTCGGCACGGCGGTCAGCCGCCTCTCGGTCTTCCGTATCTTGGGTGCCGGGTTCTTCCCTGAGGTAAACCTTATAGCCTGTATCTTCAATGATTTGCTGCATCTGCTCTGGTGATATTTGCTCCGGGTCATACCGTGCGGTAATACGCTCGGCGCCGAAATTGACTTTAACATCGTCCATACCGGGAAGGTCATTGAGAGCCGTCTCGATGTTGACCGCACAGGTGGGGCAGGTGACACCGCCACCGACAATGGCAAACTCCACCTGCTCCATCTTTCCAACCTGCATAGTGGGACCTATGCCCACCGCCAGGGCATGCTCATGAGTATGACCATCATCAGGATGGGATACGGGCACCTCGGCTGGCTCCCCGGTTTCCTTGGTCTCCTCAACAATAAGTGTGCCATGGAGCATGTTCATACCACAGGCAAAGCCGAACTCACCAGCTTTGTCCGGGGTGAACTCCAGCGTGGTCTTGGCAAAGGGCGCCAGCGTCTTGCTGGCGCGGAAATCGGGAAAAACCACCCGGGAACTGCAGTCACCGGCTTCCTGGCGGTCGAATATCAGGCGAAGCCGGACACCTTTTTGGACTCGAATTATGTCCGGTGAATAGCCCCCCTTGACGGTGACCTTTATCTCCTGGACATTTCCCTTGACCTGGGCTGTCTGAGCCTGCCTGGGTCCGAAGAAAAACCAGACCAGGAAGGCAATAGCCCCTACCCCGCCCAGAGTAACTGCTATTTCAGCTATAGTCATGGCGGCACTTCCTGTTACAAGATAGTCACGAGTTTATTCCAGTGTCCTAATGAATTCCACTAGGTCGTCTAAATCCGGCTCCGACATTCGCCAGCGAGGCATTAGTTCGTCTAGCGGCTCGCCTGCGGGGTCAATACCTCTGGTAATGGCTCTCTTCAGTGTCTCCTCTGTGTATGGCGGGTGTTCCTCGTGCTCTCCTTCGCCAGGCTTGTCTTCATGTTCTGCTTCCTGAGTCAGCACATCCCAAGTGATATTAGGAGCATCAAAATAAGACATCATCATAGTAACCCTACCGCCTCTCCCCTCTGGTCCGTGACAATTGGCGCAGGTAATGGAATGCATCATTCTGATGCTGCCAGAATAGGTGATAGACTGCCCTGATGAGCTTTCGGCAGTGAAATAGATCATCTCGCCGTTGGAGCCATATCTGTAGTCTCCTCCCCACCCCAAGGGTGAGGAACAGGAGGCTAACAGGCTTACCGCAATCAGGACCAGTGCCAGCGCTGATAGTAGAGCAAAGAAACTTGTCCTCTTCATGGTGTAACCTCCCTGTCAGGGAGACACTAACTCCTTGAAGTATAGCACCAAATTCTGGAAAAGTTAACCTTTCCTTTGAAGTATTGAACTAGTGTATAATGAATGAACAGTTAGTATTTAGAGTTTGCCAGTAAAAGTGCAAACATTGGAGGTAGCACAATGTGGTTTGATGGTATGGGCTGGTGGATGATTTTTGGTGGACTATGGATGCTAGTATTTTGGGGAGGGCTCATCGCTCTTATCGTCTGGGGAATTATGAAATTCAGCCGGCGAAATGGTTCTACATCAAAACGCGACCCATTGGAGATAGCCAAGGAGCGCTACGCAAAGGGTGAGATTTCTAAGGAAGAGTTCGAGCAGATAAAGAAGGACCTATCCTAGCTGAGAATTGAGAACTGATAAGTGGCGGCCGAAGACAAAGCTACGGAAATTACTAGAAGGCGCTACAACCGAATTGCACCTCTCTATGACCTGATGGAGAGCCTTGTGGAGAGGTCTGGCTACAGCAAATGGCGGCAGTTACTGTGGCGCAAGGCGGAAGGCACTCGCATTCTAGAAGTTGGGGTAGGCACTGGGAAGAACTTCCCCTTCTATCCGGCAGGTGCAGAAATAACCGCTATTGACTTCAGTGAGAAAATGCTGAAGCGTGCCAAGCATAAAGCCAGCCGGCAAAAGGTGAAAGTTCACCTACAGCAAATGGATGTGCAGCATCTCCAGTTTGAAGATAACACCTTCGATACGGTAGCCGCTACCTTTGTTTTTTGCTCCGTTCCTGACCCAGCCCGTGGCCTGGTAGAAGTTGAGCGGGTGTGCAAACCGGGGGGCAAAGTGGTCTTGTTAGAGCATGTGTTGAGTGCCAACCGCATTCTGGGTTGGCTTATGAACCTGGCTAGTCCACTGGTAGCGCGAATGGTAGGAGCGAACATAAATCGGCGCACAGTGGAGAATGTAAACAGTAGCGGCCTGATAGTAGAACAAGTTACTGACCTTGGAGTGGGTATCTTCAAGTTGATTGAGGCAAGAAAGAAGACATTGTCTCCTTAAGAGGTGGGCCAAGTCAGGGCAGTTCCTCCACTATGAACGCAACCGGCACTACAAACTATCAAGGAAATGTTGCGGAAGTGTTGCGAATTAATAATAGTGGCTCCCCGACGTGGACTCGAACCACGAACCTAGCGGTTAACAGCCGCTCGCTCTACCATTGAGCTATCGGGGAATGCTTTGGCTGCCGAGCCAGGGTTCGAACCTGGGCTAAGGGATTCAAAGTCCCCCGTGCTACCACTACACAACTCGGCATTCCATAAATCATATCTTTCGGTGAGAATTTTCCTCGTGGTGCCGAAGGTCGGACTCGAACCGACACGAAGGTTACCCTCCAACAGTTTTTGAGACTGTCGCGTCTGCCTATTCCGCCACTTCGGCCTGTTTTCTGGCACAGAAGACGAGATTCGAATTCTCGACCCCTCCTTGGTAAGGAGATACCCTACCACCGAGCCACTTCCGCCTTTATTTTGGTGCCGAGGCCCAGAATCGAACTGGGGACACGCGGATTTTCAGTCCGCTGCTCTACCAACTGAGCTACCTCGGCACGAGAATTATTGTAGCTGGTGGGAATATGAGTGTCAAGCGACGTCTTGTTGCTCAAGCTCATCCTCAAGGCGCTTGTTTAGCCAAGTGATAATTTTATCTTTTTCCGTCAGACTCTTCATATTTCAGCGGCTAAGCGAAGTGGTGCTCTTTATGCTTTTGGGCAATAGTAGCCGCCAGATTATCCAGCGCCTTGAAATCCGCTTCCTTTGGTAATCCCTTAATGAACACCGGTTCTAATAATTCCACCTTCAGGCTGGGGAGCATTGCGGCGAGTTGTTCCACAGTCCGGCCTCCCCAGCCATAGGAACCAATGATAGAGACAAATCTCAGTTTGGGTCGCAGAGCATTTGTCAGGAAGGCGGCATAGACCGCATTCGGATGGGGACCGGCTAGAACTGTAGGCGTTCCGATAACAATGGTTGCGGCGTCCACCAACGCTATCGCCAGTTTCCCGATGTCGGTTGCGGCGAGGTCAAATTGTTTTACCGTCACCCCCCTTTGGGCTAGGGCTTCAACAAGGTATTCAACCATCTTACGAGTGCTGCTGTGCATTGAGGTATAAGGTAGTACCACGATGTTTTTTGGTTCATCAAATACCCAGCTATGATAGGCTCTCATAATAAACTCTGGCTTATCATATATGGGACCGTGGCTGGTAGCGATGATGTCAATGGCGTAGTCCTTTATTTTCTCTAGGTTCTTCTGGATGTTCGTTCGGAAGGGCATCATGATTTCCGCATAGTATCTCATGGCGGCCTCGTATGCCTGCCTTTCATCAGTTACATACAAGTCGGTAGTGGCGAGGTGGGAACCAAAGAAATCACAGGAGAAGAGGATTCTTTCTTCTCTTAAATAGGTAGACATTGTCTCTGGCCAGTGAACCCAGGGAGTATAGATAAACTCAAGGGTTTTATCACCCAGTGATAGAGTCTCTTTATCATTGACCGTTATAAACTTCTCTTCTGGAATCATGAGCAGGTCGGTGAGCATCCCTTTGCATCTAGGCGTGCAAACTACTTTTGCCTGTGGGTATTTTTCAAGGACTCGCGGGATAGTACCGGAGTGGTCCTGCTCAGCATGATTGGCAATCATGTAATCTACACTCTCAACCCCAAGTTGATTCAGGTGATTCATTAATACGTGCTCCATCTGGGGGTCTACCGTATCAATAAGAGCCGTCTTTTCACTACCCCTAATTAGATACGAGTTATAACTGGTGCCATCGGGAAGTGGTATCAGGGCGTCAAACAACCTTGCATCCCAATGAATGGCGCCTACAGAGTAGACTTTGGGTCTTATCTCTCTTGGTTTCATCCTAATCTATCCTTTCAAATTCACTTTTGGCAGCCCCGCAGACGGGACATACCCAGTCATCGGGTATCTCTTCAAAAGGCGTTCCGGGTTTTATGTCGCCATCGGGGTCACCTAGTTCCGGGTCATAAATATAGCCGCAAACAGCACACTGGTATTTTACTGATTGCACAACCTCCTCCTTTTTCTCCCCAACATAAACCGGGGCTGTCTTAGGAGTGGTACCCCGTTTAACCTGATGATAATACTCATAAGTCATACATTCCTCTGCTGTAATGATATCCGCTCCTACAAGCTCACCGATAAAAATAGTATGGGTTCCCATGTCTACTTCCTGAACTACCTTAGCTTCTAGATAGGCAACGGCATTGTCAATAACCACCGGGGCTTGGGTCTCACCTATTTTATAATTGATGCCCTCGAATTTGTCTATATCCCTGCCTGACTTAAAGCCGAAGCGACCAATGAAAGAGAGGGGCGTATCCTGGCAAAGAACAGAGGCGGTAAAGACTCTACTTTTCGTGATAAACTCGTGGGTTAAATTGTTTTTATTGATGCTTACGGCAATAGTAGGTGGCTCGGACGTTACTTGAAACACAGTGTTGGCGATTTGCCCATTGAGCCTATCGCCTTTTCGGGAACTGACAACATACAGACCATAACTTAACTTATGTAGCGCCTTAGGATTCATTTATTACCTATCACAAACACTATTTACCTAAGCTCTCTTTCACTGGCTTCAACGTGTCTATTTCTGATTCACCCGCCATCCAGAGATGGATGCTCTTTCTCGACAAACCAACCTGCCGGGTTAATAAGGTATTCATGGTAGTCGCGCAGAATTAGATAATGACCTCTTTCTTCAGCGGCCAAAGCCTTGTAGAATTCTTCCTCGGCATCATAGGTAGTGGTTCGGCTTCGACTTTTATATAAGTCATAACTCTTATTTTCCATATCCATAGCTGTTTGTATGGCATCAAGCTCGGTAGGGGGAGCCTTTACATCAAGGCCAATTTCCTCGGTCGCCTTAGCAAATATGGTTCTTAGTCTTTTGTCCCGGTCAGGCTGAAAATCAGTCTTGGGCCAAGCCTTTTTATTCCAGATAGCATTATATATTCCCTCAAACTTCTGCCGATGAATGTCTTCTTCAGCAGCTAAGGATTGGAAAAGTTCCCGGCCCAATTGGTTATCACTGCTCTGGCTTACCTTCAGGTAGTATTCCTTGCCATCGATTTCCATCTGGGTCGCAATTTGAAGTGCTTCTAGAGTTTTAGCCTGTTCAGATTGCATATTCATCCTCCAGCAAAAGGTTGAGAGGTAAGTAAGCGTCATATTATTATAGATATTATACAAGACATTTTACAAATGGCAAGAGATGCCAACCTTTACTTTAGCTAACATCTCTCAGCGCTGTGCCCAGCCCATCTCCAAATCATAAGTTAAATTTATCCTTGAGGATTTCAGAGAGTGTTCCCAGATAAGCAAATGCCTTCTCAACTAATTGTTCTTCAACCGTCAGGTTGAGACTTCCTCTAAGTTCACCGGCTGTTGTATCATCACTAGCCCCAACTCGCCCTATATTTTTGAGACAGCATCTCGCCGGTGCAATTAAGGCTTGCTCAGCAATTCTTTTAGCTGATAAACCGGTGTTTAGGGATACTACCTCCCAGTAACCTGACAGTAACCTGGCTAGTGTTTCCGGAGTTTCTTTACTGAGACTTTCTGAGTCAGTGGGTACAATGCCCCAAGAGATAATGCCACCATTGCTGAGGAAGTCGGCGACCGCCTTGGCGTATCCTTTTGGCATAAGCTCTATTTGATAAGCATCAAAGGATAGAAGCTCAACCCCTAACCCTAGAAGATACGGCAGGTTAACATTGGCACAAAGGTGCAGCGCTCTGGGTCCGTCAAAGCCAGCCATGAAATTCTGGTACTCTTGCCTCGCCTGGACATCATTATAACCGGATAGACCGCTGAAGACCCATCCCAACCCGGGCTCATCCAGCCAGACAAAGGCATTTTGGTTCTTCTCCTTAAGTTGCCAGTACTGGATGTTGACCTTCCTCTGAATGAAATCAAAGAGGAGAGCCCTGATTCCCTCATTGTAGATGATTGGTCTGGAGTCGGCATCGGTGACTCTGAAGCCAAAGCTTACCGGCCCGGTTACCTGCCCCCGGATGGCGATGTAGCCTTGGAGGTCCTCGGCTAAGAACCGATGATAAACTGCCGAATAACCACCGCTTAAGGCAAAGGTTTCAGACTCAGCCATCTTGTGGGAATAATCGCCTAGCTCCGCTTCAAATCTGGTAGTATCGAAGCTGATTCTCTCATCTTCAGTATCGATGATTATACCCGGGAAGTTCTGTGATGCCTGGACATACATATCTTCATAGAAGCTAATATTGGGTAACTGTGGCCAGAAGGGAATGTCTAAACCAAGAGCGAGCTCAAGAGCCTTCCCAACATCGGTGTGGGGCATAATGCCCATAGCCGTGGTCTTGCAGTCGGCTCGGAAGTTCAGGTTGTTATTTGCCATCGTCTAGCCTATGGCTCCTGTTACTAATCTCATCAACCAGGATTTGAACCCCTGGTGGTCACAAGTATAGCATATTGTTTATGGGGAACATAACAAGCCCACTGGCCTTTTTTAGCGGGAAATCTTGACATTTTTTGTACGCGGGTATAAGATTCCACTACTGAATGGTTGGGGGTAGTTTAATGCAAAACATCAAGTATGTCTGTCCGGAATGTGGTCATGAAGCCAAAGTTGCTGGGTTATGTCCAAATTGCCAGGTGATGCTAATAGCTAGCTGCCCAGTATGTGGGAACCCGATGGTGGGTGAACATATTCATTCAGAAGGCTAAGCTCTCATTCTGTGTTGGAGGTAAAAGAATGGCTGATAAAAAAGTGGTTATCTATTCGACGCCTACTTGTCCCTACTGTAAAAGAGCTAAGGAATACTTCTCTCGAAAAGGCATAGCCTATACTGACATCAATGTGGCTGCGGATAGGGATAAAGCCAAGGAGATGATACAGAAGTCAGGACAGATGGGTGTACCTGTGATAACTATTGATGGTGAGGTGGTGGTGGGTTTTAACCAGGCTATGCTGGACAAACTGCTCTCATAGATTTTGGCTCGTAGATGAAATAGGAGCATTACACGGGGTTAGCTATTCTGTTTACTTCAGGAGGTAGCCGTGTACGATTTGATGATAATAGGTGGGGGTCCGGCTGGGCTAGCCGCTAGTGTCTATGCGGCGCGCAAGCAGCTCAAAACGCTGCTGATTAGCGTTGATATTGGCGGGCAGATAAATACTACTTTGGGTATTGAGAACTACCTGGGCTATCAATTTATTGAGGGCCCAGAGCTGATAGACAAGTTCCAGACTCAGGTAGGCCAGTATCCCATAGACCAGAAGATTGGCAACAAGGTCTCTCGGCTGGAGAAGATTGACGGGGGATTTGAAGCCATAGCCGAGGCCGGTGACCGATATCAAGCAAAAGTGGTAGTTTTCACCACCGGCAAGAGACCCCGGAAACTGAATGTGCCCGGGGAGACAGAGCTAGCCGGCAGAGGGGTAACTTATTGCGCCATCTGTGATGGCCCTGTTTTCGCCGGGCAGAGGGTAGCCGTGGTGGGTGGAGGCAACTCGGCGCTTGAGGCAGCGATGGATATGGTGAAAATTGCGGAGCATGTCGACCTGGTTTCACTAACCCCATTAACCGGAGACTCCATTCTTGTTGATAAGCTAGGTGATGCCAAAAACCTCAACATTTTTGCTGAATATGAAACGGAGAAAATCGAGGGCCGGGATTTTGTCAACGGAATGTTGATAAAAGACCTGAAGAGTGGTGAGAGTAAAAGGCTTGAGGTCACCGGCATTTTCATTGAGATTGGTTTAGTGCCCAACTCTGACCCGGTAAGCAGACTCGTTAAACTTAACAAGTGGGGCGAGGTGCCGATAACACCAGCCTGTGAAACAGAAATAACCGGGCTTTATGCTGCCGGGGATGTAACTGATGTACCGGAGAAGCAAATAGTTGTGGCCGCTGGTGAAGGAGCCAAAGCGGTACTTCAGGCTCACCGCTACCTTCAGCGGTTGACAACATAGTCTATTACCTTTCCTCCCCATCGGCAATCAGTATCTGGAGGGCGGCAAGACATCGGTTGCTTCTATAGTCAGCCAGATAACCCCTTCCTAGATGCTATCTTTAGCCTGATTAACTCCCTTCACCGAAGGCGAGCTTAGGAGGCTGGAAGCTCCTGAGGCGCAACGAGTTAGAGACCACGGTCAACGAACTTGCCGCCATAGCAAAGGCGGCTAGCATTGGGTTAAGGAAGCCGAAATCGCCCAGGAAGAACTGCAAGCCTGGCGGCGTTCCACTCTGACCGAAAACAAAGTATAGTACCCCGGCGGCTATTGGTATCAGGGAAACATTATAGGCAAAGGCCCAGAACAGGTTCTGCTTAATTGTCCTCAAGGTTCGCTTACTGAGGGAGATGGCGGTAACCACTCCCCGCAGGTCGCCGCCGATAAGAGTAATATTAGCTGCCTCCATAGCCACATCGGTGCCGGTGCCGATGGCAATGCCAACATCGGCCTGCGCCAGAGCCGGGGCATCGTTTATTCCATCACCTACCATAGCCACTACTTTTCCTTCCTCCTGGAGTTTCTTCACTTCCTGAGATTTATGTTCCGGGAGCACTTCGGCGAGGACACGGTCAATGCCCACCTGCTTGGCAATGGCTTCAGCAGTGCGCCGGTTATCTCCGGTGAGCATCACCACTTCCAGCCCCAGGCGGTGCAGCTCTCTCACCGCTTCCTTTGAGTTTGGCTTGAGGGTGTCAGCCACGGCGATTATCCCGGCGGCTCGACTATCAATGCCTAGAAACATGGGAGTTTTTCCCTCATTGGAGAGCTGGATAGCCTTTTCCTCAAGCCCATCCAGGGGGAGCTGCCGGTCTTGCATCAGTTTCAGGTTGCCCAAAAATACCTTCCGCCCATCTATCTTAGCCTCAATACCATGACCGGGGATAGCGTTGAACTCAGTGGCATCGGCCAGGATGAGGTTCTTTTCCTTGGCCGCATTGACGATGGACTCCCCCAGGGGATGCTCGGAGCCACGCTCCGCTGAGGCTGCCATCATGAGCAGTTCCTCTTCTTTAAAGCCAGGGGTGGCGACTACATCGGTTACTACCGGCTGTCCCTGGGTGAGGGTGCCGGTCTTGTCCAGGATAATGGCTTTTATCTTATGGGCCGTCTCCAGGGCTTCGCCGCTCCGGATAAGGACACCATTCTCAGCTCCCTTGCCCGTGCCTACCATGATGGCAGTAGGGGTGGCTAGACCAAGGGCACAGGGACAAGCGATGATTAAGACAGCCACAAAATTGAGTAGGGCAAAGGTCAATGCCGGAGCTGGTCCCCCAAGGTACCACAGGATGAAGGTAATCGTGGCGACGATGATAACAGCCGGTACAAAGTAGGCTGAAATAATGTCCGCTAGTCTCTGGATAGGCGCCTTGCTCCCCTGGGCTTCCTCCACCAGCTTGATAATCTGGGCGAGGGCAGTGTCTTTGCCTACCTTGGTGGCTTCAAAACGAAAGCTGCCCGTCTTATTAATGGTAGCGCCAATGACCTCATCGCCGGCCCCTTTCTCTACAGGCATGCTTTCACCAGTAACCATGGACTCGTCAATACTGGAATAGCCCTCTTTGAGGATGCCATCCACTGGCACCTTCTCCCCCGGCCGCACAATGACGATGTCTCCTACCATCACTTCCTCCACCGGTACGTCTGATTCCTGGCCCTGGCGCACTACCCGGGCTGTCTTGGCTTGCATACCAATAAGCTTCTTGATAGCCTCTGAGGTCTGACCCCTAGCCCTAGCCTCCAGAAAGCGCCCGAGCAGGATAAGGGCGATAATGATGGCTGCGGTATCAAAATAGACACTGGCCCCTCGACTACCAGCAGCGAAGAAGCCGGGAAATAGAATAGCCGCCACGCTATAGAAATAGGCAGCCGATGTACCTATGGCGATAAGGGTGAACATGTTGGCTGTCTTGTGCTTTAAGCCTGCCCAGAGACCCTGGTAGAACTGCCAGCCGGCCCAGAATTGAACCGGCGTGGCCAGTGCCCAGAGAAGGTAGTGATTGCCTAAAAATGAAGGCATCCACCTTCCGGAGAACTCAGATATGGCAACAAGGAGCATGAAAAGGCCTATACTGCCAGCAAAGATTAGCTTAGTCTTTAGAGCGCGGACTTCACGGCGCGTAGCTGTCATTACCGCATCGGGCTCGGCAATACCCTCAGCACTAACCTCAGCCCGGATACTATATCCGGCTCCTTTCACCGCCCGCCTGAAGTCGGCCATACTGGCCTCGTCCGCTAAGTATTGGACAGTTGCTTTCTCGCTGGCCAGGTTAACATTAGCCGAGATTACCCCCGGCACCTTTGCCAGAGCCTTCTCAACGTGGCCTACGCAGGAGGCGCAGGTCATGCCCCCCACACTGAAGGTTGTTTTCTCCACCGCCACGCCATAGCCCACGTCCGATACAGTAGCCATCGATGTCTTGGTATCCACTTTGCTTGGGTCGTATTCAATGGATGCCTTTTCACTGGCTAAATTGACATTGACCCGGGATACCCCCGGCAGCTTAGCCAGCCCTTTCTCGATAGTAGCTGCGCAAGAAGCACAGGTCATACCCGTGACTGGCAGAATTATCTTCTTTGCCTGCTTGCTTTCGTTTGACATCTGTCGTTAGCCTCCTTTCCCATTCATCCCCTGGAAATGTCTCTCAAACAAGTTCTTGCCATAAGACCGTTGAGTTGGGGAAGGGAGTGGGGTTACTGACTCCCTTCCCCGGATGGGCAGTATAAGGTGTAAGTTACATCTGGTGGCCGCTATCTCCGGCCATTTCCTGTCCTCCGCCTTCGGTATACTTGGCGGGGTTTTCATCGAAGGCTTTCTTGCAACCCAGGGCACAGAAGTAATAGGTCTTGCCTTTGTATTCTGAAGTTGCTGCTGCCGTCTTCTCATCACAGTCCATGTCACACACTGGGTCTTTAGCCATCTCTATCGCCTCCTCTTTTTGCAGCTTGGGTATCCCATAGCTCTGCTCTAAATCTCTCTGTTTAGTATCTTCTGCTTCAAAGCTTCCCATTCGCTATTCGTCAAAACACAGGTGTTGCCCTTCTCGCCTATCTCCACTTGCTCCTCATCTATTTTGACTACCGGGCAACAACTTCCTTCTTTACACAAGCTCACAATCTTCATCTTTTTCACCTCCTTCCGTTGTTTGTTTGAGTTAGTATCTAATACTTGCCACCCATCATACCACCCCAGCGATTAGCCGGGGTATGGTAGTTTTCATCATGGTAGGGCATGTCGCCAAAGTCCTCTCCGTGCACTTCCTCAGCAGCTTTAGCCATTGCCTCCCAGTCACCGTTCTCACAGGCTTCGTGCATAGCTTCCCACGCCGCCTCATTTGCCGGTGTGTCCTCCCCATCCTCCGGTCCGTGAGCGAATATGAAGGTAGTAGAACCGACAATTAAAAGTCCTAGAACCAATATAATCGAGCCTATCAATAGCCATTTCTTCATCTAACTTTCCCCCTTCTTAGCTTATATAATTTTGTAACTCTCACCGGCCTATTATCTATAAATTACTTCACCTCCTTTATGCTGTGGAACCTATACGGCGCTTTCTTCGGTCATACCGAGTCTTGCTTTTCTTGACTGGTAAATGAACATTGCCACTGAGGCAATTAAAATGGCTATAGCTACTACCTGGGCTTGCTGCAACCCCCAAAGTGTAACATTTTCCTGCCGCACAAAGGTAAGGACGAAGCGCCCCAGTGAATAGAGCGACAGGTAGCTCAGGAAGACTAGCCCATCCTTTTTAAAGTGGCGGCCGAGCCGTAAAATTAATAGCAGGGCTATTGCATTCCAGATTATCTCATACACTGGGTAGGGATGGGTTGGCAGGCCAAAGAGGTAACCAGGGATTGAGGCGCCGGGATGGGTGTAGATGAAAGCCCAGGGCAGATTAGTAATCCCGCCGTAGGCATCCCCATTGATAATGCAACCGACCCTGCCTATTATATGAGCGGTAAGTAAGGCTGGAGCTAGAGCGTCAACAAGGCGACCTAGCGGTATATGTTTTATCCTCGCATAGATGATTGCCGCTACCCCTCCCCCGGCCAGCGCACCCCAGATCGCCAAGCCTCCCTGCTGAAACTGCAATATCTGAAGCGGGTTACCTGCGTAGTATTGCCATTGGTCTATCACATGGAACAATCTGGCGCCCACTATCCCGGCAATCACCACCCAGAGAGCGAGGGAGTAGACTTCCTCGGTGGCAATCCCCTTCTTTTTGCTTTGGTGTGCCGTTATCAGCACCGCGGCTACTATTGCCAGTATTATAGCTAGGCTATACCAGCGAAGCTCAAAAGCCCCGAGGTGGAAGATTACCGGGTCTATGTTAATGATAATGCCGTTCATCACTCTTTCCTCCAACCAGCTTCCACCTTTGCTGTCTGCGATGCCATTGCCAGCCGCGGCCAGAACATAGGCATCCGCTGTCTATAGGTAACATATTGGTCGCCGAAGCGGCTTTCCATTTCCTTCTCCTCTTTACGCGCCAGGCGGTAGTACATCAGCATCAGAATGGGCCACATAGCAGCGGTGATAATCGTTGGCCATTGAATGAGCATGCCCACCGTAATCAGAAACAGGCCGAAATACTGAGGATGCCTTACCCGGTGATAAAGTCCTGAAGTTACCAGCTCGCCATTGGCTTTGTGTATCTGTTTCCATGCTTTACTCATTACTACCAGCCCACCAATTATAGCTGTCCAACTGAGCAGCATAACCATTACCCACACCGTAATAGAACCCCCGGCAAGAGCTACCCATAAATGACCATTGATATGACTAAAGGGGTCAATAACGGGATACCTGCTCCCTAATGTTGAGGTGAGAATGTAGATGGTGAGCGGAAAACCATACATCTCGGTAAATAGAGCAACCACGAAGGCACTAAATGCCCCCATCCCGCGCCACTCCCACCGCTTCTTAGGCTTGAGGTAGCTTAAAACAAAGAAGATAAATATGCCGATACTGACCAACGCTACTGGCCACATCCCATAAGCATATGTTTCCATGTCACCAAGTCCTTCCATCCTTAAACCTCAATCATATCTTTAAGCGTATCTACCTTCGCCTTCCGTAAAATCATAACGTTTGGCTCGTTTTCGGTAAAGGTCAATTATATCTTTTTTGTCATTGCGACTTACTCTGCTCACTGCTACTCCTCACAATGGTCGCCTTTCACTTTCCTGCCTAGTTAATGACAATGCCGTTTGTTATCCTTAGCTTCAGATGCCATTGCTTTCGTAGTGCCTATTTCGCCAAGACGAGAACCGGGCTCCGCCCGCTTAACAACTACACCGATTCCCTTCACTGCCACTATGTTCACCCACTCCCCAATTTCCAGGACATCCGCCGAGTAGGCGCTCCATAGTTCACCTTCACCTTGAGCACGAATCAGGTATTGGGCAGAATGGCCTGTCTCTGACTTGGATACCACCTCACCCTGGGTGCCTACCAGACTCCGAAACCCGTCTGCTGGTGGCTTCCTCATTGCTCTCCTTATCAGGCGGTAGAGAAAAGGCGTTGCCAGCCATGTAGCAATGTTAATGGGGAGAGCATATCCCAACGGCAGCAGCCAGAATAGCGGAAGCCCCAGCAAAGGTAGGAGAAGAACCGCATGGCACGGAGCCGTGACCAAGAATATCAAGAAGCTCAGCCCGAAGATTATCCAGATGGCCCAGATGGCATAGCTTTCAATAAATTCAGCCATTGTCTTAGTTCCTCCTCTTATTCTGCTAGTGGCACGAATTACAGAGAGAGTCTTCCCGGCCGATGCTCATTGCTTCAAAAATGTCATCGGGGCGGTACCTGCCCACCACTATCAGCTCTGCCCCGGGTTTAAAGCTGTCGGGAACAATTCCCTCATAGACTATTGTCAAACTCTCGCTATCATCGGTGAGAGCGAACCTCATAACCTGTGCCTTATCGTCCCAGTCAATAGAGCCCGGGACTACTCTCCCCTCAACCATCACTTGCTCGCTATAAATAGAGTCCACCTGCGACCTCAATTCACTAACGGTGAGATAGTTAGCTCCGGTGTGGCTGAACAGTGAGTAGGTGACATAACTCAGCCCCAGGACCAGTACCGCCGCTGTAACTAGGAACCATCTTCTTCTTTTTCTCAATTGTTTCTTACCTTATTTATATTTTTATGCTCCTTAAGGTATCAGGGGATAAGAAAAAAGGTAGCGATGAAAATGAGTACCGCTGAAACTATCGTCCCCCTTTTGATTCGTCTCATATTCCACTGCCAGCGTGCTAGCCGCTGGGACAGGCCATGGCGCTGGATGGTCTCCAGCATAATAGTTATACCCACAGCGTTAGAGAGCACCCCGGCGACAATAAAGAAAAGCTGGTAGTTGGCCAGGAAGGCAGCCAGGCCAGACAGACCAAGGAGGGGCAGGACATCGCTCAGGTGGTGGGCACAGCAAGCTGCCATCGAACCAGCGGAGACACCGCCGGAGGTGGCTACGGAGGCTGTGGCAACTGCCCGCCGCTCCCTGAAGCTCTGCCTGATGAAAGAAAATAGACCAGCCTGAACCCCGAAACCACCGGCTAGGGCTAATACCCAGTACCACATCTCGGCAGTTTGCTCCAGGGCATGTGTCCAGCCCTCGGCCAGGGTGATAATACCCAGGTAAATTACGATTAATAAGACAGCCGCGCCGGCCCCAATTAGAATATGTCTTTTCATAGCTCCCATTTCAGAACTCGTTCCGTAATATCAGCTATATCTTGAATAACTAACTCTAAGTATTTAGCACTCTCTTGCCTCAGGGAATCAGGAAGAGGGAAGGTCAGCGTACCACTGCGGTGATGACCCCCAGGAGCAGAGTCCCAGGAAGTGGGATGATATTCGTTGCCCTCGTTATCCCGCAACACTGCCAGTTCCCCCAGGTCATACTGGTCCAAGTCTACTGAATGGGTGTTCATAGCAATATTAAACACCAGGGAGTCATCCCCTGACTCAACCCACTCAACGTCAATAGTCACACTTCCGCCGGTGTTAGACTGAACCAGTCCATTGGTAGGCGTATGAGAAGAGCTAGATGAAGGAGACGAGGGAGAAGCTTCCTCCTTTCCCTGTGGTACAAAGCGTGAGGAGCATCCAGCAGCTATAACCGCTACGATAAGAATAGTGGTGGCTATCACCGAACTTTTGGCAAATTTGCTCATTTCCTGTCCTTTCAAAAAGTCTTAAGTGCCTCTTTTACAATAGGTAAAGTATCAGCGGCATCTATAGTCAGCCAGACAACCTCCTCTCCTCGTTTCGAGGAGTTGTAGAAGAAGTGTTTTCCGCCGGGGCCATCTACTTGGAGAACCTCGTGGTCAGCGATGGACAGTCGCTGTAGATTACTAAAGCCTGAGCCTCCCTTTTCTATAGCCTGGAGCATTCTTTCAGTGAGTTCTGCCCTCGCATGGCTGCTTGCCGTTTTCCCCGCCCAGACAGTGGCTCGTTCGTTCCCATGAGCATACTCCACAATATAGGCGCTTACTAGCTCAATATCGGTGCCGTGGAGTCTATTGATTTGGGCCAGGGCTTCAGGGCCTTCAATACTGCCGACAAGCTCCAGCGTTCCCAACCGTTCCGGCACACCTTGCTTTGCCGGGGCTAGGACATTTTGTCCAAAACTGAACCACAACGCCACCAGAAATGCGGCAACAATAAATAGTTGGAATAGCACCAGGCCGCGTCGTTTCTTTCTCTTTACTATCACACTGGCAGCCTTGATAAAACCACCTCCGCTGCGTTCCGCAAAATCACATTGAAATCACTACGGCTATTATCGCCTCAGGGCCTTCCGCAATGTTTCCATTAATTCCTTGATGTGCTCCTCGCCGTGCTGCTCACGGACGGCATCAACAACACAGCCCTCAATGTGCCCTTGAAGGATGAGCAGCGAAATTTCATCAGTCGCGGCACAAAGGGCGGTTAACTGCTGAACAATGTCGATGCAATAGCGGTCCTCTTCAATCATTCGCTGAATACCCCTCGCCTGTCCCTCAACTTTCCTCATCCTGGCTAAGAGAGATGGCTTATCCTTGGTGTAATGGTATTGTCTTTGCGCTGTAGGCATCTGTGTAGTTCCCCCCTTTCACCTAATAGATTTGGAATACCCCATACTACCATACAGTATTCCCTTTGTCAAGTTTTTATTGGCTTGAAGTCAAGATTTCATATAATGCTTAGGGGAGCTTGCCTGCAGTCCTGGTAGATAACAGGCTAGAGTTCTGGGGTTTGCCTATGCCCCCTCTTCGGGCCGGCTCATATTGCAAATAATCCCATCCGGACAGCTCTCACATTTCTCGCATTCAAGTTGCAGTGTAGTATGCGTTATGTCGAAATGTTGGGCTAGGTCTTGATTAACTGTCTCTACAATTTCGGCGCTGCGGCTTACCATCTGGTCCTCAATAATCAAATGAGTACTCAGGGCGTGGATACCGGAAGTAATAGTCCAGATGTGCATATCATGTACTTCTTCTACACCGGGTATATTCTTAATTATCTTAATAACTTTGTCGACCTGAATATCCCTGGGTACTGCCTCCAACAGAATATCCGTTGATTCTCTGACTATTCGCACTGCTCCCCAAAGTATAATGACGCCGATAAAAACAGCGATGAGGGGGTCAACAACATACCAGCCAGTGACCGAAATGATTACAGCGGCGATAATCACCCCCACCGAAGAGATAGTGTCACCAACAATATGCCAAAAGGCGGCTTTTATATTTAACTGCCCATGGCTTGCTTTTCGCAACAGCAGCATCCCGATAAGATTGGCGATTAGACCAATGGTAGCTACCAGCAACATTAGGGGCGTCTGGACAAGAGGTGGGTCTAGAAATCGCTGATAGGCCTCATAGAAAATCCAGAGAGCAAGCAAAACCAGAGTGGTACCATTAGCCAGGGCAGCCATGATTTCCACACGATGATAGCCATAGGTTTTGCTTGGTGTTGCCGGCCTTCTCGCTATTGTCATGGCAAACAGGGCCAGTCCTAAAGCTAGAGCATCAACGAGCATATGCCCGGCATCACCCAATAGAGCCAGACTATTACTCAGGATGCCACCGATAACCTCGGCGACCATGATTACGACGACAATGGCAAGCGCAATCTTCAGCGGTCTACTACCCGCGGCCATTAAGTGACTGGCTTCACTATGCTGATTCTCCATTTTTATCTCACTAATAATAGCTTTATCGCAACATAGGTCTTACCCTTACATATTATCGGATATTGCCCGCGTCGGCAACTTTTATATCTTCATTAGCTTCAGGAGAATTAGCGTTGATACGACTGACAGAGTATGATAAGGATTACGCGCTTTTGCCAGGTAAGAAGCTGCGTGGTAGAATATCAGTGTAACTGCCAATCAAGTAGATTAGGAGTGTAGGCAGGCAAGATGAAGGTAAAGGTAGATAGAGATTTGTGTATTGGTGTGGGCAATTGCGTAGCTTTTGCGCCAACAGTCTTCAAGCTTGACGAAGAGAACAAAGCCGTAGTTCTCGACCCTTCCTCTGTTGATGATGACACGCTTTTAGAGACGGCTGAAAGCTGTCCTGAGCAGGCTATCATCGTTGAGGATGAGGAGGGACATCAGTTGTATCCCTAAGCGTAGAGCGGCAATGCCGATATTATTTAGGTTGTAGAAACTCTCTACTGAGACCTATTGCCCTGAATCAATGGCTTGAAAAGCCGGTGGCGGAATTTCACGGAGGTGAACTTATGAACGAAGCCCTAGCTTTGATCGATAAGATTATTGAGGAGCACAAGCAAATCTTGGCAAGATTTCGGTCTTTGGAGCAGGTAGCCAATGACGCCCAGGCGCTATCTGCCCTGGACCGAGCCAAAGAAGATTTTCTGCCCGGGAGGTTAGATGACCAGAAAGGTGGATTACAGAAGTGGCAAGAGTCACTGGAAACAATTGACCGAGGGATTAAGGCGCACTTTGACCGTGAAGAAACGGGTCTTTTAGCCGCCTTTGAAAAGCATGGAGGCCGGATGCTGGTTTCCGCCTTGCGTGTCTTGCTCTCTGAGCATGAGGAGCTTAGAAACCGACTGGTCAGATTGAAAAAAGATGTCGCCGAGTTAGCCGCTGGCGGTTTGTCTCGTGAAGTGTGGGAAGGAAAAGCGTGGGGTGTGCGAGTTTATATCGGTCACACCTGGAAGTTGTTTCAATCACATGCACGAAGTGAGCAGAAACTTTTCCGGACACTGCGAAGTCAGTTGCAGGGAAAATAAAAGGGAATGCTTACACTGGGCTATGTGAAAGAGTTGACTTATAAATGAAGAGGTAAGAGTTCTAGCCAAATGTCAGTCAAAATGAGACTAAAGTCGCATACAAAGATTCGCTCCTGAGCTAAAATTATCTTAATTGATAAATGGAGGGTGCCTGATGGAGGATAAAGCCACAAGAAAGGTATATTTGGATAATACCTCCACTACCCCGCTGCTCCCCGAAGTTCGCGAAGCAATGATGCCTTATCTGGGGGAGACCTTTGGCAATCCATCCTGTCTTCACGAGTGGGGAGATACCGCCCGCCAAGCTGTGGATGATGCCCGAGCCCAGGTGGCTCAGCTTATTGGAGCTAATGCCCAGGAAATAATCTTTACCGGTAGTGGCACTGAGAGCAACAATTTTGCTATCAAGGGACTGGCGCTAGCTCAACAAAATAAGGGCAAGCATGTGGTGGTCTCAGCCATTGAGCATTTCTCGGTACTGCACTCAGCGAGAACCCTGGAGAAGTGGGGCTTTGAATTGAGCCTAGTCCCGGTAGATAAGTATGGCATAGTTGACCCCGAGGATGTGCGGCGCAGCCTCAGGGAAGATACTGTGCTGGTATCTGTTATGCATGCCAATGCTGAGGTGGGCACCATAGAGCCAATACGAGAGATTGCTAAAGTCACCAGGGAAAAGGGTGTGGTCTTCCATACTGATGCCGTGGCGACTGCGGGGACTATTCCGGTTGACATAAAAGAGCTGGGGGTAGATGCCTTGAGCCTGGCGGGGAATATGTTCTATGGGCCAAAAGGAATAGGTGCTCTCTGGGTGAGAAGGGGAGTGCGCATTATGCCTCTCCTTGATGGTGGTGTGCAGGAAGGAGGACGGCGTGCCGGTACCGAAAATGTCCCGGCTATTGTTGGTCTGGGTAAGGCGGCTGAATTGGCTAAGACCAATATGGCGGCCCGAATAAAGCATGTCACTCACCTCCGTGACCGCTTGCTGATGGAATTGCCGACTAAGATTGAACATGTAGTGGTTACTGGTCATCCCCAACAGCGCCTGCCGGGGAACTCCAGCTTCTGCGTGGAGTTTATTGAGGGCGAATCCATGCTTATGTTATTAAATAGCCGGGGGGTAGCGGTCACCAGTGGCTCAGCCTGTACCTCAAGGGCGCTTCTAGCCTCCCATGTGCTTATTGCCATGGGACTGTCTCACGAGCTGGCTCAGGGCTCCCTTCTCTTCGGCTCTGGTATTGACAATACTCCTCAGGATATAGATTATACCCTCGAGGTGCTGCCGCCTATTGTGGATAGACTGCGGCAGATGTCACCACTTTACGCTAAATTCATTAAAGGGAGCAAAGGAGCTAAGTAGTATGCCGGTCTATAGTGAAAAGGTAATGGAGCATTTCATGAACCCCCGTAATGTGGGGGAGATTGAAAACCCGGATGGCATTGGTGAGGAAGGCAATCCCATATGTGGGGATATGATGACTTTCTATATTAAGGTCAGTGACAACCGCCTGGAAGATGTTAAATTCAAGACCTTTGGTTGCGGGGCAGCGATTGCTGTTTCTAGTATGGTGAGCGAGATGGCTAAGGGCAGGACACTGGAGGAAGCGATGCAGATTACTCCCCGCGCTGTGGCTGATAAACTGGAGGGGTTACCCAAGCAAAAGTTTCACTGCTCCAATCTGGGTGCTCAAGCCTTGAACAAAGCCATCAAAGATTACCTGAGCAAAAAAGCAGGAGGAGGTAAGAAATAATGGGAGCAGAATGTAAACCAGAAAAAGAACACCGTTTTTGTCCTTACTGTGATGAGGAAATAGCGAAGGCATCCTTTCCATATTGCCAGGCTTGTGCAGTAACCGTATTCTGCTGTCCTAAGTGCCGAAAGCCTGTGCCCCGGGATAACAGGGTATGCCCGTATTGTGGGGCTGAGATTAAGGGATGAGGCCAATTAAAGGAGGAATGAAATGACAGAAAAAGAAAGACTGACCACAGCTGTTAAAGGAGGAAGTCAAGCGGTAGAAAAGGAGGACAGGTTGACCATAGCTGTCTTAAGTGGTGACCTGGAACGGGCTTTGGCCGCTTTCATGCTGGCGACCACTGGCGCCAGTATGGGGATGAAGGTGAGCATGTTCTTTACCTTCTGGGGGCTGAATATTATTAAGAAAAATGAAGGCCGCATGCAGAGTAAAGGGCTGATGAGGAAGATGCTGAACCTGATGAACCGGGGCGGCTCCAAGAGACTCAAGCTTTCCAGGTTTAATATGCTTGGCCTGGGTACCTGGATGATGAAAGGGCTGATGAAGGACACCAATATGCCCTCTGTCGACGATTTCATCACTATGGCTAAAGATATGGGAGTAGAGCTTATTGGCTGTACCACTACCTGTGGGGTGATGGGGATAGCTGCGGAGGAGGAAACTTTCCGCAGTGAAGTTGATACCCTGTCTGGCGCTGCCTACTTCTTGAACCTGGCGCGCAAATCAAAAGTGACTCTTTTTATCTAAGCAGCCTTTCACTATAAACGAATCAAGGAGGATAAGATGAAGGCAGATCAAAGTTTGGACTGCATGGGGCTCTATTGCCCAATGCCAATTGTTAAAACTGCTGAGAAGTTTAAACAGCTAAAACTGGGAGAGGTCCTGGAAGTGGTGGCTGATGATAGGGGGATAAAGCAGGATATGCCGGCTTGGTGCGAGGCTACTGGGCACGAGTGTTTGGGAATGGAGGAGGAGGGTGGGGAAATCAAGGTCTATGTAAAAAAAACACATGAGTGAGGGCTCAGCTATCTTCTGGAGAAGCTATGCTGCTAAAAGGGTCGGGTAGACTTGTTTTTCTCTTTCTCATGATTCTTGTTTTGGTAGCTGGCGGCTACGGACTTTTTATCTGGTTTATTCTCAATGTCATGCAAGGCGGGGCGACTTTCGGATTACTGTTTGTGGCTGTAGTCGCCGGCGTTGCCAGCTTCTTTAATCCCTGTTCTTTTACCGTTCTTCCCGCCTATCTCGCTCAATATTACACTACCGAAGAGCCAGGGGAAGAAGCAAATAATAATAAGAGGATTTTGCTTTCTGGGCTTATTGCCGCTCTTGGCGTAACTGTATTTAATATTTTACTTGGCTCACTGATAGGAATTCTGGGGGCCGCCTTTGGACAATCACTGGGGCTTGCCGGCGAAGAACCGAGCTCTTTCGTGCGCTGGCTAAGAGGTATTATTGGCGGCCTTCTTTTGATTTTGGGGTTCAGTCACACCACCGGGCGAGGGATAAGTTTTTATTCTCTTGAGCTCTTTTTTCAGAGAATCGGCCTAGATAAGCCGCAAAATCCTTTTGTCAAGATGTTTTCTTATGGCTTTGGCTATACCTTACTTGGGATTGGCTGCGGCGGCCCGATTCTAGCCGGACTTTCGGTTTTTGCTCTCTCGCAGGGAGGATTTTCGCAAGCCCTTCTTGCCTTCGTTGTTTATTCTCTGGTTATGGCGTTGCTTATGGTTTTAGTTTCAACTCTGGTGGCGTTTTCCAAAGAGTCGCTTTTGAAAGATTTGGGCAAGTCGGTTATGGTAATTAAAAGATTTAGCGGCATATTCCTGATTCTTGTCGGACTCTTTCTGATTATTTCATCAATTTTTGCCACAGCATTTACGAAAATCTTTTTCCCCTAAATTATGAAATAATTTGACTTAGTTATTATCAAAGGAGGCAGTAAAATGACAAAACAGGTAAGTCTTTTTGTTAATGATGTCCCCATTGAAACCGACTACTTTGTCGAAGGATTTATTGACCATGTTATGGGTGGCATATTAGAGGCGCTGGAGAGTACTGGACAGATAAAGAGTCTGGATGTTTCTATTGAAGGGGATAAGGTTACCATTAATCTGAATAATGCTCTGGTTCCAATTAACCCCTTTGTCACCAAAATAATCAGGAACACCATTACCGGCATGGTCTCCTCACTAAAGGGAGTGAGCGAGATACAGCGAATGAATATACGCATCAGAAGGTAACTTCATACCGGTCAGAGTTGTATTTGTAATAACTACTCCCGAACAAAATCAATCTGGTCCAGTGGATAAATAATACCCGATGCGATGTTGCTCATATGGGAGTTAATACGCTTTAGATACCTGGAAAGGAGTGCCGTAGCTATAGTCTCCGGCGTAGATAATTGTTCTGAGAATAAATCGCGGAGCATTTTGTTGCATTCACTCTTGATAGGTGCGTAGCCTTTCAAAATCTTTTTGGTTATATTTTCGTCTGACTCCAGGAAAGCCGTCTTCAATAGGGGGAAGCGTTCGGCTATCTTTTTCTGAGTCGCAGAAAGACGCTCTAGGTATTTCATCTCCTTGATTGCTCCCTGAAACATGACGCCTACTTCAAAGATATTCTTTGAATAGTCTCCTATCCGCTCGGCATCCTTGACCAGGCTCATCATGACCAGACAGCCTGAGAAATCATGCCCAGGACGGAGTGATAGATGTTCAAGCAACATCCGGCGTATCTCACGCTCACGCCGGTTTACCGCAATATCCTTATCATAAAAGGGCTGCTTTATCCGGTCAATAACTGCCTGGCCGATAAAGACCTCCCATGCCTGGGTAAAGAGGTATTCGTCGTCACTTAACATTTCGCCAAATTTCGCGACCACCTTCTTCATAAAGCCTTCACCCTTCCATAGAGTTATGACTTGTCTCAGCATTTCTTATTACCTCCTTTTATCTAATTAGCCGCCATTTACCTTGCCACCAGGATTATTAGTAAAGGTATTATAAAGAATACCATAAGCACAAATATAATTGCCCACTTTTTTGACCTAGTAGCCAGGTCAGCCAGCCGACGGGCACAGAATATAGGGAGCCACTTCAGCGGATAAAACAGGGCAAAACCAGAAATATTAAACATAAGATGGGCAAAGGCGATAGTCACTCCCACCGTATTTACTTCCTGTCCATTAACTAGGCTCACCGTAGCCAGTGAAGCTAGCATAGCGGTTACGGTTGTGCCTATATTGGCTCCCAGGGTAAAGGGATAAGCGGACCGTAGAGTAATTATACCGGCCCCAACCAGTGGGACAATGAAAGAGGTAGTGACCGAACTACTCTGAACTACCGCAGTCAGTCCCAGACCCAAAAGAATAGCGGTAAAGTCATTCCTGAACAAATACCGGTCTATAAAACCTTCAGTCTGAGTGATTGTTAGCGACCGCATAGTTCTGACAAAATAGATAAGAGAGGTTATCACTACTATCACTGCCATAAGTAGCATGATGCTCCCGGCCACTATTTCAGGAAGAGACAGTATTCTGGTTAGGAAATGTTGAATACTTTGGACGGCTGGGTCTATGACTAGTTTGAATGGACTGGTAAAGGTTACCCCACCTACACCCTCAAAGACATTGGTCAGAAAAAGAGCCGATTTCTGGATAAAGTGGAATTTTATTTCTAAAGGGAAAAAGACGATGATTGACCACAGGTTAAAGAAATCGTGAACTGTGGCGGCGGCAAATGCTCGCCTGAAATCTTTCTTTCTGGTGACAAAAGTAAAGGAAACCAGGGTGTTGGTGATAGTGGTCCCAACATTGGCGCCCATGATAATAGGGATGGCATGCCTAAGGGGAAGGACGCCACCGCCGACTAGTCCTACTATGAGGGAGGTGATAGTTGATGAACTTTGCACCAGGCTGGTAGCCAGAATTCCAGTAAATAATCCCAGAAAGGGATTTGAATAGGAACTGATAAGCTGCTCGGCAAAATCCTTGCCAAACAGGTGAAAAGATGTGCCCATGAGCTTGATGCTCACCAGGAAGGAGTAAAGAAAAAAGAGAACACCCAGTATCTTTAAACCCTGTTTAAGCTTTCGTTCCATTCGTTACCTAGCTCTGCAATCACCGGGTAAGGACTTCCTCTGGCTTGGATTTTATAGTGTGGCTACCTACTTTGCAAGTGTTGGGCTTGGGGATTGAAGTGGGGAACTTGATGCCTGTAGCATGGCTATGGTTTTGTACAGACCTGTAGGTAACACCAAGCGTGAGGAGTAAAAAAGTATCCTGGCATATTTTATGGGCTATTTCCCCTCTTCAGCAGTGAGCTCCGCCAGCCGTTCCAGTACTTCCTTCAGCGCATCCAGCTCGCTTCCATAGCCAGCCCAGTCACCTGCCTGGAGGTACTGCTGAGCCTGGTTGTAGTGCTGTTGAGCCTTCTCAATCAAGTTAGCTATCTCAGTAGCTAACGGCTTCTCCGGTTCTGCTGGCTCAGGCGGCGTGACTACTGGTTCAGTGGGCGGTAACTCAGCACCAAAGATAGCGGCGATACTTTCCTTAAGTGTGGGTTCCATAGCTATTTGCTCCTTAGTAGCCACAATAACCCGTTTCAGTTGGGGAAGCCCACCAGTCTCCGCCTGGAGGAAGACCGGCTCTACATACAGGATGGACTTGCCCAAAGGAATCAGCAGCAGGTTGCCGCGGATAACCCTGGAACCACCGCGACCCCACAGGGCAAGCTGCTCGGTGATGACGGTATCCTGCCCGATTCGGTTCTCGATCTGGCTGGGACCATCCACCGTCCGCTCCTTGGGGAAAAGATAGGCCAGCAGCCTCCCGTAGTTTTCTCCATCAGAGCGAGCGGCAAGCCAGCCAATGGTATTATTCTTGTTCACCGGGGTGAAGGGTAACATGAGCAGGAACTCCTCCTTCTCCTCACCGGGCAGACGCATGATGATGTAGTAGGGCTTCATAGCCTGCTCACCGCCGAAATAGACCTCTCTGGGTACAGCCCATGGGTCTTCCTTGTTGTAGAATACCCGGGCATCACGCATGTGGTAGGTTTGGTATACCGAGGCTTGGATATCGAACATGCCCTCGGGATAACGGAGGTGCACTCGTAAGGACTCGGGCATCTGCTCTACGGGGACGAAGAGCTTGGGGAAAATAGCCCGGTAGGTCTGTATCAGAGCATCCTCCGGGTCGGCGATGTAGAAAGTGACACTGCCATCATAGGCATCAATCACCACTTTCACACTGTTGCGAATATAGTTTATGCCCCCAAACGGTTTGGAGTAGGGATAACGGTCACTGGTGGTATAGGCGTCCTGTATCCAGAATAACCTTCCTCCCATCACCACCAGATAGGGGTCGCTGTCCAGCTCCAGAAATGGTGCCAGGTGGTTCACCCTCTCCTGGATGTTGCGATAATAGAGTACCCGGCTCTCCGGGATTAACTCGCCGCTGATAAGGATGTTAAAATCACCAAACTGCCAGGCATAAATCAATCGGCGGATGAAACTATTCAGGCTAACCCCACCCTCGCCCTGGTAGTGACCATAGACATTCTCCTCACCCATAGGAAAGTCGAATTCCTCGGTCTTTGTCTTCACAATTATGTAATTATTCGTCTTTTCCCCGAAGTATATCTGGGGTTGCTCTACATTGAAGACACCAATGGGGGGTATATCCTTTAACAGAAAAATGGGCTCCCCCTCAGGGTTGACCTCATTAACCGGGCTCAGGACAACGCCGTAGCCATGGGTAAAAACTAGCCGACGGTTAACCCAGGTCTGCGCCTCAGGTTCCAGTTTCTCCGCCGACAATTCTCGGGCCGATAGCATGACCTGCCGGTAATCGCCATCGATAACATAGCGGTCGACATCAACATCATTAAAGTCATAGTAGGCCCGAAGGGACTGGCGCTGGTTATAGGTATCCTTTAGCGGGCGCGGGTCCCAGAGCCTGATGTTATTGATGGTCACCTCGTTTTGGGCTATGTCCTGAGGGGTTGGTGCCTCCTCGGCGGGAAAGGATTGCTCCTCAATCCGGTTCAAAGCGAAGGCTTCTCGGGTAAACTCGATGTTATACTCAATATAGGGCGTCTCTCGAGCCAGCTCGTTGGGTAGCACTTGAAAGCGCTGTACCAGGGCGGGGAAGATGCCGCCGACGATGATGGTAACCACTATCCATCCCCCGATGCCGTAGAGGAACCAGCGAAACTGGCGCCGCAACACGGAAACCAGAACTAGCCCGATACAAATGAGCACCACTGCCAAAAGGATCCATTGTGCGGGAAGCTTGGCATGGATATCAGCATAGCTGGCGCCGAAGATTACCCCCCGTTCAGAGAAGACCAGTTCCCAGATGCCAAGTCGGTAACCCCAGGCAAAAAGGCCCAGGATGGCTATGACCAGTCCACCAATATGGGCTAATACCGGCCGGGCAAGGTCGAAACTGAGTCGCTGTACCATATAGCTGAAAAGATATACCCCGGCAGTGCCAAGAAGCATGATTATCAGCGTGCTCATGAGCCAGCCTCGTACGAAGTGTAGAAAAGGCAACGAGAAGACGTAGAAGCCGATTTCCTTCTGGAAAACCGGGTCGGTGATGCCAAAAGGCTGCCCGTTAAAGAAGCGAAGCACAATCTCCCAGTTGCCCTGGGCCACCAGACCAAATATTAGACTGAGCAGTGCTGTTCCCAGGATAATATTCAACCTGAGTATCGGCTGTAGTCGGCGTACTATAGCCCATGGCCAAAGATGGGCTTCAGTCTTGGGTGCCAGGCGCGTAGCTAGTACCAAGTTTCCTAAGAACAAGATACCAAAGATGATAGCCGCCGAGAAGAAGACTAGCACCTTGGTCTTCAGAATAGTGGCAAAGACGCTGCCATAACCCAGGCTGTTAAACCAGAGCCACTCAGTATAGAGCCCCTTGGATATATTTATGAGAATAAACAGGGTCAAGACCCCAGCCAGTGTTAAGATTACCCTGGTGGGTGTCCATCCGCGCTTAGCCGGCGGTGCCGGCTTCTCCTCTCTATCTTCCGGAAACCAGCGCTGCCATTGTCTGTCAAATGAGTCCAATCTACTCACCCTGACCTTTCTAAACCATGGCTAGGAGGGTTACGCTGTCTGACTTCCAACTCACCCGGGTTGCTGAATGAACTTGGAGCCAGTGTAAGTGATAGGATAACACACCCCATCCGTATTGGTCAATGCTATGCACGATGAGTGGTCAGTCCATTTTATCTCGACACCCTGTAAGTAAATCTTCGAGAAATGCTTCAGGAAACGGTCTCGTTTTCCCCTCCTAGGGATGGGTAAGGGTGTAGTTATCCTTTTTAGCTAGCATTGTGCTATAATCTGGACATAAAGATGGCTTGGGATACCTCGAAAGGTCAGTGCTCAGATAAGGAGGCTAAAACGGGGTAATAATGGTTAAGCAAAGGCTTATAGAGCTACTAACGAAGGCAGCCAGCGAGGCACAGCAGTTAGGCAAGCTACCTTTAGGGACCTTACCGGATATTATTATCGAGCGCCCCCAGAACCCGGAGCACGGAGACTATGCCTCAAGTTTCCCTTTGAAATTAGCCCGGACAACTGGTCTCAGTCCGTTGACTATAGCTAATGATATGGTAGCGCTTATGGTGCCGACTCATGAGGTTGATAAGATTGCGGTGGCGCCACCAGGCTTTATCAATTTCACTCTTAAGAGCGATTGGTTGACTAGTCAGGTGGAATCAATCCTGTCGGCGGGTGATTCGTATGGCAGCCTTGACCTGGGTCAGGGCAGTCGAGTGCAGATAGAATTTGTTAGTGTCAACCCTACCGGGCCGCTTCATGTTGGGCATGGTCGTGGTGCTATTCTGGGGAGCACTTTAGCTAATGTGCTTAGCGTTGCTGGCTATAGAGTAGAGAAAGAATATTATATTAATGATGCTGGTAGCCAGATAGATGTCTTCTATCGCTCACTCTATGCCCGCTATCAGCAATCTCTGGGCGTTGATGCTGATGTGCCCTCAGATGGTTACCTCGGCGGCTATATGGTTGACCTGGCGAAGGAGATTATTACCGAGGAGGGAGACCGGTTTCTTGCCTTACCGGAGCCAGAAGCAGTGTCGCAACTGGGGCAGATAGGTCTGGAAAAGATAATAAGCCAAATCAGGAACGACCTTGAGCTATTAGGGGTGAGTTTTGATGTCTGGTTTAGTGAACGGAGCCTTTATGATAACGAGCAATACCAGAGGGTGATGTCGCTTCTGCGCCAGGGAGGCTATATAGCTGAGAAGGAAGGTGCTACCTGGTTTGTATCTACTGCCCTGGGTGAAGATAAAGATAATGTTGTGGTGCGTGGCGATGGTTCACCTACCTACTTTGCCACTGACATTGCCTATCACTACAACAAGTTCTTGGAACGCAAGTTTGATAAGGTGATTAATATTTGGGGGGCTGACCACCAGGGTCATATATCTAGAATGAAAGCCGTGGTTGGTGCCCTGGGCATTAATCCTGAGCAGCTTCAGGTGATAATCTCTCAGATGGTTACCCTGCGTCGTGGTGAGGAGTTAGTTCGTGTATCTAAACGCAGTGGTGATATTATTACCCTGCGTGAGTTGGTAGAGGAGGTGGGGGCGGATGCCTGCCGCTTCTTCTTCCTATCCCGCTCGGCTGATAGTCAAATGGACTTTGATTTGGAACTGGCCAAAAGGGAGTCAGCCGATAACCCGGTTTACTATGTTCAGTATGCGCATGCTCGCATTGCCAGCATCCTTCGCCTGGCTCAGCAGAGAGCGATTGATTATGGGGATGGTAATGTTTCTTTGCTTGTTGCTGAGCCTGAATTGACCTTAATACGTAAGATGCTACTTTTACCTGAGATAATTGAGATAGTGGCGCATACCCTGGAACCCCACCATCTTACCTATTACGCGCAGGATTTAGCTACCGTATTCCATAGCTTCTATAAGCAGTGCCGTGTCGTTTCTCATAATGAGGTATTAACTGAGGCTCGTCTCAAGCTGGTGGCGGCCGCCAAGCTGGTTCTGTCAAATACCCTTCAACTTATGGGGATGACAGCACCGGAGAGGATGTGAGGGGATAGGCTACCATCCGGGTAGTCAGCGGTTGTTTCCTAGTGCCTGTTGTTCCCGCCCACCCTCCCACAGAAGCTTTGCTCCTCAGCTTTAGTGGGAACGAAGGCAAAGCTCTCTGGGGTGAGTGGGGAGAATTAGGTTACTCAACGACCTCGGTAGGCATCACCTTGTCCCGATATTCCCTTATGTGTTACACTTTCTGCTTGGGAGGCTTAGATGAAGCATCGTGTTTTTTCCGGGGCTCGTCCCACTGGTCGGCAGCACCTAGGGAACTATCTGGGAGCCTTACAAAATTATGTGAAGCTGCAGGATGAGTATGATTGCATCTATTGTATAGTAGATATCCATGCGCTAACCTCACTGGAGGACACCGGTGGTCTGCAAAAGAATATCTATGAGATGATGCTTGACTGGCTGGCGGCTGGTCTTGACCCTCAGCAGAGTATCCTTTTTGTCCAATCTCATGTTCCCGAGGTGATGGAATTACATGCCTTGCTTAGTATGATTACCCCCCTGGGCTGGCTGCTGCGTGTGCCCACTTTTAAGGAGAAGGCAAGGCTCCAGCCGCAAAATATAAACTATGGGCTGGTAGGCTATCCGGTGCTAATGACGGCCGATATTGTGCTTTATAAAGCTGAGCTTATACCGGTTGGTGAAGACCAATTACCTCATATAGAGTTAGCCAGGGAAATTGCGCGCCGCTTCAACAACTTGTTTGGCAATACCTTTCCTGAGCCAGAGGCTAAGCTTACCTCCTTTCCGCTGGTGGTGGGGTTGGATGGTAAGGATAAGATGAGCAAGCAACTGGGCAATGATATTGAAGTATCCCTGTCTCCTGAAGAAACGATAGAACGGGTAATGACCGCGGTTACCGACCCGGCTCGCCGCTACCGCAATGACCCGGGACACCCGGAGATATGCAATGTCTATCGGCTTCAAGAATACTTTAACTCCTTAAAGTCGAGTGGAATGGCGGAACAGTGTCGCACGGCGAAAATTGGCTGTGTCGAGTGTAAGATGCTCCTGGCGCAGGAGATTAATCGCACCCTTAAACCCTTCCGGGAACGGCGGGCGGCTCTAGCCACTAAGCCCCAATATATAACCGATGTTCTCACTGACGGTGCTCAGCGAGCCCGGGTTCTTGCTGGAGAGACCCTCAGGGAGGTCAAGCAAAAGATGGGGCTTATTTAATTTTACACCCCACCCCTCAAAGAGAGGGGGAAGAAGAGAAAGTGGGGCTTTGCTCAGCTTTTTAAACTTTCTAAAGCGATAGAGTTTGAATCATGCCTAGCTATTCCCTAGGGGCAAGTTATGTCATATAATATTTGGTAACAGAGTTGTTGAGGAGGAGATTATGAGTACGGAGAATACGGAGCCTGAACAATTACCTGATATGGTGGATTTTTGTCTAAACGTACCATTATACAAAACCTTTTATTTTGATAAGGACTATAAATTACATCAAGAAAAACTACATGAAATATTTTACTTTGTGGATGGACACCTCGATTGTTTCTGTAGAGAATGTAATAAAGAAAGTGTATTCCATCCAGAACACAGGTCATATGATCAGCATTTTATTGTTCGTTATCGGAATAGTGAGTTTCAACATGTTTTTACGTGCACACGGAATAAGAATCATAAGTTATTTTTCCTCTTTCTTTTTCATAATTGGTCTATCACCAAAATTGGCCAACATCCTTCATTGGCTGATCTTGCCTCTGTTGAGATTCAGAAATATAGAAAGGTATTAGGCAATGAAAGTTACGCTGAATTTAATCGTGCGGTTGGATTAGTTACACATGGTGTTGGCATAGGAGCATTTGTATATCTACGCCGGATATTTGAAAACTTGATTGAAGAGGCCCATCAAAGTGAAATGACTACTAGTGGGTGGGATGATGGCCTTTATAAAAAAGCTCGCATAGAGGAAAGAATCACTCTATTGAAAAACTCTCTCCCGAATTTCCTTGTGGAAAATAAATCTCTATATTCTATTCTCAGTAAAGGTATTCACGAACTAACTGAATCCGAGTGCCTAGGTGCGTTTCCAATAACCAAACTTGGTATAGAATTAATACTCGATGAAAAGCTTGAGGAGCTAGAACGTAATAAGAAGATAGAAGAGGCTTCCAAGGGTATTGGTGATTTAGCTAAAAAGTTGAAATCATAAAATATCAATCGAACATACATCACGTAATAAAAACTAGTTCACGAAAAAAGAGCTCCGAGAGTGGGATAAGACAGTGGATATTTATCTCTTTTTGTGCTTATGCACAAACCGCTTTATCCGGGACAGCGCTTCCTCAATACCAGCTAGTGAGACCGCATAGCAACAGCGGACATATCCCTCACCGCACTCGCCAAAGGCTGAGCCGGGGACAACGGCTACCTTTTCCTCAATGAGGAGCTTTTCGGCAAATTCCTCTGAGGTCATACCAGTGCTCTTTATTGATGGGAAGGCATAGAATGCCCCTCGCGGCTCAAAACAGGATAGACCGATATTATTTAGTCCCTTGACTATTGTCCGGCGGCGTCTATTGTATTCCTCAACCATCTCGCCAACATTGGTTTCACCCTCTCTTAATGCCTCAATAGCCGCCACCTGTCCCATTATAGGGGCGCACATTATAGTGTACTGATGGATTTTGGTCATGGTGGCAATAATCTCTCTGCTGGCGGCGGCATAACCGATGCGCCATCCGGTCATGGCGTAGGCTTTGGAGAATCCACCCAGAAGAATGGTATTCTCTTTCATCCCGGGTAGCGTGGCCAGGCAAGTATGCTCTATCCCATAGACCAGTTTGGCGTAAATCTCATCAGAGATTATTAACAGGTTATGGCGCCGGGCTACCTCAGCTATTTGGGCTAGTTTTTCCCGGCTCATCACCACTCCCGTAGGGTTCGCCGGGTAACCGATAAGTATTGCCCTGGTTTTATTAGTAACCCGTGCCTCAATATCGGCAGCGCTAATCTCAAAGTTATTTTCCTCATTAGTCGGCACCATAATTGGTGTGCCTCCAGCCAGAACGACACAGGGGCTGTAGGAAACATAGCAGGGGTCAGGCATGATAACCTCATCCCCGGGGTTGAGGATAGCCCTCATTGCCAGGTCTAAGCCTTCACTGACACCGACGGTAATCAGTAGTTCACCATTGGGGTCATACTCCAGACTATAGGTATCCCTGAGATAGTGGGCTAGTTCCTGACGCAGCTCAGGCATGCCTAAATTTGAGGTATACATGGTATAGCCTTTTTCCAATGAGTAGATAGCCGCCTCACTAATATGCCACGGGGTGGTAAAGTCAGGCTCACCAACACCCAGTGAGATGACTCCTTCCATCGAGGCTAGCAGGTCAAAGAACTTCCTTATCCCGGAAGGGGATATTCGGTTAACTTGCTGTGAGGTAGGGGTATGATTTTTTCGGTGCTGACGCTGAGATTTTGTTGACATAATATCTCCAATAATATATTTAGAGTATTACCGGCTGCCGCTTAGCTTCTTCCTTTCCGGCTAGAATTTCACCGTCTTCCTTATACCGCTTGAGCAAAAAATGGGTAACTGTCCCCTGTACCCCCTCAATAGGGGCGAGCTTTTGGGCGACGAAATCAGCCACCTCATGCATTGTTTTGCCCACCACCAGAACCAGTAGGTCATAGGTTCCTGATACCAGGTAGGCGGTACGGGCTTGGGGGAAACGGTAAATGCGCTCAGCAATAGAGTCAAAGCCAACATCTCTCTGGGGAGTAATCTTGACCTCTATCAAAGCCCATATCTGCTCTTCCCCTACCTTGTCCCAATTGATTACCGTTTTATATTTCAGGATGGTTCGGTCTTTCTCGGCTTGTTTAATTATCTTGGCTACTTCAGCGGCCGGGATGCCAGTCATATTGGCTATTTGTTTGGTGGTGGTTCGGGCGTCATTTTCCAGTATTTTAAGAATTTCCTTAGTCATGGCTTAACTCCTTACTAGCTCAATTAGTGACCACTGTTTTTCTGTCTCATTATAGCAGAGTTGGAACATTTTGTTATCCCTGGTTCTGACCTGAAAGTGCCTCTCCCCCGGCTCCTGCCAGGCTCTTTCTATCTCCTCAATCTCATATTCCACCCCCTGCCACTCAAAAGACCGTGGTTCCTCGGCATAGGTATGACCCGAATAGCAATTAACTTTAAGATTATCCAACTCCACCCCCTTTAAGTTTTTATTAAGGTAACCCTCCCCCTTTATCCCCCTCCCTTATCAAAGGGAGGGGGAATTAGTTATATAAGAGAGGCGAAGCCTCTCTTATATAACTCTCCTCATTCACTTGTTAATTTAACTATCGTTCCACTCCTTGCGAAACCATAATCCAATCACTGCGTGGGGAGTTTTTGCGTCCATTTCTTGAAAGTCAACGCTCTCTAATCCAATTTGTTCGTAATGTGGATAATCTCTGGTTATCCTTTCAGATAAGAATTTTTTAAACCCCTCCAAGAGCTGTTCCTTCCGTTTATCCGGGTTACTAAAGCCAAGTGCTATCAATCCATTCGGATGATTCTGTAAATCAGAGCCATGCTCAAGTTTATCGATATCCTTAATCGCACGTGCGTAGTCATACGGAAAACCAGAGCCCCAAGCCGCTAATTTAAATTCAAGGTATATGTATTTTTGGCTATCAGGAAGCCATATGCCAAAGTCTGGGCGACGCTTTGAGTCTCCATCCTTAACATAAGTGTCAATCTGCACAACAAACCCTGCTAAACGTAGGTGCCAAGCTAGCGAAGAAGTTACTCCTATCTCCCGCTCATTTATTAAGGAGGAATCATAACCCGGTATCATTAAAGCTAAGTTATGTCGTTGGCGCACTTCTTGGCGGAGACCATCACACAGCGCATGAAATAGAAGTCGTAACTCCTTTTTCATCTTTTCATCGAGTTTTCCCATCTTTGTCTCCTTAAATTTATTTTATTTGAGGTCTCATCTTATGCCAGTCGGTTGCCTGCTGGTAGGCATAGGCGATTTTTAATATCGTTTCCTCAGAAAAGGGCTTGCCGATAATCTGCATCCCTATCGGCAGTCCATCGGCAAAGCCAGCCGGGATAGTAATCGCCGGCAGTCCGGCAATATTTACCGGTATGGTGAAGACATCGCTTAAATACATCTGGAGCGGGTCGTCCACCTTCTCCCCGATTTTAAAGGGGACAGTGGGGGAGGTGGGGGTTATCAGGGCATCAAATTTCTCAAAAGCCTGGTCAAACTCCTGCCGTATCAGGGTGCGCACCTTCTGGGCTTTGAGGTAATAGGCGTCATAATAGCCGGCGGACAGGGCATAGGTGCCCAGCATGATGCGTCTTTTCACCTCGGCACCAAAGCCATACTGGCGGGTCTTCTCCATCGCTTCCCACATACTGTCAGCCTCCTGATAGGAGAAACCATACTTTACCCCGTCATAGCGAGCTAAATTTGCCGAAGCCTCGGAGGGGGCAATGATGTAATATACTGCCAGGGCGTAGGGGGTGTGGGGTAGTGATACCTCATCTATTCTTGCTCCTAACTCTTCAAGCTTATTGATGGCGGCCCGTATCGCCGTTTCCACCTCGGTCTGTATTCCGGCAACAAAATACTCCTTGGGGACACCAATGCGAAGTCCGTTAAGGTCACTGGTCAGGCACTGAGTGTAATCAGGCGTGGGATAGGGAACTGAAGTAGAATCTCTGGGGTCGTAGCCAGCGATGGCATTCAGCACCAGGGCGCAATCGGTAACATCCTGGGTTAAGGGTCCAATCTGGTCAAGGGAGCTGGCAAAGGCAACCAGGCCGTATCGGCTGACACGGCCGTAGGTCGGCTTCAGGCCGGTAACACTGCAGAAGCCAGCCGGCTGACGGATACTGCCGCCGGTATCCGAGCCTAAAGCATATATCGTCTCACCAGCGGCTACCGCCGTGGCGGAGCCGCCGCTACTACCCCCGGGGACACGGCTTAAATCCCAGGGGTTATGCGTGGTAAACAGCGCTGAATTTTCAGTAGACGAACCCATGGCAAATTCATCCATATTGGCTTTGCCGATAATTACTGCCCCACAGTCGTCTAATTTTTCGACTACATTAGCATCATAAGGTGGCACAAAATTCTCCAACATCTTTGAGGCGCAGGTGGTTTTTATTCCTTTAGTGCAAATGTTGTCCTTGATTAGCACCGGGATACCGGTCAGGGGGTTGGCGTCACCGCTGGCAATGAGTTCGTCAGCTTTTTGAGCTTGCTTTAGCGCCAGCTCATCGGTAATGGTAACCAGGGCGTGAACCTTCGGTTCTACCTCGCCGATGTGCTCCAGGACAGCTTTGGTTAATTCCACCGAAGATAGTTGCTTAGCCTTAAGTAACTTATATGCCTTGTGAATGGTCAACTGATTGATTATCAACCTCACCCCCTTAATCCCCCTCTCCTTTCAAGGAGAGGGGGAAGACTCGTTTTGAAGGGGCTTCACCCCTTCAACCTTCCCTTATTTTTTAGGTATATCACTCCAGCACAGCTCGCACTCTAAAGAAGTTTCCATCCTTCTGAGGGGCATTGGCCAGAATTTCGTCTGGGGTCAGGGAAGCGGCTACTTCATCAGCCCTCAATGCATTCTGGAGAGGGATAGATTGGGCTGTAGGTGGGGTATCAGTAGTATCTACCTGCCGCAGCACCTCAAAGTTCTCCAGGATATTAGATAATTGCTCTTTAAGCCTGTTCACCTCGGCCCCAGTCAAGCCCAGTCGAGCCAAGAGGGCAATGTGTAACACCTCTTCATGAGTTAGCTTCATTATTTACCTCCAATAAGGAATGGATAGCGTTATATTTGCCAATTATAGCACCCATATTTGACTATCGGCAATAGATGATAAGAGGTTATGAAGGGAAAGGGGATAGGTTGCTAAACAACCTCGATAATAACTGACCTCGCAGACCTGATATAATAAAGAGGGAATTTAGGTATGACGATGAGTGTCAGACTCTTATTGGCTATTTTCAGTACCTTACTGGAAGAAGCCGCCCTGGTAGTGATTGTGCTTTGGGGTTTGCCTCAGTTAGGCATTGAGATACCTCTGGGTGGTCTTATTGCTGTGATGGTAGCCTGGGCGGCCGCGGCTGTTTTTCTTTATCAGATGGGCAGCCGAACCTTGAAGAGGAGACCAGTAGTTGGTCTACCAGGTATGCTTGGTAGCCGGGGTAAGGCAGTGAGCTCGTTAGCCCCGGAGGGTTTCGTCAGAATTAAGGGTGAGCTTTGGGAGGCTAAATCAGCCAGTGGCAGAATAGATACTGGCGAAGAGGTTACTGTGGTGGAACAAGATGCACTCAAGCTCATTGTGCAGAAGGGTAGAATTCAAGATTCAGAGACGACTAAATGATATATGTTGACGGGGCACAGAAATCAGGGAGTGGCACTATAGTTCGTTTCGCCGTTGGCTTGGCCACCTTACTCGGTGAAGAACTCCACCTGACCAATATTCGAGCCAAAAGAGAAAAACCGGGATTAAGACCTCAGCACCTTAAAGCGATACAGGCATTGCAGCAGATATGCCAAGGCACTTTAGAGGGTGGGGAAGTTGGTTCTAAGGAGATAAGGTTTAGACCCGGGGGAGAGGTTAAAGGCGGCTACTACGAATGGGATATAGGCACTGCCGGGTCGACTACTTTGCTGGTGATGACCCTTTTACCAGCCGCTTGTTTCGCCAGGGAAACGGTAAGCCTCAAAATATCTGGAGGTCTATTTCAAGACTTTGCGCCCTCTGCCTACCATATGCAATATGTCCTTTTCCCGCTGCTGAACAAGATGGGTATAACAGTTAGGCTCAGTATTATTCGTCCTGGCTATGTCCCCCGCGGTGGTGGCATTATTGAGGTAGAGTTGGAGCCGGTGAGGGAGAGGATAAAGCCAGTTAACTTGGTTAGGCAGGGAAATGTGGTCGGGATTGAAGGGATTGCCCTTTCCTCTCATCTTAAGGAGCGGCGGGTGAGTGAGCGAATGTTGGCGAAATGTAGTGAGGTGCTTAAGTCAAATGGATACACAGCTCAGATAGAAATCGTGCATGATACCCTGGCGCTGCAGAAGGGGGCGGCTCTGGCGATATATGCTAAAACTAGTTCCGGGTGTATTATCGGGGCTGGCCGAGCTGGTGAGCTAAGACGAACCTCAGAGGACATTGGTGGGTATGTGGCTAGGAGTCTGATGGAAGACCTGGCTACCGGGGCTACGGTTGACCGGTATTCAGCCGACCAGCTTATTTTATATGCCGCTTTGGCTGATGGGGTTAGCCAGTACCGGATACCGAGACTAACTGAGCATGTGGAGACCAACCTGTGGCTTGTGGAGAGCATTCTGGGAGCAAAAATAGAGGTTAATAAAAACTTGGTGAGAATCCAGGGCGTAGGCTATTACCCAAGCCACTTTACCGCTTAGGCTGGTGAAACAAAAATCGTCCTAAATACTCTTGACAAGCCTTTTATTCCATGATAAAGTATACTATGTTGATTATTATAGTCAACAAAAGGGGCAGAGTCTTATGAAGCTTTCCACCAAAGGACAGTATGGAACCAGGGCGCTCCTGGATTTAGCTCTCCACCGGGATGAGGAGCCGGTGCCGCTAAAAGATATTGCTCAGCGGCAGCAGATTTCACTTCAGTATCTGGAGCATCTAATCACGCCTCTTATCGCCGCCGGAATTGTAAGGAGTACCCGTGGTGCTCGGGGTGGAGTCTGTTTGGCTAGACCTCCTCAGGAGGTGAGGCTTAGTGAGGTAATTCAACTTCTTGAAGGGTCCGTTGCTCCGGTGGTGTGTGTCAATAACCCTGAAACTTGTGCCCGCTCTGAGCTTTGTGTTACCCGTGATGTCTGGGGTGAACTGAAAAAGGCAATTGATGGTGTTTTGGAATCGACAACTTTACAGGACTTGGTCGAGCGGCAAAAAAGAAAGGAACAGCCTGAAGAAGCAATGTACTATATCTAAGTATACTAAGGTGCTAGCTAAAATAGGTAGATAAAAGCAGGAAAATCAAGGCGATGATTGATAGGTATTCAAGGCAAATTATTTTCCCCGGTATTGGTAAAGAGGGCCAAAAGAAATTAGGCAATAGCTGTGTAGTAATCATTGGCTGTGGCGCATTAGGCACAATTATTGCCACTTCTTTGGTGCGTGCTGGCGTTGGCAAAGTTAGGATTATTGATCGTGATTTTATAGAGTACCACAACCTGCAGCGGCAAGTCCTTTTTGATGAGGATGATATAAGGAACCAACTGCCCAAAGCAATAGCCGCTGAGCGGCATCTGAAGAAGATAAACTCCTCGGTTGAAACTGAGGGAATAGTCGCTGATGTAAACTATTCAAATATTGAAAAGTTCATCCATGGTGTCGATTTGATTCTAGATGGATTAGATAACCTTGAAACCCGCTTTCTTATAAATGATGTCTCCTTAAAGCATAAAGTCCCCTGGGTTTATGGCGGGGCAATTACTTCTTCCGGAATGACTATGAACATAATTCCCGGTGAAACCCCTTGCTTTAGATGTGTCTCAGCTGCCCTGCCTGGTGTTGGGACAATCCTTACCTGTGACACCGCCGGGGTAATCAGTCCGGCCCCGTTTGTTATTGGCTCTCTGCAGACGGCTGAGGCAATGAAGATATTAGTTGGCGCCAGGGAAATCAATCGGGAGCTGATAATTATTGATGTTTGGCAAGAGACATTTCATCGTCTTAAGATAACTCCTCGAAAAGACTGCCCGGCCTGTCAGGGCAAATACGAGTTTTTAGATGGAAAGTTTGGCATAAAAACCACTTCACTTTGTGGTCAAAATGCAGTGCAGGTGTTGAATACCAAGGCAGGAGAAATCTCCTTCGAGGAGCTTGCGGCATGCCTCAAAGAAGTAGGCGAGGTCAGCTACAACGAGTTCATGCTGCGTTTAATAGTGGATGATAATGAGATGGTTGTTTTTCCCGATGGTCGGGCTATCGTTAAAAACACTAATGATGAATCGCTGGCAAAGGGACTTTATGCCAAGTATATTGGAACATAAGCGAGATACTATGATTTACCTAGATAATGCCGCCACCTCCTGGCCCAAGCCAGAAAGTGTTTATCAAACTATGGATGAGTTCCTGAGAAGTGAAGGGGGCAATCCTGGGCGCGGTGGACACAGTATGGCCTTAGCCGCAAGCAAGATAATTGAAGAAACGAGGATGCTTGTCGCCCGCCTTATTAACGCCCCGGAGAAAAAGCAAGTTATATTTACCCTTAATTGCACTGATGCCTTAAATCTGGGATTGAAAGGGTTGCTTAGACCAGGTGACCATGTGATTACTAGTTGTATTGAGCAGACGCTTCAGGCGGTGGCAAGGATTATCAGGACGAAGCCGCCACAACCTGTGGCGAAAAATTATTATCCCAGTAATACTGGATGAAGCTGGAGAGTATCAAGCCAAAGTACGGCTTAAAATAATTTAAAAGATTAGGCTAGGAGGTAAATCTAGGTGGCAGAGATTCAAAAGGTAGATAAACTGCAGTACAAGACGATAGAGATACCCAAGATAACTAGAGGAATAGCCAGAGACTCTACTGAGCTGATTGGGAATACACCTCTGGTTAGATTGAACCGGATAACTGAAGGGGTGAAGGCAGAGGTGGTGGCTAAGCTTGAGTCCTTTAATCCCATAGGGAACGTAAAGGACAGGATAGGGGTGGCCATGATTGTGGATGCTGAGGAGAAGGGGCTCATCAGCAAAGATACCGTTATTGTTGAGCCTACAAGCGGCAATACGGGTATTGCTTTAGCTTTTGTCTGTTCCGCCCGGGGATATCGGCTCATTCTCACCATGCCGGACACCATGTCTCAAGAGCGAAGGCAGCTCCTATCTGTTTTTGGCGCTGAGCTGGTGCTAACCCCTGGAGCGGAGGGAATGCCGGGGGCGGTGAGGAAAGCTGAACAATTAGTGGCGGAAACCCCCAACTATTTTATGCCTCAGCAGTTTAAAAACCCGGCAAATCCAGAGATTCACCGATTGACTACTGCTGAGGAAATATGGCGGGATACTGATGGTAAGGTGGATATTCTCGTCTCTGGAGTAGGGACGGGAGGAACGATTACCGGGGTATCTGAGGTAATCAAGCCCAGAAAGCCTGAGTTTAAAGCTATTGCGGTTGAACCGGCGGATTCACCGGTTATCTCCGGGGGTAAGCCGGGGCCACACAAGATTCAAGGTATTGGGGCTGGCTTTATCCCCGATGTTCTGAGAACAGATTTAATTGATGAAATTATTAAGGTCACTAATGAAGATGCCGGAGTAATGACTAGAAGACTAGCCAAGGAGGAGGGAATACTAGCCGGTATCTCTTCCGGTGCGGCTGCCTGGGCATCCTTAGAGGTAGCCAGAAGAGCGGAAAATAAAGGTAAGCTTATAGTGGTAGTTTTACCTGACACCGGTGAGCGCTACTTATCGACATGGCTTTTCCAAGAGCTTTACCGCGCCGCGCCGGATATATAAAGAGAGAAGAGGGTGAGGGCAAAAATCGTAAAACAGGTGTGTGAAGGATTTTTGAGTAGTAAGGAGAGAAATGGATGCCAAGCTAAAACGGGAAGCTCACCGTTTGAAGTTGGATTTTGAGACGCTTAAAAGTGGAGGGTTTATCAAGCAAACCCAGGAGGACCTCTTTACGGTGAGGCTGCGATGCCCCGGAGGGAAACTGACATCGCAACAATTGCAGAAAGCGGCTGAGCTGGCTGAGAAATATGGGCAGGGAGAGATTCATACCTCCTTTCGTCAATCACTAGAAATCCCTTATGTTCATTACCAGCACTTCGACGCTATTGCCGCCGAGTTGAAGGAAATAAATTGGTCAGTTGCCTCTTGTGGACCTCGTATCAGGGTACCTACGGCCTGTGCCGGGTGCACCTGGAACCCCAATGGACTCATGGATACTCAAACTATGTGTCTGGAGGTGGATAGACGCTATTTTGGCACCCCCACCGGTCACCATAAATTCAAGGTCTCCCTTTCCGGGTGTCCCATAGATTGTGCCCGAACTAGAGAGATGGACTTGGGCTTTCAGGGAATAGCCGAACCAGAATTGTTAGCGGAGCTATGTAACGGATGTGGGCTCTGCGTTTCTAGCTGTGAGGAAAAGGCGCTTACTATGGTGGATGACCTCCCGGTAAGGGATGCTGGCAGATGTATATATTGCGGCGATTGTGTCAAGGTCTGCCCGGTGGATGCCATGGTGGTGGCCAGGAAGGGATGGCTTGTCCGGGTGGGTGGTAAGCATGGGAGACACCCTATCTATGCCTATGAGATAGCTCAGTTCGCCTCTGATGAGCAATGCTTTGCCCTTATTGAAAAGACTATGGAGTGGTACCAGGCCAATGGTGAAGGTAGAGAACGGATTGGGGCTACAATCGGTCGTCTGGGTCTGGCTAAGTACCTCGACGAAGTGGTAAAGCCCTTAAGCCTGGAGGTCATTGAAAAGCCGGAAGAGAGGCAGAAGTTCTGGGCGGAGGGGAACTTTTATGCATGAGGAAAACGCCTATTGGGCGAAGCCTTGGACAGGAATTCATAAAAAAGTAAAGGAGATGAAAATTGGGAGAAAAAATTGAACATGCCAAAAAACTGATTGAGGATGCCGTGAGAAACTATCCAAGGGTAGCGGTAGCTTGCTCTTTTGGCAAAGACAGTATGGTTACTGTTCATCTGGCAAGAGAGGTAGACCCAAATATTAAGATTTTCTCCGTAATGACACAATACAAGCCAAGAGAGACCTTTGACTACCTCAGATTAATGAATAAAAAAATGAATCTCGATGTAACTGTATATATGGTGGCTGAGAGTGTTCCGGAGGCTCTCCGGGATGGTTCTTTAGAAGTAATACTGTTGCCCGGTGAAGAATTTCATCAAAAAGCGTCTCAAGTTGAGACCCAGAGCGGGTTAAAGATTTATGAAATACATCCGGATGAATGCTGCCGACTGCTTAAGGTAGAGCCTACCAAAGTAGCCGTAAGTAATCTAGATGCCTGGATAACTGGTTTAAGATGTACTGAAGGTCGGACAAGGACAGACTACCAAGAAGTAGAAGATAAAGGTGGACTCATCAAGATAAACCCGATTCTAACCTTTACCGAGGCCGAGATTTGGAGATATATGTCCACCAGAGGTATTGAACCCCATCCTTGGTACGGGAAAGGTTACCGCTCTCTTGGCTGTGCCCCTTGCTCAGGTCCAGGGGGGGAGCTTGAGCGAGATTGTAGATGGGAAAATACCAGCAAATGTGGGGGGGAGTGTGGCATCCACACTCAGAGACTAAAATGAAAAATGAAGAATTAGACCATAAACTGAGGGTTTATTCGGATATAACCCAACTAATAGCCAGCCCACAGAATCCAACGCCATTAGTTAGGTTAAATAGAATCAACCCAAATAAAGACTTTCCCATTTATCTTAAACTGGAAAGATATAACCCCTTTGGTTCAGTTAAGGATAGAATTGTTTATGAAATGCTAAAGGCACTGGAAATAGGGGATAGGACAGTGGTTGAGCCATCATCGGGCAATACTGGAATTGCCTTAGCTTGCGTTGCCAATGCTTTGGGAATACCGGTAGAGGTAGCTGTTCCGGAGAAAATTCCTGAGGAAAAAAAGGTGATGTTGAGATTATTAGGGGCTAAAGTGACCGAAGCTGATGATGCCCTATGTCCTTTGTTCCCCACTGAAGGCGCCAGGGGCTTGGTCAATGCGTTAATAGCCAGTCCGGCGACTAAAGATAGCTATATCAGCCCTAATCAATACGAGAATGAACTGAATGTTCAGGCGCATTACCGAACAACAGGACCAGAAATATGGCAGCAAACACAGGGTAAAATCAATTATTTCTTTGTCGGGTTTGGCACTTGCGGCACAATAGTTGGCGTTGGCCGGTATCTCAAAGAGCAAAATCCAGAAATCAGAATTATTGGAGTAGAGCCCTCTTCCCCAGACCATAAATTGCCGGGTATGAAGAGAATTACCGGGCTGGATGAAGAGTTTATACCTAAAATTCTGGATAGCTCAGTAATCGATGATACTGTAGAAGTGACCGACGAAAATGCGTACCGAACGGCTATAGAATTAGCCAGAAAGGATGGCATCCCAGTTGGTCCGACGACGGGCGCCATACTTTATGTTGCCTTACATTACGCCAGGTTAAATAAAGGTTTAGCGGTGGTTATATCGCCTGATGATGCTTTCAAATATGCCACTTTCTACAAGGATATTCTGGAAGCAGAAGCCAAAGAAATCAGGGGAAAAGAATATGGAAGAATATAATTTGTGTGATTTGATTTGCCCGTTGTCAAAGATGAAGGCAATGGAGTTAATCACTAATTTAGATGATGGGGAAACAGTAAAAATAATACTGGGTGATACCGACTCGCTTAAAAGTGTGGTGCAAGAATTAAAGACCAGAGGTATAAAACCAGGTTTTGAGCAAGAGGGTGAGAACAGATTTATATTGACGATTACCAAATAACTGAATTATAGAAATAAAATGGACCGAAATTGGATTAGGAGCAAACTTTAAAAAGATGGTTGGGACGGAAACTCATAAGAGAAGCATCGTAAAAACTATGACATGGCGGGTTATTGCCACAGCCACTACTATGCTGGTCGCCTATATATGGTTAGGGGAATGGACAACCTCAATTGCCTTAGCCATAATGGCTAATGGGATTAAGGCTGTGCTTTACTATATACACGAGAGGGTATGGAATAGGACAGATTTTGGCAGAAAGAAGGTTAGAGAAGATTATACGATATAACGGAGTGAATTAAGATGGCAGTAGGGTTTAGCTTGATAATTGCCCCTGTTTTTCCTTAAAATGTATGCAAGTAAAGTAAAAAGATAATGTTTAAGACCTTAAGAGAAGACACACAGACAGTATTTGCCAAAGACCCGGCAGCGAGGAGCATAGCAGAAGTTATCCTTTGCTATCCCGGATTGCATGCCTTGTGGCTTCACCGCTTGGCTCATTTCCTGTGGCGGCACAAGCTTTGGCTGCTGGCTCGTCTCCTGTCGCATATTAGTCGTTTCTTAACGGGAATTGAAATCCACCCGGGAGCTAGGATCGGTAGGCGATTCTTTATTGACCACGGGTCTGGGGTGGTCATTGGCGAGACATCTGAGATCGGCGATGATGTTCTGCTGTATCAAGGAGTAGTTTTGGGTGGAACGACTCTAGGAAAAAAGAAGCGTCATCCAACCATCGGCAATAATGTGATAATGGGCACCGGAGTAGCAGCTCTGGGTGCTATCACCATAGGTGATGGCGCCCAGATTGGCTCCGGCTCGGTAGTGGTAAAGTCAGTGCCACCTGGGGCTACGGTGGTGGGAATCCCAGGCAGAATAGTAGCAGATCGTAAGAAACCAATTCTAGATTTAGAGCATGGGAAGTTGCCTGACCCGGTGGCGGAAGCTATCAGACTGGTCTTAAAGGAGCAGGATACGTTGGAAGAACGCCTGAGGAGGCTGGAGAGCTCAAGTGGTATAATAGTTCACAAAGACGAATTAAGGGAGAGAAGGAAAAAGGTTGAGCGAGAATTTAGTTGGGGTGGGGGAATATAAGGCTCAAGACAATTAAGTATTGGCAGTAAAAAGAAGGCTAAGGGTTAAGGAGCATCTGTTGCAAAAAGGGATATCACAGTAGCAACTGGATAGGGTTTGTAGCCCAATGGGAATAGAAATTGGTGCGGAAACTCCCGAAGAGATTGCCATAAGCATCCTGGCCGAGATAATAAAGGTCAAAAGAACCGGGGGTTCAGCCAAGGGGGAAGGAACATGAGATTTGAAACGCTAGCTATTCACGCTGGAGAGAGGCCGGATAGAGCCTTTGGTGCTGTTGCCACGCCTATTTACCAGACATCCACCTTTGTCTTTGAAGAGGTGGGTAAAAATAGGGGCTATGATTATTCCCGCACTGCCAATCCAACAAGGAAGGTTCTGGAGGATACCATTGCCCAGCTTGAGGGAGGGAAGGCTGGCTTTGCCTTCGCCACCGGGATGGCTGCCGAAGCCACAGTTATACACCTGCTTAAAGCCGGCGACCATGTAATCTCGGGAGACGATGTCTATGGGGGTACCTATCGGCTATTTCAAGATGTGATGCCAGACTTTGGGCTGGAATTCACCTTCCTGAGAATGGACGACAGACAGAAGATTGAGGAGGCGATAAAGCCTAATACCCGGATGTTGTGGCTGGAGACCCCCTCCAACCCCCTGCTGAATATCGTTGATATTGAGATGGTGGTTGATATTGCTAAAAAGCACAACCTGATGACGGTGATAGACAATACCTTCGCCACTCCCTATTTCTTAAGACCCATTGAGTATGGGATTGACCTTGTTGTCCATTCCACAACCAAGTATCTCAACGGCCACTGCGATGTCGTCGGTGGTGCCGTGGTGACCACTACGGACGAATTAACCGAGAGGGTTCAATTTCTCCTGAATGCTATGGGAACTTGTGCCTCCCCCTTCGACTGCTGGTTGGTGCTTCGGGGAATCGAGACCCTGCCGGTAAGAATGAAACAACACGAAAAAAATGCCAGGGCAGTAGCCAATTATCTAGTCGGGCACCCGGCAGTAGAGAGGGTGTTCTATCCCGGGCTTGAGTCTCATCCCGGGCATGAAATCGCCAAGAGGCAGATGAGGGGATTAGGTGGGGTGGTGTCATTTGAATTAAGCGGGGGCCTTAAGGCGGTTAAAACCTTTCTGAGAAGAATTAAGGTCTTTTCTCTGGCCGAATCGTTGGGTGGGGTTGTTTCCCTTGCCGAGCATCCCGCTTCCATGAGCCATGCCTCAATGCCAGAGGACTATAGGAAAAAGGTGGGCATTACTGACCAACTAGTCAGATTATCAGTAGGTTTAGAAAACATCGATGATTTAACCGAAGATTTAGGGCAGGCGCTTAGGCGCCTCTGAGGAGGAAAAGTTGGGTTATGCCACAGCTTTACGCTGCCGAAAGTGTGGGCGGGAGTATCCACTGAAGCCCCGCAACCTGTGTGATATCTGCTTCAGTCCAGTGGAAGTGAACTATGACTATAAGTCCATAGCTAAGGCTATAAGTCGGGAAAAGTTTGCTGCGGGACCGCTGAGCATGTGGCGCTATGGCGACCTGTTATCCGTGGAAAGCGATGCTGTGGATATTGGCACCACTCTTACGCCACTGGTTAAAGCCGATAGATTGGGGCGGGAGCTGGGATTAGATGAGCTCTACATCAAGAACGACTGTCTTAATCCAACGTACTCGTTTAAGGATAGACCAGTCTCAGTTGCCGTCACCAAGGCACGGGAGTTTGGATTTGACACTGTAGCCTGTGCCTCAACTGGTAACCTGGCTGCCAGCGTCGCCGCCCACGCCGCCAAGGCCAATATGAAAGCCTATGTTTTCGTTCCGGCTAGTGTGGAGCCGGGCAAGTTGGTGGGGGCGGCAATCTATAACCCGGTTCTGGTGACCGTTGATGGGAGCTATGACGATGTTAACCGTCTCTGTAACAAGCTAGTAGAAAAGTATAACTGGGGTTTTATCAATGTTAACCTGAGACCTTACTATGCTGAGGGAAGCAAGACACTGGCTTACGAGGTGGTGGAACAACTGGGGTGGCGTGCTCCTGATTGTGCGGTATCTCCGGCTGCCTCAGGGCTTTCCTTTACCCAGATATGGAAGGGTCTGGATGAGCTAGCTAAGCTTGGTTTAATAAAATCAGTTAATACCCATATGTTTCTCACTCAGGCCGCTGGCTGCTCGCCCATCATTAACGCCTTTGAAGCGGGGAGCCTCCATGTGGACCCGGTAAAACCAGATACCATTGCCAAGTCTATAGCCATTGGTAACCCGGCTGATGGCTACTACGCCTTGAGGGTCGCAAGACAGTCAGGTGGTGGTGCCTGTGCGGTCAGCGATGAGGAACTTATTGAGGGGATGAAGTTGCTGGCTCAAACCGAGGGTATTTTCGCTGAGGCGGCGGGTGGGGTAGTAATAGGCGGGCTAAGAAAACTGGTGGCTTCAGGGGCAATTAAAAGAAACCAGCTTACGGTAGCTTTTATCACCGGGGCTGGACCCAGGACGCAGGAGATAGTCTCAGATGTTGTTCAGCCTTTGGCTATCCAGCCTACCCTGGAATCATTTGAGGAGGTGCTCGGTGAGCATGTTTGAGCCTCTGATATTCTATCCCTGTTGCCCTAATTCCAGGAAAGTTAAAGGGAGGATAAAATGGTCAAGCGACGAGTAATGTTTACCTTTCCTCAGGACCTAGTTAGGGAGCCCATTATCTTTAACCTCGGTCAGCAGTTCCAGGTGGTGACCAACATACGCCGTGCCGATGTATCTGAGGATAAGGGATGGGTAGTGCTGGAGTTGGAGGGGGAAGAGTCGGACATCGAGCAGGGCATTGCCTGGGTGACAAGCAAGGGGGTAAGGGTCGACCCCATCATTGGTGATATTGTGGAAGGATAGGAAATGGAACGGATATACCTTGATTATGCGGCGACTACGCCCATACACCCGGAGGTGGTGAAGGCAATGCTCCCCTATTTTGCCGATGTCTTTGGTAATCCTTCCGGCATTTATTCCTGTGGGCAGGAAGCAAAGGGGGCTATTGAGGAGGCAAGGGTTAAGGTGGCTAACCTTATTGGTGCCCAGGGTGAGGAAATTGTCTTTACCAGTGGCGGAACTGAGGCCGATAACTTCGCCCTAAAGGGTATAGCTTATGCCAACGAGCCCAAGGGGAATCATATCATCAGCACCTCCATTGAGCACCATGCCGTGATTGAATCATGTAGATTTTTAGAGAGGAGGGGATTTAATATAACCTACCTCCCGGTAGATGAGTATGGCTTGGTTGACCCTGATGATGTCAAGAGGGCGATCACTGATAAAACTATCCTCATTTCGGTGATGCATGCCAACAACGAGATAGGCACTATAGAACCGATTGCTGAGATTGGCCAGATTGCCAGAGAAGCTGGAGTCTATTTTCATACTGATGCGGTGCAGGTGGTGGGACACCGCCCGGTAGAGGTAAATAAGCTCGGGGTGGATTTACTGGCGATGTCAGCCCATAAATTTTACGGCCCCAAGGGGGTTGGTGCCCTGTATATTAGAAAAGGCACGAGGCTGGTCTCATTTATGCACGGAGGCGGACAGGAGAGAAGACGACGGGCAAGCACGGAGAATGTCCCTGGGATTGTGGGCTTGGGCAAGGCGGTAGAACTCGCTCGTCAAGGAATGACCGAGGAAGCTGAGCGGCTGACCTATCTTCGGGACAAACTGAGTAAGGGTATCCGGGAACGGATTGACCATATCCGCTTAAACGGTCATCCCCAGAAGAGACTACCTAACAATGTCAATGTGAACATTGATTTTGTCGAAGGGGAGTCCATGTGCCTGAATCTTGACCTAGAGGGCATTTGTGTTTCTACCGGCTCAGCCTGCAGTTCAGCAACCCTTGAGCCATCCCATGTCCTCCTGGCACTGGGGCTTTCCCCAGAACAGGCGCATGGCTCGTTGAGGCTTACTCTAGGTAGGTGGACCACTGAGGAAGAGGTGGAGCGGGTTCTGGAGGTATTGCCGCGAGTGATAGCTAAACTTAGGGCTATGTCGCCACTTTTGAAAAGTCATTGACAGGAGAGGAAACTATGCCTGATGCGTGGTCGTTATATAGTGAGAAGGTACTTGAGCACTTCAAGAACCCGCGGAATGTAGGTGAGATGGGGAATCCTGATGGCATTGGTCGTGTAGGAAACCCGGTATGCGGTGATGTAATGGAGCTTTACATAAAGGTAAACGATAGCACTATCGTTGATGCCAAATTCAAGACCTTCGGTTGTGGAGCCGCCATCGCCACTAGCTCCATGGTCACTGAGATGGTAAAAGGGAAGAGTATAAATGAGGCGCGGCAAATCTCCAATCGGGCAGTGGCTGAAGCCCTGGATGGGCTACCGTCAATGAAGATGCACTGCTCGGTTTTAGCTGAGGAGGCGCTTAAATCAGCGATTGAGAATTACTTAAGTAAATCTAAAGGGGGTTAAAATGGAGAAATTCAGTCCCGTAGGGGAAAAGGATATAACTCGGGCTATTGTCGTTGAGTTTACCAAGCAGTTTGAAGAATATGTAGAAAGCGATTGTATCATTATTGGTGGTGGTCCCAGCGGGCTAATGGCCGGTCGCAACTTAGCCAGAGCGGGGAAGAAGGTCCTTATTGTTGAACGAAACAACTACATCGGCGGTGGGTTCTGGATTGGGGGTTACTTAATGAACAAGATAACGGTAAGACATCCCGGGGAGAGGGCTTTGGATGAGCTTGGTATCCCGTATAAAGCGGTTAGTGATGGTTTATTCGTTGCCGATGGACCTCATGCTTGTTCCAAGCTTATTGCTTCCGCCTGTGATAGTGGCGTTAAATTTGCCAATATGACGGTCTTTGAAGATCTAATCTTAAAGGAAGATGGACGGATATATGGAGCGGTAATTAACTGGACACCTATCTCAGCGTTGCCGAGAGAGATAACCTGTGTTGACCCGGTGGCTATAGAATCGGCAATATTGATTGATGCTACCGGGCATGATGCCCAGGTAGTGAAAAAGCTCGAAGAAAGAGGGTTAATTAAGACCAAGGGCTATGGGGCAATGTGGGTAGAGAGGTCGGAAGACCTAATCCTTGAGCATACCGGTGAGGTTCATCCCGGTTTGATTGTCACTGGTATGGCAGTATCAACAGTCTATGGATTACCACGGATGGGTCCAACATTTGGGGGGATGCTTCTATCCGGGGAAATAGCCGCTGAAATCGCCTTGGAGAAATTAAAATAGGGGCTTGGAGAATAATGAAGGTTATTCTCTACGACGAGGGTATTGGTGAAGAACTAGATATAGAGGAGATTACCCGATATTTAGCGCCGAAAATGGGGGAAGTTAAAATTGAGGTAAGAGGAAATCCCTTTGCCTTCAATCTTCCCCAAGATAAAATCTCAGATTATGCTAGAAGAATTGCCAGCACCAAAATTCAGGAGATAAGCCAACAGATACTATCAGGGCAGAAACCTCTCTATGGTGAGATAGAGTATGAAAAGAGGAGAATTTTAGGCAAGACAAGGGCGTTTGGTGTCCTATACGACGGGTTTTATCTGCAAAGGATTTTTGGTGAGATTATACCAAGAGAGGAGCACCGGCTTAATTTTGTTCACATCATCTTTACCAATCGTCTATTCGCTACTTGGGATGACAGCAACAAAAGATATCACCTAAGGACGAGTGTCTACGGTATTCCTTCTGTTATCTCAACGAGCGGACTTGTAGAGGCGCCGGCAAAACCGAGGGAGTATTATCTTCTTAAGCAACAATATGAGAGATTGGGCAAGGAACTAACGGAACTTAAAGACAGGTTCAAGGGGAGTTTTATTGATTATGAAGATAAGCGACTGACTGAGGTGGCCAAGGGATATGCCATGCAGGCAGTTTTCTATTCTTTAATCGGCGACCCCTTTTGTGAGGATAAAGGCTGTCGGTTGTATAACGCTCATTGGCAGGAGGAGCTTATTTTTGCTCAGCTTGAGAGCGGATATGAGTTTTGCCAACGACATACCAGGCTCTTGGAGAAAGCACGCCGTCAGTAGACAGGAGGCGCTTCGAGAACTATTGTGGTTAGAGGAGGTAGCCAGGAGATACATTGAAAGTAGTGGTGGCTATGAGTGGTGGAGTGGACTCCGCTATTGCGGCTGCCATTCTTAAGGAAGAGGGCTACCAGGTTATCGGTGTGACCATGCAAATTTGGCCCTCGGATAAGCAGGCTGGTGAGATAGACAGGTTTGGTGGCTGTTGTGGGCTTGGTGCTATAGAAGATGCTAAAAGGGTAGCTTATAAGCTGGGCATTCCCCACTATGTGCTGAATTTCAGGGATATCTTCGCCCAAAAAGTTATTGCCGATTTTTGTCGCGAGTATAGTTTAGGGAGGACACCGAACCCTTGTATCAGGTGCAACCAGTATATCAAGTTTGATGCCCTGCTTGAGAAGGCTAAAGGGCTAAGTGCTGGTTTTGTGGCTACCGGACACTACGCCAGGGTGGGGAAGGAAGAAACTGGTGGCCGGTACTTTCTCAAGAAGGGGGTTGACCGGCGTAAAGACCAGTCCTATGTGCTCTATACCTTAACCCAGGCGCAGCTGAAGCATACCCTACTGCCCATAGGGAATTTTACTAAAGAGCGGGTAAGGGAGATAGCCAGGGAACTGGAGCTTCCGGTGGCAGCTAAGCCAGAGAGTCAGGAGATTTGCTTTATCCCTGATGACGATTACACCGAGTTTCTTAAAGAATATATTCCCCAGGCAGTAAAGCCAGGACCAATACTGGATAAGCGGGGGGGCATCTTAGGTGAGCACTGTGGAATCCTGTTTTACACCATAGGTCAGCGTAAGGGGCTGGGTATATCAGCCCAAGAACCATTGTATGTAACCGCTATTGTTCAAGAGAGGAATGCCATTGTGGTGGGTAGTAAAGAGGAGGTATATGGGACTGAGCTTATCGCCTCCGGGTTGAACTGGATAAGTCTAACCAAGCTAAAGCAACCCGTCACAGTGAGGGCAAAGCTAAGGTATCTTCATAAGGAGGCTGAAGCAGAAGTAATCCCCGTAGATGAAGACAGGGTCCATGTAAGGTTTAAGGAATCGCAGATGGCAATCACCCCCGGGCAGGCAATAGTCTTCTATGATGGGGATACGGTGATTGGTGGTGGGACAATTGAATAGGTTAGATTGACAAGATGGCTAAAATAATTGTAATTTGTATCTAGAAAATGAATACCGAAAGGAGATAGCAAAATGTCCAAGTTACCCAAATTAAAGATTAAGCTCCTTTTTGGGGATACGGGTGAGGATATTTATGAATTGGAACAAGCCAAGTATCGTTTTACTTATGGTCAGGAGGGTATGGTTGTAGTTGAGGGGCAAGTGGTAAACTCCTATGAAGAGCTTGTCCAGCTTGCTTCACGGGATGATTACAAGGACAAGGAGTTCCTTGAGGTGGAGCTGCTACCGACACTACCTGTTGGGGGGTAGCTCACTGGCGCTCTGGGGTGTAATTCATCAGGCGTGATAGATTACATTAAAAAGGACAAATGAAAGAAGTTCAGCCGATGATGGCTAAAATAATTGCTGTCTGTACGAGTAAAGAAAAAGGCACCAAAAAGGAAATTGTGGCTGAAGGTGTCCTTAAGGAGGGTTACGGCCTTATCGGCGATGCTCATGCCGACAGCTGCGGCCAACGGCAGGTAAGCCTGCTAGCAGTTGAAAGCATTAACAAGATGCGAAGCCAGGGTTTTAATGTAGGACCGGGGGATTTTGCCGAGAACCTTACTTGTGAAAGAATAGATTTGGCCTCTTTGCCGGTGGGTGTGCGGTTGTCCGTAGGCAAGGAGATTATCTTGGAACTTACCCAAATTGGCAAGAAGTGCCATACCGGGTGTGCTATTTTTCAGCAAACGGGCAAATGCATAATGCCTAAGGAGGGAGTATTTGCCAAGGTAGTCCGCGGCGGATTGGTGAAAGCAGGCGATGAAGTGCAAATCCGATAAACCGCGTGAGGAACATTGTGAGCCACAGTAAGGATGTTTTTTTGTCCTCTTTTGTCCCACTCTTAAGTAGGTAATCTGGACGACAGCTTAGATAAAAAATTTTAATTTAATACTTGACAAAATCAAAAGTTTTTGATATAATCTTGAACAGGTGGAAAATGAAGCAAGTGATAGAGAAAGAGCAGGATAAAAGTTCAGTGGCTGAGACTCATGCTAGCGTGTTCAAGGCGCTGGCTAATTCAAGCCGGTTAAAGATCATTAGTTTGCTGTCTCGGCATGAGGAGCTTTGCGTGTGCGAACTGGAGGCTACCCTGGGACATAAACAACCATTGGCATCCTACCATCTGGCTGTTTTAGAGGAAGCCGGACTTA
>SDBT01000389.1_pt1 | contig 68218 bp, 55 predicted proteins | sample 2277101 | NCBI WGS metagenome assembly SDBT01 (sample SAMN10404973, study PRJNA504765) | marine sediment metagenome | isolation source: marine sediment core GS10_PC15, 103 cmbsf | place: Arctic Ocean: Southern Knipovich Ridge | collected 2010
GCAGGGACACGCGAATGCTGTGCTCGTCATCGACAACCAGTATGCGCGCCACTATTCGGCTCCTATCGTCTCAGTTCCTATCGTCAATCCGCTACTCTTCGGACGCCTCGGACGCCTCGGACGCCTCGGGCGCTTCAGCCACCTCAGACGCCTCGTCCAGAACAGGGTGCTGAGTCCAGCCGTTATCCACCGGCAGGTCGAGATGGAAACGGGTGTATCGGCCCGCCTCACACTCGACCGACAGCTCGCCGTGATGCTCCTGGATGATCCCATGGCTGACCGACAGGCCCAGGCCGGTGCCCTCAGCCCTGTCCTTGGTCGTAAAGAACGGGTCGAATATGCGGTCGCGGATCTCGTCCGGGATGCCGACGCCATGATCCTCGATCGTGGTGCGGATCCACGGCCGGTCTTCCTTCTCGAACGGCCGCACGGTCACCCTCATGATCTTGTTGGGGTCGTGCTCGGGGTATCGTCTATTCAGCGCGTCGCGGGCGTTGATGAGCAGATTCATGAGCACCTGCTGGATCTGCTGGCTGCGGCATTTGATCTCGGGCAGATCGTCGGGCACGTCTACCTCCAGCGTAATCTGATCCCGCCGGATGATCGTGCCGATCAGAGAGACCGTGTCGTTGACGATGTCTTCGATGCGCGCCGGACTGTGCGACTGCCTCTCCTGCCGGGCGAAGGCCAGCAGATTGCTCACGATTGAGGCCACACGCTTGGTCTCGCGGCCGATTCCCACGGCGAACTCGCGCAACGGGCTCTCCGGGTCGAGCCGCTCGTCGATGAGCTGGGCGTAGTTCATGATGCCGGTGATCGGATTGTTGATCTCGTGGGCAACACCGCCGGCCAGCGTGCCGATCGACTCGAGCTTTTGCTGCTGGCGGAGATGAGCTTCGAGCTTCAGTTTTTCTTCCTCTACCTGCTTGCGCCGGGTGATGTCTCGCGCGGCGACGACGTACCCCTGGACCTCGGCGCCCGATCCGAGGTATGGCTCGTATGCGATGTCCATGTACCTTCGCCCAGTGATCGGAAACTCAAACCAGTCTTGGTAGCGGATCGACTCCCCAGTCAGGCAGCGTTCAGCCCTCGGCCTGATAACGGTGCTGAAGAACTCTTCGCCAAACACCTCAGCCACTGTTCGACCAATCACCTCGTCCGGCGCCTTGCCGAACGCCTGCAGATACGCCGGATTGGTGGCCAGGTATACGTAGCGTTCATCGAGCAGGGCCAGCATGTCGTGGGTATTCGAGACGATGTACTCATACTGACGCAGTTCTTCCTCCGCCCTCCTGCGCTCGGCGACCTCTCCCTGGAGCTCGACCGTGCGCTGGGCCAGCCCTCGGACCGTCGGGTCGAGGGTGATCAGGAGAGCAAGCACACCCATCCCTACGAGGACAAGCGCGAAACCTCCGGCTAGTACGGAACTCCTCGTGAATGGCGCCCCGATCTCCGCGAGGTCGACCTTGCCCACCAGACCCCAACCATATTGCCCAACGGGCTCGTACGCGGCCAGGACCAACTCACCGTGATAGTCGAGCCCGATGAGCGTTCCCGACTCTCCTCTGAGCGCCCGGCGCATGGGCTCGGCCCAACCAACGTCAATGGGAATGACCTGAGCACTCTCGATGTCCGGATTCTGCTGTCGCGCAATGAGGAACGCTATCTGCTCGCCCTCGCGCCGCGCCAGGACGAGCTCGCCGCTCTCGCCAAACACGCCCAGCTCCTCATAATCCGCAGCAACTTGTCGCAATGTCGCCACTGCAATGCTCTCGAGGCCATCCTGTTGCCTGCGAGCGCTATCCAACTGATCCCCACCCACGGCGGCGGTGATCAGCTCATTCCAGCTCTTGACGAGCATTGATAGATGCATTCTGCTCTGCTCGGTCGACGTCTCCTGGAGCTCTCGAATGACAACCATCGCCACTCCAAGTGAGACCACAGCCATGATAATGATCGAGTGAGAGACGATCTTTCTTCGCTGGCTGGTCGGATCGCTGACCACTTCAGGGTCGGCCACGATCTTGCGCCTGAAGGCGAGCGACAAAATGCCTACGCCGACTGCGATGAATCCGGCGGAGGTGTGGGCCGCCATTCGAGTCATCTGCCCCCAGCCATAGGCTGTCGATGCCCCGCTCACGTAGCCCATGAAAGCCATTGAGGCCAGGACGAGCACGAGTGCACCCAATCCACTCAGGAGCAGGAAACGTTTCCTGAATCGTGCCGCGGTCAAAAGGGCGATGCCGGTCAGCGAGAAGCAGAGAGCGGTGTTGGGAGCCATGCGGCCGGGGTGAGAGACCTCGACCAAGATGTAGTGTTCCATCAGGAGTTGGTCGATCCCTAGACTGAGGCCGGAGATGTACTCGATCAGGGTCAGCGCACCGATTGCCCCGGCGATGCCGCCGCAAATGGTCCCCACGCGAACCCTGCGGAAGACGAGGCTCAGCATGCCGGCGCCGCACAGAAGGAAACAGAGGGCGGTGTTGTACTGCATCGGCACGAAGGCCGGGTGCACCTGGATCAGCGTTGCGTTGTGCGTGTACCAACCCGTCAGTACGACGGTCCCGAGCAGTATCGACACTCCGCCCATCGCCATCACAACGATTTCCGACACGCGGCGGCCGATGGCTCTGCTCCCGGAGGCTGTTACCTCACCGTCGGTAGTCTCCATCGTCAATTCGCTATTCCTCGGACGCTTCGGACGCTTCGGACGCCTCGGACGCCGCATCTAGAGCCCAGTCGTTGTCCACGGGAAGATCGAGATGAAAGAGGGTGTATCGACCCGCCTCATACTCGACCAACAGCTCGCCATGATGATCCTGGACGATCCCATGGCTGATCGACATGCCCAGGCCGGTGCCCTCGGCCCTGTCTTTGGTCGTGAAGAACGGGTCGAATATGCGGTCGCGGATTTCGTCCGGGATGCCGATGCCGTGATCCTCGATCGTGGTGCGGATCCACGGCCGGTCTCCCTTCTCGAACGGCCGCACCGTCACCCTCATGATTTTGTCGGGATCATGCTCGGGGTACCGTTCATTCAGCGCGTCGCGGGCGTTGGTGAGCAGATTCATGAGCACCTGCTGGATCTGCTGGCTGCGGCACTTGATCTCGGGCAGATCATCGGGCACGTTTACCTCCAGCGTAATCTGATCCCGCCGGATGATCGTGCCGATCAGAGAGACCGTAGCGCTGACGATGTCTTCGATGCGCGCCGGACTGTGCGACTGCCTGTCCTGCCGGGCGAAGGCGAGCAGATTGCTCACGATTGAGGCCACACGCTCGGTCTCGCGGCCGATTCCCACGGCGAACTCGCGCAACGGACTCTCCGCGTCGAGCCGTTCATCGATGAGCTGGGCGTAGTTCATGATGCCGGTGATCGGGTTGTTGATCTCGTGGGCAATGCCGCCGGCCAGCGTACCGATCGACTCGAGCTTCTGCTGCTGCCGGAGATGAGCCTCCAGACGAAGCCGTTCTTCCTCCGCCCGCTTGAGCTCGGTGATGTCTCGCGCGGCGACGACGTACCCCTGGACCTCGGGGCCCGACCCGAGGTATGGCTCGTATGCGATGTCCATGTATCTCCGCCCAGTGATCGGAAACTCAAACCAGTCTTGGTAGCGGATCGTCTGCCCCGTCAGACAGAGCTCAGCCCTCGGTCTGATAACGGTGCTGAAGAACTCTTCGCCAAACACTTGAGCCACTGTTCGACCAATTATCTCGTCCGGCGCTTTGCCGAATGCGTGCAGATACGCCGGATTGGTGGCCAGGTACACGTAGCGTTGATCGATCAGGGCCAGCATGTCGCAAGTACTCGAGACGATGTGCCTATACTGGTGTAGTTTCTCCTGCGCCTGCTCGTGCTCGGTGATCTCGAGCCGCAGACGCTCGGTCACCTCCTCGAGCTCCCTGGTGCGCGCGAAGACCAATTCGTCGAGCTTCTCGGTGTGCCGCTGTAGCTGCGCTTTGAGCCTGAAAACCTCTAGCGCCCTGGCGATCGCCCCAGGAATGAGCTCCACGTAGGTCCGTTCATCGTCCTTTTGGATGAAATCTAACGCGCCAGCTTTCATGGCTCGGACCGCGAGGGAGATCTCCTCCGTGCCTGTGATGAAGATGCACGGGGTGCCTTCCAGCAGGGCCTGCAGCTTGAGTCCGGAACCGTCGGGGAGGCCGTGATCGATGAGCAGGAGCTCGGGTGGATGCTCGCCATGGATTTCCACGGCCTCGGTCATGGTGCCGGCGCACAGGAGCTCGTAGGGGAGCGCTTCCCGCTCGAACAGGCGCTCGACCGCCATCCGGTCGATGGGATCGTCCTCGACGAGGAGGATTATCGGTTCTCTCTTCTCCGGGCTATTCATCGTCGCGCTGCTCCTGAGGGCTGCCCTCCGGAGTTTCGTCAAAGTATCGGTATTCCTCGAGCCGGTACAGGCCGGCATTCCTGATCACTTCCGTGATCATGGAGAAATCGAACGCACCGAGAAGCCCGTCCCATGCGAGGTCGGTCTCGATCCAAGAATGTTCCCTGAGGAACCCGAATTCAATGGACAGTCGTCTGGAGGGCGCCAATTCCGTCGCGGAAAGAAATGGCATCGAGCTCACCCCCAGCAACTCCCTCTCCGCCACGTCCATGGCGCGGTCTAGGCTGAGCGCGAAGCTCGCACCGCTGAGACGCTCCGCGGCCTCAATCGACCACGCCGTGGCCCGACGGAGATTCTGCCTCGATTCCAGGACCCATCGGGTAGCGCGGACTTGACTGGCGAGGAGGAGCCGGGCGGCCGCTCGCCGCTCATGAACCAGCCAATTGCTGAAGTACAGAAACCCAGTGCTCATCATCCTGGAGGTAACGATCGTTCCCGGGGACGCCAGCAAGGTCGCCTCCACCGCTGGTTCCCAAGCCGAGAATGCTTCGATCCGCCCTGCTTGGAGTGCCGCGGGCATCTCCGTCGTCTCAATTTGGATCAGCTCGACGTCATCCGCTGAGAGGCCTTCGTCTTCCAGCACTTTCAACAGGGTGTAGTGCGCGTTGGAGCCGACGGCGTATCCGATCCTCTGACCTTCCAGGTCGGCAACGAAGCGCGCTCGCCGCGACAGGATGCTGGTGTAACCGCGGTGGATGACCGAGGCGATGGTTACGCCCCCGGACGCCGCCGCCCGGAGGGCAGGCATGTCTCCGCCGACCGCGGCGTCCAGGTCACCGCGCAGCAGGAAGTGGTTTACGTCGTCACCCTTGTAGAACGCGAACAGCTCCAACCGGACCCCAAGATCCTGTAAGCCCTCTCGGAGAACGACGTCTCGCCGCATGCATTCCGTAATGACCCCCGCCGGGTAGTAGAGCGGTTGCACTCCCACGCTCAGGACGCGGTCGTCCTCACTGAAATCATAGGTCTGGTAGAGAGGGTGCAGCGCGAGATCCGGGGACGTGACCGGCGAGTACTCTTGTGACGGGGGGTTCTGTATCCGTCCCACGAGGAACAACATCGCCCCCGCGACGACCGCCAGACCCGCTGCCACTGTGAACACCTTTCGACTCATGCTCGAGAGTGGTCTCCTCGCTGCCCCCTGTCTTCAGAGTGCAATCGCTCGTGCTAGGGCAACTCGCTCAGGGTCCAATAGAGATCGAAGGTCGCGATTGCCTCCATAAGCCCTTCGAACGTGATCGGCTTGACGATGTACGAAGCTGCTCCGTTTCGATAACTGCGGAGTACGTCGATTTCGTCGCTCGATGAGGTGAAGATCACGACAGGGATGATGCAGAGGTCGGCATCGGCCTTCAACTCCTGCAGGCACTCCAACCCGTCCATTCGGGGCATTTTCAGGTCCATCAGGATCAGGCTGGGCCGGGGAGCGGATTCCGGATCCGTGAATGCTCCCTCGTGGCGCAGGTATTCCAGAGCCTCGATCCCATCTCCGACGACGTGCAGCGGGTTGCGCACGTTACGTCCGCTCAACGCCCTCTTCACGGCCTTGACATCGACGGGGTCGTCTTCCACCAGGAGGATCACGTCGGGCTTTCTCACATCTATCTCCCCTCGTTCTTGGGCCAAGTGAAGTGGAATGTCGAGCCCGCACCGGCGACACCCTCGGACTGCACCCAAATGGTGCCGCCGACGTTCTCGACGATCTTCTTTGTCACCGCGAGCCCGACACCGGTGCTTTCCACGTCGGGCTGTTCCCGCAGGCTCTCGAAGATCTCGAATATCTTCTGGTGGTAACGTGGCTCGATCCCGGCACCATCGTCGCGCACGGAGAACTCCCACAGCCCCTGCGCATCGGTACACGAGATCTCGACGCTCCCTGTCGGACCCGGATGGTGCTTCACCGCGTTGTCGATGAGGTTCTGGAAGACCTGCCGCAGAAGCGTCTCAGATCCGAACACGACCGGGAGCGAGGCGACGGTCTTCACGCTCACGCCGTCCAGCGGCCCCAGGTCCGCCACGACCGTCGCCACCAGGCGCTCGATGTCCACATTGATGGGCCTGCCGCCCGCCTGTCCCGCACGCGCGAAGTCCAGGAGTGCGTCGATGAGCGCATTCATCCGCCCGACACGCTCCTGTATCAGATTCAGGTTGGCTCTATTCTCCTCATCCAACCGCTCGCCAAGATCCTCTCCGAGCCACTGCGCCAAGTTGGCCACTCCTCGCAGCGGCGCCTTGAGATCGTGTGAGACCACGCGGGCGAACGAGTCGAGCTCCGCGTTTCGCCTCTGCAGGTCGGCTCGGGAATCCCGAACGCGCTGAATCATCACGTTGAAGCCGTTCGTGACGGTGCCGATCTCCTCATCGGTCGGTACCTGAACCTGAACATCGAGGTCCCCCTCGACCACCTGCTCCATGGCCTCACCGAGCCTGCGCAGAGGTCGAGTGAACTTGAGCAGGACTGGAATCCCGACAGCCGCGGAGAAAAAGACCAGCCCCAGCACGAGGAGGCTCAGCGATGTACGAAGGTTCCTCGCGGCCGCGAAAATCTCGGCCTCGTCCTGCTTCGCCACCACCCCCCACTCCGTCCCTGCGATGGGCCGAAACGCGGCGATGACGGGCACGCCGCGATAGTCCACGGATCGGGTGACCCCCGCCTGGCCGGCCGTGGCACGGATCATCGGGACCGCCAGCCCCTCCCCAATCAGGACACTTCTCATCGCGGATGGGTCGGGCGCGAAGCGGAGGGGCACCAGAAAGCGAATCTCGTCTCCTCGACGCTCGCCGAGGACGGTCTCCCCCGTCTCCCCCAGGCCGGCGTAGTCTCCTGTGATGCTCAGGAGGTGGTAGGCGGATTTTCGCAGGACGAGCACGGCGATGGTGTTCCCCCGGCTGTTCGTGAGCGGCACTGCAATGTCTACATAGAAGCCGCCGTCATTGTATTGGGGTGCTGACAGGGCAGACCTGAGCAGCGATTCGCGGAGGAGGAGCGATCCAGCGCCGAGAAACGGCTCGAGGCCCGGCTCGGTCTGGATGATGACGCGGTTCTCGGGGTCCACGATCTGCGCTTGATCGAGGAGTTCGATGGCCCTGAGCTTGCGGCGCATGCTCAGGCGAAGAGCCTCTCGCAGGATCTCCGCTTCGGCACCCTCTGCCGCCTGCAGTTGCTCGATTTCGTAGCCAAGGTCCGGCGCGACGAAAGCGGCGCCCACGTCGAGATAACGATTGACCTGTCCCTCGATGGCAGCCTGCCGGGCCGCGGCCAATGCGAGGAGAGACTCCAGAGCCGCTTCAGCCTGCCATACGGTCACCGAGTAGTAGACGCTGGCCCCGAGCACCGTGGACATGATGATGATGGTTGCCATCATCAGGGTCATCACACGGGAGGTGAGTGTCCGGAAGAGCGGGAGCCCGGCCATTAGCGGGTCTCGCTCGATACTTGGCCTCCGGTGGCTAGCTGGCGACTGACACCGGAGAGCAGTCGACGATTAATCCCCATCGGCGTCTCCAAGAATCGACCTGCAGCTATACATCAGATACTGATCGATCCCCATAATATCCAAATATGGTGACTGAAGCCATTGAATCGGTAATTGAATCGGTACCAGTCGGAAGTCCGCGATCGGGGTTTGGCTCAGTTCTCATCCGTCCATCCAGGGGCCCCCGACCGCGGCTCCGCCGCCGGCATTCCCACCGCCCTGCCTGCTGCCGATGACGAACCCTTCCGTTGCCGCACGCATGCGGTGATCAGAATGTTTATTCACCGCACATCGCGCGGTGAATACTTGCCTCCCCGGTGCATACGAGGCTACAATCACCGCAAGAGGTGCGGTGAGAATGGTCTTCCTTCACGATAGATCCGAGTGGCCCCAGTTCTCGTGGGATACCGAGGCCCTAGCGGCGGTCCTGGCCGAGGTGCGCCACAAGCAAGGGAAACACCTCGGGAAGATGGAGGCATTGGGTTTCGACCTCCGCCAAGAGGCGCGTCTCACCGTATTGACGAGCGAAGTGGTGAAGTCCTCGGCGATCGAAGGAGAACACCTCGACCCGGACGAGGTCCGCTCGTCGATCGCCCAGAAACTCGGGCTTGATGTAGCGGGTCTTCCTGAGCCGGGACGAGAAGTCGAGGGCATCGTAGAGATGATGCTCGATGCCACTCAGAACTTCGACGTGCCGCTCACCAGTGATCGCCTCCTCGGTTGGCACGCAGCCCTGTTCCCTGCCGGGCGAAGCGGCATGAGCCGTATCAGCGTCGGGGCATGGCGTTCCAAGGAGGCTGGCCCGATGCAGGTGGTCTCTGGCCCGATCGGTCGCAAGACGGTGCACTTCGAGGCGCCCGACGCCGGTCGGATCGAGTCTGAGATGGCAACGTTTTTCGAGTGGTTCAACTCGCCGCCGCCGATCGACCCTGTTTTCAAGGCCGCCGTTGCGCATTTGTGGTTCGTCACGATCCACCCCTTCGAAGACGGCAATGGCCGAATCGCTCGGGCCATCGCCGACATGACGCTCTCGCAAGCAGACGGCACCAAGGACCGCTTCTACAGCATGTCTTCGGGAATAGAGGCCGAACGGAAAGATTACTACCTGCAGTTGGAGGCGGCGCAGCGGGGCGACCTCGATATCACGAATTGGCTCGCGTGGTTTCTTGGCTGCCTGGATCGGACCATCGATGACGCAGACAAGATGCTCGCCTCTGTGCTGCACAAGGCAAGGCTATGGCAACGCATCAACCTTCGCCCGGTCAACGACCGCCAGCGCAAAGTGATCAATCGGATGTTGGATGAATTCAAGGGTCACCTGAACACATCGAAGTACGCAAAGATCGCCAAGTGCTCAACGGACACCGCGCTGCGTGATATCCGCGAACTGCTGGAGCGGGGCATCCTGGTCAAGAACCCTGGCGGTGGCCGCAGTACGAGCTATCGCTTGGTTGATCCCGACAACATGTCGGGGTGACTCGCGAGACACGCCGACGCCGTTGAGACCGGGGAAGATCACGGCCGCGAGGAACGCGATGCGCTTGTTGCCGTCTCGGAGGGGATAGTTCGGGCTGATTCTGAAGGCGTAGTCCACTCCTCCACGGTCTGCTCCAGGCTCTCCCAACATCGCCGGTTCCTCTCGTCAATTCGCTATTCCTCGGACGCCTCGGACGCCTCATTCAAAGTCCAGCCGTTGTCCACCAGCAGATCGACATGGAAGCGGGTGTGTCGGCCCGCCTCACACTCGACCCACAGCTTGCCATGATGCTCCTGGACGATCCCATGGCTGATCGACAGGCCCAGACCGGTGCCCTCGGTCCTGTCCTTGGTCGTAAAGAACGGGTCGAATATGCGGTCGCGGATTTCGTCCTGGATGCCGGCGCCGTGGTCCTCGACGGTAACGCGAACCCAGGGCCGGTCGTCTTTCTCGAACGGCCGCGCGGTCACCCTCATGAGCTTGTCGGGGTGGTGCTCGGGGTATCGTTCATTCAGCGCGTCGCGGGCGTTGGTGAGCAGATTCATGAGCACCTGCTGAATCTGCTGGCTGCGGCATTTGATCTCGGGCAGATCGTCGGACACGTCCACCTCCAGCGTAATCTGATCCCGCCGGATAATCGTGGCGATCAGAGAGACCGTGTCGTTAACGATGTCTTCGATGCGCGCCGGACTGTGGGACTGCTTGTCCAGCCGGGCGAAGGCGAGCAGATTGCTTACGATTGAGGCCACACGCTCGGTCTCGCGGCCGATTCCCACGGCGAACTGGCGTAGCGGGCTCTCCGCGTCGAGCCGCTCGTCGATGAGCTGGGCGTAGTTCATGATGCCGGTGATCGGATTGTTGATCTCGTGGGCAATGCCGCCGGCCAGCGTGCCGATCGACTCGAGCTTCTGCTGCTGGCGGAGATGGACTTCGAGCCTCAGCCTCTCTTCCTCCGCCTGCTTGTGCTCGGTGATGTCTCGCGCGGCGACGACGAACCCCCGGACCTCGGTGCCCGACCCGAGGTATGGCTCGCATGCGATGTCCATATACGTCCGCCCAGAGAACGGAAACTCGAACCAGTCTTGGTAGCGGATCCTATCCCCCGCCAGACAGCGATCAGTCTTCGGTCTGATAACGGTGCTGAAGAACTCTTCACCAAATACATCAGCCATTGTATGGCCAATCACCTCGTCCCGCGCTTTGCCGAATGCGTCCAGATACGCCGGATTGACGGCCAGATATACGTAGTGTTGATCGATCAGCGCCACCATGTCGCGGGCAGTCGAGAAGATGTGCCCATACTGGCGCAGTTCCTCCTCCGCGCGGTCGCGCTCGGTGTTGTGCTGCCTCATGCGCACAGCACCGATACCGATCCCGCCCAGCCCCAGTAGCCAGATGAGGCCGTAGCCCATTGTGAGGGCGGGGATGCGGCCATACATCGGCGTCCACAGCGGCGCCATCGGCACCGACACGCTGATCCCGCCGCGCAAGTCGCCAACCTGGTAGCCTTGGGCCGCGTGGCACTTCAGGCAGGACGCCTCGGTGAACATCGGTCGCATCAAGCGCAGGTATTCGGTGTCCTCGATCATCGCGAGCTCGACCACCTCGATCTCGCCGCGCTCGAACGCCCGGAGAGCCTCGGCCTCCCACGCGTCCGCGGCGTTCTCAGGGCGAATGGGGTTGAGGCTGGTGATGTGGCCCTGGAGGCCGTATCGCTCGAGCCCGAGCTCATGCACCTGGCGGGTCATATAGGCGGGATTGATCAGCGTCAGATTGAGCCCGGAGTCGGTCGTAATGTCGCGGTTTCCGGTGTTCGACAGATAGGGGTTGGGCGGCGTGTCCTCGGTCACAGGGACGTAGACGCCCCCGTGGCTGGAGACCCAGCGGCGGTAGACCAGGTCCTTCTCAAATGAGTGCCCCGCCTGGATACGTGCCCCCTCCAGCACCCGCTCCCGAAGGCCGAGGAAGTGCCAACCCGCCCCCAGGACGACGGCAACCGTCCACGCCACCGCGAAGATGAAGGCGGTGCGCTTCAGGTTGAGGGTCTCGGCACTCACTACGCCCTCCTCTCATTGTTCCCGGAGGCTGTTACATCACTGTCGGTAGTCTCCATCGTCGGCTCCGTTCTTGAAATCCAAGTCATTCTCCATCGCCCCGTCCAGGTAGCACGACCGTAAACGTGCTGCCCTGACCGACCTCACTTTCGACCTCGATGCTGCCGCCGTTGACCTCCGCCAGGTTCCTGGACACCGACAGGCCGAGCCCGATACCGCGGGCCTTGGTCGTGAACAACGGTTCGAAGAGCTTTTCCATGTCCTCTTCGGAGATCCCGCAGCCGGTGTCGGAGAAGGAGACCCGGGCCCCATCGTCCGCGGCCTCGGCTTTGATCGTGAGGGTGCCACCGCATATGTTCCGGTGCTCCGGTGAAGGCGCCGCCCGGCTCAACAAAAGGTCGTATATAGCCAGTGTTGTAAAGGTACTTCAAAGTAACCGTACCGCTGGCGGACCAGATCACACCCAACCGAGGCAAGAAAATCGTGCGCCCTTCACGAAAATCATTGTAGTCAAGTCTTCCTCCAAAGACGGCTATCCAGTTATCAGCAATACGCCAGGTGTCTTCTGCAAAGAGAGCAAGGGTATTGTCAATTCCGCTTTTCGCTAGTTCGGTTGCGCGGACAAGCTCATCGTCGAAATAATTCCGTTCATCGAGACGCCGCACATCTACACGGGCGTACCGTGCGCCGAGCTTGATCGCATGACCAGCGTAGCGGTTTGTTGAGAATATCAACTCGGCGTTGAATCCATCTTCCTCCGAGCGTAGGTATCGAGTTGGGATTCCGCCGCCGACATCACCAATGGCGTGATCTCGAATAGAGTCATAGGACACATTCAGGACGATGTCGGAGGCATTTCCTGTCGGAGAGCTGTATTTGGCCTCAATGAAATGATTCCTGTAGTCAAAATGCCCCCTTCTCTCCGGGAGACCTGTATTGGTCAAAAAGGGAGCCATACTTACAAAGCGGGTACCTCTCGCGGATAACTGGAAAGAACCGAGTCTGAGCTTCGCATGCACTTCCCAGGAGTCGGCTTCAAAATCTCTGAGCACTAATGGTTGGCCTCTTCTGACGATAAAGCTGTCCTTTAGCTTCCCCCCTGCCGAAAACCTGCTGAGCCAATCTGGCTCAGAGCCAAACCAGTTTCCTGTCAGCATAAAGCCGTTATTGTCGCCCAGTCTTCTAGCGTAGGACAACTTCGCTATATGCCGCTTGATATTATCGGCATAATCGTAGTTGGCGGTGACTGTGCCATAGGGTGAAGCAATATCTTCCCAGTCATTTTTGGTGATGATGTTAATAACACCCAAGGCCGCTTCCGATCCCCAGAGCGTTGATCTGGGACCGCGGACTACCTCAATCGTCTCAATGCTGTCGAAAAGTGGAAATATGTGTTGTTGAAAGAAGCCGTTCTTGACAATTGAATTAACCGAATGGCCATCGATAAGTAGCAAGAAGTTGTTTGTGAGAATGCCCCGATTGCCAACTATGGCTCGTGTACCTGCTTCTGAAGCGAAGAAGCCCGGAACACGTTGCAGGACTTCTTCTAGAGTCTTCAGTCCTTGTCGAGATATATCCTCTGCAGTGATGACGGATACGACAGATGGCGCTTCGGCAATGCGTATAAGGGATCTCGATGCAGAAAGAACCCTCATGTCCATCAGCTTTTCAAAGGAAATGTCGAACAGGCTCGTCTCCTCGGGGCGCTCCTGTGCGACTGCCGTTGGAGGTAACGCAAGGAAGGTGGCGCAGACAAGCACGACCATGGGCAGCCAATTCTTTCTGCGTGCGGGGTCTCGATCGTGCACGATCATCCTCCTCACCTTCCTTTCGCTCTCGGCCCCCTCCCAAGCATCCTGCCCAGCTCCTGGTGGCGCACCTCGGTCAGGACCTGAAGCAACTCCTCGATCTCGAACGGTTTGTAGAGGCAGGTGTACGCATTAATCCGCAGGCCGTCTTCGATGGCCTGTGTCATCTCCTCCCTGTAGCCTGTCAGCAGAACAACGGGGAGGTCAGGAGCCTGGCTCCGGATGTCCTTGAGCACGTCGACACCGTTGACGCCATTGAGCTTGAGGTCGAGGAGCACGACCTGGACGTCGGTAGTCAGAGCCTCGAGCACCTCTGTCGGCTCGCCAATCTCGAAGACCGAGAAGCCGCGTGCACGCAGGATGTCGCGCAGTGTGCTACTGAACGCCGGGTCGTCGTCGACGATGACGACGGAGCGCTCCTTCTTCAAGGAGGAGAAGAAGTTAATCAGGAGGTTGATGTCGAGCGGCTTGGCCAGGCAGGCGATCGCGCCCTCCTCGAGAGCTTTCCTCACCAGATGCTCCGTCGCATAGGCTGTCATGAACACAACCGGCATCTCGGGCCTGATCTCGCTGATCATCCCGTAGAGCTCGGCACCGTTGATCTGCGGCATCTTGATGTCGGTGAGCACGCAGTCGTACGCCCTCTCGTTTACCCTCTCGAGTGCCTCGGCGCCCGAGTAGACCGCCTCGGCTTGATAGCCCTTGACCTTCAGGATGTCGGACAGCGTGTTGGCCATGGACCGGTCGTCATCGACCACGAGAATCCGTGCTTCGTCACTCACGACCACCCCCTTTTCTCTTCCTCTCGGCGTCACTCATCCAGCAGGCCCCGCACCGCTTGAAGAAGTGTGTCCAAATCGTATGGTTTCTGCAGGATCCGCACGCTTTGGTCAACTCGAAATAGGTCTGGATACACATCCGGATCGTAGCCGCTGTTGTACAGGATCCGCACGTCCGGCCGCAGCGCTCTTATTTGGGTGCGAACCTCGTGCCCGCCCAGCTTGGGCATGACCGCGTCGAGCAGTGCCAAGGAAATCTCGTCGGCGTGGGCCTTGAAGACGTCGACGGCCTCCTGCCCGTCAGCGGCAACGTAAACCGTGTAGCCGACGCTCTCGAGAACATTCTGGGCGATCTCGCGAATGGCGTCGTCGTCCTCAGCGACAAGGATGGTTTCCGCACCGCCCCGTGAAGGACGCTTCTCGCGAGTCTTGACCCCTTCCGGACGCTGACTGGAACCAGGGAGGTAGACCCTGAACTGCGTCCCCCGGCCGGGTTCACTGTCAAGCTCGATCAGCCCGTCGTGCTGCTTGATGATCCCGTGGACAGTCGCCAGGCCCAGGCCCGTGCCCCTGCCCATCTCCTTCGTGGTGAAGAAGGGCTCGAAAGCCTTGCTTCTCACCTCCTTGTTCATGCCGCTGCCGGTGTCAGTAACGCTGAACATCCGCCAGCCTTCCGCAGGTCGATCTTGATCCGCGTCGAACACGTCGTCACCACCATTCGGACAGGTTTCGATGGTGATCGTTCCTCCCGAGGGCATGGAGTCACGGGCGTTGACACACAGGTTCATGAGAACCTGCTCGACCTGCCCAGGGTCAGCGATGATGACTGCCGGGTCGTGGCACGGAGCGAAGCGGAGGTCGACGTGCTCGCCAATGACCCGACGGAGCATCTTGAGCAGGTTATTGATCAAGGCGTTGAGGTCGATGATCTTGTAGTCGATGACTTGACGACGGCTGAAGGCCAGCAGCTGCCCGATGAGCGCGGCAGCCTTCTCTGCGGCCGTCCTGACCGCCTTCAGGGCCTCGACCCGCTCTCCGTGACCGCAGGCCAGGTCAAGGCCGGCGTCGGTATGACCGTAGATCGCCTGCAAGATGTTGTTCAGGTCATGCGCCACGCCTCCTGCCAGCTGACCGACACTCTCCATCTTTTCCGAATGACGAAGTCGCTCCTCGAGCTGTTTTTGTTTGGTGATATCCCGAATTGACTCGATCACGTGAGTGACCTCGCCGTTGTCGTCCAGCAGCGGCCCGAGGAGAACTTCACTCACGTTTTCGGCGCCATCCTCTCGCAGGTGAGCGTGAACCACCCTTCGCACCTCGCCGGTCTCAAAAACATCTTTCAGTGCGCAGTCCTGCCCATGCAGGTCGCACGGCTCGTCGAAGCCGTGCCAAACCTCGTGGCAGGGCCGCCCGGCGATCTCGTCGAACTGTTTGCCGATGAACTCGAGGAAAGTCTGGTTGACGTCGGTGATCCGGTAGTCCCGGTCAATCACGACGACCTGCTCCTGGAGGTGATTGATCAGGTCCCGGTAGTACTTCTCGTTCCTGCGCAGCTGCCTGTCCAGCTCTCCCCTCTCGACCGCCCGACGAATCGTCACCAGTAGCTGATCCACGTCGTAGGGTTTGATCAGGTAACTGTAGGCACCCTTGTTGATCGCATCGATCGCCGAATCCTGTGAAGCGTGGCCGGTCAGCACGATGCACTCCGTAATCGGTGAGCGCCTCTTGATCTCCTCCAGAAGGGCCAGACCATTCATGTCCGGCAGTCTCAGGTCGATCACGGCCAGCGTTGGCTTTGCTTCTTCGACGATTGCGAGGGCTCCGCTGCCATCGCCGGCGCTTTCGACCAAGTAGTCCTGGCTCCGCAAGATGTCGGAGAGGGTTTTCCTGAGATTGGGATCGTCATCAACGACGAGGACGAGCGCACACTCGCTCGACTGCCTCAACGCCTCAGATTCCTCGCTGCCCGTGACAGTTCCCATGACCTTCTCCGTCATGAAGGAAACCCGGCACCCTGGCCATTCTGCGTCTGCCTCACTGCCTCAACGAAGGTGACCTCTACGCGCCCTCGCGACGAAGCGGGATGACAAATGCAGCTAGACAACGCGCCGGTCGCACCTCAGCGGCCCGACAACCATTCAAAATGATTAGTCCTAGTGTATGGATCTGGCCCATCAGAGCAGTATCAGCAGAAGGTGCGGTTTTGTGTAGGACTTCGCCTAAGGCGATGTAGGCGCGGGCCTACAGGGCTCTGCGGGTGACCACGGGAGTGAGCGGACAAGCGGCGCGAGGAATGAGGAGCGGGCGAGAGCGCGGCGGGCTCCCGGCGGGGCTGACGGGCAAAATACTCTAGCTGCCGGCGCGGCGCAGCGCGGCCCTGACGCGGGCCAAGAAGCGCGCCGGCTCGATCGGCTTGAGGATATAGTCGTCGGCGCCCTCGTCTATGAGCTCCACCTCGGAGGGCATGTTCGAGCTACTCGTGAGAACAACGATCGGCAGGCCGGCCGTGCGCGGAGAGCTGCGGGCGATGCGGAGGAGGTCGGCGCCCATGAGCCTGGGCATGTCGAGGTCGAGGACCATCAGATCGAAGTGCTCCTCCGAGTTGAGCAGCTCCATGGCCTCGACTCCGTCCGCAGCCGCGGTGAACCGGAAGCCTTCCTTCTCCAGAAGTGCCTGGGCGACCTTGCGAATCACAGGGTCGTCATCTGCCATGATCACGTGCGCCGGCCCGGATTCGTGCTCGGCAGCTTCTTCTGCGGCGCTAACCGGTGCTGCTGGCTGAGCGAGGCCCTCTTGGTGCTCGAATGCGTGTGGATCTGCCGCCGCCTCGCCCAGGGTCCGATCGATCTCCTCGAGCGTCGTCACACCTTCGCGTACCAGGTCTCGGCCACCTTCGTGAAGCGTTCGGGTGCCAGATTCCCTCGCCGCCTCGCGCAGCTCGTCCGGAGTCGAGCCGGTAAAGATCATCTGGCGGATCCGCGGGGTAACGACCACCGATGCTATGACCGGGACCCGGCCTCGATAGGGACTCTCTCCATCGGCTGGCTCGGCTGCACGGTACTTGGGGGTCACCCCATACTTCTCCGCCAGGATCGCCTCGTCCGGGGTCAAGTCGCCGGCCACCGCCTCGGCGCACTCGGGCCGCAGCGCACGCACCAGGCGCTGCGCCACCACCCCGCCCACTGAATCAGCGATTGACTGTCGCGTCAGGCCGAGATCGATGAGGCGGGGCACGACGCCGAGGGCGTCATTGGTGTGCAAGGTCGCGAGGACAAGGTGCCCCGTCTGGGCGGCCTGCACGGCGATCTCGGCCGTCTCGGGGTCGCGGATCTCGCCGATCAGGATGATATCGGGATCCTGGCGCAGAATGGCGCGCAGCGCCGAGGCGAATGTCACGCCTCGCTTGGGCTCGACCTGAATCTGCGTCAGACTCTCGAGCTCGTACTCCACGGGATCCTCGACGGTCATGATGTTGACATCGCCGGTGGCGAGCTCGCGGAGCGCTGCATAGAGCGTCGTCGTTTTGCCGCTGCCGGTGGGCCCCGTGACGAAAACGATGCTGTCACGCTGCGACAACATCTGTCGGAATCGCGTCAGCTCCGAGTCGGGCAGGCCGATGTCATCCAATCCGAGCACCGCCTCGGAGTACAGAATTCGGACCACGCACTTCTCCGATCCACGCGTGGGCACCGTGGAGATCCGCAGGTCGAGATACTCATCCGCTACTCGAATTCGCGCTCGTCCATCTTGCGGCTTCAAACGCACCGAGATGTCGATATCGCTCAGGATCTTGAGGCGCGAAACCACACGGTTGAAAACGGGCATCGGCAGGCGCATCTGCAGCTGCAAGACGCCGTCGACGCGGTAGCGGACGCTGCCGGTACCGCGGCCCGGACCCAGGTGAATATCGCTTGCGCGGCGCTCGACCGCCTCGCGCAGGATCAGGTTGGTCAGCTTGATGACCGGCTCGCCTGCAATATCCTCTTCGCCCAGATCTTCCGGATCGTCAGTTCCCACGATGTAGACACCTTTGCCACTCGCATCGATGCTCCTCAGAAGCCTCTCGGCGGCAGAGTCGGGACGATAGTGAGCCTCGAGCGCGTGCCTCACTGCTTCAGGAGCGGCCACCTCGAAGACCGGCGAACGGCCGGAAGCGAACATGAGCTGCTGTTCGGTCTCGAGGTTGGTCGGGTCGCTGGTGGCCACGACCAGGTGTTTGTCGTCTTCCCGCAGCGGGAAGATGCTGCAGGAGCGCGCGAGCTTTTCCGGAACCAGCTTGATCGTACGCGCTTCTGCGTGGCTGAAGTCCGCCACAGCGAGGCCGAACCGATCGGCCACCAGCTCGGCGAGCTCGTCATCCGAGCATTTGCAGAGCTTGCGCGCCTCGGCCCAAACATCCTCGATCGGCAGGCGACGATCGACGATGTGCATTTCCTCGGCCGGGTCGCACGCGTCGATAGCCGTCTGGATCAGCCAGTGCTGCTTGGCGGTTGAGTCAGGCATCGCCCTCACTTGCTTCCGTCGCGTCCGCGAGAAACTCGAGCGCCCGCTCGTGCGCGTCGCGAATGGCGGCTTGCAGGGCGAGCGCCTTGTCGAGGTCCCTCTCGCCCCCAGCCGTCTCGAGCTCGAGCAGGAGCGCTGCCAGCTCGCGAGCCCTCATGGTTCCCGCCGCTGACTTATAGGCGTGGGCGGCGGTGCGGATCTGCTCGTTGTCGCCAGACTGCAGAGCCGAGTCGATCGCCTCCATTCGGCAAGGGGCATCGTTCACGAAAGTCTCGACTACCCCCCAGAGAATCTCCTCCACTCCGACCTCGGCCAGCTCCCGGCGGAAGCCTTCGAGGTCCACGGGTACCGAGCCGTTTTCCTCGCTGGTCATTGCGCCGCCCCCACGATCGGAAAGGTCACACCCCACCCATAGGTCTTGTTGAGAGGGTTCCCCCATACCCTCTCGAGCATGGCCAGAAGCTCCTTGTCATTGGTGCGAACGCTGAAGCCTACGGCGACACCCGATCGCTTGGCCTTATTCTTCGGTTGCCCGTCGGCGCCAAGCCAATTCTGCCAGTCGTAGCGAACGTCGACCTGATTCCAGCGGACTCTGCCATGCAGGTACGAGCTGAGCTCGGGGGGCTCGCGGCCGGCGCCGAGCTCCCTGGGCCAATTCCCGTTTTGGTTGTGGTAGTCCTGTGCCGAGTTCCGCACGGAGACGAAGTCGGCCATGAGCGCGGTGGCCTCGGTCCGCAGCCGCGCGTGGGTGTAGGCAGGGATGGCGATATTGGCGACGATGCCGATGAGGGCGAGGACAATGAGGAGCTCGATCATCGAGTAGCCCCGCCGATCATGGCGCAGAGCCCGGGCGACCGAACGCGAAACCTGGGCAGTCTCCCTCCGTGGCTTCATGCTCCCTTCCTTCTTAGCGAATCTCTCTGACGTCGGCGAAGAAGACGTCGGGATCGTCGGTCGAGTTGTACCGCGTGCTGAACTGGCCGTCACTCACAGTAATGCGATAGCGGTCCGGGCCCAGCCTTTCGTAGGTCCACGTACCTTCGTCCGGAGACCCCAACTCCTCGAGTGTCTCCGGCAATCTGCCGAACTCTTCCTCGAACGCCCCGATCTCGTCGATGGCATAGCTCACCCCTGCGCGCATCTGACGCAGCAGATCCAGAGATGAGGGCCCCTCGACGACCACGTGGAAAGGGCCGTACCCGAGCAGGTTCAAGGCCGTCAGCATGACGAGGGCGGGCAGAAGAATGGCGAACAGGATCACTCGGCGCCGCCGCACAGCTTTCCTGCGCTTACCTCCATCCTGCGCCTGCGCCAACTCGCCCTCGCGCGCGATCTCCTGCATCGCCTCACTGGCGAGGTCGGCAGCTCGATCCGAGGACCCCTTCTCTTCGCTCATGGCAACTCGTGTAGCGACGCTCTGCCCCTAGACTCTCGTGCAGCGGCGCTCTGCCTCTAGACTGAGGTCTGCGACAACGGCCCCTGCATGCATCATGCGCCAGCCGCCGCTGTGCGGTCAATACCGTGAGGTGCTGGTGCTCAGCCCTCTCGGCAGGAGTATGCGAGTTAGCCCGTGCCCCGGTCATCTCCGCCAATCGTGAGCTTCTCCGAAGATTGACACCCAGTCGGTGTTCTGTGAGATTGGGCGGAGTGAGCAGCGGGGGCGCGAGCGGCGGGGGCGTGAACGGCGGGGGAGCGAACAACGGGGGCGTGGACTGCGGCCATTCCGCTAAGAGGATGCATAAATGAGGCTTTTCGTTCCGGGTCGGATCTGCCTATTCGGCGAGCACAGTGACTGGGCGGGTCACTATCGACGCATCAACGCCGACGTCGAAAAGGGCTACACGATCATCGCGGGCACCAATCAGGGGATCTACGCGGATGTGAAGCCCCACGCCTCGAAGCTGGTCTTGTGGTCGACCACCGACGAAGGAACCCGAAAAGGCCCCTTTGAAATACCGATGGACCGCGCTGCCCTCCTGGCGGAGGCAGAGAAGGGTGGCTTCTTCAGCTATGCCGCCGGTGTGGCCTACCAGGTGCTGACCCACTACCACGTCCGCGGCCTCGAGATCGACAACTACCTGACGGACCTGCCGATCAAGAAAGGGCTGTCCTCCAGTGCCGCGATCTGCGTTCTGGTGGCCCGGGCGTTCAACCGCATCTACGACCTCAAGATGACTGTGCGCGGAGAGATGGAGTACGCCTACCTCGGCGAGATCACGACTCCCTCACGATGCGGGCGCATGGACCAAGGCTGCGCCTACGGCAACAAGCCGATCATGATGGTCTACGACGGCGAGCAGACCGATGTGGAGGAGTTGTCAGTGCCCAACGACCTCCACTTCGTCATTGTGGACCTGTGTGCCGGCAAGGACACGATGGAGATCCTTCAGAAGCTGAATCAGTGCTACCCCTTCGCGGAAGACGACCTGCAGCGGGGTGTGCATGAGTATCTAGGCCCGATCAACAAGGACATCAACGCGCGCGCGCGCATGATGCTGGAGGAGGGGGATGCCGCCGGGCTCGGTGCCCTCATGACCGAGGCACAGGCCGCCTTCGATCGATGCCTGATTCCCGCGTGCCCTTCACAGCTGACCGCCCCGGTCCTGCATGAGGTGCTCAATCACGAAGCGCTGAAACCCCATATCTACGGCGGCAAGGGGGTCGGATCGCAGGGCGATGGCTCGGCCCAATTCGTTGCAAGGGACGAGGAGTCGCAGCAGAAGGTCGTCGAGATCCTCGAGAAGGATTTCAACATGCCGTGCCTGAAGCTCGCGATCAGCTCGAGTCAGAAGGTCCGCAAGGTAGTCATCCCCGCCGCCGGCTTCGGAACGCGGCTCTTCCCGGCCTCGAAAGCGATGAAGAAGGAACTGTTTCCGATCATCGACAGCGACGGCCGGGCGAAACCGGTGATCATGGCCATTATTGAAGAGGCCGTTCAGTCAGGCATCGAGGAAATCTGCCTGATTGTCCAGAAGGAAGATCAGTCTCTGTTCGAGGAGTTCTTCTGTGTGCCGCCCCGGCCGGAGAATCTGAACAAGCTCTCGGAAGAAAGCAGGAAGTACCTCCGGTACATTCTGGATATCGGCCACAAAATCTCCTTCGTCATTCAGGACACTCAGGACGGCTTCGGTCATGCCGTCTACTGTGCCAAAGACTGGGTGGGAAACGAGCCTTTCCTTCTGATGCTCGGGGATCACCTTTACGATTCCAATACCGATGTGCCCTGTGCCGAACAGGTGCTCCGCGTCTACGAAAAGACGGGCGAAAGCGTTGTCGGACTGCGAGTAACCCCGGCCGACAAGATCCATCTCTACGGCTGTGTAGCCGGCGTCTGGAAGGAAGACGAGTCGATCCTTTCCATCACCGAATTCATGGAAAAGCCGACCGTCGAGGATGCCGAGAAGCGGCTACTGGTGGAGGGTGTGGAAAAGGGCCACTATCTCGCGATCTTCGGCCAATACGTCCTGAAGCCGGACATCTTCAAATACCTCGAAGAGAACATCACCCATAATCTCAGGGAAAAGGGCGAGTTCCAGCTCACCTCCTGCCTCGATCGATTGCGCCGGGAAGAGGGGTTCAGCGGCTATATCGTCGACGGCAAGCGCTTCGACGTCGGCGTTCCCGATGCCTACCGGCAGACGGTGATGGAGTTCCGGAACCTGTAGCTGGGCCCCGGCGCGCTGAATCCCCCTCCCCGTGGCCGTCTGATCTATAGAGAGGGCCAGCTATGACGTTGGCTCAGCCGCTCAGAAGAGGCTCGAGGTCTTGCCGGCCTCCTGCACAGTCCTCCACAATGGAGGCATGTAGGAGGAACTTATCCCGCGGAGATGACCAGCCTGCGAGAAGGAGCCTGCAAGCGGTGGCAACATTGAATGTGAAGAGGTCCCCTGACGATGTCTACAGGCGACTTCAGGCAATGGCTGAGCAGGAGCACCGTTCCGTAGCACAACAAGTCATCCACATGCTGGGCCGGGCTACCGAGGAGCGTGGGAGACACTCGATTCTCGAGCTCAAGGGCCTGGGGAAGGATGCCTGGAAGGGCATTTCCGCAGCCGGTCACATCGCTGCGGAGCGCGAGTCGTGGGACTGGGACCAGCCGTGACACTGCTCGAGACCCTGGTCGTCCCGTACCGAGTGGGCGACCAGGATTTGGCCGAACGCTATGAGCGCCTCCTGACGGGCAGTCGCGGTCTCACATGCGAACCCATCGGGAATCCGATTCCTGAAGCGGCTGCCATGATCCGGGCCAATACCGGTGTTCGCACTCCCGACGCGCTGCAGCTCTCCACCGCGATCCGGGCCGGCTGTACGACCTTTGTAACCAACGACCGCCGCCTTCCCTCCCTCGGCCGCCTCGAGGTCGTGCAAATCGACGACTACCTCTAGCCCGGCCTGATCACCGGAGCAACATCACCTCCACACCCAGCTCCTCGGCGGCGCGGGCCTGCTGGGTATCGGCGGTGAGAAGAGTCATGCTCGCGAGGGCAGATGCCGCCAGGTGGATCGCGTCCTTGCTACCTAGCGGAAGCTCCACATGGGCAAGCCAATCCCGTGCCATCCGATAATGTGCCGGCTCGAGCGCGATGCGGGCGAAGTTGCCGTTATCCAGATGCTTTGTGAACTGAGTTCGGACATGCCGGGCTTGGCGGGCATCGAGCTCTTCACCGCGTACCTTGCGAGCGAGCGCCGCGAACAACTCGACCTCCGAGAGTCCACTCACGGCAGGGGATGCGTCGCTCAGCAGCACCGCCTCGGCGGCGTGGCCGAGCTCTTCCCCCGTGTAGAACGACACCAAGACACTCGTATCGACGTACATGGGTCATGACTCAGATGTGGTGCCGAGGCGCTCCTCGTCGCGCTCGGCGATGATCTCTTCGCTCATGGGCCTGCCCCGTACCTCTATTGTCTTGCGGAACTCGGCCATCGAAGGCAGCCGATTCGTTCTCGGGTATGGAGGCACCAGCCGCGCTACCGGTCTTCCGTGCCGCAGGATCATCACTTCTCCTCCTGCGGCAACCTCGTCGATGAGTGCCTTCAGGTTGTCGCGCGCGTCCTTGACGCTGACCTCGTTCACTGGGACACCTTCAGGTTTATGTACAGTAGTTACGTACATATTGTTCCATTCCGTCCTGCTGCACAAGGTGTCCTCTGCCTCGTGAGACGGCCATGCCGCGCCGGATTCGGGTGCGCGCCAGTGGATCCGGGCCGGATAGACCCGATTCAACTACTGAGACATAACAGCGACCGCTGCCAATGTCGCTCGACCGCGGCACCGTTGATGCTTTCTGCGTGCGCGAGTTAAGATGTGTGTATAAGCGCATAGACACACAAATACTGAGAAACGCCATGACCCGCTGGAACCTGAGCATTCCGGAAGAGACCGACCGTACCGTGCGCACCTACCTCGCCCGCACCGGCATGAAGAAGGGGAGTCTGTCGGCTTTTGTCGACGAGGCGGTGCGGAGTCGCGTTTTCGCGCTGACGGTTCAGCGGATCAAGGAGAGCAACGCCGACGCCGATCCGGAAGAGTTGAGTCGGCTGATCGACGAAGCCGTGGACTGGGCTCGTGCGGATCCCTTTCGCTCAGCTAGCTGATACGCGTTCGCTGAGGGGGATGCCACGACGGCCGAGCTCCTCCACGAACGGCCCGGCTGGTACCTGCGTCTCCACTCCGCCGGCTCCCCGGGGCGTCTGATCTCGGGCCATCATCGCCGCCACGATGGCCGCGCTCCATCCGGTGTAGCGCTCCATCGCCGTGAAGCCAGTCTCCTCGTCGAAGTGGTCGATCAGCTCCACGATCGCCTCGGCGTCCTGGCCACCCTTCTTGCCCACCGCCCTGATACGTATGAGCACGATATCCCTGTCGCCGGGGAAAGTGACCTTGGGCTCGAACAGCGCGTGGAAGACATCGCGCGGCACCACATCCACGCCACCGACCTGGATCGGATCCAGATCCCATAGCCCCAGGTCGTAGAAGGCGCGCAAGTGTTCGAGGCTACCGGGGTAGCGCAACGTCAGGTTCTGCAGCGTGCGTAGCGTGCCCTCGAAAGTCCAGGGCATCGTGTCGGTGCCGCCGCCGGCGACGAAGGCCTCGAGCGTGCCGATGGGCTCGGGAAACTCGACGGTCTCGAGCTCCGTCATCGGCTCGACCTCGGTGATCTTCCAGTCACGGAGGAAAACCGCGGGCTCGGCGTACTCGTTGGTCAGCCCGGCGATGCTGAAGGTGAGCAAATAGTCGAACGGTGGCCTCGGACTCTGGGGTATCCCGCCATCCCACATGTACACGTCGACCGCCTCATCCAGCAGTTCCATTGCATAGACCATCAGTGTCGTGCCCAGGCCCGGCACCTGGCCACAGTTGGGGATGATGCTGATGCCGGCCGCACGTGCCTCTGCATCGAATTCGTGCTGCTGGCGGGCGATGCCGATGTGACCCCCCAGGTCGCACAGGTGAGCTTTGGCTCGGATCGCGGCCTGGGTGATCTCGAGGTTGTAGTAGTAGGGCACGGCGCTGAGGCAGGCATCCACGCTGGTCAGCACCCCCTCGACGGCCGCTGCGTCGGTAACGTCTAATCGGATCGGCTCGGCGATGGATCTGCCCAGCAGCTTGTTCACGCGCTCAGCGGCCTGCAGCGCGACCTCCTGATCTTGATCCGCCAGCACGACCCGCCCGGCGTCGCCCCAGCGGGCCATATCGTAAGCAGCAGCGGTGCCTTGACGGCCCGCCCCGAGAACCGCATACGCGAAAGACATGTTCTCTCCTAGCGCACGCGCAGCCCCCGGGGCCACGGAGCTTCGCCGTGCTCCTTGTAGTAGTCCCACAGACCCTTGCTGTGGAGTGTAGCTTCCACGGCCGTGTCCCAGGGCGGAACCATGGCTCCCTCGACAACGCCCACGATGACCTCCTCCAACGGATCCCATTCGTTATGAGCGTTGACGACAGGGTAACTGATACGGCCACTGCCGGTATGAACGCACGCGGGCGCCACAAGGTTGCAGCGTTTCTCGACGCCACCCGTTGAGAAGTCTGGGCTAGCTGGGCCAGCTGCGGCGCCAGTCCGCGACGTCGTGCGAGTAGTCGTAGATCACAGCATCGATACCCTTCGTTGCTATGAGCCCTTCGAAATGCTTGACGATGCGGTTGCGGCGGCTCAGCAGAGAGCCGATCTCCCGTCCGTTGAGGTAGGGAGCCAGCTGCTCGACAACTCTGTCGTCGCTCACCGTGCGCAGGCGCTCCCACAGGCGCCGCTCGCAGAAGGTGATCAATTTCAGCCTCGGTATGTCGCGGCGTGTCTGAAAGGCAAGCGTGTGATCGATGAACCACACGTCCCAATCCGCGTCGATGAGCAAGTTCCCGCTGTGACGGTCAGCATTCGAGACGAGGTTGTCGAAAATCGTGAGGGTCTGCATGATGCCGTGCCACCAGGGAATGCTGAGAGGCTCGATCCCCCGCTCGCGGCGCTGCTTCTCGCTCATAGCCGCCTCGATCCACAGCTGCAGCGTACCGTCGCGGTTGTCGATGATGCGCCGCACGGTTGGTGGCACCAAGGGCAAATCGAGCAGCATCGCCAGTTCGTACGCCGCGACCTCGAACATGGCACTGTCCTTGACATTGCCCGTAATCGACTGCCCGGTCAGTGGATCCTCGATAGGCCCCTGCTCGCGATCGAAGGTGCGGAAGATGGTGTGCAGCCGGATGCCATCCTTTTCTAGCAGGAGCTTTTGAGGCCGCGTCCATCCGCTCGGAAGTACGGTTCTCGACACCACCTTCGCGGAGTGCAGGAAGTCGATTACCTCGCCGTGGGTCATGAACGGAAGTGGTTGTCCGTCCGGTCCCCGCCAGAGCGGGTTCAGTGCGACCGCCACAGTCGAGACGGCCACTCCGGTCTGCACGGGAGGCGACGTAGTGTCGGGGGGAGCCGGCCCCCGCGCGATCGATCGAGGCTGGGCGGAAACGATCGGCGGGGCGACGAACCCAGACCCGGCAACGATCGTTGTCGCGAGGAAGCCCGCGATCAACAAGGAACACGAAACATGCGGAGCGACCAAACGGGTGACACGAGTGCGGCTCATCATACCTAACCCCCTACTTCTTTCTCATCCGGGGATAGGAGCGGCCCCACTGGATGTGCTGACTTCCTAGTACTTCTGACGCTTCAGGAGGGCAAAAGGTTCCCCGTCTTCTATGACGACCTGTTGTCGGGTCGCGGCTACTCCGCGCGCAGGGTTTGCAGCGGATCTGCGCGCGACGCCTTGTAGGCGGGAAAGAAGCAGGCCGCCAACGCCGCCGCAGCAAGCACCAATGTCACGCCGACGAAGGTGAGCGGATCGGTGGGCTGGATGCCCCACACCAGGCTTTCGACGAAGCTCGAGAGCGCCAGCGCGCCGGCAATGCCGATGCCCAGCCCGATTACCGTGAGCAACAAGCCGTGGCCGAGGATGAGCCGGATGACGTCACCGCCCGCAGCACCGAGCGCCAAGCGGATGCCTATCTCGTGCTGTCGCAGGCGCAGCATGGCGCCATATGACCGCACCGCGAAAGGTGCGCGAGAGCGCGCAACTCGACTTGTCATCGACCAGACTCCGAGCCGGGGATGAGGTGTTTCGCGCGCGCGGCGTCGGCCAGGGTGGCCAGTCTGGCGGCCTCCAATCCCACAACCTCGCGGCCGAATTCGGTGATCTGGTAGTAGCGGCGCTTCTGGCCGCCGGACTCCGGCGTTGGCCGGTCGTCGCCCTCGACGATGAGGCCGTCCCGGGTCAATCGCTTGATGGCGCGATACAGGTTGGCGGGATCGAGGCTCACTTGGCCGTGGCTATCGGCCTCGACTTCCTTGACGATGCCGTAGCCGTGCCGCTCTTCGGCCACCAGGGAGAAGAGAATCAGGTAGTCACGCGGATTCAGGGGAATCAGAGCTTCGGGGTCCATGGGAACCTCGTCATCTTCTTTGGCCCGGCAGTCACGCCGGCATTTGGGGGCGGTGTTCGAGACGAACGCTGGAATTGTGGAGCTCACGACAGGGTATCGACAGCCGTCACCGCCGAGGGAAGCAGATGCTATATGTCATATGACATAATGTCAAGTGACACAATCACGGGCTTAGCCCGCGCAGCCGCGACCCGTTGAGAGACCCGGCTTAGCGCACGCAGAGCAAGCGGCGCCGCTGCAACACGGAGTCGTGTTCGGGGAATTGCCCCAATGATCTTGCATGGGTGGCCAGGGAGGTAATACCGTTTCGCGTCTGACCCCAGCGCTTCCCTCTACGACAAAAACGGAGATCGTCTGCCTTGTCGAACATCAAGCTGGGGCTGCGCAGCCTCTGGAAGAACCCCTTCGTCAGTAGCGTCGCCATCGTCTCTCTGGCGCTGGGCATCGGCGCGAACACCGCCATCTTCTCGCTCTTCAACGACTTCATCCTGCGTCCGCTGCCGGTGTCGGAATCCGAGCAGCTCGTGAACCTGGGCGCTCCCGGGCCGAAGCCGGGCTCGACGTCCTGCAACAACGCCGGCAGCTGCGAGGACGTGTTCAGCTATCCGATGTTCCGCGATCTCGAGGGCATGCAGACGGTCTTCACCGGCATGGGTGCCCACCGCTCATTCGGGGCCAACCTCGCCTACGAAGGCCAGACGATGAGCCAGGGCGGCATGCTCGTTTCCGGCGGCTACTTCTCTGTTCTTGGCCTGCGACCCGCGCTGGGTCGCCTGCTTGGACCGGGCGACGATGCCGTCGCCGGCGAGTCCGCCGTGGCGGTACTGAGCCATGCATATTGGCAAAGCAGCTTCGGCGGAGATCCCGGCATCCTCGGCGACACTCTCATCATTAACGGCCATCCGATGGCGATCATCGGGGTGGCCCCGGACGGCTTCGAGGGGACCACGCTCGGCACGCGCCCCCAGGTGTACGTGCCGATCACGATGCGACAACTGGAGGTGCCCGGCTTCGAGGGATTCGACAACCGGCGGAGCTACTGGGTCTACCTGTTCGCGCGATTGAAGGAAGGAGTCTCGGCCGAGCAGGCGCGCACGGCCCTCAACCTTCAGTACAGCGGCATCATCAACGAGGTCGATGCGCCGCTACAGAGCGGCATGAGCGAGCAGACGATGACCCGCTTTCGCGCCAGGGAGATCACTGTGGTGCCAGGTGCGCACGGCCAAAGTGATATTCGCGCCGGGGCCTTCGCGCCGCTCACCCTGCTGTACGGAGTTACTGCCTTGGTGCTCTTGATCGCCTGCGCCAACATCGCCAACTTGCTGCTGGCGCGCGGCGCGGCACGCACCAGCGAAATGGCCGTGAGACTGTCGATCGGCGCCGGCCGCGGCCAGCTCGTCGGCCAGTTGCTGACGGAATCTTGCCTGCTGGCTGCGTTCGGTGGCGTGGCGGGTCTGCTGGTGGCCCGCTGGACCCTGGATTTGATCCGCTCCCTGCTTCCCGATGACGCCTCCACCTTGATTGCCGGCGGGCTCAACCCCGCTGTGCTGGCAAGCGCCGCGGCGCTCGCCCTGGGAACGGGTCTCCTCTTCGGCATCTTCCCGGCGTTGAACAGCACCAGGGCCGAGGTGTTGTCTGCGCTCAAGAGCCAAGCCGGCCAACCCGCTGGGGCCAAGTCCGCCTCACGTTTTCGTACGGCGCTCGCGGTCGGCCAGATCGCGCTGTCGATGACACTATTGGTCGCCGCCGGGCTGTTTACCCGTAGCCTCGTCAACGTGAGCCGCGTCGATCTGGGCCTCGACACCGATGGCCTCGTGACGTTCGGGATTTCACCGGAGTTCAATGGCTACGCACCCGAAGCGTCGCGTGGACTATTCGAACGCACCGAGGAGGCCCTGGCGGGCCTACCTGGCGTGACCGCTGTGACCGCTTCGATGGTACCCATGCTGGCGGGCAGCAGCTGGGGCAGTAACGTGTCGGTCGAGGGATTCGAGGCAGGCCCCGACACCGACACCAACTCCCGCTACAACAGGATCGGGGTCGATTACTTTCGAACGCTGGGGATTCCACTTCATTCCGGCAGGGAGTTCACTCAATCCGATGCCTTCGGAGCGCCGAGCGTCGCCATCGTCAACGAGGAGTTCGCCCGCAAGTTCAACCTCGGTCGCGACGCTGTCGGTAAGCGAATGGCAAGATCAAGGACGACGGAGCTCGACATCGAGATTGTCGGGCTCGTTCAAAACGCCAAGTACAGCCACGTCAAAGACGAAGTGCCGCCGCAGTTCTTCATGCCGTACCGCCAGGACGAAAACATCGGCTCGATCAACTTCTACGTGGAGACGACCCTGGACACAGAACAACTGCTGCTCGCCATTCCGCCGCTGATTTCCCGCCTGGATCCGAATCTGCCCGTCGAAGAGCTGCGCACGCTGCAACAACAGGTTGACGAGAACGTATTCCTCGACCGCTTCATCAGCGTGCTGGCCGCGGCATTCGCCTGCCTGGCCACGTTGCTCGCGGCCGTCGGACTCTACGGCGTCCTCGCCTACACCGTGGCGCAGCGCACCCGCGAGATCGGCTTGCGCGTCGCGCTCGGCGCTGCTCCCGCCATGGTGCGCGGCTTGATCCTTCGCCAGGTGGGACGAATGACCCTGATCGGGGGCGTCATCGGCCTCGCCGCCGCCGTCGCCCTGGGACGGCTGGCTGAGTCCATGCTCTACGAGCTCAGCGGGCATGACCTCACCGTGCTGGTCTCTGCAGCGCTGATCCTCGGCGTCGTCGCGCTAGGTGCCGGCTTCATCCCGGCCCATCGCGCCTCGCGCCTCGACCCCATGAAGGCTCTTCGCACAGAGTGATGCGGGGCTGCGCGTGTGCCATGGGGCGCGATGACTGCGCTGAGACTTGATATGAACTCACTACTTAGTTCACTATATAGTCATGATTAAGCTGAATGTGCACGAGGCAAAGACGCACCTGTCGCGTTACCTCGCCAGACTCGAAGAGGGCGAGGTGATCGTTCTCTGCCGGCGCAACGTGCCGATCGCCGAGATTCGGGGCATCCCCAAGCGGCAGCGGGAGCGGCCCGTCGGCCTCGCCAAGGGTGAGTTCGAGGTTTCGGATGAGTTCTTTGCACCGTTGCCCGCGGAAATCGTCGTATCGTTCGAGGGCCGCGGCGAGTGAGGTTGGTACTTGATACCTGCACCTTCCTGTGGCTGGTGACCGACGACTCGAGCCTGTCGCCGATGGCGCGGAGCCTGATTGTTGATCCGGACAACGAGGTGCTGCTCAGCGCCGTATCCACTTGGGAGATAGCGGTCAAGCACGGCCTGGGTCGGCTGCCCTTGCCGGACGATCCCGAGCGCTATGTCCCCAAGCTGCGGCGGGATCACGCCATCGAACCGCTCCCCCTCGACGAGGAATCAACCCTCTATCTGCGCCGCCTGCCCGATCTGCATCGAGACCCCTTTGATCGCATGCTGGTTTGCCAGGCAATCGTGCAAGGACTGATCCTCCTGACCCCGGATCGCGACATCACGCAGTATCCGGTTCGCACGCTCTGGTAGGCCCGGGATGCGATCGACCTCGCCGGTTATCTTGTCCCAGATGCGCTGCGGGTCGTAGTCGTCGCCCACCGGCGAGTAGGCCGCCTCCCAGCCCGCATTTCCCATCGCGGTCCCTTCGCGCACCACAGTCGGGATCCGACGAGAAATCCAAGCTAAGCCCGCCGAGGCCTTGTCAACTCAAGGAGTCGCGTCTGCGCGATCTACTGACTCTTGGGAACCGCCTCCATCAACAGCGCCAGAGCGTTCGACAGCCCCTCGTTGCCGGGCCCCCCGCCCTTGTAGTGGCCGAGGCGCACCACGACCAGGTCGTGTGAAGGAATGATGATGGTCTTCTGGTTGCCCGCCCCGGCCATGTAGTAGACATCCTTCGGGATCGGATAGGTCTCGGTGCCGTTGATCCAGAAGAAGCCGCCGTAGATCGGGCGACCGTCGGCCTCCCAGCCGGGCGCCACCGTGCTGACGAACTCGACGAAGCCCTCGGGCAGGATGCGCTTGCCCATCCACACGCCATCCTGCAGGTAGAGGTTGCCGAGCCGCGCCCAGTCGCGCCCGGTGCCGAACTCGTAGCCCTGCAGCAGGTAGTTCCCGTAGGGATCGGTCTCCATCACCATGTTGCGGATGCCAATCTCGTCGAACAGCGCACGCTGCGGAAACGACAGGTACTCTTCGCCGCGCCCTTCCACACCGAGGCGAACGAGATAGTTGGTGAGCACCGGATCGGAGTTGCGGTAACGGCCGACGGTGTTCGGCGGCCACTGCTGTGGTCGGGTCGCGGCGTACTCGAACGAGTTGATGGCGCCCGTGTAGACATACAGGTGGTCGGGGTAGCCAAGCGACGGATCGAAGTCGGGATCGGCGGCGTTGCGGAAGCGCAGACCGCTCGACATCCGCATGATGTCGGCAATGCGGATCTCGGCGCGCGGGTCGCCTTCCCCCTGCCACTCGGGCACGGGAGCCGGTTGCCACAGCGCGTAGACGCCCTGCTCGATGAGAACGCCCATCAACGTCGCCGTCAGGCTCTTGCCCATCGACCAGCTCTCGAGCGGCGTGTGCATGGTGATGCCGTCGCGGTAGCGCTCGCCGATGATGCGGCCCCTCCAGGTCACCACGAACGCCGCCGTCATCCCCTCGGCGGGCTCGAAGGCGGCATCGACGGCCTCGGCGACCTTCTCTTCGTCGAGCTCAGCCGGAAACGGCTCATCCGGGAGCAGATCGCCCATCGGCCACGGCGTGATCGCCGGATCGGGAAGCGTGCTCTCGATGTCGACCGGCGTAAAGTACACGGAATCCTCGCCGATCGGCAGCGTTACGCAGCCCTGGTCGCCGACGACTTTGGCCGTACGTACGACACCGTCGGGAAGCGAAAGGTGCACGGCCTTGTTCTCCCAATCGATGCCGCGATCGACTACCTTGGCTCGCTCGTCGTAGGGGCTGCTGAAATAGCCGATGTTTTCGGCCACGAAGTCGGCGTCGAGGCCGGTAATGAACACACCTGTACACAGGATCTTGGCGAAGCCCGAGGTGTGGTGGGCCAGTGCGTCGCCTGGCGGCGGGACGTATTCGGTGTCGAGCTCGAGCTCGGCCGCACGCGCCAGCATCGCTTCGCGGGGTAGCATTTCTGCAGCGGGCACCTCCTCGCTGCCAGAGCCCTGGCAGGCCAGGGAGAACATCGAGAGCAATGCACAGAGAGCGGGCACCGTTACCCACGATATGGGGCGCCTGGTCATATGAACTTTGCCTCCCGCCGCGGCCGGCACGTTGTTGTGGATGGTCAGTAGACTCACCGCAACCATACTTCACCCTTTGGTAGATCACGCGGGACCCCTCCGCATCGACCAGCAATCGCGCGCCCACTGCCTCGATCCTGTTCCCTCTGCGCCGGAGCATTCGTTCAGCGGCACTGGCGAACACCAGAATACCGGGAGTTTCCTGTCGTGCGGAGCACGCGTTTCGCGGCGGATTGCGTTTGACTTGACAAGGCCCTTCAGTAGGTACGTGCTTGGTTGACCGCGGGATTACGATGTACAATCCTCCCAATCGAACCTATTCAGCAATAACAATCGACTAAGACCATGGCATCACGTGAATCCAAGACAGAGAAGCTATTAGTCAAGGAGATAGAATCGCTAAGGGATCAACTACAGACATGCCAGAATGAGCAGGTGGAGAGGGAACAGGCAATAAGGGAAAGTGCGGAATCGGCAGAAACCTCATTACGTCGATATGAGCGAATAGTATCCACTTCCACTGACATGCTAGCGTTCATTGATAAAACATTTACATATCTTGCGGTTAACAGAGCGTACTTGCGAGCATTCGATAAGACTCATGACGACATCATAGGGCATACAATTGCTGAAGTGTTTGGAGAAGAGTTCTTTGCCGCAACAATCAAACCTCATGCTGACCGTTGTCTGGCTGGTGAAGAAGTGCACTATCAAGATTGGTTCGAGTTTGCAGCTGCTGGACGGCGCTACATGGAAATCACGTATTACCCATGTATTAATGATGATGAGAGTATTGAAGGGTTCGTTGTCAACGGGAGGGATGCTACCGCACGCAAGAGAGCCGAAGAGAGTCTTGACGACGTTTTTAGTGTCTCTCCAGATATGCTGGCTGTGTGCACGACTGATGGTGGATTCCTCAAACTCAATCCGGCTTGGGATGGTGTACTCGGTTACCGTAGAGAAGAAATGCTCGAACTCGGTTGGGCCCACTTTGTTCATCCAGACGATGTGGAAGCGACCGACGCCACAGTGCGGGAGCAGTTGGAAGGCGGTTCTGTGGTGAGTTTTGTCAATCGATTTGTCTGCAAAGATGGTTCGTATAGAACATTGGAGTGGCAGGCAACATATGCAAAGAGCGACATTGTTCATGCTGCTGCTCGCGATATCACCGAACGAGTGCGGACAGAGAAGGCTCTACGGGACTCCCGTAATCAACTTCGCAGACTTGCCCGAAGACTGGAATCAGTACGGGAAGATGAGCGAGCCGCTTTGGCAGGCGAACTTCACGATCAACTTGGCCAGACGTTAACAGCTCTGCAGATTGACGTATCCGTGTTGATGAAGAAGGAACGTGGTTACGACAAAGAGGAGCAGGATAGATTAAGTGCTATGTCGGAGATGATCGGTACCGCAATCAAGACAGTTCAGCACATGTCGATGGAATTGCGATCGAGCATCCTCGATGATCTTGGATTGGCAGCCGCTCTTGAGTGGCAGAGCAGTGAATTCCAGGAAAAAACAGGAATTAGATGTGAGTTTGTGGTAGAAGAGCCAGTAGTGGATAGGGAATTGAATCGGAATTATTCAACGGTTGTATTTCGGGTTTGTCAGGAGGCTTTGACAAATATCAGCAGGCACGCTGAAGCCACGCTGGTAATAGTAGTGCTGAAGAAACAAAATGGAAACGTAGCACTGGAAGTGAGAGATGATGGCAAGGGCATTACCAAAGATCAGATTGATAGTATCGAGTCCCTCGGCTTAATTGGCATGCGGGAGCGTTGCCTCTCCTGTGATGGGAAGATGGCCATAGCTGGCGAGCCTGGGAAGGGCACAACTGTAACAGTGATAGTTCCTATCGACTGACCTGTCCCTGGTGGTTAGAGGTGGGCCCTGGACTTCTCGGGTAGGTGCGGTTGTTGTGGTCAGTGCTGAAAGTTGGGGCTAGTTGCGGCCGTGGGGACCGAGAGTGGACCACGAGCAACAGCGGGAGGCGACGGCCATCTGTCACCGCGCCGGCTGAATCAGGATCTCGGCCGGGATGTCGAGCTGATCGACCAGCCGATGGATCATCGCCTTCGACAGACTGCGCTTGCCGTTGAGCACTTCCGACAGACGGCCGCGGCTTACCCCCAGGACCTCCTGCAGATCGGCGCGCGCCATTCCCTGTTGCTCCATGCGAAAAAGGATGGCGTCGATCGGGTCCGGCGGCAGGATCTCGATGTGCTCGTTCTCGTAGGCATCCACGAGGACAGCTAACACCTCGAGCGTATCGGCGTCCTCCGAGCCCGAGGCTGCGTCCCACAGCCTCTCGATCCGCGCCCTCGCGGTCTCGCAGTCGGCCTTTGTCTTGATCGGTCGGACTCTCATCACGGACACCTACACCGACGCGGCATCGATCCTGTCGTACTGCTGGTGCGTTCCGATGAAGCGGATGAACACGATTCGCGCGTCGTATCGAATCGCCACCACCAATCGGAACTTGTTGCCGCCAATGTTGAACACCACCCGGTTGTCCGCCAACAAACTCGCCGACGGGTATCGCGCTTTGATGTCTGCCGGTCCGCGCCACCGGGTGCTCTGCGCCTCCGCGAACCAGGCCTGCAACGGCCGCTCCGCGGCGGGATATCGCGTCCAGAACTCTCGCAGCGTCCGCCGCGCGATGATTCTCATCTGTCGATTCTAGAGTGGTCCCATTTTGGGATCAAGAGGGTCCGACGTTCCTTTGCCCCTGGTGCTTGATGACCTGTCATTCCACACACCATACTTGAACGCTGCAATCCCTACTTTGACCACGAACGAGCAAACCGAGAAGGGACGGTTGCAGATGAAGTTCATCAGAAGCGCTATCTTGTTGCTGGCAGCGGTGGTCGCCTTCGTGGGCATCTCTGCGTATGCCCAAGAATCCCCCGCCAACATGGCAGCTACCTACAGCGGATTGGCGGACGCCATCCTGGCGCTGCGGCAGACCGAGGCCGACTTCGTGCGCTCGCTGCTCGATGCCCACCGGCGCGCGGCTGCTGAGTACTATGGTGCTGGGGACTATGAGAGGGCCGCCATCGAGATGGTCCTGTTCGCAAACGAGGGCGACAATGCTCTCGGCGGAGTGCGGAAGCGCCTGGTGGAGGGGGGACACCACCACAATGCCGAGGGAGAGCGGCGTGGAATCTACGACGCCGGCTTCGTCATCGTCACCCGCGCAGCGAAGCAAGAGATCATGGCGGCCGCTACAAGCATCCGTCAGACGAGCAGCGACGACGAGCGAAATGCGGCTTGGGACCTCTTCCAGGCCCAGGCGGACGAGCTTCTCGGCTCTGGATGAGGCTCTCGGCAGCACTCCTCGGCGTTGCTCTGAGCATCGGTGGAGGGGCAGAGGTCGGGACGCGAGGCGGTGTCCCGGGAGCCGAGCCGCCGCCTTTCCATTTTGTCGATGTCGCCGCTTCTGCCGGGATCCGTGCACCGACTTGGTACGGGCGACCCCACAAGCCTCACCTCCTGGAGTCTACCGGCACGGGTTTGGCGCTGTTCGACTACGACGGCGATGAGGACCTCGATCTGTTCGTGGTCAACGGTTGGCGGCTGGAAGGAAGCGAGGTTGCCGAGCGTGGCAAGAACTTCCTCTACCGCAACCGCGGGGACGGTACCTTCGAGGACGTGACGGCAGAGGCCGGTGTCGGCGATGAAGGCTTCGGGGCCGGTGTGGCCGTGAGTGACATCGACGGCGACGAGGACCTCGATCTGTTCGTTACCAACTTCGGTCCCGACCTGCTGTACCGCAACAACGGCGACGGCACCTTCTCCGTCGACCCTGAGGGGCCGGGCGTGGACGGCTGGTCTGCGGCCGGGGTCTTCTTCGACGCCGATCGAGACGGCGACCCGGATCTTTACGTCACCGCCTACATTGAAAGTACCCTGGAAGATGTGCTTCATGCCGAGCCGGAGCTGTACTGGCTGAGCACGCAAGTCATGCGGGGCCCTTTCGGCCTCGAGGGACTGGCGAATCGCTTCTTCGAGAACCTGGGTGACGGCTCGTTCCGCGACGCCACATCGGAATCCGGGCTCGACGACGTAGGCCTCTACTACAGCCTCGCCGCCGCGGCGCTCGACTTCGACGGCGACCTGGACCTGGATCTGTACGTGGCAAATGACTCGAACCCCAACTACGTCTACCAGAACGAAGGCTCCGGACACTTCCAAGAGATTGGTCTGTGGAGCGGTGCGGCCTTCGACAAGTCAGGACTGGCCCAGGCCGGGATGGGGCTGGCCAGCGCCGATCTGAGCGGCAACGGGCTTCCCGATATCTTCGTCACCAACTTCCAGCTGGATCACTCGACCCTCTACTTCAACCTGGGGGAGTGTTTTTTCGAAGACGTCTCAACGGAGGTTGGTCTCCATGAGGCAACCTACGATCCTCTCTCATGGGGCACGGTACTGGCCGATTTCGATCTCGACGGTGACGTCGACCTTTTCATCGCCAACGGCCACATCTATCCGCAGGCGGACCTCCCCGACTCCGGCACCAGCTACGCACAGGCAAACCAGCTCTTCGTCAATGAGGAAGGGCGCTTCACCGATGTCAGCGAGCTCTCGGGTCCCGGGCTCGCCGTTGTCGAATCGAGCCGCGGGGTCGCCGCAGGCGACATCGACGGCGACGGCGACCTCGATTTGGCGATCACCAACATCGACGCTCCGCCGACGCTGCTGCGGAACGACACCGAGCGCCGTGGTGCGTGGCTCATGGTCGATGCCCCGGGCGCGGCCCGCGTCAGCGCCGAGGTTGGAGAGGAGCGCTGGATACGGCACTACGTTGCCGGCGCCTCGTACATGTCGGTCAGCGACCCGCGCTTCCACTTCGGTTTGGGACGCGTGGAGAAGGTCGATCGGCTGACGGTGTTCTGGTTCGATGGCACTGAGACTGTCCTGGAAGATGTCGCGGTGAATCGGGTCATCGAGGTGGAACAGCCATAGTTCCGGGGATTTCTGGTCTGGGCGAGGCGTCCAGCTGGGCAAGAATCAGCTTGAGTTGACAGCACCGCTGCCAACCACCAGCTGCTGCCTCATTATTCACATCCTTTTACATGTCCGCACAGAGTTTTACGCGACCGTCGGTTTCCGCTTCGCCGTGCGCGGACTACGGTAGAGGGATGGTGCGCCGCGGCGACATTCTTTCCCCGCGAAAGCGGATTGTCCTGCTGGCCGTCGTTCTGATCCTTGCGCCGGGAATCGTCCTCGGCTATCTGGGCTTCCGCTCGATTGCGAGCAGAGCCGAGGGTCTGCTCACCAACTACGCGGCGACGGTCGTGCTCGTTCGCGACCGGTGATCTGGCGCATGAAGCTCACGAGCGCGCAATTAGAAATTGCAGCTACCCTGACTATGGAAAGCTCTCCATAGGTGAGGCAACTCCAATCCGGGTGAGGCGGATCGCCTCAACGGCACCGTCGCTGACCTTGGGAGTTGCCGTAGCCTGCCCTCACTCACCAGGACCCGTAGCAACCCCAAACCCATCAACCTGCAGGGTCGTAAAACTATGCGATCACTGAGGTCGTGAAACTACGCGATCATTGACACACAGACGTGAATCAGGCGCCCTGAGAGGCCGCCATCGCGGCTGAAACCGCAGGCGATAGCTCGGAAGGCAACTGAATCCAAACCCTTATGCCGCTCAGTTCCTTCATTCAGGCCCCATCCTGACTGAAGGCCGATTAATCAGAGGTTCCTTAACTTGACTTTGATGATGCTGGGGTGCTGGTCCCCTCGGACTACTTGAACTCTTTGGGCATCGGCGGGGCGTACAGGCCTACTCGGCTATGCGACAAGCCCATATCAATCAGTGCCTCAGCTACTTTCAACGTAACCGTCAGTGGATCCAACACCGGCACTTGGAGCTGGCGCTCGAGCTCATCGCTATAACCTGCCATCGCAGCACAGCCCATAACGATGACCTCCGCGCCATCCTCCTCCACCATCCTACGTGCCAACTCGATTCCCGCAGCCTTGGTACGCTGAGGGTTTGATTCCATCTCGGCCACCGACAACTCGAGCGGTCGAATTGACGCCATCCGTTCAAGCAGCCCATGTCGGCGGACATGTAACTCCTTCATCGCTACGCGCTGGTGTCTTTCAGTCATAATGCCAAATTTCGCACCCAACAGGAGCGCGACAGACAACGTGGTCTCCTCCAACCCCAATACCGGGATCGAGGAAATCTCCTTGGCCGCTTCTACCCCTACGTCACAGAAGCAAGCCACAATGATGGCATCGTAGTCCTCATCGTTCGCCTGTTTGACCAGATCAATCGTCGGCGCGATTGCGTACGCTTCGTCATACGAGGATTCGATCGTGACCGGCCCACGCGCAAGGCAGGTGGTGGTCACGTCACAATCATCCCGCTTTGCTGCGTCAGCCACCGCGCGGATCTTCTCCGTTATTCTCTCAGAAGCGTTAGTATTAATAATCAGTATTTTCATTGTTGTTGCCCTAGTTCAATCATATCTGAGGAATCCTAAAGCGTCGCACCTTGGCCATTGCGCCACTGTTTGAAACCGGCTTCGGATGTTCTTGACTCACTCTTGACGTACCTACTCTTGATCGTGCCGCTGCATATCTTGTTGTTAGACTATTTGATTAACGCCCTTCCTTTATCGAAGGCTACCTCATTCAAGGCAGCTAGTCGGGAGGGAACCTTCTCTTGAATGACGTCTCTCCATGTCCCCGGCTCGCTGTCTAGAAGTCTTGAGAGAGCTCCTACTAGAACCATGTTAAAGGTCCTGACGTCACCGAGTTCCAGGGCAGTGTTCGTTCCCGGTATCACGTGGATAGTTGTGGCAGCCTTTTCCATTTGGGAGAGTATCGTAGCTATTTCTGGATACTCAGCCGCTCCTGAACTCACGCTCACGGGATCGATTCGGTGATCATTCGCTAGAACGACCCCACCCGGTCTGACATAGGAAAGCCGCCTGAGCGTTTCCAGCCACTCGAATCCGAGTAGGTAGTCTGCTTCACCTTCATCCAATACTGGCGCATGCACGGTTTCTGCCCATTGGATGTGACTTACAACACTGCCACCCCGAATCGCCAAGCCTAGAGTATCAGACTGTTTTGTGTCATAGCCAAGGCGGATTCCCACCTCAGAGAGGACATCACTTGCCAAGACCGTCCCCTGTCCTCCCACCCCGGCGATCAAGAACTTATGATGGAGTCCGGTCATATCTCCACCCTATCCCCTCGAGATTGATACTCATCAGGTTTCTGTATGGCTCCCGTCGGGCAAATTTGGCGACAGAGATCGCAGCCAACACATAATAATGGATCGATTCTGGTCTTTCTCTCGTTGGTTCTTTCATGCCTTTCTTCGGCCCTCACAAGGGCGGGACAGCCCATGCTGGGACATAATGGGCAAGCCACGCAGAGATCACTGTCCACAATGTACGCAGGCCGAGGGTTTCTCGAAACGAACACGCAGTCTCCCTTTGCAATCAATACGGCCGTTTTCTTGTGTTCGATACATTCCTTGAGTGCCTTTTCCATCGCTTCCACATCAAAGGCATCCACGCATAAGACCTTCTCAACCCCCATGGCCCTGACGAGGCCTTCAATGTCGACCGCCTTCGTCGGGTCGCCCATTAACGTGAAGTCATTTCCGGGGTGATCCTGGTGTCCAGTCATAGCCGTGGTACGGTTGTCCATGATAATCACCGTACCGATGCCATGATTGTGAACCATGTTGAGCAAAGCAGGCATCCCAGCGTGGAAAAAAGTGCCATCGCCGATGGTGGCTACGGCCGGTTCGGGAAGGCCGGACTTGCCCATTCCATGAAGCACACCAATACTCGCCCCCATGGCGCCCATCGTGTGTTGCGCACTGAAAGGTGGAAGTGCTCCCAGGTTGTAACAGCCTATGTCGCCAGCTACGGGCAACTTCATCTTATTTAGCAAATAAAAGCTAGTCCTATGAGAACACCCAGGGCAAAGGGCTGGACTGCGGCTGGGAAGGCCTTCCGTAAGAGGAACAGAAGATTGTTTGGCTTGCTCTCCTTGCAGAAGCCCTGCCTGGATTCCAAGACTTCTAATTGTCTGCGGCAAAAGCTCGTCAGTAGGAGGGAAGACCTCCTTACCTATTGCATTGACTCCCAAAGCCTTGATTTGCTCCTCCAGAAAAGGGTCCAATTCCTCAATGATGACGACTGTTTTGACGCTTTCGGCAAATGTTTCGATTAGACGCCTCGGCAAGGGGAAGGTCATCCCCAGCTTCAGAAAAGAGGCATCCGTGAACACCTGCCTCGCATATTCATAGACCACACCACTGGCGATGATACCTAGGTCCGGATTCCCCCACGTTATCCGATTGTACGTGAACGTTTCGGCGTAGTCTGCAAGATCGAGCAAACGCTTTTCCACCACTGGATGTCGCTTCTTGGCCCAAAGGCACATACAGTTGTACTTTTGGATGTCTCTTGTAAAGGGTCCTACTTTATCTCTCACTCTCGGAGCATCACCAAGGATAACCACTGATTTTGAATGGGACGTACGCATAGTTGTTCGAATCAGAACAGGGGTATCGAAAGTCTCGCTTATCTCAATCCCTTTGCCAACAAAATCCTTCGCCTCCTGGCTGTCAGCGGGTTCGAGAAGAGGGAGTTTGCCTAATTTGGCGTAGTGGCGGTTATCCTGCTCATTTTGGGAGCTAAACATACCGGGATCATCAGCTGTGACGATAACAAGCCCCGCCTCAAGGCCGGTATACACGGTATAGAAAAGTGAATCGGCCAGAACGTTCATCCCCACCTGTTTTGTGGTAACCATGGCTCGGCGTCCAGAATAGGCCGCCCCGGCAGCCGTGTCCATGGCCACTTTTTCGTTAACAGACCACTCCGTGTACAGATCCTTGTACTTCGCAATATTTTCCAGGATCTCCGAACTTGGTGTTCCAGGATAGCCTGCAGCCACCTGTATTCCAGCCTCGTACGCACCCCTGGCAATAGCTTCATTTCCAGAAAGCAGAATCTTCATCAGAAAAGTCTTTCGCGTGTTTCTTTGTCTGTATTCATTGCTATGCTCTTCATAGCGAAATCGTGATAGTCACTCACCCTTTAGCCTCCCACCTCCATAAGTATGTCCACCACACGAACGCCTCGTGTCCCGGGGAGGACCATCAGCGGATTGAGGTCGAGAGACACTAGACCGTCCTTCAAATCTGAAGCCATCCGTCCCACTTGAACCAGGGCATTGGCGAGAGAATCAATATCAGCTTGGGCTTTCCCCCGAAACCCTTCAAGCAGGGATTTCCCTTTGAGTCCTGAGATCATTGCATGGGCTTCATTCAGAGTGATCTGTGGAAGTTGGACGCATGTATCTTTCAACAACTCAACGAATATGCCTCCCATCCCGAAAACCACAAACGGACCTAACAAAGGATCCGTTGATATCCCTAAGATGACCTCCACAGCCTCCTGGGAGATCATATCCTGAATCAGGATTCCGTCGAGGACGGCCGTGGAATCGTGCTGACGAACGTTCTTGGAGATCTCTTCAAATGAGGCTCGCAGTTCAGCGTGAGTTTTCACGTTAAGCCGAATGAGAGCTGCGTCGGTCTTGTGGGGAATCTGAGTGGACTGCCCCTTGAGAACCACCGGGTATCCTATGGTCTGAGCCGCCTCGAGGGCCTGATCGACCGATTGTGCCAAGACTTCCTCAACAACCTCCAACCCGTAAGCGGTGATTACCTCCTTGCTCTGGGCATAAGGAAGGATACGCCTCCTCCCCTTGAGACTCTCGATAATCCTCTCGACATGGTCCGGAGAGTTTCCGTGAATATTCTCTTTTACCTTCTTCTTCTTTTGAAACCTCGCGTATTCGATAAGTCTGTCTATGGCCATAAGGCTTTCGCGAGATCCCTGAAGGAAGGGGATTCCTCCCTGATCCAGGATACCCTTTATGGTGGGGTCCAGTCCGCCTGAGACATGGCTGAACACAACAATAGGTTTACCGCTCGAGGCGGTTCGCACCACCGCCCTTGCCACATCGGCATATTGATTGACCTGCGTTTCTGCCATTCCGAGTGGGGAATCCTGAGAAACCGCTATCAAATCAATGCCCGCCTCTCGGGCCAGCACCTCGAGGCAGGCCGGGTAGGTTTCCACAAGATCACCACTACCCCATGCATCCAATGGGTTGTCCACGACAGTGAAGGAGGGCAGTCTGTCTCTGAGTTCCTTCTGAGCCACCAATGACAGGCTTGGAAAAGAAATATCAAACTCTTCGGCAAGATCCCCAATCAAGCCGATCTCCCCTCCAGAAACGCCGATGGCGCCGACACGATTCCCTTTGGGCAAATGGTTTTTACAGCGAACAAAGGCCTCAGCTGTCTCAAGCAACTGGTCCAGATCATGCACGCGGATCACCCCGAGCTTCTTGAAAAACGCATCATGGACCATATCAGAGCCAGCGAGGGCTCCTGTGTGAGTGACAACAGTTTTCTGGGCAAGTTCCGAGCGCCCAATCTTTACCACTATGATGGGCTTGTTCAGTTCGGCGGCTCTTTCACAAACTCTCACAAATGCATCCGGACGACGTATGCCTTCGAGGAAGGCAATGATGACCTCCGTGTTTTCATCCTCCAGGAAATATTCAAAATAGTCCGCTGTGTCCAGCACCGCCTCATTGCCGCTGGAGATCAAGGCACTGAAACCGATACCACGGTTGCTATTGGCAAGGGCTAATATGACGGAACCGCTTTGGGCCACGGCACCAATCTTGCCCTTCCGAAGCGCTGGCGAGATAGGTGCTGTCAAGACTCCTACCTGGTCATGAAGATTGACATATCCCACACAATTTGGGCCGCAGAACATGATCTCGTTTTCCAGGCAAAGCCTTCTCAATCTTTTTTGGAGTTCAGCTCCTTCTTCACCCGTTTCAGCGAAACCACTGGCAAAGGCCCAGGCACCCCGAACCCCCCGGTGGGCCGCCTGCTCGAGAATAGGAATCACCTGCGCATGTCCTAGCAAAATGGCGATGCAATCAATGTTCTCCTGTGGTGGCACATCTTGGAGGGAGGAATAACAGGGTAGACCCAGCACGGATGAGTAGCTCGGATTGATCGCGATAATCTTTCCACCATATCCCAAACTTACGAGGTTCTCGATCACGATAGAACCCGCCCCAAGTCTCTCTGAAGCTCCCACAACTGCAATGCACTTGGGCTGCAAAAGTGGCCTGAGATCTTTTGCTGCGGTCATTTGCGATCCGAGCGTTCTTGACGGAACATAGTCTACTCTCACATGTGGAGAGACATCATAATCGGGGTTTCCCAGATGACCGATGTTCATACAGAATACTCACATTGGCCAATAATTAGGATCCCAATACATAAGCACGGATTCCCGGTTTTCTCCAGGAGCCCTCTGCCCGATCGACGGCCAGCGGCCATCATGACTCGTAATCCCTTGTGACCTGACCCCGAAAACTGGACCTGGTTGATGTTTAGATGGGATGAAGCGTGAGGTGTACCCCAACTTGGGTCAAGGCAATTGGCAGGCCAGAGCCTTGACCTCACAGATGAGCTCAGGGGGGAAAAGCGTCCGGCGGTCCGCCGCGGGGCCTGTCTTCGAGCCCCGCGAGGCGTTCATAAAAGAAACGCTTTCGCCACTTGCTCACGGCAGGCCGGGTCAGTCGCAGCTGCTCGGCGATTTGCTTGTTCTCCAACCCATCTGCCGCCAGGAGGATGATCTTCGCTCGTACGACATCCCGATACGATAACGTATATTGGCGCACACGAGATTCGAGAATCCGCCGTTCCCTTGGCGCCAAATCGACAGAAACCGGGCTTGATCGTGGCATTTCCCACCCCCTTTCGAGAATGAACATGCCATATTGGGCGCGAGAGTTCGAAACTATAATAGGTAAATGTATTTCTGTACACCTCTACTAGTCTAGAGGAGCTTGGCGCCGAAGTTGCGGGCTGGATCCATTTCGGGCACCCTGCGTCCCGCTGGCTTGGCGGCCTCGGGTTTGGCACGAGGTAAGAACTCCCCAGTGCCCCGCTCGGCGCGCAGCTCACCCTCCTGCACCACAATGCGACCGCGGCTCAAGACAGTGGTGGGCCACCCCGTCACCTTCCGGTTCTCGTAAGGCGTGTAGCCTACCTTATCGTGTAGCATTTCCGCGCAAACGACTATCTCCTTCTCCTGATCCCAGATGGCCAAGTCTGCATCGGAGCCCACGGCAATCGTCCCTTTACGAGGGTAGAGGCCGTATATCTTTGCCGCATTGGTCGCGGTGAGCGCCACGAACTCCGAAAGGTCGAGGCGTCCTGTCCTGACGCCTTCAGAAAAGAGGAGCGGCATGCGGACCTCGAGTCCCGGCACTCCGCTGGCGATCTCCTCAAAAGACGGATCCGGCCCGCTGGCAAGCTTGCCGCTTGCGTCGTAGGGGTAAGGCGCGTGATCGGAGGAGAAGACCTGGACGGTCCGGTCCTTGAGCCCTTGCCACAAGGCTTTCTGCGCTGCCTTGTCCCGTGGCGGCGGACTGCAGCAGAACATTGCGCCACGAGATCCCTCCAGGTCGAGGTCTTCTGCCGTCAGGAAAAGATATTGCGTGCAGGTCTCCGCATAAATCTTAGTGCCGCGCGCTTGTGCCCGGCGGATCTCGTCCAGACCTTCTACCGACGAGACGTGGACAATGAGGAGCGGCACATCTATAAGCTCCGAGAGGCGGATGGCTCGATGGATTGCCTCGCTCTCGGCGAGACGGGCGTGGCTAACCGCGAGGTATCGGGGTGCTCTGTATCCGCCTTCCAGCAAGCGGCTGCTGAGCCAGCGGATGATGTCATGGTTTTCCGCATGAACCATGACGAGCGCCCCTTCGCGCCGCGCTACGGCCAGAACCTCCAGCATCTCGAAGTCGTCGAGCTTCAGTCGGTCGGAGGTCGTATAGACCTTGAAGGAAGTACACCCTTCGCGGATGAGGCCCGGAAGCTCCTTGGTCATGACAGTCTCGGTGGGGTCCGAGATGATGAGGTGAAAGGCGTAGTCCACAACCGCCTTGGGACGGGCGCGCTCGTGATAATCCTCGACGACAGCCCGGAGCGACTGCCCCCGGTGCTGCGCGGCAAAGGGGATGACGGTGGTGGTCCCGCCGAACGCCGCCGACACGGTGCCCGTATAGAAGTCGTCCGCGCCCATCACCCCCGAGGAGGAAAGCTGCTCGATGTGGCAGTGGCTGTCCACACCTCCCGGCAACACGAGCTGGCCCGTGGCGTCCAGCTCCTCCTGTCCTCTTCCTAGGTCTTTCGCCAGGGCTGCCACCTTGCCGTCGCGCACTCCGACGTCACACTCCATGACGTCAAAGTCGGTGGCCACCTTGCCGTTCCGGACGACTAGATCGAACTCAGGCATGTGCCACCTTTCCTTGCGCGTGCTGTCTGTAAGGATTCCTCCACGAGCCGTACGCCTTCGGACATGTCCAAGAGGCTGTCGACCTGGGATTCTCCAAGGATGAGAGGCACTGTTGATTCTTCCTAATCTCAGGACGACACGGGCACGTGACGATTCGAAGCTTTTCGTGAGAGGAGACTAGCACCTCGGATGATTTATCCTGGGCCTGAGAATTGTCTGCTGGAATTTGTCACAAGTTGCCACTTCCTTAACACAATTCAGAAGCGCATGGCTGCTAAGTTACGATGCGGGGAGATGTTTTACCCGAAGTAACTACTCTGGAGTGACATATGAGACCCAAGACGACAATGAGGCGACTACTGGCTGTGGGACTGGCGGTTGGAGCGGTGACCCTGGGGCTCGCTTGCGGAGGTCTCAGCCAGGAAGAGGCACGGATCGCACCGGAGGACTACCCGCAGGTGGACCCCGCCTTCCTCACGGCGCTGCAGTGGCGTGACATCGGCCCGTTTCGAGGGGGTCGGGCAACGGCGGTCGTGGGGGATCCTGAAGATCCCTTCGTCTTTTACTTCGGCGCGAGTCACGGCGGCGTCTGGAAGACCGAGGACGCGGGCGCCGTCTGGCGGAACGTATCCGATGGCTTCTTCAAGACGGCGGCGGTAGGGGCGATCGACGTGTCGCGGTCGAACCGCTCCGTGGTGTACGTGGGGATGGGCGAATCGTGCCCGCGCCAGGACGTGACACCCGGGGACGGGGTGTACAAGTCGACCGATGGCGGGGAGACGTGGACCCACGTGGGGCTCGAGGAAACCCTGCACATCGCGAAGATCCGCATTCATCCCAACAATCCGGACATCGTGTACGTGGCGGCCGTGGGCGATGAATTCGGCCCCAATCCTGAGCGGGGGGTCTACCGCACGAAGGACGGCGGGGAAACCTGGCAACGCGTGCTGTACAAGAACGAGCAGACGGGGGCGTGGGACCTCTCCATGGATCCGACGAACCCGAACGTCCTCTACGCGAGTCTCAACACGTTTCTGCGTCCCCCGTGGGACAACATCAGCGGCGGGCCGGACAGCGGTCTGTACAAGTCGACCGACGGCGGGGACACGTGGACGGAACTGACCCACAACCCGGGTCTGCCGACAGGGGTCGTCGGGAGAATCGGCGTCTCGGTGTCGCCGGCCCGGCCGAGTCGCGTCTGGGCGATGATCGAGGCGGACGATGGCGCTCTGTTCCGCTCGGACGACAGCGGCGAGACGTGGCAGCGCATCGTCGAGCGGCGCGATTGGCAGCGCGACGCCTCGTCCTACATGCACGTGGTCGCCGACACGCAGGATCCGGACACCGTGTACGTACAGTCCTATCGGTTCTGGAAATCGACGGACGCCGGGTCGACGTTCACGTCGCTGCCGATGCCCCACGGTGACCATCACGCGATGTGGATCGATCCGGAGAACGCTCAGCGGATCATCGAGGGGAACGACGGCGGCGCCACCGTCACGCTGAACGGAGGAGCCTCGTGGTCGACGCTGCGCAATCAGCCGACGGCCTGCCTGTTTGGTCTTGCCATCGACAACCAGGTTCCGTATCGGCTCTACGCCGCCCAGAACGACAACTCTCACATCTCGATGCCGAGCCGGACCGCCGGCAACGTCATCACCTGGGATGACTGGGAGTCGATCCCCGGCGGCGAGGGTGGAGAGACGGCGGTCAAGCCCGATGGCAGCGTCGTGTACGCGGGCGATCGCACGGCCATCGTGAGGTACGACCTGCAGACGGGGCAGGCCCCAACCATCAGCGTCTGGCCCGAAAACGAGTTCGGTACGCCGGTGAAGGACATTAAGTACCGGATGTACTACACGTTCCCGGTCTTGCTATCGCCCCATGATCCAGGCGTCCTGTACACGGCCGGCAACCTCGTCTTCCGATCGACCGATGAAGGGAACAGCTGGGAGGCCATCAGTCCGGACCTCACGCGCAACCGGTTGGACAAGATGCAGGACCCCTACGGCCGTCCCATAACCTCTTTTACATCCTCGCTGTACCACATCTGCCTGGCGCAGGCCCTCTCGGAGTCGCCGCTCGAGGAAGGTGAGCTCTGGTTCGGCTCCGACGACAGCACCGTGCAGGTTTCGAGGAACGGTGGAGAGACCTGGGAGAACGTTTCGCCGATCGACCTGCCCGAATGGACGACGATCACCACCATCGAGGTGTCCCCGCACGATCAAGGGACGGCCTATCTGGCGGCTCACCGCTATAGGGTTGCCGACCGGACGCCATACTTCTACAAGACCACGGACTACGGTCGCACGTGGCAGCAGATCACGAACGGAATTCGCGAAAACGATTTCGCGCGCGTGATCCGCGAAGATCCCGTCCGCCCAGGATTGCTCTATGCGGGCACGGAGACGGGCGTCTACGTGTCGTTCGATGCGGGCTCGTCCTGGCAGTCGCTTCAGCGCAACCTGCCGGTGGTACCCGTGCACTACATGCTCGTCAAGGACAACGACCTGGTCCTCGGGACGCACGGGCGCGGCTTCTGGATCATGGACAACGTGACGGCGCTGCGCCAGATCACGCCCCAGGTGACGGCTGCCTCGGCGCACCTGTTCGAGACCGCGCCGACATATCGCTACCTGCCCGTGCGGTCGGTCTCCCCCCGGCAAGATGCCGATGGCCGGGTCAGGCGGGCCTACCTCACCGCGGGTCAGAACCCGCCCGGCGGAGTGGTGATCGAGTACTACCTGAAGCAGCCGCCGTCAGGCGAGGCGACGCTGACGATCGTAGACGCGAATGGCGAGGTGATCCAGCGCTTCTCGAGCCAGGCGGAGGACGACCGCTGGATGCCGGCCGAGGCGGGGACGAACCGGTTCGTCTGGAACCTGCGCTATCCGAATGCCCGCGCACTGCCCATCGACCCGCGGATGACGGGGCCGGGAGACTCCACGCGCTCCCGGGCACCGATCGCGCCGCCGGGCCGCTATCGTGCGCGGCTGACGGTGGGTGAGCAGGAGCTCGAGCGGCAGTTCGAGATCCGGAAGGATCCGCGGATCACGGCGACCGACGCGGATCTCCAGGAGCAGTTCGCGTTCATGGTGCAGATTCGGGACCGGCTGTCGGAGGTGACCGACGCGGTGAACCGGCTGCGCGACGCGCGTCGGCAGATAGACGAGCGCGTGCGGACCGCTGACGATGACCCAGCGGTGGCGCAGGCGGCGGCGAGCGCCAAAGAGGCGCTGAGCGCAATCGAGGGCGCCCTGGTGCGCCTCCCTAACCTGGATCATCCGCATCTCGTACCACCGAAGGGGCCGGAGTATCAGCTGGCGTCGCTCAGCGGGGTGGTCGGGAGGGCGGACGCGAAACCGACGCGGCAGATGTACCTGGTGTTCGAGCATCTCTCGGCTCAAGTGACACGGCAGCTCGAGCTGCTGGAGGAAGTGCTGGTGGGGGTCGAAAACCTCTGATGAAGGTTTAGTGCCGGCGCCCACAAGCTTTGGAGGCGGGCCAGAAAGGGGACTCCAAGGGTGACACTACCGCTCGCCCAGGCCTCGTCGAGCCCCAAGCGCCTCCGCATCTTCTTCCGCTACTCGGAGTCCATGTCGGAGCGCTGAATTTCCCACGGCGCGCAGGGCACGACTTGCTCCTTGGCGACCGCGCCTCCCAACACTCGATCCCGGTACTTCCTGAACACCGTCGCATCCCACACGAATTCAGTCCATGTTCAGGCCCACGAATCAGCGGAACAGTAGGCCGTAGTCGAGCTGCTCCATCAGCATGCACTCGGAGCGAATCGTGTACAGGACCAGAAGCAGCAGCGCCCGCAGCGGATGGCCCTTCGGTGCTCTGGAGATACGTAACTTAAAGGCCTTTCCTTAAGCAACTGTAGCTGAATCCCTGCAAAGTGGGTTGTTCGCAAGAAGGCGGCTGCCCCCGACTCGCCCCTCACCTTGAGATGGGGGCGAGTCGGGGGCAGTCGCCGTAAGTTGTTGATTGCAAAAGAAGTGCGCACGGGCGTTCACATCCTCTACCTTTGTTCTTTTGGCGAAGTGCAAAGACGAGGAGGGACCGCACGTGCGCACAACGACTTTACTCAACAAGTTGCTGCAGTTGCCAGGCCTCTGGGTGCAAGCAATACGGTTCGAGGACGATACCTTGATCATCGAGGGGCCGATCCGCAGGCTCCGCTGCCCGCAGTGCTGCACGGTCCGGACCGAAGCCGTCCCCTGGGCGCGTCATCGGTCCGCCTTTACGCGCAGCTTCGAGGATGCCGTGGGGCTGCTCGCTCAGAAGCTCGATCACACCGGGGTCGCTGCGTTGACCGACGTCGCCTGGGTGACCGTAGGTTCCATCGCCGAGCGGCTCGTTGGCGAGCACCTGCACGAAGACCGCTTCGACGAACTGTCCGACGAACAGCTCGATTCCATCGAACTCGTGAGCATCGACATGTCAGCCGCCTACATCAAGGCCCTCGAGCAGTACCTGCCGGACGCCACCATCGTGTTCGATCCCTTCCACGTCGCACGGCTCACCCAGATCGCCGTCGATGAGGTGCGGCCGCGTCCAGATGCGAGCCCTGGACCCCGAAGACAGCCGCTACCTCAAGCGCACCCGCTGGCTGTTGCTAAAGCGACCCGAACCCCTCGGTATCGCCGAGAAGGCCAAGCTCAACCTCGTGCGACGAGGCAACAACGCCATGTACCGCGCCTACCTGCTGAAGGAGACCTTCCTCGACATCTTCGACTACAAGAGCCCATGGCGCGCCCGGCGTGCCATGGAAGCCTGAATCGCCTGGGCACAACGGTCCCGTCTGAAACCCTTCGTTCGTCTCGCCCGCACCGTCCGCAAGCACCTCGACGGCATCCTTGCCTCCATCGACTCTCGGCTGACCAACGCCCGCCTCGAGGGCATGAACAACAAGATCCGCCTGCTGTCCCATCGCGGCTACGGCTTCCACTCCGCCGACCCCCTCATCGCCACCGTCTACCTCGGCTGCTCCAAGATCACCCTGCCGGAATTACAGCTCAGACGAGCTACAGTTGTTAAGGAGAATCACCAAGAGCTGCAACCTGTCCCGCGTCGTCACCACGCATCTGCTCACCTCGTTGATGCTTCGGTTCTTGACACGAGCTGCGTGGTTCAGAATCTACTCGAAAAAGGGGAGTTTCTCAGCAGCCTGCTAGAGCTATGACAGTTTGTTGAGGCATAGCCAAATTCTCTCTTCCGTCGCTTTGGCAAGCTTAAATCTTTTCTGTAACACTCACATCAGCAATAATCGAAGCGAGGAAGGCCTTTCGGACATGAAGAAGGTTCTCTGCCTGGTCATATACGAGCGAATTTGGCCCGTCGGCAACGCTATCGTCTACCTCATTACCCCTGTCGAAGGGCATGACGTGGATAAAACGGGCATTGTTAGTCAGCTTTAGTAGGTCCTCGGTTAATTTCCAGTCTTTATGACGCACTGCAAGCCGGTGCTCTTCTTCTTGAGTATGAATGTAGTAATCGGGTGATACCCACGTTCGCGGAAAGACAACGTCGGCACCTTCCAAAGCATCCTTAACGTCGCAGGATAAATTGAACGTTTGGCCATTGCGCGCACACTCTTTCCTAATAAGAGATTCCGTTTCTGGATGAAGATCGTATCCTTCGGGATAGGCAACAGTAACATCCATCCCGTACGTGGCCGCTATGAGCGCGTCAGCTTGAACTGAGGTGTAGTGACGCACGATGGGTGAGTAAGCCCAATGGGCAACAAACTTCTTGCCTCTGAGATCACCGATGCTTTCCTTCAAGACCATAATATCGGCCAATGCCTGGGTAGGGTGTTGCAGGTCACACGCGAGATTAATCACCGGGATACTCGAGTGCTCGGCAAAGCTTTTGCTGATAGCCTCTCCAAGGCCCGGCCTCGGGACTCCATTCTCGTCAGGTATTGGTCCACTGAGACGAATACCTACACAGTCGACATATCTTTCGATGACTTTCGCGGTATCCATCAGCGACTCACCTGCCCCAGGTCTATCTTCAATACTCAGACGCAGTTCGCCAGGAGCTGGGACTTGAACAAACCCTCCTAACTGCTCCATAGCAGCACTGAAGGAAATCCGTGTTCGGGTTGATCCGCGGAAGAAAAGTAGCAGAAGTGTCTTTCCGCTCAGAATCTCAAGAGACTTGGCCTTCTCTCCCATGGCCTTGAACTTGAATGCCAAATCAAGTACTTGGTCTAGCTCTTCTTTAGTCCAGTCGTTGGTGGCAAGGACATCCTTTCCTTTGAGACTAATCATGACCCTCTTCCTTCTCTTGACTCGGTTTGTTATTTGCGGTAAGGCTCTGCATTATCTACTATTTGTTTGCCTTGCCCCGCATACGGGGAAATTCGCGTCAATAGTCAGTTCGAATGCCGCTCCTTCATTGCTTGCCATGACGGTCAGTTGTTGAAGGTTTTCTCCGGAGGGGTGGAGAACAATGCTGCCTTACTATGAACCAACCCCAGATCCACCATCGCCTCTGCTAGTTTTAGAGCCACCGCTGTCGGATCAATGACTCTGGTATTGAGCTTCTCTTCCATTTCAGAGGCGTAGGACCCCATGCCACTGCATCCCAGAATAATCACTTCTGCGCCGTCGACTTCAACAGCTTTCTGTCCCACTTCTAGAATCCTTTCGCGCGTGTGTTCCGGGTTTGCATCTGTATCGGCCACCGAAATATCAAGACTCCTGACAGATGCCAGAAAATGATCAAGGCCTCTCATGTGGACATGTTGTCTTTTTGAGGGTATACGTTCTCTTCTTGGCGTCACAATTGAGAATCTGGCTCCGAGCATTGCGGCCATGTGAAGACTTGATTCTTCAATGCCAATAACGGGTATGGTTGATATCTCTCTTGCTGCTTCCAGTCCCGGATCCGAAAAACAGGCAAGAATAACTGCATCGTATCCTTCTTCCGCGGCTTTCCTGACCAAATCGAGCGTGGGTGGAATGGCGTGAGCCTCATCATAGGCTGACTCAATGGTTTCAGGACCTCTATCAGCGCAGACAACCGTCAGATCCGTGTCAGACCGTTTCAATGGAAGCAGAGCCTTCCGAATGTGGTCTGTCATGCTCTGGCTGGTATTGGGATTTATCACTAGAATCTTCATCATCGCACTCCGTTATTCGTGACTTGTATGCTGACCGGCGTCCACCGGCGAAAATAGTTGTCGTCACTCGCAAAAGTAATTGTCGTTGATTAGTGCCCTCTAGTTCTTCGCACGATAGCCTCTGCTAGTGGGAAAGGGCTCGATAAGCTCAACCGTGACGCCGGTGGTATGTTCCGGATAGACAAAGGCCTCAAAGCCATCGTCACGATTCGTGAATATCTTATGATCATGAATCGGCACGCCACGCTCAGTCACTCGAAGAACTGCCGTACGAATATCAGATACCTCTATGCAGATGTGTTCTAATCCCGGGCCTTTGTCTTCTAAGAACTTCCGCACCCGGGTATTTGCCCCCCAGCTTTGTGTCAAATGCAGCCAGAGTCGCTCGTTTCCAGGTTCAATCATGGCATCTGTTTGCTCGGCGTGGTGTTGATCCGTACGAATTTCCCGCATTTGGAGGTCGAATAGCTTCTTGAACAGGTCGCCGGCTTCGTCTAAGTCTGGAACCGCCACTCCGATATGCTGGAGTCCCAGAACTCCTGATGGATACAACTGATCGTCGAATTCAAAAATGGGATCTCTAGCCTGGATCAGCTCAACCGTGATGCCCAACACGCACTCCGCAGGAACGATTAGCCTGTCCCCAGCAGCAGTATGCATAATCGTGTCAGGGGCGACCTCCACGTCTCCTCTTCTGAGCCGTTCATAGTCCTCGTGTATGTCGTCTGTTAGAAACACGAGTCTCTCCAAGCCCGGCCCTTTGTCTTGCAGGTATCGGTAGACGCTGGACTTTGGATCGGAGCTTTCCATCATATAGAGGGAACACGTATTAGGAAGTGGCATAGAAGCTGCCTTGTCAACTCCAATGAGCGGATCCGCTTCTTCAGCCCTGCTCTGCAGCCCAAATAGGTCCCTGAAAACACGCCGCGTTTGGTCGACATCCTTAACTGCCAGCCCCAGACGTTCTAACCGCACGATCATTGACAGCTCCTTCCTTCGGTAATGACGACGACAGTGATGGCACCTGGCGGTGAAGTCCCGTGGCAATTGGATACACTTCGATTGGTGTACAGGCTTGCAGTCTCAATCATCCGTCGTGGTGTGAGGTGCCATCTGTTCATCAGTGTGTGCGTGGAAGCGAAGCGAGCAGCGTTCGGTCGGCGCGGACTATTGCTCCATTTTGACCTGGATACCCAGTCCTTTCTCCTTGGCCGCCTTGAACACCCAGGAAGCCACGGCGATATCCTGGAAGGGCACTCCAACCGATTTGAAGATGGTGATCTCTTCGGGCGATTCACGACCTGCCTTGCCGCCGTCGATCACCTCGCCGAGCTCAGCGTGGATCCGATCCTCAGTGATTGCGCCGGAGGAGATAGCCTCGATGAGGTCGCCGGCCTCGATCAAGACTTGCTCCTGGTAATCCACCACTACCTTTCCCTTTTGGAAAGCCTCGGCGTCCAGCTCCCGCTTCGTTGGCGAGTTGGCGCCAATCGAGTTCACGTGGACCCCTTCCTCCAGCCAATCGCCAAACACGAGCGGCTCCTTCGAGGTGGTAGCGCAGACAACAATGTCACTGCTGGCCACGGTTTCCCGGGGGGTGGCTGGTAGCTCTACGTGAATTCCTTGCTGGCCGAGGTCGGCTGCGAAACCCTCAGCCGCCTCCTCCACGATGTCGAAGACCTTCACCGTTTCAATGGGTCTCACCAGCTTGATCGCGTCGATCTGGGCCCGGGCCTGGACACCTGCCCCGAATACACCGATCGTCCTGCAGTCCGGACGTGCCAGATGCTTGACGGCTACTCCTCCTGCTGCGCCTGTGCGGATCGAGGTGATCCTCCCGGCGGGAAGCACGCATGTCAGTGCGCCCGTCGCACCATCAAAAAGGAGGATGGCGAAGTAGATCCTGTCCCGGTGCCGACGTCCCGGAATCCCGGTCAAGGTCTTCAGCCCAAAGGTTGACATCTCTGGAAGGCTTGCGGCCATCACCCGAAAGGCTCCAGCCTTGCCGCTGAGCTTCAGGGCGACACGGGGAGCGAGAGCCACCTTTCCTTGCGCGTGCTGCCTGAAGGATTCCTCGACGATCCGTAGGCCTTCGGACATGTCCAAGAGGCTATCGACCTGGGATTCTCGAAGGATGAGAGGCACTGTCAATTCCTCCTATCTCAGGACGACACGGGCACGTGACAATTCGACGACTTTGGCGTGAGAGGAGAATAGCAGCTCGGACGATTTGTTCTGGGCCTGAGAATTGTCTGCTACAACTTGTCACGAGTTGCCACTATTTTGACACAATGCAGAAGCATTAGGGTTGTTAAGCTTGCGCGTGGAGTGAAGTTTACCGCATTTGCTTTTGAGTGGGGCTTGTGTCACCAGTTCAACCCGACAAGGGAGGTCCAGCAATGCTAAAGCAGGCAAGCATGGCCGCCGGCGTTGTTCTTCTTCTGTGTATGGTGTTCCCAACTTCGGCAGCCTCCCAAGCACTAAATGTCGGCGCCATTGAGGGGGTGGTCCAGGACCCTGATGGCTCTGGACTGCCGGGTGTCACCGTTACATTGACTTCCCCTGCAATCATGGGAACAAGAGTCGAAGTTACGGCAGGCTCGGGAAGTTACCGTTTCCTCAGGCTTCCAGCTGGTGAGTACGAGATGATGTTCTCGCTCGCAGGGTTCTCGACTCTGGTGAGGAGCGGGATCATCGTGGAGCTTGCGTTCACCGCGACCATCAGTCCGACTCTCGAGTTGGGCAGTGTGGAAGAGACCATCACTGTAATAGGTGCGTCTCCCACCGTCGACATTAAGGCGTCGTCACAGCAGACAATCCTCACCTCTGAATTCATCGCCACAATACCTCAGGCAAGGAATATTTTCGACATGGCGAAGATGATTCCTGGCATGGCGACAGGCACCCCGGACGTGGGTGGCTCCAGATCCGTGTTCTATGGATCGACATCCATCCACGGCAACGCGTCAAACGATCGAGCCTACTACAACGAGGGCATGCGGGTAGGCGTTTCTTTCGGCGGCGGGGATGCGCCGCGCTCCTATGGATCCACAGGTTCGTTCGAGGAGGTGAACTTCCAATACAGTGGTCTTCCCGCCGAGGTGGCTACCGGGGGACTCACAATCAACATGGTCACCAAGAGCGGTGGCAACACCTTCCATGGTCACTCCTATTTCACATTTGGAAACGATAGTCTGCAGTCGTCCAACCTCACCAAAGAACTCGAAGACCGGGGAGTGGAGACCACCAGCGGTATGAGGAAGGTCTACGATGTCGATGGCGGCGTGGGCGGGCCGATCAGCAGGGATAACGTCTGGTTTTTTGGTTCGGCGCGGGTCTGGGCGATGGACCAATTGCTGGCCAACACAGTTGCACTTGACGGTAACCAGGCGAGTAATTTCTATCGGATGAACGAGATGATAGCCAAGATAACCTGGCAGGTGGGCGCGCATCAATTCTCCGCCAAATACAATAAAGAGGGATCGACGAGGCCCTACCGGCGCCAAGGAGCCACCTTCGTCATGGATGAAGCAGCGGCGAATAATAGGCTGCGCTACTCTGACTTCTTCGTCGTCAAATGGACGGGCCTCGGCAGGGACTGGATCACCGAGGCCGGTTTTGCCTTTGCCAGGTCGAGCGCAGCCAGGGATTTTCGCCCCGAGACGGAAGCCGGCGCCAAGGCAATGTATGACAGCGCGACCGAGACGGCGTGGAACGCACCCTACCCCGGCCTCATGAAATTCGATAGTCCGGTTCGCTACAACCTGGACTTTTCTGTGACCCGCTTGAGCGACTGGAACGGCACGCACGAGTTCAAGGCCGGAATCCAGTACCGCTTTAAGAACTACCGGGATCAATTTGACGACGAGGGCCATGGTGATATCCAGCTACGGTTCGACGACGGCGTTCCCGAAAGCGTTCGGCTGTACAACGGCCCCATAGATTTCAAGGCACATCTCACCAACATTGGCATCTATGCCCAGGATGCCTGGACGTTCAACCGGGTCACCATAAACGCTGGCGTTAGGTTCCACTATTGGAACATCGATTTTCCGGAGACGAGTGCACCGGCAGGAACCTGGGTCGGGGCACGTCACTACGAGGCAAAGCCGAATGTCATTCAGTTTAAGAACGTGGTCCCGCGATTCGGAGTTGCTATAGATCTGTTTGGGGATGGAAGGACAGCCCTCAAGGCTAGCGCCAGCAAGTACATGGGGACAGAAGGGGTCAATTCTGCTGAGCAGGTGAACCCCATGTTTATGACGACCAGCAATTGCAGCTGGGACGATTTGAATGGCGATGGGGATGCCACACCAGACGAAATGTTCTTCTGCACTGGGTTTCGGGGCGGGCTTGCCACAACGTTGGACCCGAATCTCAGGCGACCCTACAATGTCGAGATCACCGTAGGGATCGACCGCGAGTTGTTCCCCAATTGGTCGCTTAATGCTACCTACTATCACCGGGTAGTTCGCGATCAGCGATCACGTTTGAATAGGGCACTTCCCAGTGAGAGCTACACTCCTGTAGATGTGACTTATCACAACACGCTCACGGGTCAGGACCAGACCGTGACCATCTTCAATGCGGATCCGGATTTGTATGGAATCCAGGATCTATTCCTCACCAACGATGAGCGAATGGACCAGGAGTACAACGGGCTCGAGTTCGTGCTTCGGCGCCGTTTCGCGCAGAGTTTTTCCCTGATGATGAGCTATACCTACAACCGTGAATCAGGGCTCACCATGACCGGCAATACCCAGACGACCGCAGACTTCAACGATCCGAACAGGTTCATCTACTCCGCCGCCGTAGCCAGTCAGCCTCACCAGTTCAAGACAGCGGGGAACTACTTGTTGCCTTTGGGTATTAACCTCAGCGGATTCATACAGTACTACACCGGCGGTGACGCTACGCCGCAGTACAGGATTAGCCGTTCGGTGGTGCCCGACCTGACCCAGTCCTCGATCACTGTGAGAACTGGGCCGAGAGCTTCGCTTCGGCGTCAGGACGTCTTTCTCGTGGACCTCCGGATTAGCAAGAGTTTTGAGCTGGGGCGCGGAATCAGAGTGGAGCCCTTCCTGGACGGCTACAATCTCCTCAACGCCAACAATGTGCTCGGTTCCACCACTAGGCTTGGAAGCTCCTACGGTACTGTTTCGAGAACGATCAACCCGAGGATCGTGAAGATCGGGTTTAAGGTGGATTTTTAAGGCCCTGTCCGGCTTCACTCAAAAGGAGGGGCCCGCGGGAACGCGGGCCCCTCCTCTCCACATGCTCTTATCAGGAGCTGCCAGGGGTGCGTTCGAATCCGGCCCTGTGGCTCATCACAGCGGGGGGTTTCTCATGAGAGAGTACTGTCCCCAGGAGCATTATAAATGAGAATGCGACCCGTGGCTTTGCTGGGAGGATTGTTCCTTGCCGTATTGATCGGTCCGACGATCGGGGTCCTTGCAGATACTCAAAATGAGGTACCTCAGATACTAATTGAGGCCAACCGGATCTATACGGCTTCGGCAGAAGGCATCATCGAGAACGGTCAGATTCTCATTGAAGGGACCAAAATAATAGCTGTAGGCACGAGCGTGGAAGCGGGGCCTGGCGCGAGCGTGTACACGGTCGAATCCGTGATTCCTGGCCTCATCGATACGCATACGCATGTGGCGTTAAACCGGAGTAGGAGAGGCAGCAGAGAGCCGATTGTGAACAGCGGGGATGCCCGTACCGTCGACCAATTCCGGTTCGATGATCCGGTCCTTCGGAAGATTGTGGAAGGAGGAGTGACATCCATCGTAGTTCGGAGCGGCGGGGGAGGCCGGGTGATTCTCGGGCAATGTCTGGCCGTGAAGCTGAAGGATGCGCCGCGAGATCAGATGATCCTCAAGGAGTTCGCGGACATGAAGATGTATGTTCGCGCTGGCGTCGGTGGCCCCTTCTATACGTTGATGGGCTGGTACGCAAGAGCGCGGAACGAGTTTGTGAAAGCCCAAGACTACACGCGCAGGTGGGAGGAATTTGAAGAGGGAATCGCGGAACTGCCTCCCGAATCGGATCCGAAGATGGAAGCCCTCGCCGTTTTGCTACGGCGGGAATCTCCAATCCATGTCCACACCAACTACCCGACCGAGATTCTGATGGCCGTGGATTTGGCCAAGGAGTTCAATCTGCGGCTGACGCTGGGCCATGGGAATTATGCGTATCGGGTGGCGCCACAGTTGAAAGAAGCGGGGGTCATCCCTGTCGTAGGTCCTACATTTATTGTCCAATCGTATGACGAAGATGAGCCCCAGAACGGGCCCGCCCAACTGGCTGAGGCCGGGGTTGATGTCGCGTTGCAGATGGACATGCAGGCGCAGCACAACAAGTCTTTTCTGGAGGTAGGGTCACTCCTGATCCGGCATGGGATGAAGGAGGAGGATGCGCTGAGAGCGCTCACGATCAACGGGGCGAAGGCAATACTGATGGAGGACCGCATCGGCAGCATCGAGGTCGGAAAAGATGCTGATCTTGCGCTGCTAGACGGTCCGCCCTTCGATCTCACCACCTACGTGACGCATACGTTTATCGACGGAAGACTGGAGTTCGAGCTTGAAGACAAACCGCAGAAGGCTCGCCTAACCCAGGTAGGGCCATTTGGTCGGTTTGAGAGCAACGTCACGAAGAATTCCGACAAGATCGCTATTGTGAACGCGACGCTTTTTCCGATTAACCAGGATCCCATTCCTGACGGAACGTTACTTATCGAGGGTGGCAGGATCAAAGCGGTAGGAGAAAGTATTCAAGTTCCACGTGGCTACGACGTCATCGATGCTGGTGATCGAGTGGTAACGCCCGGACTCGTGGCCGCCCGAGCTCTAGTGGCCAATGGTGTCGTGCCTTGGTGGGGTAACACGAGGACTAGTTTTCTTGCCGATGAGGAATCCGAACCCATCACCCCGGAGATTGACCCACGCTTCAACATTGATCCGTTCATGCCGAACTGGAAGATCATGCGGGAGCACGGATTGACAACGTATCTGATTACACCGGGGAACCTCAATGTCATTGGTGGTCAAGGAATGCTCTTGCGAGGTATCGGCAACACCTACAACGAAATGTTGCGCGATCCGGAACCTAAAGCCATGGTGTTTTCCATTACCGAGCCCACTCGCCAGAGGTGGGGCGACAGGTGGCTGGAGGGCGCCGGCGTTTTGACCATGCTTCGGGAGGCACTGGACCGCGCGCTGGCCTATCGCGAAAGGCTGGCGCGGGGCGACAGGGTAGACCGCGACCTCAAGTCCGAGGCCCTGATTCCCGTGCTGGAGGGAAGGCTCCTCGCCATCATCAATGCCGACCGAGAGGCAGAGATCCGGCAGGCTATCCAGCTAGCTGATGACTACGGGCTGCGTATGGCGATCAGCAGCGGCCAGGAAGCCCACAGGGTGATTGATGAACTCAAAGAGAGGAATATTCCGGTCATTCTTGGGAATTCAGGCCTCGGTTGGACCAGTTTCGAGAACCTCCGCGGGAGGGCCGGCTTCGATTTCGACGAGCAAATGCCGGCAAAGCTGGCTCAAGCTGGAATCAAGGTCGCGATGTTCGGACCAGGTGGACATCGAGGCAACCTACCCATCGGGCGGATTGGAGGAGAGCCTCCGCTCAACGCTGCCTGGTGTTTCAAGAACGGCATGAGCGAAGCCGATGCCTTGAGGATGATCACGCTCAATTCTGCAGAGGTTGCCGGCGTGGGCACCCAGCTCGGCAGTCTGGAGGAAGGGAAGATAGCCGACATCGTCATCTGGAGCGGTCACCCGCTGCAATACAAATCCCTCCCGGTGATGGTGCTCATGGACGGAAAGTTGGTTTACGAATGAGTCGCTTCCTGTTCACACCACGTTCACCAAGAGCAACGGAGCAAATAATACAATGGATCGGCCCTTTCGCATCGTCGTCATCGAACCCTTGCCGGATTGGATCAGGGAGCTCTATTCCCAGCAACTCCCTTCCGGACCGTTCCAGTTGCACTGGTCGGATGACGAGGAGGTAAGCGAGTTCCTGGAAAACGTTGGGGGAGCAGACGCTCTGGTGACCGCAAAGCGCCGAGTGACCTCCGACGTGGTGCGCAAGGCGGGGCCGAGCCTCAAGCTGGTTCAGGTGCAGGGTCGGGCGCCGTGGTCTGTCGACCTCGAGGCGGCAAGAGAAGCCGGCGTGCCCGTAGCTTTCATGCCCCACCGGGGCGCGATCGCTGTGGCGGAACAAGCCATGGCATTGATGCTCGGTCTCTACCGCAAGCTGGTGGCGGGTCACCAAAGAACCGTTGGCGGCGACTTCCGGGGATTGGGCTTGGAACCCGTTGAGACCACAGAAAGGAAGATCGCGTTCAACTGGCTGGGTCTCGATGATGTGCGGCAGCTCTACGGCAAGGTCCTCGGCGTGGTGGGCTTGGGAGATGTCGGGCAAGAAGTGGTCCGACGAGCCCGAGCATTCGATATGTCCATTCTCTATCACAAACGCGATCCGATTCCGGAGGAGTTCGAAAAGCTCATGGGGATACGCAGGGCTTCCCTGGAGGAGCTCCTCGAGGAGTCGGATATCGTCAGCCTCCACGCTCCCCACAGCGCCGAAACCGAAAAGATGATCAACGCGGATGCCTTGTCGCTGATGAAGCGGACCGCGGTGCTCATCAACACATCGCGAGGAGGAGTCGTGGACGAGGAGGCCCTGGCCGAATGCTTGCGTGAGGGCCACATCGCCGGCGCCGGTCTCGATGTCTTCTCCTACGAGCCTGTCCCGGCGGATCACCCGTTTCTTCGTCTCGACAATGTCCTCCTGTCGCCCCATGTCGGGGGGGGCACCGGAGGTGGTCAGCGGGGCATGGTGGCAGACGTGATCGAAAACATCTCACGCGTCGCCAGCGGCCACTCACCTCTGCATCTCGTGGAATAGAGTCGGATGAAAGGTAAAACGGGAATGGCCTCTGTCGAGACTGCAACCAATACGCCGGGAGTCGACCTGCCGTGATCCAAGACCCGGTCCTGTTGCTGGCCTTCATGTTCTTCATTGTGGCCTTTGCTCGCTATCTCGAAGGCAAGGTCAAGTTCGTCGAAAAGATGAGCTCGGCGGTGGTGTGTACATTGCTCGGGATCGTTCTTGCCAACATCGGGGTGATTCCGTTCGCGTCTGCGACCCACGATGCCGTCTTTGAGTTTGCGGTTCCCTACGCGATCGTCCTGGTGATTCTCGGTTCCAACCTCAGGGAGCTGGCCGGCGCCGGACGGCCGCTCACCCTTGCCTTCCTGGTTGCCTCACTGGGGAGTATGGTCGGGGGATTCGTCTCGGGGTTGATCTTCCACACCTGGGTCGGTCCGGAAACCTGGAAGCTGAGCGGTGCCTTTGCCGGTGCTTTTTCCGGAGGGGGGATGAACTTCGCCGCAGTAGGTCGAGGCTTGGACATCTCCCCGGGCACCTTCGCTGCTGCCGCGGTTGCCGACAACCTAACCACGGTTCCCTATCTTCTCATCCAGATCGGCCTCTTCGGCCTGCTAGGGCAAGTGTACTTTCGTCGTGCCAAAGGCGGCTGGGCCGCATCCGCGTCAGGAGCCGTGGCAACGGATCCTGAAGTTGGCCAGATGGGCAGTAGCCCGGAGGGGCAATCGTCAAAGCCGGGAAGCTCAGCAAACAAGGAGGACAGTCCCCTGAAGCAGTGGACCGGCGCCAAGGTGAGCATCAGCGACATAGCTCTGCTCGGCGCACTACCCCTGGCGGCGCTGTGGATTTCGCGTTGGCTCGCCCTTCTTGTCCCGGGCTTCCCAGAGGTGCTCTGGCTCACTACTCTGGCTTTGATCGCCAGCCAGTTTCCGGTCATCAGGCGAATCAAGGGTGCCGCCATGGGAGCCTACTTCTCCCTCCACATCTTCTTCATCGTCCTAGGCGCGTCCTCAATTTTGGCCGAAGTAGTCAAGGCCGGTTTTCCCATCGTCCTCTTCATGATCTTGATCATGTTGATCCATGGGCTGGTCGTATATGGCGTCGGGTGGTTGCTGAAGATCGACCTAGCAACGATTTGCGTGGCCAGCCAGGCGGCCATTGGGGGTCCCGGGTCCGCCTTGGCGCTGTCGATGGCGATGAAGTGGCACAAACTGGTGACGCCCGGAATCCTCGTCGGCATCTTCGGATATGCACTCGGAAACTATCTCGGTTTTGCGTGTGCCTATCTCGTGAGGGCTCTGATATGAACGAAAACCTTGCAGGAGCAGAAGCGGTAGTCACCGGCGCAGGGCGGGGTCTCGGACGCGCCATCGCCATCGGCCTCGCCCGGGAAGGTGCGAGGGTATGGATGTGTGCCCGGACGATTGAAGAGCTGGAGAGGACCGCTTCCTTGATCCAAGACGCAGGGGGAACCGCCAAGGTGATCCGGGTCGACTTGAGTGATCCGGATGCCTGCCAGGAGCTCGTTTCGACAGTGATCGATGAGGCTCGGAGCCTACACGTACTGGTCAACAACGCCGCCGTACTGAAAAGGACACCCGTCGAAGACCTCCCCTTGCGCGATTGGGCGCAGACCCTGGCCGTCAACCTCACGGCTCCCTTCCTCCTGACGAGAGACTTCCTTCCCTACATGAAGAAGGAGGGTGGCTCAGTGATCAACGTCTCTTCCAGGTCAGGAGTCCTGCCATTCGCGGAGGAGGCCGCATACTGCTCGTCGAAGTTCGGTCTGGAGGGTTTCACCAAATGTCTGGCCCTCGAGCTCGCCGGCACCGGCATCAGCGTCAACACGGTCACTCCGGGACTGCGCATCAAGCCCACTTCGGTGACGGAGGTGCAGATCTCCGAGATGCCCGATGAGGAAAAGAAAGAATGGTCGGATCCGGAAGAGATCGTGCCGGGTTTCGTTTTTCTCGCTAAGCTGCGGGGCGACGCGGGCGGGCTTCGCTTCGATGCACTGCGACTATCTAATGCACTTCGCGACGAGGGGCCCCATAGAACCCTCGAGCGAATCAAGGAGCTGGCCGAATGACCTCAAGGCAAGCCAATGGCAGGAAGCTCGAGAGAGCTCTCGCGGAGCGTGTCTCCGTATTTGCGGGAAACGAAATTAGCGGCGTCGGCGAGGTCGAAGTGGGCCTCGGTTCGCCCATTTCTTCAGATCTGCTTTCTTATCTGGGGGATCACATTTCTGCGGGGGAGACCCACTACACGAGCCCGCGGCACGGGATTCTCGAGCTACGTCGCATGATTGCCGATCAGCTCGCCGGCATCGGGGCACCCTTCTACGAGCCGGTGAAAAGCGTGGCGATCACCGCGGGGGTTGGAGAGGCCCTACTGGCGACGCTGCTCGGGCTGGATCTGGGCGAGGGCGACGTGGTGGCCACTGCAAGGCGAGAAGGGAAGTACCAGCTGTTGTTCAGGACAATGGGCCTGAGCTTCGCCCATCCGCCCGATGATGAAGATACCAAGGGCCTGTGCAAGGCTGTGTACCGCGAATTGGCCGGGGATGAGTCAGCCAATGAGGAGCTATTCCGTCTGTCCAAGGAGCAGAATCTTCCCGACATCTTCAATATCGGCGACACGATCGGGAGCATCCCCGTCACCGATCTTCCTCTCGTCTCCTCGGAACTCACGATCTTGATGGGGAGTCTGGACTCCCTTCCGGGTCTGGATTCCTTTCGAGTTGGCTTTGTTGCAGGACCTGAGATATTCCTCAAGCGAATCATGATTTGGAAGCAGGCATTCTCTATTTGTACAGCAGCGCCGTCGCAGAGGGCTGCGCTGTTCTTGCTGGATTGAGTGGAGAGGGACAAACGGTGAAAAGCGCAGTCGTGTCGTCTGGAGAAAAAGCAACCACCCTTCGGTACACCCTGATGGGGCTTGCTGCGGAGATGACGGACGTCATTTCCCTCGGTGGTGGCGAGCCAGACCTGGATACGCCGCCGGAGATCATCGAGACAGCGCTCCGGAGAATGGAGCAGCCACGTACCTCGGTACCTATCAGAGGCCTTCGCGAGCTACGACAGGCGCTGGCGGACCGCTACGAGAAGGAGAAGGGCCTGTCGTTCGACCCGGAGCGGCAGATCGTCATTACGAACGGCGCGCAGGAGGGACTGTTTCTGGCGATGCTGGCTCTGGTGAATCCCGGTGACAAGGTGTTGACGCCCGATCCCCGGTATTCCTCCTACGACCAGGCGATCGGTGCTGCCGGCGGGCAGGTCATCGAGATCCCGACGGGCCGCGACTATCGATTCGAGCTCGATCCGGAAGACCTCCGGAAAAGTGTGGACGGGTCCAAGATCCTCATCTTGGTCAACCCGAGCAACCCCACAGGCGCTCTCGTAGAGGCCGAGGCCGTTAGGAGAATTGCAGAGGTCGCGGTCGATACGGATCTCGTCGTGATTTCCGACGAGATCTACGACGGGCTCATCTACGACGGTAAGGAACTGCTCTCTACGGCCACGTGCGAAGGAATGAGGGACCGAACCGTAACCCTGTCGGGCTTCTCCAAGAGCTATGCGATGACCGGTTTCAGGGTGGGATACCTGATCGGTGAGCCCGCGTTCATTTCCGCGGTGGCAGGCCTTAAACAAGTCACCTCCGGGCCGTGCCCCCTTTTCTCGCAGTACGCTGCGTTGGCTGCGCTGCAACAGTCCAAAGACACGCGCCCGCAATTCCGAGAGATCTTCGATGGCCGACGCGTGCTGATGATGGAGGGCCTGGATTCTCTGGGGATTCCGTACGGGCATCCGGGCGGCGGCCTTTTCATGTGGGCGGATCTGTCGAAATATGGCATGTCGGCGAAGGAATTTTGCTACAAGCTACTTGAAGAAAGCCGCGTATTGATGTTCCCCGGCCAGTCGTTCGGTGAGAAGTGGAGGTGTTTCGTCCGCATATCGCTGGTGCAGCCGGAGGAGAAGATCAGCCAGGCACTGGAACGGATAACCGGGTTCGTGGAGGGGCTCCGTTGAAATCAGCTCTCTGCTCATCTTGAGATTGAGCCCGGAGGGCTGGCTCCTACCTTCTATAGTTAGGGCTCAGGAAAGACCGATCCATGCCTGAGTTCAAAGGCGTTTTCGCGGTGGTTCCGACTCCGTTTACCGCCGATGGTGAGATCGACCACGAGAGCCTCAAACGGGTCGCCGATCTCTACATCGGCGATGGAGTCCATGGCCTCACCATTCTGGGCGTGACCAGCGAGGTTGCCCGGCTCAGCGATCGTGAGCGCGCCAAGCTCATGCACGAGGTACTCGACCATGTAAACGGCCGGGTACCCGTCGTGGCGGGTTGCACTGCACCTGGATTGAAGGTCTGCGTGGAGTACTGCCACGACGCCCGGTCGGCAGGGGCGGATGCCGTCATGGTCAGTCCTCCGAGAATGCCGAAGCTCAACTCCGACGCAATCCTGCACCATCTCGTTGCCCTTGCCGAAAGAGTCGATGTCGACATCGTGGTGCAGGACTTCCCGCCAATCACGGGATACACCATGGAACCCTCTCTCCTGGCCCGGATCGCCAGGGAGGTTCCCTCAGCGAAGGCGATCAAGCTGGAAGATCCTCCGACAGCGCTGAAAGTGGCGCGGATCTTGGAGCAGGCTGAGAGCACCGAGATCAAGATTCTGGGCGGGCTCGGCGGTGTCTACTTTTTCGAGGAGCTGCTCGCGGGAGCTGCCGGCACGATGACGGGATTCTCCTATCCGAAGTTCCTGGTCGAGATCTTTGAGTTATTTGACTCAGGCATGGTCGAAGAGGCGGCGGAGATCTTCTACCGGAGAGTCCCCGTGATGCGATTCGAGTCCCAACCGGGCATCGGAATGGCCATCCGCAAAGAGATCCTCAGGCGGCGCGGGGCAATCGAAACATCAACGATCCGTTTGCCCGGGGTGCCTCTCGATGACGGGACGGGACGGGCCCTCACCCGTCTTATGGATAGATTCGAGCTTAGCTAGGTGACAACTGCATGGCAGCCGAGCTGCTGACTTCCGGCGGAACGCTGGTAACGGCATCGGAGTTGTTCCAAGCCGGCCTGCTGGTTCGTGACGGGCAGATCAAGTGTATCGGCCGGAAGATCGAGACCGCAGGGGATCCAAGGAGACTGTGAGATGAAGAGAAACTCAGTTCTTAACGTTCTGCTACTAGTGATCTTCTCGTTCATGGTCGCCACAGCGGCGAGCTCTGGCACCCAGTCCGGGGCGATCCTCATCCGTGGGGAGAAGATCTACACGGTGACGCAGGGAGTCATCGAAAACGGCGAGATCCTGGTCCGGGACGGCAGGATCCAGGAGGTGGGCAAGAGCGTTACCGCGCCGCCGGATGCGCAAGTCTTCGAGGCTGTCTCCGTCATCCCCGGCATGATCGATGCACATACGCACATGGCACTCCGGCGATCCGGCAGGGGCCGCATCCCGGGGCCGGTGACCTCCGAGTGGAAGGCCGTCGAGAATCTGAACCTGGAAGACCCGATGATCCAGGTCGCCCTCTCTGGCGGGGTGACCTCCGTCATCACCCGCTCTGGCAGCGGCATCATCAGCAGCGGCCAGGCGGTTGCGCTGAAGATGAAGGCGGTGCCCGACGAGAGCATGATTCTCAAGCCCTACGTCGACCTCAAAATGGCGACGCGGCCGCTGATCAGGCTGCGGCCGGGGCAGACGCCGCAGACGGTGATGGGCTGGTATGCGACCGCCAGCGAGTACTTTCGGAGAGCCCAGGTCTACCTGGAACAGCAGGAGGACTATAGAGCCGGGCGCACGTCCGAGATGCCCACGTTCGACGCAAGGCTCGAGGCGCTCGTGGCCGTGCTCCGCGGTGACGTCATGGTGCACGCCCACTCGAACTATCCGAGCGAGATCCTGATGGTCATGGACCTTGCGAGGCAGTTCGGCTTCATCGACCACTTGGCCCTCGGACACGCCGGCGAGTCCTACCCGATCGCCGAGGTGCTCGCCGAGACCAACATCATTCCGGTGGTGGGGCCCGCCATGATCGCCCGCTTCTACGGCGACACCT
>SDBT01000390.1_pt1 | contig 68210 bp, 82 predicted proteins | sample 2277101 | NCBI WGS metagenome assembly SDBT01 (sample SAMN10404973, study PRJNA504765) | marine sediment metagenome | isolation source: marine sediment core GS10_PC15, 103 cmbsf | place: Arctic Ocean: Southern Knipovich Ridge | collected 2010
AGAACCTTCAAGAAAGTTGCCAAGCACGGATTGATGCGTTCGATACCAATTTGGAGATTGCATCATGACAATGAGATTCAAAGAATGGCTCCTTGAAGGACGAAAGAAGTATCAATCCGGCGGAGGCGGCGGCGGCGGCGGCGCTGGTGGAGGCGGCGGTGGTGCTGGTGGCGGCGGCGGTGGTGGTACTGGCGGTGGTGCTGGTGCTGGCTCTGGTGGTGCTGGTGCTGGCTCTGGTGGTGCTGCTGGAGGCACTTCTGGCGGTGTTGCGGCTGCTGGGACATCTTCTGTCGGAGGCGATTCTGGAGGCAATGGAGCGGCTACTGGGGATGGTAATGGTAACGGCGGAAACGGCAATGGCGATTCCGGAACTACAACTAAAGATATAGCTCCCCATCACCGCCATAATGGTCACCGTCATGGTATTGGATTAGGATGGTGGTGGCGTCCATTACGGTCTGACAAAAAGGGCCGTAAGAAAAAGAAGGAATGTAAATGGGGCCGCAGAAAATCTGATGGTAAATGTAAGAAAAAGCCTTAGTGTTCCCCAACTTCGATGACTGAGAAGTTATCTTTCATATGACCCATGCCAACCGCAGACAAATAATCATAGAAGTCTAACAGGGCTTCGTCTGCCTCTTGTTTACTATCAGTAAACCAATCACCTTTTTGTGGGTGTCGGAGTTGTTTGTTGTCTTTGATATTAAACAGTGTATAAGGCATATTACTTCTTCTTCATCCGCTTTTTCATCATGGCTGGAGGTGTTACACCAAGCTGGCCCTGGGTTGCTGGATCAAGCTCTTGAACTAATTTAGAAACCTCTACTCGATCTTTGTCAATTTTTGCCTTTTCTAATGTATTTTTGGACTGTTCTAGGTCCCTTTTGACCTTATCACTCATTTCGCCTGGGGTTGCTAAGGCCTGTTTAGCCTGTTGTACAGCTTGTGTGGTTTTGGGGTCTGCTGCAGCAGGGTTGGGATTAGCGGGATTAACCCCTGGTGTTGGGGCACCATATTCCTGAAGGTCTCGTTGTCTCATATACTCTAGGAATGTAGTAGTCATACATTATCTATCAGTGCCCCAATGTTTTTGGTGTAGTTTAGTTGTTGATGATTCATCCCACCTCACGAGGCTTGGGGGGTTTCGGTGGATCGGGCGGGCCTGGAACATAATCGGAAGCACCGGAAGCCTTATAGGATGTTTCGAACTTCCACTGATGTCTCGCTGCTTCCCGCAGCACCACATCAGTATCTATGAATGTCTCTCGTCCACTAACTACTTTTTTTTTAGTGCTAGGTGCAGCGGCAGCGGATTCTTTAGCCTTCTTCTGGGCTTCTTCTACCGGCTCTCTAAGAATGCGATCTACTTCCTGTCGCATGAATTCAATGGGAGATTCATACCCCGCAACGAAGGCGTCTTCAAGCATTTTCTTGAGACGTGATTCGGTTAGTGCGTATTGTGATGTGATTGCGGCCGGTGGCCTGTCGCTAAAGACTTCGTGGTATGCCATTCCCATGTTTTTATTCCTTATCTTCAAGGTCGTAGAGAACTATTTCTACGCCTTTTTCTTCAAATTGCTCAGTTGCCAATGCAAACTCTTTTATCCATCGGGGGTTATCACTTTTAGGAGCTACTATCCTATCAATCCCAGCTTGAATCACCATAGCTGCACATGGGGAGCAAGACATAAATGGCCAGGTGTAAAGGCAGCAACCTGTCAAATCTCGCCTAGCAAAAATGATAGCATTACGTTCGCAATGCACTATCATTTTATACTTCAACTCTCGGTTGTTGTATCTCTCTGGGGTATCGTCTACACCTTGGGCAAATCCGTTATACCCCACGGAAACAATACGACGATTGGGATCGACGATCACTGCACCTGTTTGTGTTGATGGGTCTTTAGACCATGAAGCAACCAATTTGGCCATTTCTAAATATCGTTTATCCCACTTTGCTTCCATTAGCCAACCATTTTCTTCAATGCGTTTGATGCCATATAGCGTTCACTGTATAATTGCCAATCGCTGGGCAGCGTCCCGTTGCCCTCGGAAATAGGTTTGAGATATGTGTCTAGTACCCCGGCACGAGACCCAAGATAGTCAGCCTGGGCGACTATGAGAGCCTCTAATGTATACGGAGCTTTGATCGATCCCTTATCTACTGAACCGTGATGAGCAGCGATAACATGCTGCACTTCATTTAGGAACCATTTATCAACGGGTTTCTCTTTAGCTACTTCGGCACACAATGCCATGCCGTAATACATATGGCCGATAATAAATTCCTCAATGAGAGATACCGCTCGGCCTATTTCATCAACATCGTAAGTGATTGCCTTGCCAATATCATGCAGGGTAGCACTAGCCAATATGACATCTTTGTTAATCATCTTGGGATATGGAAATCCCGATATGATTCCCTTACAAATTTCGACTACCTCGGCCGTGTGTACCAACAACCCACCCTGAAACGCATGATGTACAGATCGTGCTGCTGGGCATTGGAGTAATTTTTCTTTCGGTACCTTTGCTAGGCAGCCCATGACAAAAGCAAAGTGCTCTGGCTTATCGTAGAGCGTGTCATCGGTCAAGATTTGACGAGCGTGAGTTAATTGTTCAGGTGTAGCCTTTGGTACGGAGTACAGCTTATCAAGCAAATCTTGGTCGAGGTCTTCTTTTTTAAGTCGCTTAAAACCATTGGGGTTAACAATGATGTTATTGTATTTCGAATCCCTCTGATCCCGATAGTCATCAAACTTAACAAGATCACCTTTGCGAGGAACATTCTGGGGATCGGGACCGTCAACATCCCAGACAACACCTCGGAATGTTCCGTCTACTGTCTTGATGTCCATTTGCCAAAATGGGTTTTTCTTACCTGAGCGGAATTCTTCCTCTACAATTAGTGCAAATATGTCATTCATTTTTTTTCTCGATCCTTATATCGTACTTTTCACTGAGGAACTTGATAAACAATGCATCTTGGTCACGGTCCTCGGCACTCACAAACGGACAGACATTTCGCATAGTTTGATTGTCTGACATTAACGGTGTTATCATATGTCCAAATAGAATGCCCAATAAGAACATAAGTACCAAATTCAATACTTTCATGGTTTAATCCTGTTTACTACTGCTGTGGTTGATTTATCTTTGATGGTGGGCACAAGTACAACTTTGCCGACTAACTCTCTCCCTAATATCCTATCGACATCCCAATCCCCTCCCTTTACTAAAATATCGACAGGAAGCAATTTTTCGATAATATCAGCAGGACTGCCAGTGAATGGCACTACAAAATCAACACAATCAAGGCAGGAGAGAAGCTCCATACGTTCGCTTATTGGGTTTATCGGTCTTGTAGGGCCTTTCTGTTTAGAGACATTTTCATCGGAATCAACACCCACGATAAGAAGGTCACCTTGTTGCTTGGCCAGACGCAGTGTATTGATATGTCCTGTGTGCAGGATATCAAAGCAACCGTTAGTAAAAACTCGGCTGCCGGGAACGAATTGCAAATGGTATGCTAGATCGTCGCCTGAATTATGTATCTTAGCTGCAATTGGATCAGTAGTTCGGTGCAAATCCCAAGGCGCAATTGGTTCATTGTATTTACGCTTGACGTATATTGCTGCGGCCTCGAAAGCGACTTCTGTTGCATCTGGGATTGACATTTCATGAGCAACGGCCATCGCTAGAAAAGCGATAAAGCAATCGCCAGCGCCGATCACACTTTCGGGAATGGTATCATGCCGAGGTCTGTACTCAAAATATTTACCTTCGACAGACCCTACTACGCCATGTCCACCTTGTGTAATGACGACGGCTTTGCAGTTGGTTCGCTTTTGAAGTTGATCGCATTGGGCTTTCCAGTTATCTGTTCCGGTGATAACCCTGGCCTCTTTGTTGTTAGGCTTGAGAATTGTACAACCAGCCCAACACTCGACAGGTCGCTCTGAGTTAGGATCAACTATGGTTATGCCCTTAACCCAAGAAGATTGATGAGCTTGGCCTACGTCAGTCCAATTGCATTCATAATCGGTGAATACTCCTTTGTTGTAATTGGAGAAGATTGTAACATCAGCTTGGCTTGTATCATCATATTTACCGAGCAGCATGCTCTGCAGCTTCTGGTGGATTTCTTTGTCTTTGATGCCGTAATTAGCAGCTTCATTATCGAGCCGAACCAAAGGAAATTGACCGTCGTAGTATCGCTTTTTGAGAGGGATGTGATACTCTTCTGGCAACCGCACCGAATATGTAGCATCGATTCCACCGAGCCTGAGTACGTCATCACCGTATAAGTCGATAAGTCCAAAGAACTGTATATCGGTGTTGAAGTGCCTGAACTGGCAGCAGACGTTAGATGCGCCGCCAGGTCGGACTGTATGAGGCTTCCCACTGGGTGATAGGAGGATGGGAATGGGGAACTCTGGACTAATGGTATCGGCGGTCACTTGATGATATTCATCAATGACCATATCTCCTACAACCGATATTTTTATCTTAGCGCTCTTGTTGAGATCGAGGAATTGTTGGATGGCACTCATGCCATAAACGAGAAAACCCCGCCGGGAATTTCAAAATTCCGGCGGGGTTCTCAGAATATCACAGGCCAGCAAGCCGGGCGGGCGTTATTGTGTAGATTCGGTCGTCCGCTTTTATGACCTGTGATATCGGTCGTTATAGCCTTCGCCTCTTCCTCTTGGTTTTAGATTTTCAAATGGATTATGGGTCAAGACAACCGCTCTGGGAGTTAACCATTGCACTTCTACCTCACCGGCTTCTTGCTGCTTATGCCATTGATGGGCCGCTTTGGGTGATACATCGAGTTCCTCAGCGATCTCCCAGCCCTCGCCGCCTGGATCAGTGGTACTGCGAATCTTGTCGGCCTTTTCGGGCAGCCAAGTAGCTACCCGATTCGCATCATGGCGTGCGGGATAGGTTACCTTCCGCTTCTTAGTAACTAGCTTTACTGGCTTAATGCCAGGTGGTACCGTCTCACCAGTGAGTTGACATTGAAACATGAATCTGCCCTCTTAATCTACAAGGAATCTGGACATGAGCCTTTCATGCCCATAAGTTGCTCACGCCTTAGGCGTTGCTGTGTGAACTCTTTGTTCACGTTATCAGCAAATTTCTTCACTGCCTCTAGGTCATTGTTTTGATAAAAAAACTGGGTGCATATGTTGCTATGGCCCACTTTACAAAGGAATGCACTATCGTCTTTGACTTCGTGAAAATCTTTGATTTGATCGGTCGAGACAACAACGGCCCGGCCTTTACAGCAAAGGCAAGTATACCGTAGGGTTTTCTTCATTGTTCTGTAGGTGAAAGTTCTCGGATTTCAAATTCATCATCGCCTCGATACTTGAACTCAAATTGCAGTCCCTTCTCTCCAGCGACCATTAGTAATATATCATTAGCAAATTTGGCGACCATAGTACCTGGCAATTTCATTAGTTTGTCGGCAAGTTCGTCACATAGCTTCTTTTTGCTCATAACGGCCCGACCATCTATTGCACCCAGGCTTGGTGGGTCATCAATTGCATATGCTTCTTTATCGGCAGTCACGGTATATCTCCTTGAGTTATAATATTAGAATCCGTATCTCATTATCTGTACAATGGCTGCAATGTAAAATATCGCACCACTAACCCAAGATACAAGCCAAGATGTAAGAGCCACTAGGAGAAAAAGCGTTACAGGCACTTTGTCGTTATCCAAATATCTCTCGGTCAAGTGCATGAAGATGGCATATAGCCCCGCACAGCCAAATAACAACATGATCCATAACCACCAGAGATCGCCGATAGAATGAAGTAGGTCGATCATAGCATGGTTTTCAGAAGTAGCCCCTCCCTCGGCAAGTGGCCGAGGAAGGGGCGAGCGGTCTCTAAGGCTTACTTTTGTTGCTTTTGTTTCCTGGCGTCATCCAACTGCTTGCCAAGCACGGTCGGTGTAAAGCCCTTCAAATCCGTCCAGAAGGTACCCTCGCCAGCATACAGTAACTGAAGCCTAATATCCTCTGGTAGGCCGCTGGCGAACACCCACTGATTGTAGGAGTCGCTAGTGCCGAAAGCCTGGACGGCGAGCTTGAACTTCTCAGCTTTTGCCTCTCGCTGCATCTTCTCAGCAGTGGCAGTGGCTTCGCCGCGAACAACGGTGGCTTCCGCTTCCTGTTTCGCCGTTTCTTTATCGACGGCTGCAACAAACTTAATTGTCTCGGCACGGGTTTCGCCGACTGTCTTAATCCCCTCGGCCAGTGTTGTAGCAACTAGCTTGCGGGTTTCGGAGCGAATCTTTTCGGCTTCCAGATCAATGCCTCTCTCGGCCTCTCGGAACTTAGCTTCCTCTCGGGCCGTTAGTTGTTCCTGATCTCTGGTGAGTCGTACTTCATCGGCAATAAACTTCGCCTGGATAGGCGCGCGTACTTCTTTTGGAATATAGATGTGCCTGACAAGACCATAGAGCATGGTGATTTTCTTCTCGTCAAGAATGGTCTTAAAGGCCTTGCCGGTTTCTAATTGAAACTTTGTGCGGTCTGCACCAACGAGAAGTTCAACAGCCGAATATCGAGAGCCTTTATTTCGGCAGATGCTTTCCGTCTGGGGAAGGACGACCTTTTCTTCAACCGCATCGAGATTTCCAAAAGTTCGGATCACATGCGGCGCTTGGTCAGGCATGATGCCCCAAATGGCCGTGAAGTCCATATGAATCGGAAACCCATCATTGGACGGGAAGTTAATGCCCGTCTTTTCGTTGGCGACTACCGGCTCTCCGGCGTCGTCCAGATATAAACTGCCATTGGCTAGTGTTTTTTGCACAGACTTGATTGTGGTTTCGGTGTAACCAATTTCTACAATATCAATCTGTTGCTCCTTGCCATTGATAGGGTAGATGCCCGGCGGAAGAACTTTGTCCTGAACACCGGATGTCTGTTGTAGTTGTGGAATATCAGTCAAGTTGGTGACGACACCGACATATCCAGTCGGGATTTCAACCCAACCACTATGTTTCACTTGTCCCTTTTCGTCTTTTACTTCTACTAGATCGACGGTTTGGAACTGATAGGCATAGGGGTTAGCACGATAACGGCCGGGACCATACGCTTTGCGAAGGATGCCCTTGTGTTTGGTGGTACCAAGTTCTCCATCAACCAAATATTGCCCTGTGGGTAGGTCGTTGCCTAATGCAGAGCGGACGATGCCGACTTGACCAGGTTGAATGGTAATATCTTTAACGAGGGTTCGTTCCCACCAGACAGGACAATAGAAATGCCGTCCTGGACCTCGCAGCCGAGCGAGGATACCGATTTGCCCTTCCTCGGCAAAATGACCGGGTGTTGCACTCTCCCGCTTGCCAAACACCAGCGGGCCTTTATAGCGAAGCAGCAGACTTTGACCTTCGGAAACGTAGACTCTGTTGACCGTCCAGTGGAAGAACAATCCAGCGCCTATGACAGCAAGTAACAGAAGTGAGAAAAACTTTTTCATCGTTTTGTTCCTTTGTGTTTATGTGTGGTAATGGGTACGGGGTTACAACAAAGTCGGCGGCTGCTATTGGCTAGCGGGCCGTCTGACTGGTGTTGTTTTCCCACTGCGGTATTCATCAAAGATTCGCATCAAGGGACTGTCTTTGGTGTTCGCCATGATGGCACGGAAGCTCGGTGCGAGCTTTTCCAGCAAGGTATAGCGGGCGTACTCATGGCCGTTTCCGCCGAACGCCGCAACAGCTTCTCTCCATCCAGCAGCCACTGCTTCGTTCTTGAATCGAATAACGTCGGCTACAGCCTTGCCTCTCGCCTTGATCGCTATTGCTTCATCTTGGGCCGCATCGAGCTTGAACTTAGCAACTCCCAGAAACTCGTTAGCCTTCGTCACAGCAACTTGCTGATCCTCTTTGGCCTTCACCGTTATTGTGACGACTTTCTGGTTTACACTGACGAGTTCCTGCTTACGCTCGATCAGGCCTCTTTCGACAGCCAGCTTTTGCTCAGATATCTTTTGTCGAGTCAACTGTGTGTACTGACCAAGCTGTTGTTCTGCCACTTCTCGCTTCCGGATTGGGCTAGCAATGGCTTCCGGCGGCTTGATCTTGGTAATCAGCGCCTGAATGACTTCGACACCAAGTGGATCACACGCTAACCGCATGGCTTCTTGGAAGTCATTCTGAAACTGAATACGTGTATCGCCGTTGATGAACTCTCGACCGGCATGGTCTGATCCTCGCAATCGACAGAACGACCTTGCATTAGGCAAGATGATTTTGGAAACGATTTCCTCATCAATCTTTTCACCATTGAAGGTGTCGTTATATGTAATGTACACCAAAGATGCCTTCTCTGGCTTTACCCTAAATTCGACGATACCATCAAGGGAAACCCAGAATCCATCCTTAGACGGAAAGCCCATATCGCCTTCTTTAGCGAGGTTGAATCGCTGGCTGCGGCAGTCAACAAGATTGATTCTTGTAACGTACGGGTTGATATAGTACGTCCCAGGGTTTAAGGCCGCTTTCTGAGTACCTCTTGTACCATCCTTCACTAACAAGACATTGGGGTTCTCGGGCATTGGCGCTGCGAGTTTGGTTACTACGCCCTTGAATCCGGCAGGCACTATAACCGGCTCGTGCAATTCGATATTCTCAACATGTTGGTTGATCGGGTATCGTCCCGGCCGCAACACATCTGGAATGATTCCCTTTTGACTCTCTTCCCAAGCGATGATTTCTCCGTATGGTAAATCGTCACCGATGAGACGGATACGAACACCCAACTGATCTTTTGGAATCTCAACCATAGGTATGACTTCCCAATCCCATGTGTAAGGGCTGTAGAAGTAACGACCTTCTGTTAGCACCGCCTTCTGAATACCCTTGTGGTCGAGATCGGGGGCCACCTCCATACCATTGTTGAGGTCTGTGCCGGTCTTCTTCGTGAGTACAGCGATGTGCTTCGATGGCACATTGATACGGAAGCAGGTATAGACTACCCACAACCCTACGAATGCAAAAACACCTAGCGCCACCAGTGTGACAGCAAATTGTTGGAATCGATTCATTGGATTCACTCCTTCCAGGGAACAAAGAGGGACAACTTTTTATGTACTAAAAAACCGAAATCAGCGGGCACACCTTACGGACACCTTACGGATACCTTATGCCGCTTGCGAGGTTCTGATTTAACCATTCGAAGAAATGTAGACAAGATCATTTGTGAAGCCACATTATTATCCCAGTCGTACTCTGGGTGCCACTGACAAGATAACCAGCGACTTTTATCACTGCTGCTCATTAGTTCGACAATTTTTTGTTCTCCACCGTGGCCGATTGCAACACCTAGTATTTTGACTCTTTTCTCTGCTTGCTCTGCTAGCAATGCTTGATGATGAAAAGAGTTGACCCATAGGTAATGTGGGTCCCTTGCCTGTTTACTACAAAAAACTTCCTCTTTTGATGGCAGGGCTTTGAAGGATGGATAACCCTTTGTTGTCAGCCGCACCCAATGCATAGGTTCATCTTTTTCATGGCTAACCTTTTGGGCTGATGGCTGATGGCAGGTATGGCTCTCGCTAAGATCAGGTACGAAAGTCAATCCATGATAGACACCGAGCATCTGATGGCCTCGGCAGATGCCAAGAATCGGAAGGTCATTTTTGATACACCAATCGATGATGCGTATCTCACGACGATCTCGACTAATGTCAAATCGACTAAAGTTATAATCATTCATCACCGAATGTGCATAAGTGCGCGGGTGAATATCGACCCCTCCCGCCAGGATTACAGCATCACATTGACCTAGCCAGTGGCTTAAATCCTCTGGCTCGTTTTGGCATAGTTTCACAGGGTTGGCATCAAAGAATTGCTCAATGGTGTAAATGCAATCCTTTGTAAAGTGAGAAGGTTCGGTGACCCCAATAATTAGTCGGTCTTTTTTTTGCATGACTGTTCCTCTTGGACGGCTACGTTGCTGCTATCGATTATCTCAACGAGTTCAGCATCGGTTATCTCACCGAGTTCAGGATCGGTAGTTTCGCTGGCAAGCGTTCCATCTTCAACTTCCACCTTTTTATGCATTTGCTCCTCGGCATCATATATCTCTTCCACTTCGAGTGGATGTGACTTTGCGAGGCCCTTCAATTCTTTTATTGTAAAATCGACCATGCTGGGCTTGAGATGCTCATATTGCTGTAACATTAACGATTTTAATTGCTCATCTTCCCAGCCACACACTATTGCCGCTTGGTAGGCCGCTGCCTTTGTCTTGTTGTCTGTTGAGTTCCAACCCTTGGAACCCATGTCAAGCCAATCACGGTGACTTACCTTAACGCCTTGAGATTGCACATCCCCATCGAGTGACGACAGCATAACTGCGGAACCAGTATCAGTGTTTTCATTCATAATAATTCTCCTAGGGGTAAGTGGGCAATTTATTTAGTCACTAAAAACCAATCAATACCTATTAGCGAGAACCCTGCCTAGCCCCACTATATTATATTGACATGAATATCACATCGACGGGCGACCGATTAAACATCTTGATTACTTGCGATTATTCAATCCACCACGATTGGATGTCTTTCGCATCGTGGTACTCAATCTATAAAAATCTTCCAGATGCTAAGCCTGCGTTGTTGTGCGCTCGGGACTTAAAAGATGGGTACGCATCTTACAACTGGCCGTATCGTTGTGATATTCGATTTTTTCAACACGAAAATGTAGGAAAGCATACAGGTTGCCCTTGTCTAAATAAACTATATGCAACGTACGTTGCATTGAAGGAAGGTATCCTTACACAACCATTACTAGTTATTGATTGTGATGTAATGACTTTAACCACATTATCCAAAGATATACTTGATAGGATAAATGATACTGATGTTACATTCGGTGTTGGTGGGCCTGTATGGTATTTCAATGGGCAGTCATTGGAAACATTTGTTTCTGTACTACATAAGTATGAGGAAGTACAAGAGAGGCAGTCTACAGATACACAAAAGGTATTATCACTCTTAACAACATCTATGGGTGAACCGGAAACAATTACTGACTTATGTGGTGATTGTAGCCGCCAAGAGCCAACTGTGATGTCTAACTACTCTAATAAGTGTGGCCGCTTCCAAAAGAAAGAGTGGATGAGAAACATGATGTATCCACCATTTGGTTATGCTGCGGAATTAAGTCGAGGTGTTGAGCTAACTACAAACGAAGCTAACATCTTAAAATTTTGGCAGAAAGCCCGTACAGTATATGAGGCCGTGAGATAGGTTAAAATATGAGTAGATTTAACGACGGTGATTTTTTCTCTCCTGATGACGAGGAACAACACTCGGAGTTTGAGCACGAGTACGATGAAGATGATCATGACGAAGTAGAGCATGACCCTGACTCTTTCCTTAGCGCCATTCCTGCTGGACTTGTTAATCAATGGAAGCAATCTGAGATCAGCATCGAAGAGAAAAAATTGGATTATGTTATCCTGCGACAAGCCATTTCGCTTTGCGAGAAATCTTTTCTATGGAGATTTCGACGGTTCAGTAAAAAGGTACGAATGATCAATGCGATGTACTTTGCAATGGCCGATCTAGTAAAGGGTGAAGAATAGGCTTCGCCACCGAAGCATTTAGGTGCTAAACTGACATATTTCGTCTTGGCGATGACATCTATACTCTTACTATGTCTATTATCAGGCCTATATGTGAGCAAGATTTCAATTTTCTCAATTGGGCCAATCGATTCCTACGGCAGCTATGTGAGGAAGCATCTATTGATGAGTGGAAGCTAGAGGAGATACTTGGGGAAGCCTGTAGGAAAAGAGGAATATGTTATCCAGATATGGATGACTGGGATTGGCTTTGGGAAATACACAAGACCGAGTGTCAAGTTGATGTGTTGCATGAAGCATTGTCTGCATTTCTGCAACCACTAAGGTATCTGTATAGGCAAAACCCTAGCATAATACCCCGTGAAATGGTTCGTTCTAAAACAGATTCCGCTTTCATGACATGGGCACATCGATATCTGTGTCAATTTTGGGATATGATTGTCGCCCCCGGCCGAAAGCGTTGGCAGGATATTGATTTCAAGATGTGGGATGAATTTAGGGATGCTACTATTCATACCAATACATCGAAAGTCTTCTTTAGTATTCGTTCATTCAACAAGTTCAGTAACCCAAAATATAATTGGAACAGTAGAATACATCATGCGGTGATGAAAGACTGGGTGGCTCCCTTGATATTTTTGTATAAAAAAAGTCGCAAGGTAAAGAATAGGTTGGGTTTCAAATCATTCGCCAACGAATATCTTAGGCGATTGTACAATGAAGTGATATCGGTATCTAATGATGTCGAAATGTGTAATATTTTTCTGTGGAACGAAATCCGCAATGCTGCCTCTACGTGCGGCAAAGCACGAATATTTATTGACTTTAATAGATACGAAGCTATACCGGCAGACTCCTTTCACATTGATAATCCCGACCTAGCGGAATTCAGTGTACCGATCAGATATCTTTATAAACAATCTCTCAAAAACCGCAGCCTGCAATGGCCTAAGACGAAGATGCCCACTATCCCTCATACCGGTATCGACCGCTTTGATTCCTTTGATAATAATGACGCCACTGATCCACTTTTGTGTCCTGCTGAAGAATTAACTGTCATTGCACATCCAGTGGCAGTGCAAAGCAAAATAGGCACTCCGGACTTCGACCGGGAAGTGAAAAAAACTCTTACATTTTGCATACAACAGGGTTTGACTTGGATTACCTCAGGACAACTAGCCACTTACTTCAAAGTCGATCAAAGGAATTTTGAAAAGTGGGCTGACACTAACCCAGCCCTCAGTTGTCGGGAAGGGTTAGAACCGGGTATTTTCTTTTATCGCCTTACTCCATTGGAGGAATTAGAGATGAACAAGCCTTCCGATGCCTCGCAAGAAGCCGAAGCGACAGCAGTAGCAGAGGCGGATGCAAATGCAGAAGATACTACTTCCGGTGCGCCATCATCTGCGGCCGAGGCTGCCGTACAGGCTGCCGTACAGGCTGTCGCCGCTGGCGCTGGTGAAGCACTCCCTGTAATATCGCCACCACAAGAAGTGGGCAGCAATACATTTGAGCGATTGGTTACCCAATTTCTCAACGAAAGCGATAAGTTGTGGCGATCCTCCGAAAGTATTGCTACCAAATTCGGAGTAGAACAAGAAAAAGTCGAGGAGTGGATGTCGAGCCAAGCAGCATTCATGCGACGGCCTAGCGCCAAAACGAACGACGATACAATTTACTTTGGCCTTCAAACCCGGTCAGGTGATACTAGACCGGCCTTACTTGCTGCCCAGGCCCAAGCCGCTGCATCTGCTAACGGCTCCGTAGCCGCTGCTAACAACCCTAAGGCGAAAAAGGCAGAAGCGGATAAAAAGAAGAAGCAGCGTTCCTCTATTACACAGAAGGAATTATTATCGTTCGGTGGGCTGTATGCAGTCAGGAACCAATTCGTGCAACTAATGGCGTTTTATGCGAATGGCATAGCAGCCCGTCATCCAGAGGCATTTGCACATCTAACACAGGCCGAAAAAGAATTAGATAATGGCTTGGGGCTTTTGAAGAACTCAATAAAACTAGATGACAAGAAACTACCACCTTGTGAAGAACTCTGATCTTTTATAATAAAACTTGGGAGAGCTAATGCCGTTATATGTATTTCAATGCACCAGTAAGAAATGTAAGACAGAAGTATTTGAGATACTTTGCCAGTTTGATGAGGTCGAAAAGGTCGTGTGTCCGGGTTGCGATAGCAAGAAGATAGAAAAGTTGCTCACAACTCCTAATGTGCAATTTACTCATCCAAAAGATTCGTCAAAATGGGATTCGTTCACTTACCGAGCCGGATACAATCTTGAAAAAGCTCAAGGTGATAGAAGAAATGCTAAAGAACATAGTCATGTTGGGCCGACACCATATGAAGATACTGAAAGAGTTGATCTTGAAAAGCATGATATTGACAAGTACGAGGGTAAGATGACATAACCCTCATATCACGTCGGCGGTTTTCGCCACCTATGTTATCTCCTGATTTTATCTGCAATCGCTCGCTGATCTTTGAGTGTGCATTTGTCTGTTGCAGATGTCGTTTAGTCCCCAAACCGGAGGTAGCAAACTATGAGTACGAAAATCACCCCAAGTCCGGGGAAAAAAACGCCGACAGCGGTTAACCCCAGTGGCCTTTTCACCGCCCTGGCTGAGCAATTTGACCGAGGGCAGTTTAAGAAGCTCAACGAGGAACTCACCTTCCCCGAATACCTGGCTCGTGTTTATGACAACCCATTGCCCTGCCTGAGTGCGTATCAACGCATTTACGACATGATCTTGGCGAAGGGTGTTGATCGGTTCCAGCGGTATAACCGAACGCACCTCCGTTACAAGTTCTTCTCCGACCACCAAACCCATCCAATCTTCGGTCTGGAACGGCCGCTCGAAGAACTCGTTAAGTGCATCAAGGGTGCGGCTGGGTACTTCGGTACCGAGAAGCGAATCCTTCTCATGCATGGCCCGGTCGGAAGTTCGAAAAGCACCCTTGCCGCCGCACTCAAGCGCGGGCTTGAGGATTACAGCGTAACCGATCGCGGTGCGTTGTATACTTTTGATTGGATCAATCTCCCAACAGAGGACGACAAGGAAGGCCCGGCTCTGGAGTTAAAGCAAGAGGCCCCGTGCCCGATGCACGACGATCCTCTCAAGCTGATCCCTCGGAGCCTACGACCGGAAGTACAGAAGCGACTCAATGCTCGCTTGTCCGAAATGCCTCTCTGTGAGGAAGATCAAGAAGTTGACAAGGAACTCCGTCGTATCTTCAAGGTTCGTCTGACCGGCGAGCTTAACCCCCATGACCAGTTCTTCATGGACAATTTGCTCAAGCGCTACAATGGCGATTGGGGCAAAGTCATCGAGAAGCACATCCGGGTTCGCCGGGTGGTACTGAATGAGGGGAAGCGAGTTGGCATCGGAACGTTCCAACCCAAGGATGAGAAAAACCAGGACTCTACCGAACTGACCGGCGATGTGAACTACATGAAGTTGGGCCAGTATGGAGTGGACTCCGACCCCCGAGCCTTCAACTTCGATGGCGAGTTCATGATCGCCAACCGGGGTTTGTTGGAGATGATTGAAATGCTCAAGTTGAACCAAGAGTTCCTTTATGATCTCCTTGGTGCGGCTCAAGAGCGACAGGTCAAGCCCAAGAAGTTCCCACAGGTCAGTATCGATCTGATGATCTTGGGTCACACCAACAATCCCGAGTATCGGAAGCTCGAAAAGAATGAATGCATGGAAGCCCTTCGCGATCGTACAGTGCGGATCGACATTCCGTACCTGGTGCGATGGGACGATGAATTGGCTGTCCTTGAGCAGGACTACAACAAGGAAAAGGTGCGACAGCATATCGCCCCGCACACCTTGGAAATCGCCTCGCTCGTCGCCATCCTCACTCGGCTCAAGCTGGACAAGGGTGCCAAGCTCGATCCGGTCAAAAAGGCCAAGTTGTACAACGGCCAGTCGATGCCCGAGTTCACTGAGGATGCCGTCAAGGAATTGATGGACGCCGAACCCGACGAAGGAATGGATCAGGGCATCTCCGCTCGTTTCATCCAGAACGCCATCTCGAACGCCCTGGTTTCAAACCATGACTATGTGAATCCGTTCATGGTCATGCACGAAATCAAGGAGAAGCTCAAGACGTACTCCCTTATCGGCGACAACGAGCAGGTTCGGTCCAATTACGAAGCGATGGTCGAAGCGGCCAAGAAAGAATTGGACGAAATCCTCAAGAATGAGGTTCGCCGAGCCCTTGTCATGGACGATGAAGCGATCCACAGGATGTTCACCAGCTACATCGACAGTGTGTTTGCCTTCATCAACAAGGAAAAGGTGAAGAACGAGTACACAGGCGAATACGAGGAACCGAACGAGCGCCTGATGCGATCCATCGAGGAAAAGATCGACGTTCCGGAAACGGGTGTCGATGACTTCCGCCGCAGCATCGCTGCTTACGTCGGTTCGCTTACCCGCAACGAAGGTAAGGACGCACTCAAGTGGGATAGCAACCCCGAACTCGGTCGTGCCCTTGAACTCAAGCTGTTCGAGGAAACGAAAGACACCATCAAGCTGTCCAGCTTGACCAAAGTGGCTGGTGTCATCGATCCCGACATGCAGGAAAAGATCGACGCCATCAAGACCCGTCTCGTCAAGAACTACGGTTACGACGAACGAAGCGCAAGGGATGTGCTGAACTACGTCGGATCAATCTTCGCCCGAGGCGACATTGTGGAGGCTGCCTAAACCTAGGCAGCCCCACGGGGACTCTACACTCGCCGCCGCTGCTATGCGGCGGCGGCGAGTTTTTCTAAGGCTAAATCAAACAGAGATTTTTTCTACCAACTATCAAGGGGAGGTGTAAAGTGCCAAGGCGAATTCAAGAAGATCACAAAATGTTCCGGGATGTTGTTTCCGGCACCACAAACAAAGAACTCAAAAAGTGGATCAAATCGGGCCGTATTCTTCGTCGGCGCGGCAAGAAGGGCACGATCGCCATTCCGATCCCTCGAATTGATTTGCCTCACTTTATCTTTGGCCGTCCTGGCGAAGGGGTTGGCCGTGGACCTGGTTCCGATGGCGATGTGGTCGGTCAAGACCCAGGCAAAGGCAAGGGTGGTAATGGGGCGGATAATGCGCCTGGTGACGCCATTCTGGTTGATGTGGATATGAAGACCATCTTGGACGCTTTGCAGCAGGAACTGCAATTGCCAAACATTCAACCAAAAGAGAATGATACCTTTGAGGAGATCAAGATTCGATACACCAGCCTGTCAAAAATCGGTACTCGTGCCCTTCTTCACAAAAAGAAGACGCTGTTACAGTGCATGAAACGCATGTCGGCAATGGGGACACTTTTTGGCGATGAGAACAAAATCTTGATTCCAGGGTATGCCCAGCCGATTACGCCACTAATTCCGATTAAGGACGATGAGCGATTCCGCCAGTGGAAAGAGATCAAGATTCCGTCGTCGAATGCTGTGATCTTTTTTGCGAGAGACATCTCCGGCAGCATGGGGCCGTACAAGTGTGATATCGTTTCGGACATGTCATGGTGGATCGACTCCTGGATTCAGTTGTTTTATGAGAAAGTCGAGCGATGCTACGTCGTCCATGACACCCGTGCTAAGGAAGTGGACGAGGATAAATTCTACAAGATGCGCATGGGTGGAGGCACTATCTGCTCGACGGCGTTCCGTCACATCGCTAAGCAGTTGAAACACCGATACCCGCCGGAGAAGTGGAACATTTACGTTTTCTACTTCTCCGATGGTGAGAACTGGGGTGACGACAATCAATTGCTCGTCAAGACGATCCAAAAGGAACTTTACCCCGAGAAAGTCAATCTTATCGGGATAACACAAATTCTACCTTGGAGGCAGATGGATGGCCTAAAAGAATTTGTGGACGAGAAGATTAAGTCAGGTGCTTTGGACAACAAATATGTTCGCACAACGGGCATTGTCCGTCCAGAGGATGAAAACAGCCGTCATGGATGGGGTTGGTGGAATTGGGACGAGGAGATGGATGAAGATACCCGTAACGAGGCCATCAAGGGTGCGATTAAAGATTTGCTGGGAACCCATCATCAGGCAAAAGAGGCCGCTGCGGCAGCAGCTTAACTAGGACCAGGAGGTGCATGACCAATGGCAAGCAAAAATACCATGTTGCACGGCAGTCCGATTCTGCTGGGCGACAATACGATCCCCGGTGTCAAGTATTCTCCAGAATTGGAGGATGTGATCCCAAAGGTTATCAAGGCTTGCCTTGACTTTGGCCTTGACCCATATCCTCCGGTGGTGGAGCTTCTCACTTATGATGACATATCGGAAGTCGCCGCCTATGGCGGTTTCCCAGTGCGGTTTCCTCACTGGTCCTTCGGTATGGAATACGAAGAATTAAGTAGAGGCTATGAGCATGGAATGCACAAAATTTACGAGATGGTAGTCAATACCAATCCCTCGTACATCTACTGCCTCGACAGCAACCCGCTGCTTGACCACATAACAGTCATTGCCCATGCGACCGGTCACTCGGATTTCTTCAAGAACAATATTTGGTTTGCTCCGACTACCGAGAACGCTTTGAATGAGTTGGCCAACCACGGCACCCGTATGCGGCGATACATGGATCGCTGGGGCCGCGAGCGGGTCATATCCTTCATCGACAAAGTGTTGTGTATCGATGATTTGATCGACCTGTCTTCGGCCTGGCAACAGCGGCAAGTCCAAGAACGCAACATCCGAGACCGAAGGGAATATCATCACCCACGCCGGTTAAAACTTCCGGCAACAGATGGCCAGCCGCATGAATACATGCAAGATTGGATCAACACACCCGAATTTAAGGAGCAAGAGAAATCTCGCATTAAGGAACTTGAGGCCGCTAAGGAGTTGAGTATCTTCCCAGGATTGCAGAAAGATGTCCTTGGATATCTCGTTAAACATGCTCCACTCAACCCCTGGCAACAAGACATTATCTCGATGCTCTATCGAGAGGCGCAATACTTTGCACCGCAGGGCTTGACCAAGATGCTCAACGAAGGCTGGGCCTCTTATGTGGACTTCAGCATCATGGCTCGCAGGCATTGGGCCAAAGGTTCAGGTATCTTTGATTATTCGAAGCACAAGATGGGAGTCCTTGGCGGCAAGTATAGCATGAATCCTTATGCTGTCGGATTCAAGCTATTCCTCCATATCGAGGAGCGATGGAACAAGGGCCGCTTCGGTCGAGAGTTCCGAGAGTGTGAGGATATGCGTAAACGTAAAGAGTGGGACACCAAAGCCGGAAAGGGACACGAGAAGGTATTCGAGGTCCGTAAATTCCACAATGACCTGACGGCCATCCACGAATACATCGATCAGGAGTTTGTGGACAAATACGAGTTGTATGTCTGGGAACGATTCCCGATGCCGGATGGCGGATCGGAGTACCGGATCAAAACCAGGGACGCCAAGGATATCAGAAAGCTACTGATGCAGCGATACTCCAACGGCGGTAGGCCTAACATCCAACTGGCCGACCCTAATTATGCTGGCAAAGGCATCTTTTTACTCCAGCACATTTGGGACGGTAGGACATTGAATTCGAATTACTCTGCGGCTACGTTAGTGCCGATGTGGCACATCTGGAACAATTCGGGTGCCGCATCCAAGAATCCGGTCGCCATCGCCACCAGAAACAAGGACGAAAAGGAGTTCTTGTATGTCTGCACAGGGCCAAAGAAAGATGACAGCATGACCATGACCCGCAAGAAATTTGAGGAAACTTTCGCCAAATAAAAATATCTGCACCTCCTGGGGTCATTGGACGACCCTGCACGACGCCCCTTTTCTCCGGTCTTTTGAGCAATCATCCAGGAGGAAAGGGGTTTTTTATGCGCTTATGCAGGACATGCGGCTTAATCCTCGATATTAACACTGAAATTTTTTGAATCTACTGCCGATATTCTATCTATAGTGATCAATTATCTTGGTGCATTGTAGGTATTCATATGGCCCGATCAACGAAGAAAAAACTACCCCAGCCTGATATCACACAGCTTCTACACGACATACACAGCTATAATGTGAATGTCCATACTCGGGAAATTTTTCTTCACGGCAACATCAGCGACTCTGCTGAGGAAGACCCAGGTGTAGATTATCGTATGGCTGTGGTGTTCTTGAAAAATTTAACTGTCCTAGAGCAACTAGGGTGGTCAAAGGTTGTTGTCCGCATGCATTCTGTTGGAGGCTATTGGCCTGATGGGATGGGTATTTACAACGCCATTCAGAATGCGAAATCCAACATAGCGATAGTAGCCTATGCACAGGCTTCTTCTATGAGTGGAGTGATCCTTCAATCTGCCGATCAGCGGGTTTTGATGCCGGACACACACTTCATGCTACATTATGGTTCGATAGAAGTAGATGGCACATCACAGTCTGTTGATGCTGCTGTAAAGCAGAATAATGAAGATAACAGACGTATGTTGGAGATATTTTCCGAACGAGCCTTAGAAGGCCCTTTCTTCAGGAAGAAAAGATGGGGCATTAAAAGGGTAACAGATTACATAGATCACGAAATGAAAACTAGGGGAGATTGGTATCTTACTGCCGAAGACGCAATACAGTTAGGATTCGCTGACGGTATCCTAGGGGAAAATGATTATAAAATTTAGATAGGAGATTACAATGGATATTCTGACACCAGAGTTCATTTCGCTTACAGACAAGATCAAGTCGCTGTATGAAAAGCGCGAAGAGAAAACAGCCGAGTTCAAAGCGGTCTGGCTAAAGCATAAGGGCGAAATTGCAGAACTAGAACAAGAGGCTGCTTTCTTGATGGAAGGCTATAGTCTTATTGTTAAAAAGCAGGAAGCCGAATCGCCCGCCACCACTCCTGCGGCTGAAAAGAAATCGGCCAGCCGTAAGAAGTAAGCTAAGAAGTTTGTAGAGTTAGGCCGATAGTAAGTGTATGAAGAACGATATTTGCGGCTTCGAACACTTACATCTTCACACCGATTTTAGCCTTCTTGACGGCTTTGGGATGGTTGAGGAGTATGCGTTACGAGCCACCCAGATCAACCAACAGTTTTTATGTGTTTCCGATCACGGCATGATGGGAGTTATCCCCAGGCAAATTCGCACTTGCGCGGAACATGGCATAAACCACATTTTTGCATGCGAACTGTACCTTAACGACCACCAGCCGACCGTCAAGACTCCTGATGAGTATTCTGATTATACCAAGGAGTTGAATGAGACAGAAAAGGCTCGACTGAAAAAGTCATACCACTTGCTCGCTATAGCCTATAATGAAACCGGCTATAAGAACCTAGTCCAGCTATGTTCTTGGGGTTACATATCTGGCTATGGCGGCGTCCCTCGTCGACCCAGAGTCACCCATGCACAGTTAAAGCAACACAAGGAAGGCATAATCTTCACATCGTGTTGTTATTTGAGCGAAATAGGGCAAGCGTTCCATAATGGCGGCAAGGAAGCAGCTTATGAAATGCTTTCTACATACCATTCAATGTTCGGTGAAAATTACTTCTTAGAGTTGATGTTATTAGATTTTAAGTGCCAAAAGCCTTATGATGCTTTCTTGATAGAGGCTCATGCCAAGTTGCATATACCTTTAATTCTTACGAATGACTGCCACTACTGCATGAAGGATGACTCCAAGTTTCAGCGTTACATGTTGATGATACGCACAAAGAACACTGTGCAAGATATTGAAGCGGCCATGCAGAATAATGAGGACATGGACAAGTTCTTCGAGCTACAAGATCAGAACCTATGGATGAAAAGTGAAGAGGAATTGAACGAGAAGTGGAATAAGGATTACTCAGACACAATTCCATATGAGCTATTTTGTGACGCTAAGAAGAACACGGTGGAAATTTGCCGCAAGGCAAAAGGCGTTGAGCTTGATAGGAACATAAAACTTCCCAAATTGGAAAGTGCCAATGAGAAGCTGATGGATCAAATTATCAAAGGCGTGCGTTGGAGGGGACTATCCGGTAAGGAATACGTCAATCGTATCAAGAAAGAGTATGAATTGATTTGCCGAAAGGACTTCTCTAGCTACTTCCTTATCACCCAGATGATGACAGATGAAGCCCGTCGTATCTGTCCGGAGATTATCGGTTGGGGAACTGGAGAAGAAGCTATCGGCCCTGGTCGAGGATCAGCCGTAGGCTTTCTTACTTGTTATTGCCTTGGCATTACTGATGTAGACCCTATCAAGCACGGTCTATTGTCTGAACGATTCCTTAGTGATGCTCGTGGCGGTCGGCAGATGAAATTAAGGTTTCATTCACTGTCCGATGGAATTAAAGATGAATAGTATAAAGTCAGTATTTACCATTACGCTAAGCACTGCGATGTTTCTTGTGATGGGATTAGGCTGCATTACATTGCTCGGTGCCACAGATGATAAGGGTGCAATAGTGTTTTGTTTTTTTATGGGATTTTCGGGAATATCAGTAGGTGCATTAGCAGTGGCGGCGGAAATTGAATCCAAATATCGCAACAAACCTACTGCGACTAGAAAGAAGAGCAAGTCAGCCGAATCCTATGCCGCTCCTGAGAAAGAATGAATGAAATTTACAATACGCTCTCTAAATAACAATGAGGTAACATATGCTTACACGTGACTCGCAGAATGGTATGCTTTGGGGTGTTTGTGCTGGTTTAGCCAAGCATTTGAATGTTAAAGTGGTGTGGATACGCCTCGCTGCAATACTGGGACTTATACTAACCGGCCCCATCATGGCCGTAATTTATGTCATTATGGCCATCGTATTGCCGCAAGAATAGTTAGCAGGTTACTAAATAGGCATATTGGAATAATAAACGGGAGAAATAATGAGCCTTTTTGAGAAATACGCTGAGGCCCGTAGTAAGGGCTCTGTCGATGTCCCGCCACAAGGCAAGGGATCAAAGCCATATTTTGCGCCTCATGCTAAGAATAACGCCAAGGCAAAGATTCAAGTTGCAGAGATGCCGAAGGATGCTCTTGGGGACAAAGCCAGTCCAACTCAAAAGAATCCAAAGGATAACCTGCCCGGCGGCGAAAAGCCAGATACAAGTAAGCTAGGGGGTTTGAAGAATGAAGAGTTCATTAAAGCCACTGCCGACATGTCTCATGCCGACTTTGTTTCTGCTATGGTTAGAGAGAATGGCGATGCAGGCAGTATTATTGAGCTTCCTACTAATATAACTCCATATGAATTAGCTGCACACACCGCTCGTTTATTATGTATAGATCACCGAGTACGTCGGGCTTTTACACAAGAACTGAAGCGACTTGATCCAGAGGGTACAATTTTGTCCGAGCTTACAGAAGGTGTTGCACCTCCTACAAACGTACGATTTAAGAAACCGGCATTAGATACTAGATTTGAAATGAGTAAAAAACAGCAACAGCAACAGCAACCGGCTGCACCGCCAGAAGGCCAAGCGGCACCTGCCCTACCGCAGGCACCGGACCTAGGACAGCCATCAGCCACCGCCCAGCCACCTATGAGTTTGGCATAAGGAGAATTGATGAATACCGTTAGACATTGGGAAGACTACCTCGCAGAGCGAGACGCTGCCGAGCCACAAGAATCTACACCTAAGATTGATAAGCCTTTGACTAGACCAAGTAAGGTTAGGTCGGAAGCAGTTGCCGAGCAACCTAGTAATACAGGCAAACGGCTAGATGAGCCTTATCGAGACAAGGACTTTGATAAGAAGCTCCAAGAGTTTATCAAAGGTCGCAAGAATTCAAGTCCCCCTGTTGTTCCTCCCAAAGAGGCTCCGAAGGGTTGGTTTGTGGTCGATGAAGAGACTAGAGGGTTCTGGGCCGGTGACGATTGGTCGCATGATACCAATTTGATGAAGAAAAATATCATCGATTCGGAAAAAGACGCCCATTCTATTGCTAAATTAGTCAATGGTGTGGTACTCCCAGCGGGCGAAATCCTCGGTTAATGCACTTGACTCTGACATTTTACTCACTAAAATAGCGGTAGTTCTTTGACAATATGGGCCTGAAATGGTTTCGACAGAAATGTGTTGAACTTAGGCTGCGTGTCGTGGTTGGTCGGAAGGCCACGTTAAAATCCGTCCAAAAAACCTTAATTGCTGAAGCACCGCTTCGCATGGCTGCCTAAAAAAAGGCAACCCGAGTTTAGGAGGCTCGCCCAAGGCGTCCGACAACTCGTCACCAATTTGGGATCGCTCTGACTCAAGCGGCTCATGACAGAGTTAAATTTGTAGTCGATGCTGGGCCTAGTGCTTTTGTTCGTTGTGGCACGGGTCAATAAGATTTGCGACGAAATACACACGTAGATGCCTTTGCAAAGCCTTTGCTGGACGCGGGTTCGACTCCCGCCAGGTCCACTAATTACGACTGCCCGATCCGGTGATCTGGAGACCCGGATCGGGCTGTTTTTATGCGCAAAAAATGTGATACAATCCGGCGTCCCCACCTAGGAGCCTTGCCATGCGAACTTGTTTCACTTATGCCTCTCACTGGAATCCTAATGTCAATCTCGGCGTGGCCCGCATTGCATTATTGAACTGGTTACATGCGCGAGCACACAAGGGCAAAATGGTATTGCGCTATGTTGATACGGCTCGTATTTCTAATGTGGAGCAGGTACATGATTTTCTAACATGGGCGGGCATTCGTTACGATCAAGGGCCGTACTTCACGAGCCAGAGTGTAGAAGATTATCAAATAGCCGTTGAGAGATTACTTGCCAGCGGCGATGCCTACCTCGACTTTGCAACACGCGAAGAAATCTCTGTCGAGCGAGAAGCCTGGCAGACGAAGGATATGCCATATCTTTACAGCCGTAAATGGGCTGCAAAGGGTGCCGATGATCGTGTTCAGTTTGAGAAAGAAGGTCGTAAGTCCGTAGTCCGGATCAAGATGCCTCGTAAAGAATACGTCGCAGCATATAGGGACATGGTCCTAGAGGACCAGCGATATGACCTTTCCAAGGAGCCGGATCATATCTTACAGCGAGCCGATGGAACTTTTACAGAGTATATCACCACGGCTATTGATTATAATAAGTTCAAGATCAATTATGTCTTTGCAGATCACAGGCACCTTGAGCTTATGCCTACGATATTGTATTTGAATGGATTGGAATGCCTCCACCTTAAACAATTCGTCAATTTTGCACACATAGCATATTTGACAGAGCCCGATAGCAATCGTAGGTTCACTCCTAAACGACTCAAAAGGCATCTGAAGTGCGAAGCATTTCTTCAGATGTATGAGCATGGGTGTAAAATTGCCGGTAGCTTCGGTGATAATATTGATCAGGATGTATTTCACCCCGCTCTTATCAACTTCTACAAGCGATCTGGATTCGTACCGGGTGCCATTTTACATTATCTTTGGGCAAGTGTTTCTGAGCTAACCTCTCCACTCCGGGGCTGCATGCCAATTACAACGAACGACTTGATCGCCGATTATCATATTACCAAGATTGCCAAGGAAGCAGTTCCTTTCGAGCCAAAGCAAATCGTACGGTTGCAGAAAGCCTATATGCAACGTTTGCCAAAGCGGGAAAAGTGCTGGTTTATAAATGGGTTCCTTCGCAAGGCCGGTCTATCAGCCTATCACACGCCCTATTATCCATTTTACGATACCCATTTCGATGACCCTCCCATCGGTCTAATGCAAACGGTCGAAAAATTAAAGGACGAACTGACACTTGGGGGCGATATCATCTTTTTGACTGACCATTTCGCACCTGATCTAAAGAGGCATATCAGCCAGAATGATCGCAAATATCCACAATCCCCCAACACAAATGGTCGAGCGAACAAAGTCACGCCAATCTTAGATGACGATGTTGATCCTTCCGAAGACAATATGGGAACGGATGGACAACCGATATATGCTCGCTGATTGCATCAAATCAAGAAAGACAGAAAAATCCCCCGCCAAGTGGCGGGGGATTTTTTAATGCGCCTAAGATAATACACCACTTAGGCCGATATCATATAGTATGGAGAATAAAGATCGCTTATTGTCTCTCTGCATCCAGGCCATCCAGGAGCGTCAGCTAGACGGCAGACACAAACAACGGCTACGGGACGAGCTAATCGAGGTTGAGGCTAGAGATGAATACGATTATTTCCTCAATCTGTATGATAAAGGGATTCGAGATCATCCACATAACGATCATAATCTCCTAATTCCTTACTTGCTGGGCATCTGTTCCGGGTGCGATATCGAATCCGATCCTGATTACGAGATCGGTGAGTTTCCTGATATCGATATCGATTATCTTGAAGAAGTTGCAGACTACTTGCGCAATGATTGGGCACCCAAGCAGTTTGGCGCAGAATACATCTCTAGCATTGGCACCTACAGCACATACGATCTCAAACAATCGCTGCTTGATATGGCCCGAATCCTCGGGCAGGATCGCAACGAAGCTCTCATGGTAACAAAGCAGTTTGGTTTGAAGGATGGTGATGGTAATAAACTAACCTGGGACACAGCGTATGATTTGTACCCAGCTTTCCGTACCTATATTAAAAACCACCCTGATGTTACCGAGGCAGCAAAACGCTTATGTGGCCGAAATCGCAATATGGGACAGCACGCTGGCGGGTTTATTATATCAAGTATCCCCCTCCATGACTTTGTGCCTGTTGTAACAGGTAAGAACAATGAGCAGCTTACAGCGTGGCCCGAGGGTCAGTCGAGTCAAGATTTGCAAGAGGTAGGATTGGTCAAACTTGATACTTTGAAGCTCAAGATGATCGATCAGATGAAGGATTGTATTGGATTGATTCGCCGCCGTCATGGGGTGGAGCACATCTGCAATAATCCAGGTCAGGGAAATTGGTCGGATACCAGCTATCTCAATGACCCGTTGTGCATGGAAACCGCAAACAAGGGTGATCTTCGATTCATCTTTCAGCTTGATAGTGAGGGTATGCGGAAGCTAGTGCGTGACGGCGGTGTTCAGCGGTTTGAGGACATCCAGGCCTACATTTCTCTATACCGACCAGGTGCTCTAAGCGCCAAGACGCACAAGGTGTATTGTCGCCGTAAGCGAGGGCAAGAGGAATACGATCTACATCCAGCATTAAAACCTTTCTTGCATGAAACCTTCGGGGTCATGGTTTATCAGGAAGATGTTATGTGGATGCTCCACAAAGTAGGTAAAGTACCTATGCGGGATTGTTATATCCTGGTGAAGGCGATCTCTAAAAAGGCATTGGGTAAATTTGCTAAGTATAAAGATCGATTTATAGAGAACGGACAAAAGATTTTAGGATGGGCAGAAGAAGAGATGCTCATCCTATGGTCACAAATCGAAGCCTTCGCAGGCTATGGATTCAACCGAGCCCACGCCTGTACTTACGCTTACATCGCTCTCCGTCAGCTATGGCTCAAGACCTACTATCCGGTCGAGTTTTACGCATCGATGATGCGTCATATTAGTGGTGATGAAAAGCTCCGAGACTGCAAGAGAGATGCCGAGGCACATGGTGTCAAGATTAAGCAGATAGATATCAACAAGTCTAATGTTCACTTTGATATTGGTGATGACGAGTTCATTTATTATGGTTTCGCCGATGTTAAGCATGTTGGCGAGGAAATGGGTAAGCGAATTGTATCATTATGCAAAGAGAAGCCATTTTCCAGCTTCCTAGATTTTCTTAATCGGTTCGGCACAGAGGCAAAGCCAGTGCAGGCACTGGTGTCACTAGGTGCTTTTGATGATGCAAAGCCATTAGAGCTTTGGCAATATTATGAGTTCTATAAAGTCTGGTGCCGAAGGCAAGTGGATCGCAAGAAGCGAAATAGCCAATCAATGGAACGCTATACTGCCCAGGTGAAAGAAATTGCCGGGCTAATCGACCTCGATGAATCTAATATTGAATCAGCCATCGAGGGGGCCAACGAGGAAGATGCTAAGAAGCTCCGTCGTATATTAGGCAACTATCGTCGATCCTTAACTACCTTTGCACAGAAAGAAGAAGAAGGCAAGCTCGGGCCACCTGGTCTTGATAAATATGAGCCCTTCTCTCTGGATAAGATCAAGCCAGATGTTTTAACAAGTATGCAGAATCAGGAAATCGCCCAGATTCAATTTTACGGATTCAGTTGGATTCACCCATTAGAACGCTGTACAGCGGCCAAGGGCTTGAGTTTTGAGAAGTACAGGCAAGAGGGCCACTCTTACAAAGAGCGAGACGTAGGGCCTGTAGAGGGCGTTATACAGAGCAACAGAGAGCTAACCAGCAAGAAGAACAAAGCTAATAAATATCGACAGATCGAATTGCTTGACATCAATTGGGAGAAATATCCGATTATTGTATGGAATGACGATTATGATAGATGGAAGGGCGAACTAAAGGTAGGTGGCTTAGTGCGGCTAAGTCTCACTCCTCCCAATCCGATATTCAGTGCGCAAAAATATACTTTGGAAAGCTATCCTAAGTGGAAGCCCCATTTGAAACCAGAGAAAGAAAGAGATTTCCGAGTCATCTTGTTAGATGAATTTATTGAGGATAACTCGGAAGATATCACAGCGGTTACAGAAGTATCGGGCGGCGACGAATTCTCGATGAATTTGATTGCAAAAACACAATCTAGCTTTAGGAGGGAAGATGTTCAAAGATTTGAAGGGGCTGAAAGATATACGGGATCGAGCCGAGCAGCAGATGGCTGAGGTTGCAAAAGAGCGCCATGAGCAAATGGAGCTTTGTAGGCAGGCAGTGGCTGATTTACGCGAGATGAAAGCTCTTGTAATCGAAATAAGAGATTCGCTAAAGGGAGATAACGATGCCTAATGATGATGAACTGATCATCGATTCATCTAATTTCGATGAATACTTTTTCGATGTACGAAAGCACAAGCCCAAACCTGGACAAGTGCTAGTGTGCTATGATGCAATTGCGGAATTTGTTGATGGCAATCTCAAGCGAGATATCATCCAGCTACTACTGCAAAATGACAAAGCCGGTGAAACTGCCCCTCGCTTAATGCAGAAACTCGCTGGGGCCGTTCTGGATGATTCCATGAAAGTCGTTAAGAAAATGCTGCAAGATTTGATTTTAGGAATGACTATTGATGATGTGGCTACTAAGCCGTATGAGTTCCATTGTCAACACTTTTTCTATACTAAGAAGCAATACATACCCCGAAATGATCCGCATTGGTGGAGTACATCGTTGATTGACGTAAGAGAAGTTGATGAAATGGGGAATCCCATTAACGCTGAATCGGATAAAGATGCAAAAATTAACAACTCAGGTGATAAATAATTTATCATGTCAGAAGCACAATACAACGATCCGGATCAAATGCGTGAGTTCCAAGCCCTCTGGGATGCCGCTAGCGGCAAGATGGAGAGCGAACCAATCCATCCCAAACCAGCACGCCAAATACCAGAGGTTTCACCTAACGAACTTTTAGAGGAACGTCGCCGTTCATCAAGCGAGGAGGCGATGCCCTGGAGAGATATGTTACTTGTGGCTGATAATATTGATAAGATATTCGGCGAAGGCCAGGCAGAGGTAAAAGACATGGCCCAAAGGGGACTTGAAAGCCCAAATCCCATTGAGCCTTGGACCGTTGGAAAAGATCAGAAAGATACTGATACGATAGTAACACCTAATTTTACAGATGGTGATGCTTTAAGGGAATTGGGCGAATTGCGCATAAGAGTAGAGATAATTGAAAGAGAATTACACTCTGCTCATGTAGTAGGAACACAAAAAGAAGAAAATAAACTTCAAAAAGAGGTGGACTCGATCCGATTAAAGATAGAGGAACTAAGTGAGAAGCTGGCTCCTAAACCTTTTGAAGATCGAGAATAATCTGATCTACGCTATAGAGTACCACCCAAATGAATAAGGACGTTGATTCTGTCGTCGCTGTTTTTATTGTATTGATAAGTCTTACGATGGTGTTCCTCGCAGGACATGTAATTGGGCATAACTCGCCTATCCAATTTCTTGCTTGGCCACCACGGGCCGTTGAAAGCAGGCCTAGCACCGGCCTGGCTTTAACTTCCGGTGAGGAGTATCTAGTCAAGCGAATTAAAGTCATGCAGGGGCATATTTTCGACATTGAACGAGAAGATGGCCGGAGGTATCTTGTTCACTTGGAGAATATCACGGGTACCCCCCCTGAGGCTAAACCTGCGGTACTGAAGCTCCTGAACGAGCATCAAAGAAAAAAACACCAGTTAATTATGGAAGCTCGTAGCTGGGATTCGAAAAAAGAACGCTGGGCCGTACGTATCTACTATGATGTAAGTATCGATAGTCGCATTAAGCCTAGTAGTTTAGGTGAGTGGCTTGTATTACAAGGCTTGGTTTACAACAGATAACACCAGGAGTGGTGGTGATGTCCACAAAGAAAGGTGATCCCGTAAAGGCTACAAAACTAGCAAAAGCGGCAAAACCTATTGCTACGCCACTGGATGATAGCGACAAATTCCAGCAGTTTATGGCTGAAAAATTGAAGGCCGCTGGTCGTAAGAAGCGCCGCGCTGCCATTTTCACTCATAAAATACCAGACCCTGATGCAATAGGTGCTCAGATTGCCCTGGCCCATCTGCTGGCCCGTCATTATGGAGTGGAATCAGATTTATTTGAGGATGGAGAAGTTAGCCATCCTCAAAATAAAATTGCCGTCCAACTTCTGGACCCGCATCTTATCCCTACAAGTGAATATAAACCCACCCAGTATATTCTTCGGATACTTGTAGATGCAATCCCTAGTAATGCAGGTATCGGTGATCACACAGTAGACTTTGATATCGTGGTCGATCATCACAAGGATTTGCCAACCAATTTCGATGGACTATGTATACATCACCACTCTGGCAGCACATGTGGAATAATATATGATTTACTTAAAGGCCACGGAATTAAATTTGATGCCGACAGTGAAGAGGACGCTAAAGTCGCTACAGCCATTATGGTAGGAGTCATCACAGATACAAACCACTGCATGTCGGCCGATACTACAACATTTGATTTCGCTGCACAACAAGGAATGTTTCGTTATTGGGATGCCGATGCTTTGCGAAAGATAATCCATTTCAAGCGGTCGATGTCATGGATCAAACTACGAGGGAAGGCCATCAACGAAGTAGAGATTAGAGAGGCCGTTGCCGTCGTGGGTCTCGGAGAATTAGATAGCGAACAAAAAGATGTTATTGCTGACATCGCATCCGATATGATGACATGGAGCGGCGTTCATACGGCTATAGTATTTGCCCTATTCGACGGAAAGCGAATTCAGGGTAGCATGCGCACCATTGAGGATACGGTACAGGTACAGTCATTATGTGCATCGCTAGCTGGTGATTCAGGCGAAGGGGGCGGAAAGAGCTATGCCGGTGGATATACCAAATCTCTTGGATCATTTGCGCTTAGAACTGATGAGAAGCCTGAAATTAAGGCGAAGTTCTGGGAAATCACTAAAGAGCGCGAGATCGAGGAAATCTTTAAGCTCATGAATAAGTAGTCGCAATTCCTCTATTATATTGTATGAGTGCAAAGTATATCCTTTTCTGTCACGTCTGTGGCTGGAAGAAGCTAACAGATGGCTCCGACCTTCAAAACATGGTTGAAGTAAAGACTTGTAACCATTGTAGCGGTGCCCGTCAATTCAAATGCCCAGGTTGTGGTCGCTTAGTGCGAGCAGCGCAAGCTCCAGCAGCAATCGTTACTGATGGTCAGGAATTGGTGAAGAAACTAACCACTCAGGCACAAGAAAAAGAAGTGCGTATGTATAATCGAGATAAGGAATTACCAGAGAATCCAGATGCTAACAAAGACCATCAGACGCCTGCCTAAAGCTGTCTACAACCCTGGTGACAAGACGGAAATTAAGCCCGAAGCGCCAATCGATGACATTCAATTTACTGTCCACAAATTTACCAACCGACCTAAACCTGATAAATCTAGGGTTGTAATCTTCCCTGCCTTCTCAGAGTTCGGTTGCGAGTCCTTGATTCCCCTTTATTGCATTCCACAACTTATGCGTACAAAGTATCAGGGCTCTTACAGCATAGTAATGGGCTGGTACGGTAGAGAATATCTGTATCGTCATTTAGTAGATGAATACTGGGAGCTAAATGAGGAGTTTCAACATCTCCGTGAATATTGCAGGGCCTTCCACCATCACTCCAAGAATTTGCAGAAGTTGGAAAAGCAAGTAGAAGAACATGGTAAGATAGTTAGCGCCATACGCATTGGACAGGTGATGGTGTACCCTCGTTTGATGGAATGTCCCGTTAAGTACGATCAAGTCGATTGCCCTGGCCGAGTCTCCCAGTTCCGAGAGCATCAGCAATGCTTAAAATGTGGCGCTCAATTTCCACCGGTCGGACTCATAGATGATGCTGTGGCATCACAGAAGAGGGCTGTGTGGCTGCCTCCCCCGGTCGAAGAAAAAATTGCTAAGGCGCGTAAATACCTTCCACCGAAAGCAGTTGGAGTAACGGCTCGTGGCCGCAAGTGCTATGGTCGCAACTTAACCCCCGAGTTTTATGAGCGTCTAATTTGGCTCTTGGAGAACATGGGTTACAATCCTGTGTGGTTAGGCGAAAAGGTTACTACACAACCTTGCCCTTGTCCCCGCATTCCGGATTTCAGCCGCAGGGAGGATGCCCGTGATTTCGAGTTTACCTTAGCGCTCGTATCGCAGATGGAATTTACAGTGCAGTTTTGGACTGCTTCCACCAGGCTAGCTGGTCTTGTTGGAACACCATTTCTCCTGTTTGAATCCCCAGACCAGATTTGGGGCAATGGACATGAAGGATATAGGTTACAACTGACAAGTCGAGGGCCAAAGAAATTAGTGGTAGCGCATTTCCTTAATGTACTAGATAACAATACAAAAGCCTTGCGGGTTGTTGAAGCCGCAATAAGTGAAATGGAAAAAGGCGACTATTCAACCATGATTGGTTTGCCGCAAGATGAGTCCGCTGTACGATCTATGATACGAAGTGCCAGAAATCGAATTAGCTGGTTCTAACTCAATTAGATAGAGGTAAAAGTGCCCGAAGTTCAAGATTTCCTAAGGCGTGTTATTGATCGCACGCATCTGACCAGAGAAAAATTTGTGGAGAACAATGTACCAACAAATTTTGCCTCTATACGCGTGGTACCATTCTTTGGAGATGAACGATCAGAGTTTGTTTTAGCTACGCTGCTATTGCATCGTTTGTTCAAAGCTGACAAATCCGAGTATTTGATCCTTATCGGATGGCCGGGCCATTCTGGCCTGTTTCCATACGTTGACGAATACTGGTCTATGGATGACGATGTTGCCCTTGCCGACCTAGTGCGAGGTATTGATGGTTTTAATAACCGTCAATTGAGCAGCTATGAAAAAATACTCTTGAGGTATTTTGATAACGTAGCCTCGATGCCAGAACTGGCACACACTTACTATAACCAGGGTTTAACTAAAGATTTCTTCAACGAATACCGAACAATTGAATATAGATTACCTGCGATACCATCGGTTAGCGTATCGTGGGCTCAACGACTCGGACGGTATTCCGGCAAATTATTAGCATTGCATCCAACAAAATATGTGCATGCTTGGTCGAAAGGTCGTCAAGTTCGTATGTTAATAGAAGAGGAATTTTGGGTTGCACTGGTTGGTAAGTTGATTGACAACGCTTATATGCCTGTATTGCTCAACACTTATGCTGGATATGATCTTTCGCCGCACTTCAGCACTTCATGCATTTATTGTAGCGAGAGAAATATTATGTCATCGTTGAGTGTAATGCGAGCTTCAGATTGTGTGTTGGATATTTTCAACGGACTATCGAGATATGCTTTAATCGCTAGATGTCCATTTTACGTATGTGATGAAAGGCAAAGGTATTTCAATACGAGAGAATACGAACTTGATGATCTATGCGGACAGTCGATTGAAAAAAATTATATGTTTTCATTTGCATCGCTGTTAAGGGGAGACGTTAATCAAATTACACAAGGGGTTATCAATCGGTTAGAATCATTCCTCCCAACTTTGGACAAAGACAATCAACCGTCAGCATCCGAGTTATCTGAGAGCCTAACATACGAACAAGTAAGACAGAGAGAGATGTTACGAATTGGTAACCGATTTTTTGCACCGCCACATCTGAGCAAGAGAGAAGAATCAATACAAGGAAAATAATATCAAGTCAGCACTATTATTAAAGAGGTAGCTTTATGTCCAAAGTAGTAAACGTACGAGTAGAAAACCGCAGAGGCTTCGAGCAGATGATGAGGATTTTTCGTCGCCAAACGACCGAAGCTGGTATTCTGCATGAATGGAAAAGAAGAGAATTTTACGAAAAGCCTTCAGAAACACGTCGTAAGAAAAGAAAACAACGAGAAAGGGAACTTCGCAAGCAAAGGTAGGTAGTTTATGGGTAAAAATACTATAGTTATGAGTCTATCGGTAAAGCCGGAATTTCACGCTCATCTCAAAGAAGTATCAAATGCGAGAGATATCAACAATGTATCGGAACTATGCCGATCTCTAGTGCGGGACTTTCTGGACATTGATACCAAGGCTTACGAAAAACTTCAATATGCTGCCGATCAGCGTGGTGTGTCTATTGCGGAACTAGTAGAATACCTTGTTGACAGATTTCCTTTAGAAGATGATACCGTTAAGCCGATTGTATTGAAGATACCTGTTGAGGTAGTTCAAGACAAAGATGCATTGCACCACTGGCTCACGCAGAAAGTAGCGGCCTTGGTAAATCATTTGCACCCAAATTAAGTTGGGGGAGCCGAATCGGTGAAAATAGTTTCCGTCGATAAAATTCCAATCAAAGCGCAGCCGGTATTTCAGGAGGACCCTGTAGAAGTCTATAAGGTCTGTAAAGAAATGGAAGTGTTGTGTGTGAAGCACAATGGCGTTGGCCTATCGGCAGTCCAAGTTGGCCTACCGTGGAGACTCTTTATTCTCCAGAGTATTGATCGGGCAAAGGGTGATATGAATGGAAAGTTTCGCTACTTTGCTGATTGCGAATATGAACCATTGGGTGAGGAAAAGGCCACGACCGTTGAGGGGTGCTTATCATTACCGAATAGATTATTCCGAGTGAGTCGATGGAAGGATTTCAAAGTCATTGGATATGAGCTTGTAGCCGCGAGGGCTGAATGGCCTGAGTTCATCAGGTGTAATTTGACATTTTATGCACACACTATCTCGGGTACAAAGGACGGCCGTTTGGCATCTTTGTTATCTTTACGACATGCAGCAATGCAGCACGAGATCGATCACCACAGGAATATACTAATCCGAGATATCGGAGAAGAAGTTATACCGAGACAACCGTCGCAAATATTACAATTGCAGGAAGACGCCAAACCGAAAGTTTTAGGAGAAAAAAACAATGGCCCTAACAGATAAACAGGTTCAACACAGATGTTTGTATGCTGCAGGGGCTGCCCAGTGTAGATACCTTGAGCAGGACAGGTTAGATTGGCGGAAGTTCAACTGCACTAAAACACTTGCAGGCCGCAAACTCGCTATCGATAAAGCTGTTCGTAAATACCTAAAGGAATGTGCGCAGAAGAAACGAGACCCTAATCAAGGATGGACTGCAATTGGTGACGGTGGCACTTGCAAAGGTTACCCATATTTGCCTGCCGTCAAACAAGGATATGATGTGAAGAAGCCGTAACCAACCGTTAATCCATACAAACCCAAAAAGGAGAAACTAACAGTGAGTAATCCAGAATTAAAAGAAAACGATCCAGAATTGGCTGCGCTGATTGAATCGTTGGAAAGTCGCTTTCATCGCAATTACGATCTATCGAAGGTCGAACACCAGGCTATCTTAGCCGAGGGAAGTCACGAGATCGGCGAACACATCGCTCGAAACAGCGCGAGCGCTTCATTACAGGTTGGCACTGGAGCCAATGGCGTTGTGAGTTTGACCATTACTTGTACGCCCAATAATCCTTCCAGTAGATAATCCGGTTTTTTGTATTGACCGACCTTCTACGAAAAAAGCCTCCGCTGATTGCAACCCAGCGGAGGCTTCTTTCTTTTACTCTCCCAATTTGGGAGCAGATTGCAATTATTCAATGAGATTGAAAACGGTTCTCTCTACGTTGGTATGCCAAGCCGCTGCCATCACCCGTTCTTTTACTTCTTCATCGTCGGACTCTTTAATCTGTTCTCCCATGATTACAGCAGTCTGCTTGTAGTGCATGGAACTCCGCATAAACCATAGCATTAGGCCAACAATCAACACTGAAAAGACACCTATGATAATGCCGTCAGCTTGCACATTAAGCCATCCCTGCTGAATCTCATTATTATCGCCCGGCACCGTCAGCGACTGTTGTAATCGCCCGATTTCTAATTTGATGGCGTTTTGATTGTTCTCCAAGGTATTTTGGTTGCCCTCTATTTTCTCTAGTCGCTGATCTAGCTGTGGCGATAGGTTATCTCGGGGTGATAAGTTACCGCAGCCCGTGAAGGCCGTTAATAGCAGCAGGCAGCTTGCAGCAATCATTTTGTTCATCAGCATCCTCCATTTGGGTTCGTATTGACTCGATGTACTGTTTTCGATTATTTATCAATGCAGACATCCTAAAGGAGCAATCTCGATGGGATTTTACGATAAAAGATACGGTACGGTGCCGGGCGAGGAGGACTTTTACAACCTGGCCGAGCAGCTAGGTGAGATTGACCCTGAAGCTAACGGGGACGATCTGAACGATGCCTTCTTCACGATGGTCGGTCCTACCGATGGGTTCCAAGTGCAAGAGGCCCCAGATGAGCCACAGCTTTTCTTTGGCGAAGATCAAGAGCCCGAACCTCCTCCTAGCACCCCAGAACAATGTGAGGAATATTTATGCCGTTTCTTCGCAGGAAGAACCATGTATTGTGGTGGACCCATACCAGAACGACATCTCTTGAGAAAAAAGCATGTTGAAATGGTATTGCGGATTGAGTTGAGTGATTGTCTCGATTTATTTCATGTATCCTTGGATGAAAATATCCACAGGAACAGACGATGGAAATCGATTGAAAATCGTGTGGAATTGTTTAAGAAGCTCGAAGCTCAATCTGCTGCGCAACAAATCCCGAAACATCATTTCGGAGGGCTGCTATTGGTGTATCTGATTCTCTGCAAAGGTTATGAACTTTAATACTAGCTTAGTTCATGGACCTGAAGTTAATTGCTGGTAATTTTTTCGACGATATGCTTCCGAAAGAGAAGCAACATCTATTGAAGCATTATCGATCAGAGAGCCAGCGGCGATTCCTTATCTATTATCTTAACTTCGCTGAATTGCGAGATCGAAGTCCTAAGCACTTCTACAAGAACTTTATCGATCATACTGGCATTTCTTGTACAGAGCGTTCCATGCAGAAGTGGATCAAAAAATTCCATGTACTAGAAAATGTATTGCAAAAGGCCACAGAACAATTTGACCTTGAGACAATAGAGCAAATTAAGTCTGGCCGTTACCGAGTGTAGTCCAATGCCTCAGCCCCGTGCTATAATACTGGTGGGTCTTCCTGCTGCTGGGAAAACTACATACGCCCTTTCCGGTCGCTTCCCAGGCTTTAGTTACATATCACCAGAGCTATTTCCTGGTATGCATCGCAGCGTACGGATGAACAAAATGCGCAATATGATTATGCATGCGATATACGAAGATAGAGATTTCATCGTTGATGATTGCAATCCCACTTATGATGATCGTAAATTTTACCTGGATGTTTTTAACCATTGCTCAGATTATTGCACAAATCGCACTGGTTATATTCCTTATATGAAAGAGTGCCACCACTTGCAGACGACGATGAAGCAGGCAAAAGACAATGCATCAAGTCGCCGAGACCAAGGCGGTGACCGCATAAGCCGAGCAGGCCTGATTTGTTGTACACAATTTATGAGCGAGCCGTCAAAATCGGAGGGATTTCATTCCATAGTGAATGTTGATTTTGTATTCCAAGAAAAGACTCCCGGTACTCGGGCTGTTTTCTTCTCTCTCGATGGAGTTATCCGACCCATAGGGAATAGAAGGGCACCGCTCTTTCGCCAGACGAAGAAACAGGTAATGCTCAATGGTAATAGAAATCATGTTTTTCGGTGGTACCATGATGAAGGTTACAAGTTTATTGGCATCACACATCTGGCAGAGGTCGCAGACGGAAGAACCCCGGAGGCAACGGCACAGGCCTGCATCTTGGAGATAGTAAGGCAACTAAAAGTGCCTATCGACGCAGTTTTTTATTGCCCTCATAGAAAGGAAGCTCAATGTTATTGCTTCCCACCTAGCACCTATTTTGCTGAGTGGGCTTCTGAACAACATCGAATCAATTTGCAAAAGTCTATTATGGTTGGTTCTGGTAATAATCCCATAGAGCAGGTATTTGCTGAGAAAGCAGGGATCGGTTCTTATGTTAGTGGAACAACTTTCTATAACCGAGAGAAATCAATGATGGTGAGGTAACCATGTGGAGCGTTTACTCCGATAGAGGCTTTCTACCTAAGCCCGATCCAATAGAGCTACTGCCTATTCACGATCCGCCAGAGCATTCGCTCATTGAGCAGATGGCGGCGGATTTGCCAGCGCTGGTGGTCAGCAAAAAATTTCGCAAGCTAGTGTGCAAAATGTCAATCATAGATTATTCTACTGCGCCCGATGAGCATGTTGAAAGGCTGATGTTGATCTACTCATACTTTGCCAGCGCCTACGTATGGGGCAGCGAAGAAGACGAAGAGGAAAAGTTCATTCCAAAAGGGATTGCTATTCCATTGGTGTACTTGGCCAGAAGAGTAAAGCGACCTCCAATATTATCTTATGCTTCTTATTGCCTGCATAATTGGCGTCGTTTGCCAGAATACCAGACAACGGTAGATACAACACAGCTATTGCAAAATTTCGTAGATTGCGAAGACGAAGATTGGTTCATTTTGATACATGTTGACATTGAGGCTAAGGGAGGGCTAGCTGTAAGTGCTATACAACAATCCCGTCATGCGGTCTGGAGAGACGATCCAACCGCTTTGGAAGATGGGCTCAAAGATTTGTCAAGTGCTATTAAAGCCATGAGTGCCACATTGGCTCGGATGCCTGAGAGATGTAGTCCCGATGTATATTTCCACAAGGTCAGGCCGTACATTTATGGATTTAACGATGTGGTGTACGAAGGATGCTTTACCGGCAGGCCGCAGTCGTTCCGTGGCGAGACCGGCGCACAGAGTTCTTTGGTCCCAGCCATTCAGAGTGCTCTCGGTATTCGTCATAAATCATCTATTCTAACAACTCACCTCGACGACATGCGGCGTTATATGCCGCTGCCGCATCGTAGCTACTTGAAGGAGCTAGATGCATCGGTGCCTCCGTATGACTGTGGGGATCGTGGTATCCACCCTGAGAGGTTCGATATCAGAAAAATGGTAATTGAGCTAAAGAATGAATCGCTGAAAGACGATTATAACCATTGTATCGAACAACTTTGGAAATTCCGTAACCTCCATTTCGAGTATGCGGTAGAGTACATCCATAACAAAGTGACTGATCCCACTGGCACAGGCGGTACGCCGTTTATGAAGTGGTTGGATCAGATAACTCAAGAAACAGAGGCTCATTTCCTATAGGTTGCAGTTGGTAGGAGCCACTAAACCTAAGGCAGTTACATCTAATAAAAAGGCAACAGCAATGGCGCAAATTCAGATTCACGACAATGACTTTCTTTGGAAGTATTACCAGAAGGCCCATACTTTGACCACCGAGGACGTGCCAAAGCCTACTAATCTATGTCCTTATTTCTGGACGGCAATTTTTGGAATGCTTGCTTCTTTTTGGATGGAAGCTAAGCTATGGTTGGTCTGGATGCTTAATGCTATTGGTGTAGGTGCATGTTTTTACGTATTCTCCGTAGTGAAGTCTATGGGTGACCCACCTCCAATCTGGGCGATATTAGTGTCCATGATTCTATTTATAACTACTGGGGCATCTTGTTTGGCTACGTTGGGATTTACCGGCGAGCGACTGAAGGGGTTGTGGAAGAAGCTATACATTGGCTTTGGATTCTCAATACTTGCCACGGCAGTTGTAGGATTCCTTGGATTTGCATTTTATATTATAGGCCGGGACTTTTATAATTGGTGGAACAGCCCGTCGAGCACCCCTATAGATTGGGCACTAGGTTTACAGGTAATCGGAGGGATGACTTTGTGTATAATCGGTTTGTGTGTTGCGGTTGGGATAGTCTGCTTCATATGGACAATGATATTGAACCCCATGAGGTCATGGAGATTCCTTCAGAATATCTGGAGCATGATTAAAGCGTTGAAGAATGGGATATGCCCGATGACTCTCGCGCCGCCCGCCTTCATGGCTGCTTTAGAAAAAAGGGAAACGCTTGCCAAGGAAAAGGCTGAACAAGAAAAGCAAGATGGCGAGCCAGCACCAGCGGCTAAAGGATGATCGAGCCTTCTTCGATTTCAATCCCTCGGTACACCATCACTTTCTCTTCATGCTTTACTATTAGCATATAGTCGAAGTGATGGTCAGCCGAATACTCACAGAGGGATGGTGTAGAATCTTCACCCGCATACACACAATTTGTAGCCTCGTATATCGGACAATCGTCTCCGCCCTCTAGTTCGATTTCATCTAGGAAGTCTTGTTCGTCGGCGTCAAAATATTGCTCGCCGCTATCATACTCCTCACAGACGAAACATTTCGTCTCTCCTGTAAGATTGTGAGCAATGAGATAGTTCGCATCAAGCTCCACGAAAACGATGCAAGTGCCATCGTAATCGTATTTCCAACTATCGGTCACGGTGAGGTCTTCACTTCCGGTTAGTTGCCGGGAGGATTCATCATCAATGGTTAGCATGGATGTTGGTTTAAGTTGCTTTAGTTCGTCAATCATACTGATGCTATTTGGGGCTAATATTTCACCGTATATAGTTTGCCTCATCAAAATGTGTAACTTTCTCTTATGATTTTTGCTCCTTGTGCCGAATTATTAGGATAGGAGTAATCACAGTACCCTTTATTCCGTAGTTTGTATTTTTTACTGTGAAAAAGTATCTTGGAGAAGTCAACATGCCCAAAATGCCTAAAATCAAAATAGGGAAGATCAATAGGAAGACCATGAGGAAGGATATGAGTCCGTATTATGGACGATCCACGCTAATTGAATCCACAGACCCGCTACCGACAGCAGCAGCAGAAGAAGAGACGGCCCAGAATCAGACGATAGAGCACCCGACTATCGATTTTAACGAATATACACATTTCACAACTTCCGCTGCCGCTACTACAGATCACTTGCACTTCCATCCCTCCGAATCTAGCACCGTAGTCACCGACTCCGATGCTCAATCGGGGGCGACGTTTTCCGATATTGGAGATATTGGAATTGAGCCGTTTCCTCAAGTGATCCATAATGCTGATACGGAAAATGCTCCGGTCCCGCCCGGTCTACACAAGAAAAAAAGAATGTCGCGACGGGAAACAACCTCAGAGGAACCAATTACTATGTCGGACGAGCAAATCAAACAGAACGGTAAAGACATCTTAGACGCCATAGAGGTCAATCCGCAAGGCGGAAGGACATACATTATCGCTGTTGCGGTACACGAAAAACAGGACGAGACAAGTGTTAACCGTCAACGGGCTGTGGTATGTAGACGGGGCACTCCATTCACTAAGGGATACCCTTATAACCAAGCACAGGATGCATATATGATGCAATGTGTTGAACATATGGAACTGGGGCATGTCGCTTGCGTTTTTGAGGCCAACATGCCAGGGACGGGATGGAAGTGCTCCGTTCCTTTGCCCGAAGTCGTCTTGGATCGTATGCTGTCCGCATCACAGAAGAAGAAGTTGAGTGGATTTCGGGGAAAATTTCCTCAGCCCGAGTATAAAGTCCAACTGGTCCAGATGTTGGGCTGCGACTACTAGTTTTCGATTCCAAATTTCAAAAAAGGCATCATCAGAATGTCTGAAATTGCCGACAATGGCACGAGAAAGCTGCAGCCAAAGATTACTCCCCATAGGGATGAATATTTCATGGGGACAATCTTGGTCGAGGCCGTGATGTGTAGAGACCCCATTGCACAAAAGGCCGCATTGATTGTAGATCATAAAGATCGCAGAGTCGGATTTGGTATCAATTTTATTCCTAAAGAGTTTAATACCACCAAAGGATATGGGTGGGACGAACGATCAAGGGAGTTGGCTTTAGTGCATGCCGAGGAGGCTGCTATCGATACCGCACTAAAGCGATACATACCTGGCGGTCAGGCTCATCTTGAAGTTTTTGACAGGCACACGATGTATGTAACCGGCCCGCCAAGTTTAAGAGGGGTGCGACGTGCTATGTCTAATGGCCTTAGAGATATAGTGTACGGACCCTTGATGCCGCAGTATTTTGACGATGTAGAATGGGAGGAGACACAGGAATTGGCCAAGGCCTATGTTATGAAGCTGGTGTCATGCAAAGGTAATTTTGGATGGGTACGTGATAGGGTGGCTAGTTTGTCTCATCTTTTCTAGTTATGCCCTATATACCTGTATGAGTATTTCATCATGTGGATCGCAAAATCTTCAGGTTACGGATAAATTTGGATGCCCACCGACCTCGTCTGGGATATGTCCAGATTTTCGTATTAAACGACATGATACACAGCCGCCCTTTGAAGTTGTTGTAAAAGATTGTAATGAACCCATTGATTTAGCCGATACAGTAGTAGAGGCATCGATGTGGGCAAATGCAAAATTCAAGAGCGATGTGGACGAAGATGATACGTTTTTTGCCCTCGCCGATAATATTGGTTTTTGTCAAGCATTAGTGGGAGATATTATCATCGTCTCGGAACAGGTACGTTCGCAAGAGCAGATGCTAGTGACGGGCTTTGATGAAACCAACAAATTTATCCGTGTACAGAGAGGATATAATGGCACCCCGGTTGCAGCATACAAAAAGGGATCGAAGATCAAAATCTTTCGGGTCTTGAGTGCTGTAGGTGCTTCCGAAATGGTTTTGCAGGATATTCTTCAAGTAGATGGTACTACTGAAGAAGATGTTTTAACGGAAAGCAAACTGATTTATGAATGGGCAGCGCAAGACACTTGTTTGCCAGGCTGTTACTTCCTTGAACTCAAACTTTTGAAGATGATTGCGACGACGGCTGGTATGCTACCTTCGATGAATCTTGTGGCCCCTAGTATTATACCAAGTTTTACATCGCCAAGCGCTGGCGATTTAGGATGCGAATTGGGAGAGGGTGTTGAGTGGGTGCGTCGATTCCCTGTAGAGAAACAGGGCTTCTTGATTAAGATCATCGATTCGCCGACTTCAGAAGCGTTAGTTTAAGAGGAGGTAACATACGATGCCAAGACTGGGAGAGTTTCTCATTGACCGAGTTGAGCCATTAGTCAATCATGTATTCGGAATACCTGGTGACTATGTACTCAACCTCTATAGCCAACTGGCTGATCGCCTGGTAATGGTGAATACCACCGATGAGCAATGCGCAGGCTTTGCCGCCGATGCCTATGCCCGAGTACACGGATTCGGTGTAGTGTGTGCCACTTACTGCGTAGGTGGTTTCAAACTGCTAAATAGCATCGCTGGTGCTTACGCCGAACGGTCTCCCGTCCTATTCATTAGTGGTGCGCCCGGCGCGAAAGAACGTCAAGCCGGACTGTGTTTACATCACTCCGCTGGTCCCTATGAATGTCAGAAGCTGGTATTCGAACATGTTACATGTGCAAGTGCCGTCCTTGATGACTCAAGTTGGGCCTGTCACGAAATTGATCGGGTGATTGACACCATGCAGCACAATAAGTTGCCTGGCTACATCGAAGTCCCTCGCGACATGGTAGACCGTAATGTAAAGTATGATGTCTATGAGCAGGGAACGCCAGATGCCAGCGGTAGCGATCCAGAAAATCTGGACGAAGCGCTACAGAAATCCCTCGAATGGATCAACAGCAGTAAGCGTCCAGTGATCTTAGCGGGTGTTGAATTGGCTAGATTCGGTTTTGGACTTCCGCTCATTCAATTTGCAGAGCGACATAATATCCCTGTTGCAACCACTCTCTTGTCCAAATCAGTGATCAACGAGAACCATCGCCTTTCGCTTGGTACTTATTGTGGCGATATGAGCTATCCCCATGTGCGAGAGTTGGTAGAAAACTCCGATTGCGTTATCATGCTCGGCGTCATGCAGACCGATATGAATATGGCGTTCCGACCATTCAGATGCAATCAAACTAATGTGATTATGGCCAATGCAGGTAGGGTACGAGTACGACGTAGTACCTATGAGAATGTAGAATTTTCCCAATTCACTCATAGTCTGCTGCAAGCTAATGTGTCAAGTAAGAAAGACTTAATTTCAACTCCAGCGATACAAGCGCCTTACGTGCCCAAGTCAGACGAAATCATTACATCGGCTCGCCTTTTTGAAAAAATAAACTCAATACTTGATGAAGACATGGCTATCATCGCTGATATTGGTGACTCGCTATTTGGTGCCTGTGATCTCAAGGTACACCACCGTAACCAATTCTTATCTCCTGCGTTTTATACGAGCATGGGATTTGCCGTGCCCGCCGCCCTCGGTTTGCAATGCGCCCAGCCCAAAGTTAGGCCCATTGTCATCGTCGGTGATGGAGCGTTCCAGATGACCGGCATGGAGTTCTCTACTATCATCAAGCAGAACCTGAATCCGATTGTCTTTGTCCTAAACAATAAAGGATATGAGACAGAGCGGCACCTGGGATACGACGGCGAAATCAACGATGTGCAAATGTGGAATTATCACTTGGTACCTAAGGTTGTCGGTGGTGGAGATGGGTATCTCGTTGAAACAGAAGGCGAGCTAGAACGTGCTGTTTCCGCCGCTTTAGGGAATAAAAAATCTGCATCGCTTATCAATGTGGTAGTCGATACAATGCACCCTACGCCCGGACTTCGTCGCATGACCAAGAGCCTGTCGCGCAATGTTTAGCACCGTATAAGGAGCACACCCATTTCATCTCAACGCCAGAGAATTAACGGCGACATACGAGCGAACATAGTTTTGCTCGTTATGAACGGTAAGAACTTAGGTCAAGTTCCTATAAGAGAAGCATTAGCATTGGCTAATGAACAGGAGCTTGATTTAGTTGAAGTTGCACCGCAAGAGAAACCGCCGGTTTGTATACTGGTAGATTACGGTAAGTACCAGTACGAGCAAAAGAAACGTAAGAAGAACAATAAATCGAAGTCAGTCGAATGGAAAGAAATTCGGTTGACTCCTGGTACCGGATCGCATGATATCGAGACGAAGTTAAAACAACTCCGTAAGTTTTTGTCACAAGGTAAGCATGTCAAAATCACTGTACGTTTTCGCAGACGCCAACTAGCTCACAAGGATGAAGGCCGGAAAATTTTAGATCAAATTGTTGCGGACATCCAAGATGTCGGCGCTCCCGAAAAAAATTCCAAAATGGAAGGCAAAGATATGTCGATCCGTATCTCGCCAAAATAAGTAAGCCATGTCAGCCACTCAAACTATAACCGCTGCTGAATCTGTTCAGAAATATCTCACACCAGAGGTAGAGCCTTCATCTCTTCCTGATTACGTTGTAACAGTGAATGAGTTAGTGGAGAAGGGTCTTGATGCCACTGTATCTACGGAGGAAGAGGGTGGCAAGAAGCTGACCAATATCATTCCTTTTATCCAGCAGTATGATCCTCGTCTTGTACACTTTGCCCTTGGCGATTTCGGTGACCAATTGATTAAATTTGGAGATCAAGTGTGCGCAGATCACCCTTCAATAAACGATATCCAAAGTGGAACATTGGCAGAAGGCGGTAAGGTTTACAATCGTGTCCGAGAGGCGATACTTCTAGCTGAATTTGCTCGGTCAAGTAAATTCGATACGATACCGGCTGTGCTGCAACGTTGGTTTGACCGTAACCATAAGAAAATAACTAAAGTGCTATTGAAACCTCCGCCGCGACTTCTAGACAGCGATGAGGCTAGAATAAAAGCTCGCAATATACAGAAGCCAAAGAATATAGATTTGGGTCACATCTACGAAAAGGGTAGGTCACAATCGTGGTATCGACTGGCCGATTCCTTCATGCCTTATGTACGTGGAGGACCTGGTTTCAAGCCACAGATGGGATACTCAGAAAAGATTTGTGCCCGTTTCACAAAATTAGGGATGTCTTACCAAGCAAATGAGTTGGTTAAAGAAATAGATCGATATGCTAAAATATCGGAAAATATTTTTTGCGGTTTCACAAGGGTTAAGATGTGTGACGCCGCTTTGATCTTGGCGAAAACAATGGGGTATGATTGGAAATCGAGTCGCCGTATCTCGGCTCCGGTATCTCTATTCAATGAGCAATTGTGGAAAACCTCATCGGGAAAACCCAAAAATCTGTCTGAGGACCCATTGCTGGCTGATATGTACGACCGGCATATAACTGTAGAGGCCGTACACCCTCAAGATTCAAGTCGCCTACATTTCAGCTACGCCCCCCGAGCGTATCCTCTGTATAGCTTCCCGGCGACACAGCCAACATTCGTACGATCTGTAATATCCCGCACTGAGTCTCATGTCGATGCAAACGGCAAGCCGCTCTTTGACCAATACTGGTTGATTGTGCCGGGGATCAACATATCTTCATCTTCGATGGATACTTATCGGCTTAACGATGGTAATAAAACACGCACCTTTAACTACTATGAGCAGTACCAGGATGCATTGAATAAGTATCTAATTGAAACTCGTCAAATATTTCCTATTCTCTTAGGTGAAAATGTCACCAAGAAGCAGTCCTACTTCTTATGCTATTGGGCGTAATATGAAAATAGCCATTGGCAGCGACCATCGCGGGTATAATGCCAAGCAGTCGCTAATCAGTTTCCTAGAGAAGACAGATCATCAGGTCGATGATGTAGGAGCCAATGGCACAGAGAGTGTTGATTATCCAGGCTTCGCCGCTGCTGTAGCTAGGAAAGTAAGCAAAGGACGGGCAGACTACGGTATCCTGATTTGCGGCACCGGCATCGGCATGTGCATCGCCGCTAATAAGTTTCCTGGGGTACGTGCCGCTATCTGCCACGATGGAGTATCGGCACACATGAGTCGTCGGCACAATAATGCAAATGTACTTTGTCTCCCGGCCGCAACGGACGACATTAGCGACCTCGTTGCCACTTGGTTAGGGACGGAGTTTGAGGGCGGTCGTCACGCCAAACGTATTGAAAAGATTTCCAAATTGGAGGCTACCATGTCAGGCGAAAAAAAATGTGACACGAAACCATGTTGGTATGATCTTGTCTTGCGCATACTGCAATTGATAGTGGGGGTCGGCTTCATCGCTACTGCTATCTGCTGCTGGAAATTTCTGGGCGTTGATGGATTTCTCATGTTTTTCTTAGGCGCTGCGGGAGCGGGTATAACCGCCCGAGCCGTTGGTGCTGAATGGGATGGGTGGTTCTGACCCAAAATTTACTGGAGAAGGTCATCCTCTATGCCGATAGTAATCTAAGATAGGTTCTCAATTCTCCAGAATAAGGGTTATAAGCATGAGTTTTACAGGAAAGCACTTTGTTGGCGGTGAATGGCTGGGTCAAGAAGCAGCCTTTAAGGATATCAATCCATCTACAGAAGAAGTAATCGGAGAGTTTCCTGCTGCAAGTGACAAGGAAACACAAGCGGCAGTGGCTGCTGCACGAGCAGCGTTCCCAAGCTGGCGATCTATCAGCCGTGTGCAGCGCGCAGACCTTTTTGACAGCCTAGCACAGCTTCTCAAGCGGGATCACAATAAGCTACGTGATGCCATCTCTCTCGAAACAGGCAAGAACCTCAATGAGTCTCATGCCGAAGTGATTGAGGCCCTTCATATGTGCCAGTTTGTGGCTTCTTCTGGCCGTCAGCCATTTGGCGAAGCCATTGCCTCGGAACTCGGCACCAAAGAGGCCGTTGTTACACGTAAGCCTAAGGGCGTTGTAGCCGTTATTTCTCCCTGGAATTTTCCGCTCGCGATCGGTTCTTACTGGTGTTCTGCACCGGCTCTTGTTGAAGGCAACACAGTCGTTCACAAACCATCAGAATTGACACCTATGATCGCCCAGATGGCAGCAGAGCTTTATGAAGAAGCAGGATTCCCAAAGGGAGTGTACAACCTCATTCACGGATCAACCGAAACGGGCAAGGCACTGGTGCAAAGCGATGTTGATTGCATCCTCTTTACAGGCAGCGCCGAAGTGGGCCAAGAAATTCGTAAGCATTGTGCCTCCACTTGGCATAAGACTTGTTCATGTGAGATGGGTAGTAAGAGCGCCGTCATAATCTTCGAGGATGGCGATGCCGATATAGCTCTCGATGCGTCCATTGCCAGTGCCTTTAAGCTCTCGGGGCAGAGGTGTGTGTCATCGGGCCGTCTTTTGATTCAACGATCCGTCTTTGACGAGTTCTGTAATCGGTTCGTCGAGCGAACGAAGTCAGTCACCACTGGCGATCCTTTTACCGAACCGGCACCCTTCTACGGTCCGCTGATCTCCCATGAGCAGACGGAGCGTGTGATAGGTTTCAGCACTCAAGTTGTTGCTGATCGTGATGCTAAGGTATTGATTCCTGGCACACGCACAGATCAAGGTTTTAATTTTCTATCACCCTTCGTCTACCAATGCGAGTGGGCCGATAAGCCTTTCCTCAAAAACGAGGTCTTCGGTCCTCATGTCGCATTGATTCCGTTTGATGACATCGATGATGCGATCAGCATCTATAATGATACGGATTACGGCCTGGCTCTTGGCGTAGTAACAGACGACTTCCGTAAGCACCGCCAGTTGCGGGACGAATGCAACACGGGCATGCTGTACATCAATGGCAGTTCGGTGGGCGCGGAATCACATCTCGTGTTCGGCGGAGTAGGGAAGTCAGGCAATGGCTGGAAATCCGCTGCCGGAACATATAAGGCCGTTACAGAAGAGATAGCGGTCACTACCAACTATGGTAGAGGTATGGAATTTGCTCAAGGTATGAAATTATAGAATGGAGGACTGTGCCCTATAAGGACCCTGAGAAACGACGGGAAGCAAGTAGAAGATCAGCCGCTAAGCATCGTGCTAAGCGGCAAGCCTACCACTATCAATGGTACTCCGATCCGAAAAACCGCCAAAAAAAATCGGACTATACTGCCGCCTACCATCAGCGGCCCGGAGTTTTAGAGAAGAAGCGTGAAAAAAATCAAGAGCATTACCAACAGAATAAAGACTTATACAAATCCCGAGCTTTGAAACGACGCACAGAACGTATTGCATTTACGGATCAAGTTGCTCTTCATTATAGCTGTCAAAATGTAAATTGCCAATGGAAAGGCGAATTTCAGCCACATCAATTGGCGTTCCACCATCTTGATCCTGCCACCAAGGTGATTGAGGTAGCTAAGATGGGCTCACATTCCTACGATAAGATCGTCAAGGAAATAAATAAATGTGTAGTGCTTTGTCGGAACTGCCACGCTGATGTGCATTGTGGAGACTTGACAGTCGATTCGTCATTATTATGCGAAGTAAGATTAGAAGATTATTTGAGAGAATAAAACGCTAGGTCGGCACGCTTAAACCCCTCCCGTTCGTAAGAACGGGAGGGGTACTACCTGAGATCAAGGGGCGAAGTAGCTATGAGCAAATTTAAGATCGAGAGTGTCAAATGGTCTTGGGCTGAGGCCGTTAAATCAAAAAACGTTTATCGTGATGACGAGTTCGTTCGGACCAAAACGAAGGCAAAGGCTCTCCAAGCTATCGATTTCCTGATGAGCCAATCAAAAGGTATGACATATTCGATCACCGTTAAGCGGGACAAAGAATATGTCACCTATTGGCGACACTCGATGCCATGTCTAGGTGGCCTGGTGAAGTATCTGGATTCTCATGGTGAACGACACTTCATGAACCCGTACTTCCCAAGGGATATTCGTGTGGCTTTCCCAGAGGGTGACATCGTTTTTATCACTTGCCATCGGCCTAATGCGAAGGGCATTTTAGATAATCCGTATAACGAATTTATCTTCTCGGAGGAGTCGCCGTGGGTGTCTGCTTTTGGCTCAAAAGATACGATAATCTTCAAGGGCAATTATTTTGTCCTTACAAACATGGATGCCGACCCGACAGTCTTCTATTCTCTGATGAGATTAGCAGGCATTACTTATCACGGCGTCTATGCCGCGTCAACTAAACAGTGGAAGAGCCCTAAGGCGGCAATCCTTGCGACAAAGACCAACACGGCTGACCCCCGCAGGTTGGCAGGCCAAAAGCCTTTGCTAATTTCTGGGGGTACGTGGGCAGAAGGTTTCGGATATACACGTCCTTATAATGAATCGATTTTCAAAACCTCCTTGCCTACTAAGTTCGCAGATTTTGGGAAACTTGCTGGATACCCAAACGCACCATACACAAACTCGTATTTCGTTTCCGAAATGAAGAAAACTTTCGGAATAGACTGCTCTAAAGGACTTTCACCTGACAAGAAAACCGAAGCGGCTTTGGTAGAAGCGTGGGATTACTTCAAGGAACAGTCTAAAGAGTTAAGTGAGTATGCGGATGAACCAGTGAAAACTGCGAAGAAAAAGCCTGTCAAGAAAAAGGCCGCCAAGAAAAAGGCGCGCAAGTAATGAAGTAAACACCCATCCCTGGCAACTAGTAAAAACCCTTCCCGTTCTTGAGAACGGGAAGGGTTTTTTTTCGAGGCTTACTCAATCAAGTAAGAGATTATTAAAATATGAAGCGCGTTGGCATCATCATAGATAGATCATGTCGCATGGAGTGAATATGAATAAATTTGACCGGTACTGCCAGGCCCAAGAACACGTAAAGCCAATTTCGCATGAAGATAACATGCGGCTAGCCCTCGACGCAGGGGTCCGAGCGAAATCAAAGGGTGACATTCCAATAGGCGCAGCCTTAGTATGGCCTAGTCGCCATTTTGTAGAGCATAATACGGTTAGCTCCGAGTACAATCCATTAAATACAGCGGAGATGAATGTAATTCGTAAGGGAGCCGAGATGATGCCTCATAAACTACGGGATGGAGTGCTTTACACGACAGTTGAGCCTGATGCATTTAGCATCTTAGCTGCCCATAGAGCCGGAGTGCATGAAGTAATATTTGGCGCATATGACCTAAAGCATGGTTTTATTAGCTCTAAGACACGTGAGCTTAATTTGGAGACTTACGAAATTGCTTATAAAGGCGGCGTCTTAGCGGAAGAATGTTTCGATCTCCTGCCCTCCGATATGCAGGAGTATACTAGTGCATCTGAATCCAAGTAGTGCGAATAAGATTAGCATATCGCATGACAATCTAGTTGCACTGCTGTCTGAGGCGTTTGCCGCAGGTAGCACTAGCCCTTATGACTGTATGGAGCAAGAGGTAGAGAGATTGTTCATATCTGCGAAAGATTCCTATCGCCATCCCCAATCCGAAGTTAAGAAATATATCCAATCAGCCGATACTCCTAACAAGCGGGCAAGGAAGTTGGAGTATGACCGAATCGAGGGCATATTGTCCAAAGCCAATACAATAGATGACTTGGTAGACATTACTTGCCCAATGTGCAATAAAGCAGAAATGATAGAACATCGCTCCGGTAATAGCTCAGGTATGATTTTTACCACTTTGCTCTGCCCTCGCTGTGGTTGGGGACCAAACATGAGCTTCCAAGAAATGTTGAGAGCGAGAAAAGCATGAGTAAGGACTACTACGACATTTTAGGCGTCAGCAAAGATGCTTCTCAGGAAGAAATCGCACAAGCATATCGAAATCTAGCTATTAAGTATCATCCTGACAAGAATCCGGATGATCCTAAATGTGCGGATAAATTCAAAGAAGTGGCAGAAGCATTTGAGGTTCTGAACGATTTAGAAAAACGGGCTCGGTACAATCGATTTGGTTCCTCGGATAATCGCAATTTTAACATTCATATTAACCCATTTGACATCTTTGGCGACATATTTGGCGATTTTTTCGGGGACACAGTTTCCAGAGCCCGTCGTGGTGCCGACATTCAAGTGGAATCTCCATCATTAACTTTGGAAGAGGCCTATAAGGGATGCAAAAAGGTAGTCAGATATTCTACTAAAGGGGCATGTAATAAGTGTGAAGGTACTGGTGTATTCTCGTGGAGTCCTTGTGATCTATGTGGAGGCAATGGAAGGATAAACCGTCAGCAAGGTGCGTTTCATGTGAGTATAACTTGCACTCGATGTAAAGGAAAGGGTAAGTTGCCTGTCGTAATGTGCGATGACTGCTCTGGCTTTGGAACTGTTGCTTTATCTGAACAAGAAGAAATACTAGACATACCAGCAGGCGTTGAAAACGGTGTATCTATGGTGATGCCAGGTCGAGGGAGGGCATCTGCGGGAGGTGTGAGCGGTGATCTTATTTGCGTAATACGTATTCAGCCGCATCTTCTGTACGAACGGGATGGACATAATCTTTATTGCCTAGTGCCCATTACGTACGCTCAATCAGTTTTAGGCCACCAGGTCGAATTGCCTTTGCTTAATGGTTCTACTTGCCAATTAAAAATCCCAGCCGGAGTGCGATCCGGGGGTGTACTCAGGGTAAGGGGGGTAGGCATGCCAGTAGCCACTTTACGCCCTAAACGCAGGACGCAGCAGTATGGAGACCTTTTGGCTAAAATTCAGATCGACCCGCCCCAAAAACCCAGTGCAGAATATTTAGATTTATTAAAGAAAGTCGCGGCTTTAGACGATATAGAGGAATATAGGCGTATTGAAGAATTCAATTCGCGACTTTCCAAACTACGTAATCGCAGTTGAACACATCATTTGAGAGGTAAGTACCGTGTTAGAACTTTTGAAGCGTTCGTGGGTGTTGCCACTAATCGTTGTCATGGTGGCTTTGTTTGTGGTAATCAAGAAAACTAATTTCTCACTGACCGATCACATTGCTGATCGGGTAATTGAGAAACTTAATGCGGATTACAGTCCGTATGGTCCTAATGCTGCCCCGGCAGCAAAGGCACAGCCTGAGGTAAAGCCTGAGGTTCCGCCTGAGAAGCCACAGGAGCCTGATGTAAGCGATCCAGAGAAACCTGGGTCCAATAGAAAGCCCTGGCTACAACCTTGGCAGCGGCCCCGTAGACCGTCCTAACGGTAACGTTAGGCCCGGTGAATAACCTCGTAGCTGATTAGCTTGTTATCTCGGTCGAATTCGGCTTGAACAATATCATCCATGTTGGGTGCCCGCTCTCGTTCACGATGATATCGAGCGGTGGGTATTCTAATATGGGTAGTCGTTTTATCGTCTTCGTCCATATCATCATCGCCGTCTTGAATTTTTAGGATGACTTCATCGTCTTGAAACTCTACATCTACCACTTTTCCTTTAGTGGTAGATGTGCTTGGCACCATTGTTGTGCCCGGCATTTCTTGGTATCGGCCTAGCCCACGCGGACGGGTATCTTCTTTGTCGTCAAAATATCCACGGGCCTCAAGGAAGTTTCTGAATCTCATAGCTCTATTCATATATAGAGTGCCTTATGAAAATCACCAATCTTCAAACGGTAGTTCCTGCCGTTGTTACCATCAATGATGGACCTCAAGTCTTTGTATGTGTGAACTTACAAGAACGACAGGTCTATCTACCCTGCAGCCAGAACTCCGATCTCATTCCTGATTGGGAAGAGTTTACCGAACAAGTATTAGCTGAATTTGCGCCTAACCCTACTAAATTGCAAATCCCCCAGCCTCCACAGCACATGGTTGCCACTGTTAGTGCATTGCAATCTGATTCGGAACATCGGCACGAAGAATTAAAGGAAAGGACAAATGTAAGTGAACGTTGAACATCCTAGTAGCATCAAGTTATTTATTCCCGGAGATAAGCCCGCCAATCCCGGTAAGCCTGGTGTTCCTACCAAAATCACACATGGCCAAATGTTGCAATGGCTGCAAAAGGCTGAAATTGACGAATATACAAAAGGTAAGCTGATCAAAATGGTCAAGAGGTACCCCTCGAATACCATGACACATTTCTACGAAAATTTGCATAAGCATATTGCTCGCATCCGCAAGGACAGAAAAGAAAATCCGGAGAAGTGACACTATCTTAATAACGTAATTTAGATGGCAATACAGGAGAACAATATGGCAACTAAAACAGCTTCCCGCAGCCGAAAAAAAATGTCTCAAGAAGAAGCGGCACTTCTTCCTGATGATTTTAAGGTCGGCCCCCCAGTTCTATCAGATGTAAAAATTTATTCCAGTGACGATGCTTGCTTCCCGGTGCCAGATAATTCTCATGGCTTCGACTTAAAAGTTGATGTTGGGAACAGTGCAGAGCCAAGCATTCCTCCTCGCATGGCATTTGTACTTGATTTAGGATGGTCGGCCCTTCTACCTCCAGGCTTTAGATTAGAGGTGCAAGTGGACTCCGCTTGGGCAGAAAGAGGATTGTTATTACAATCCGCCACATATCCAAATGGAAGGTTACAGCGTATGGCGGTCTATGCTTACAATGTTGGTAAGCAGATTTTAGCGTTTAAGCACGGAGAGGGCATCGCTAAAGGTTGGTTTGTTCTTGCTCCACAAGTAGCTTTAATTAAGTCGTAGTACCATGAAACAGATTTGGGTTGTATTTTTGCACGCTCGGGAGTTCGATACCAATCCCACTGTATGTCATACATTGGTGGAATTGGTTAGCTCTGATAAAAAGAAGATAGACGACTTTGTACAAGGCAGGGTAACTGAGCATATCGTAACCATTGAGGGTGTGGAATGCGAAGCACACCGTGCCGTACACCCTGCTGTGCTAGAAGAATAAAGGAGCTTATGACTACACCGCATAACCCCTTAGATGGCAAAAAGTCAGCCCTTAGTTTCAATCTACAAGGGCAAGGCTTTGAGGAGCTTGTGTCGATTATTGTCATTCATCGAGATAGGCCTGAGTATCTTAACATTTGCTTACAAACGATTACATTATCTAGCCGCCATAATAACTTTGAGCTAATCGTTGTAGATAATGGCTCGACCCAGCGCAGCCAAGAGTTTCTGGACCAACTAGAGACCGATGGTGTCAAGGTGATACGTAACAATGAGAATCTGTGGTGGGCTAAGGCTGCTAATCAAGGAGCCAAAGCAGCACACAAGGATGCCAAATATCTTATTTTTATGCACTACGATATTATGGTGTTGAATCCTGCTTGGATAGATTTGCTAATCAATGTTTCGGTATTTCGTAAGTCGGGCCAAGTTGGTACACAATTCCGACATTATGATATTAACGACCAGAGGGTAAAATTTATATCTGAAGATTGTATGCTCGTAACCCGAGAATGCTGGAATGATGTTGGGCCATTTATCGAAGAGTTACCTCAAGAAGGCGCTCCATTCCTGTTTACGGCAGCAGCAGAAAAATCTGGATACAATCCACTCACAATCGACCAGAAAACAATCCCATGTGTTCATCATTGGGGTTTAGCGGCCTTTGATTACAATGAATACGAACGACTCAGCGAAGATGCTAAAGCAAAGTTACCCAAACTACTTCACGAGATTCAGAGTAGTTTCACCTAGAGAGGCTTTTAATAAATTTTTCCCAAGCAAGGTGGTTGTGGATGAGCACTTTGTTTCTTGTGTATGTGTTTGCGTAGGCATGGCAGAATAATTCTTCCGCATCCTGATTAACTTTTGCCTTCTTAGTGCTACGGATGATCTTTTTCCACTGCTCCACTCTATGCTTACACGGCTCCATAAGATACATGAAAATAACATGTCCGATTTCATGAAGCATTGCGAATTCTCGGCCATAATTCCACGGGGCTGCTATTTCGATAGTTTTTGCATCAAGATCGTTAGAGCCGATGTGGCCACCATCTCCTTTGAGGGTGTTGTCACCTTGGAAGGTAAATTTGTATCCCTTTAGGAGTTTTTGATGTAATTTTGGTAGCTTTTTAAGGGTTTGATTCACATCGCCGCTTTCTTTGATGTGACCTTCAGCCTCGTATAATAGAAATTCTCGAAAACGCATGACTTATTTAGTACATAAAAACTCAAATTGAGTAGGAAGATTGCCGATGTTATAACAGGTAAGCAAATAATAAGTCACAAAAGGTGGAGAACGCCATTGGTCAACTCCCGTATCGACTACCTAACGCCAAATCGCATCTAGTCGTCAAGTGTGCATAGTCGGCTAGGTCCGTGCTGGTGGGCAGTAGGAATGGAGCAAGTGACGCTAACCGGACTGCCCGCATCAGGAACGGTCACTAGCCTGTTGTGGTCTAATTGGGACGTGTCAGGAGCGCAGTGATTCGGTACAGGAAACCAAGTTTTCTGGGCCTCACGCAATGAACCAGGAAACCGAAGTACGCATTGCTTCGTGGAAGCGGCATCGTGGTTTTCCATCGCATTGGTGCGCTCCGCATGGAGGGCTTCTGTTCAAAGTGCGGAGCGTACCATCATTTTACTTTTATGATGCATAACTAATGCATGACAAGGCGACGTATAAAGAAAGAGAAACCTGTCTCTGTAGACATAATAAAATCGTTTCATTTGGATTTCCTTCATCCTTCTCAGGAGTTAGCTTGGCAGGCATATCAGCAGCACGATTTGCTAATTTTGCTAGGCCCGGCAGGCACAGGCAAAACCCATTTGGCCACAGGCTTTGCAATCCATGATGTACTGAAAAAATCTAAAAAGAATATTGTTGTCACTCGGCCTATAGTCGAATCAGGAGAAAGCCTAGGATATCTCCCAGGTGATTTTGACGAAAAGATTTTACCCTACATGATGCCTATTTTGCAATGCATAAAGAAAGTGTGTGGCTCGTCTACACAAGACAGAGAAATCATTGATCGAGCATTGGAAACTTGCCCTTTGGCTTACATGCGTGGTCGCACCTTTGATGATGCTGTGTTTCTCTTGGACGAGGCTCAAAACTGCACACACGATCAACTGGTACTTGCTATTACACGTTTAGGTGTAGACAGTAAAATGATTATCACTGCCGATCCGGACCAAACAGACTTGCCAGGCAGGGCGGCAATTGTGGATTTAGTCAATAATATCAGTACCTTGAAAGGTGTGGGTGTCATTCGATTTAGCGAAAGCAGTATTGTGCGACATCCCTTAGTAGCTCGGATTCTCAAAAAACTGTAATTCAAAAGATCGCATCATGGACCAGTCAATACAGTATCCTGTATGGGAAGATGTCGGGATACCTCCGTCTTTTGTGAATTATCTCCGGCGGTTATCGTCTGGAGAGGTCACTGACTATCTTTTATTAAACAGAGTCTTTCGTTTTCATATTAGAGCACAATATGTGTACATGTGCGGTGAATGTCACCATATCAAAAAGCTATCTCGCAATTGGGAGGATTATTCCCAATGCGAGCGATGTGGCTCAGCCCTGATCTCGTCATCAGCCAATTGGCGCATGGGAAAAGATCAGATGAAGTCATATTCAAAGCACGAGTCCAATGTGCGAGCTATCGTAAGGCAAATGACGGAAGTGTATGTAACATATTTTCGAGACTATCCCCCTAATAATTTTCTTGAATGCGATTGGGTAGTAGATAAGGACACGGTACAATTGCCGAAGGAGCAAGGCCAGGCGTTCGGTCAGTACCAACCGCAAGAAGATTTTGTTCCTCATGATTTGCCGATGTTTTCTGTAAAGTTTTGCTGCGGAGATCAAGTCACCTTACCAGATCAGACATTAGCAATTTGCCAGGCTGCGTTACTTTGTCCGTTCTTATGGGATGATAGATATGATTGGAAATACAAGACGCCGAGAGGCACTAATCAAGAGACCCACCTCCTTCCTTTGATGCATATGTGGTGCAAATTGAGGCATCCCAAAACAAAAGAAATAACATCCGAATCGCCGAGATTGCATGCACACCCTCCTTCCGCCAGGGGCAGTGGCAAAAAGAGTAGAATTGATCTTCCGGATGCTGTCATTGACGCCTTAAATCAACGAAGTCCCCGAGAAATTTTCAACTGGTTCTCATCATGAGTTTAATGGACGAATACCGCCGTCGGCACGAAATTGACAGCGTATGGCCTGTCAATGAGGGTGTGTTATTTTTTGAACGTAAAGGCAGGCCAGAGTTAATTTGCATCACTAGCTCTCATTCAAAAAGTGCCTCAATCTGCCCAGCCTGTCCAGCGAATAAAGGCGGTATCACACTGGAAGTTTATCGGCATCATCGGTTTCCGCAATGCGCTAAACAGACGATTCACCTTCACATGCCTCCTGATGGCGATCTGCTAGAATACATTCGTCGCCATGTGAAACAGGGCGACGAATGTATTCCTGTCATCACACACGGCGACAGGGAGCAGGAGCGTTGGGTGTGGGAATTTTTCTTAATGTCACAGGCCTTTCGTGGGCATGATCGCTTTGCTGCATTTGTAGAGCGGCAACAAAAGGATAATGAACCAGCCGAAACGAGATGGATCGGCCAGGCGATGTACACGATGGAGCGCCACCCAGACCTTTATCGGACCTTCTATATCCAGGTATATTCGTTATGTCTAGTGAACCGGACCTATATTCTGCGGTCTTGATTCATACATAGGACATGCGATCTTTTTGCGAATCGACTCTATCTGGTCTTTTTCAAAGTGCTGTAGATGCCTTCCCCAACACTACGCGACGACAGCATGTCGTAGCCCCCATTCAGATTTCCAATTTACAAATTATACCATTTGTAGGTATGAAGACATTATTCTTGAAGGTGAGTGCATTCAATGAAGGTCGTGAGTACAATCCAATCATTTTAATTAAAAGGATGCATTACCAAGATGCCCCAGGTAAAGGTATAGCCGAGATAGCTGCCAGCGACGGTCAAACATATTACATGAAGCGGCCTATACTATCTGGTGACGATGTGCTATTGAGATGCAAATGCGCAGATTTTTTCTGGCGATTCAATTATTTCGACCATCTTGATCGTTCGCTCTATAGCCGTAAGCGACGACCTTATGTAGCTCTGCACAATCCCGGATCAGCCAATCCCTTAAAGATGCCGGGCATGTGTAAGCATATTATGAAGATGATGGAAGTGCTGGTGAACACCGGCATCATAATGCCTTAATCATTTCATCAAGCATACTATTGAATGTATACTCTGGTGCCCAACCAAGCGTGTTGCGAGCCTTGCTAGAGTCACCTTTTAGTGATGTGAGTTCTTCTGGTCGCAGATATCTTTCTTCTGTTGTGACATAGTGTTCGTAATTAAGTCTTAATGATTTGAAAACGTAATCACACATCTCTCTGACTGTGTGAGACTCTCCTGATGCAATTACGAAGTCGTCCGGAACTTTGTGATTCATCATTAAGTACATTGCTCTTATATAATCTTGCGAATGCCCCCAATCACGGACGGCGTCTAAATTTCCCAATGACAAGTTAGCCGCCTGTTTCCTTTTGATGGCCTTTGCACCCTTTATAATTTTGGCTGATACGAAATTAGAGCCGCGCCTCGGAGATTCGTGGTTAAATAGAATACCATTTGTCGCAAACATCTTGTAAGCCTTCCTGTAATGCCGCACAAAGTTGTATCCAAATAATTTGGTACACCCGTATGGGCTAACTGGATGCATGGGAGTTGATTCTCTTTGGTAGCCATCATCATCTACACAATTTCCGAACATCTCGGATGAGCAAGCCTGATAAAACTTAGCAAATGGTGCGCTTTGCCTGCACGCTTCTAGCATATTCACCGTGCCTATTGCGTTGACATCTGTGGTAAAGCGAGGCAGTTCAAAGCTAATACGCACATGGCTTTGAGCAGCCAAATGATACACTTCATCTGGTTGTATTGCCTTGAGCAATCTTTCTATCGCAACAGCATCCAAGACATCGCCGTAGTCGAGGTGGACCGAATCTCTTAAATGATTGATGCGGGTCGTTTGGTTTTCTGGTGTTGAATGGCGACGAATTATGCCATGCACTCTGTAGCCCTTCTCTAACAGATACTCCGCTAGATAACTGCCATCCTGCCCTGAAATCCCAGTAATGAAGGCTTTCTTTTTCATGAAGCTCCTATGTGAATCGCCCTATATAGTCAAACGGTATAATGTTTCCAAAATATTGCCTTGCGACCAGTATGTGATAGATAAGTATATCTCGATTCGTCTGATACCATTAGATCATTAAACCAAGTTGCAGTTGTCACATTCCAATGGCCTTCAAGCGGGTAATAAATCTCTTTTGCCTGTGAAAGAAATGCTCCCCACCAACTGAATGTACTAGCCGACATAATGATCCGGTTGCTTTGAGTAAGAAAATACAGATCGGACATACGATCATTATGTGCGATAATGCCTTCTTTATAAATGTCTTGCACGAATGAATCGTTGGGACTATCTGTTAGAAGGTAAACATGCTCTGCGGGTTCTACCGCAAGAGCCTTTTCGAGCATTGCTTCATAAGCATAAGCCGGAAGTAATGAGTTATACGTTGCGTAGTCACCCCTACGTACATGAATAACTATATCACTGGGGTGTAGAGCATGCGGCAATGTTGGCTCGGGATCGAAGCGAAGCCATTCTTTTACTTGAGATTTGCAAGAGTGATAATACTGGTACCTTTGTCCAAAGCCGGTTAAGTGAATGCAACTTTTTGGCTTGTCTCTTATTAACTGGCCAATATGAGATATCAGACCTGTGTCCAATTGTATATCTTTGCCATTATATGTGAGTCCATCTATTTTCTCATATGTTCCTGGAAAGCCAGGTATGGGCTCTGCGTCGAGAGCATATCCCATTTTTTGAGCTATTACCCTACCCACGCAATACTGAAAAAGATTGTTGCCCAGCCCGCCGTCATACTGAATTCGTATCATTATAGTTTTGCTTTAGTGGTGATGGAATGGGCTCGTAGGAAACTCAAGTCCATTACTTATTTAGTTAGTAAAGTATGGAGCCTATATGATGTTGATTGCAATTCTTGTTTTATTATGTTTATCACTTTTCTTCAATCTAGTATTAGGGGTATTTCTAGTACGTTTCAGAGAAAGCGTAGATGAGAGAGAATTTGCATTAAACACAAAAGTTGATAAGTTAACTAAAGAAATACTGCTTCGCCTCCCATACCGACCTTATGGCGTAGACATTGAAGATCGTGAGCCTACATTGCCGATGGGTCCTATAGACGCTCAGATTGGTCAATGAAATTGACCCTTCTTAATGACCATCCTATATTCAGGGCGTTCCCCTAACCGCACAGGAGTAGTGTGCATGAATGTTACCTATCTACCATTCGATTCGAAACGGCGATTTGGTGTCGAGATCGAGATCAACAGACACTTGCCGCCCGAGACGCTATCAAAAATAGTGAATGTCGCTCTCGGTTCGCCAAAATGCTCTACAAAACACTACCATTTGACCTGTGGTAACACCAAAGATTGGTACGTGAAACCGGATTCATCATGTGGAGATTTAGGCAATAAATCACAAGATGGCGGAGGATATGAAGTTGTCTCTTCTGTTGGCAAAGGAGTGCGTCACATAAGTAGAATAGAAAGTGTGGCCAAGGCGCTCCTGGAAGGAGGTGCAGTGGCCAATCGACACTGTGGCTTCCATTGCCATGTAGAAATCAAAGATTTCGTTCAAAGACAAGCAGCAATATTGTTAGCGTATTGGTGTAAAATCGAATCAATCATATCGCATATGGTGCCAACCCACCGCTTGAAAACACATCATTGCAAGTTGCTAACCCGAAATAAGAAAGATTTTCCTAAGGCAAAGAAAGCAAAGCATTGGGAAGAATTTTGGGATGTCATGCGGCTGAAAAAACTAGGATCGGAAGCTAAGCGTACTTCTTTAACCTTGGTTAATTATCAGAGGACTAACTCGAACTCCAGTAACTGGCAGAACTTTAATAGGCCTACTGTCGAGCTACGACTGCCAGAGGGATCGCTTACTGCTCACGATATCAAAAATTGGACTCGTTTGTTTATTCATTTTGTAGAGAACACTGCATACCGAAGTTTTCCAACCAATGTTAATGCCAGTGGTTTTAATGAAACATTAGAAATCTTGGGATTGCGCAATCAAGATTCATTCGCAATTCTTAGTCCAGGTTTGTATGAGACAAAAGTTTGGCTCTTACAACGTTTGTATCAATATGCAAGAAATTCCAATTTTAAGTTACAGGTACGTCGCCATTGGCAGAATATGTCATCCGCCGATATAAAATGGCGATTCGATTTTCCTCAAGTTCAAGTGGCCCCTGTGCCGAAAAAGAAAAAGAAGGACTTGCTTATAGCACATTACGACAACTCTATTTTGCTCTACTAACGGCTGTCACATGAGATCAATCGAAGAACGTAATGCTCTAGTTGAGGAGCATCTTGACCTGGCCGAGCATTTAGCAAGACTACGTCATAGGAGCGTGCATAGAACTGTGCAATTGGGCGAACTGCTTTCGGCTGCATATGAAGGCCTGTTAGATGCTGCTAATAAGTTTGATACCAATAAGGTGAATGCAAAGGCGAAATATCCATTTCGTTGTTATGCTAGAACTAGGATCACCGGAGAAATGAATGATTATCTTCGTTCCTGTAATTGGGGAACAAGAGGAAAACATCGTAAGGCACACTCCATTGATACAGTGCCTGGTTATTACGACGACGGCGGGCAAGTGGTCACCCTGCGAGAGGTCTTGCCAGCGAGGGAACGTCCCGCCATCGATGAACTGAATGGGCGGGAACTTTTTAACAAATTGATCCGTTCCCTACCAAAGCGGGAAAAGATGGTATTCAAACTGAGGTTTCTTAACAGTCTTACAATGAAGGAAGTGGCAAAGGTTGTGGGCATTAGCGAGTCTCGTGTATCTCAGATATTATCGCAGAATAAACTTTTCTTGAAAGACGTATGGGGCAGTAAATTGTATGAACTATGGGACGAGGTAAAGGTAACCAAATGAATCAATTAAAAGCAATCCTCTTTACATTATGCCTAGTGGCCATCCCTGTGACTGCTTTGGGGCAAACTGATTTGCCGCCAGAGTATCAGAATTATCGCTGGTATCGTTTCACTACACAAAATTTTGAGATACTAAGTATAGACAAACACGCAGGACAGCAGGCGCAGAGAAAAGTCGAGAGGTTGCGCTCATGGGTATATGAGCGATGGGGATTACAAGATATTCCCTTCCGTATGCCGGGCAACAAGGATGGAAGGAGATGCTTGATTATTTGTGTACCTGACGCACAAACGTACAAAAAATGGTTCCGAAGGACCGATGTAGACCCCAAGATAAGTAAATCAAAGAATTTGGATGGCTCGGAGCGAGAGGTTTATGCTATTTGGATCGCTACCGAGGGCAATTGGCTAACCGGTGTGCTACCAGAAAAAATTGGTCGAGTGTGTCTATTACACTATGAAAAAGTGTTTCAAGTGAAGTTTGGTCGTTGGGCACACGTCGGTATGTCGGCCCTCAATAACGATGTGCGTACAATTCGATCAATGTTCTCGGAGCTTAATACCGATGACTACCTCAGCAGCCAAGAAATATTTACACAACAATCACAAAGACCAGGTACAACTGATCGTGTCTTCCGAAGAAATGCGGCGGCACTATGTCTTTTGTTAAGAAAACAACAAGGAGGGGATGCTCGCTTTAACGAGTTTTTGGAAACATATTCATCTACTGAAAATGCGAATCAAGCACTTGCAGTATATGGATGGCGAGGTTTCACTCATTTCAATAAGAGTTATGGTGCATACGTGAAAAATCTAGCTTACGACATTCGTCATGATCGTACACCTGATATGGGGCTAGTATGGTTTGTGCCAAAAGCAAAGTTTTAGCTATAAAAGGAGAAGTAACATGGGTTTGATTGGAATACTTTGGATGCTCGTTTGGGGAACAGTAGTTGGATCAATCGCAAAGATGGTTCATCCCGGAGATGAAAAGTTGAACTTCTTGGGCACGATGCTAGTCGGTGTGGCAGGCTCTTTTCTCGGAGGTTTAGTGAGCTTTTTAGTTGGATGGAGTGACCATATGCTCTCTACATCTGGCTGGTTCATGTCAATCCTGGGTGCTGTGGCCGTGTGTTACCTTTGGGTAAACAAAGCTAGTATTCGCGCATGGATTTCAGAGAAAACTGGCTGGTAGCAGGATGGACAGCGAAATTGTTTGCAAACTTAAAAGCCGATATGATCACCTCTCTCCCCTTATGCTGCAACGATCTGTAGAAAGGGCCGTAAACGAGGTTGAGCTATTCGACATCCTAGATACCATTCCAGATGCCTATCCCCTTGTATGGAATAATGACAAGCGGCGATGGGTACTTACTGGTTTATTTGCGTCACCTGATATTGGTACAGAGTGACAACTTAAATCGCAAAGGTGACACGGTGCAACTCCACGAAGAATATTTTAAGCGGCATGGGTTGAAATGCCCTGTCATTAAAAGGCCGGAATCATATGACCATAGTATGGTCTTGATGTACCGAGCCGATCCGGATATTTGGAAACGACATTGGGTCACCCTCCAGATATCCAAAAAGCCAGAACAGTACCATCCATACTTCTACCAATTTAGTTGGCAAGTGCCCCGGCACAACGGTGCATTCTCTGGCGGAAACAGTTTTCAATTGCACTCAAACTCCAAACGAGTTGATTGGGAAGAATACGATATGGAAGTGCTACGACTTGCGCAGCACACTGACGGCCTTATTCCAATAGCAGATTTATCCGAAGCAAAGATTGTCGCTTGGGAGATGTTTCTTTATCTCATTGACGGCAAGTGCGATGGGTTACCTCCCGAAATACGGATGGAACTTTACAAAAGCATTGATGACGATCTCACCATTGAGCAGCGAATGCAATCTCAGGAGAAGGTTGTTAATTGGTTCCAATTGAAGCAAAGTAATTTAGCGTCTCGGTGGGAAAATGTGAGGGCGTATTATGACCCCAAGAACTATGCCACCTGGCTTGCTGACATTATTTATAGAATGCGCAGCAAAGAGTATCGTGATACCTTTTCTGATCTGCAAACTGTTGCTTAATGTTGGCGTCATACTTTTTTCCACCAAGGTACTTGATATCGTGTACCAGCCATACTATTTGGATTATTATCCATTAGACATATCTGACGTGGAATATTGTGAAGTTGCAGCACGGGATGTTGCAATCAAAGGGGATGCGCTGATTGTAGGGGAAAAAGTTGTTCAATATAAGGACCTGCTTCAGACAACTTATAATATCGCCTCACGCCGCAATTTGCCCTACTCTACAAACTCTGGCCTCCATAGTCGGCTTACCGACATGGGCTATAGTGGCAACATCGCAGAGCATGTTGTCCAAGTCCATGATGATGACACGATCGTCAATCCAGATAATGGCGCAGTGGTCTATAGGGATGAAGCATTCATCTTAAAACTAACTTCGTTTTATTCGGTGAACGACCCACAATCTTGGGTCTTTTTCTCTTCATCGAATGCTGTGGTCAATCAGCACAAAAGTAAATGTAATCGAAATCCTAGGGGATATGCGGGATATTGCGTGCGTTTCGATAAGTACAGAATACATTTGCACAACAATGCTGACATAGGACATGTGCAGTTCTTCCAAGCGGCCCGAGGCGGTGCCAGGTATTCAAGTCATACTTATCCCTTTGGAACATTGTTAAATCTATATGTATATCGCACCAACAAGGAAGAGTTAAAAAAGAAATGTTATCCCGCTATACTGCCGGTGGTCCCTGGTGGTCGGCAAACTTTCGTACCCTTAATGCCACAGCAGAAAATGCAATTGATCGTTCCAAAGCCATATATAGTTACATTTATGCCCGACCAAAAAGAGGTGCCACCATTACGTTGTGCGCTAAAAACAAAATCGCATTTCTCTGGTTACCGCTTTAGTTATTTCGATTGCAAAAGGCCAGTGGAAGCCTCGCCACAACTTATTTTTTTTGAGGCAAAAGACTCTCCACGCCAAGGGGTAGTAATCATTCCTCCAATAGACCCAACAGAACATGGTAATTATGCAATATTACATGAGCCAATGGACGATGTAAGAATACATTGCAATAATATTGTTGGCTTTATACTTCGTTTGAGCGAAGACCGTTTTCAGGTAGATCGAAGAAAGGAAGGCTGGCTTGATTATGGTCGCTCGCTTCTTATAGAATCTGGCTATAAATTCAATGTTCCTAATACTGGATACAAGGCTTACGACTTGAGGGTACGGATTATGGATAAGACCAAGCCCATCGTGACGATCAAAGACCTATTCAACCCCAATGGCTGCACAACAATATAATCCCTGGAATGTACGCAACCCTATTGGGGATCACACTGCGCGCCTACGGCAAGGTCAGCAGCTACGTATCGTACTGGACAATCCTAGTGTATTTGATCTACCTGTGGGCAGTAATTGGCACGTACAGGCCGACGGCCGTTATCTCACGTTCATTAAAGAAAATGTGATACAGCGTAAAGAAATGGAGTTGGGCGAGTACCTCTTTGGCTACCATCATGTGCCCTCGCGATGGGAAGGGCTTTCAACACTTTTCTTGGGTAATGTCCACATTTTTACTAGATACCCAGGTGAAAAGCAAAAATTATATGCAAGCGTTTGCGTATTCCTTAATTGCACTAGAGAGGGGAAAGAAGATGTTATTACGGTAGTCGAGCCGACTGATATATGTACTGGCGTTTCTCCGGTCGTTAAGTTGGAGCCGAGCCAATTATTAGAAGTCATCGTTACTGATGAAAATAGAGAGAGATTGAATTGGAGTGATTATATCTTTCCAGCCCCCGATGCTGATCCGAAGATGCAGCTTCGCCGGATACGTTCCGTAACACTAGGTTTCGGAGACCCTGGTGGTAACGATGTGAATAATTTATTCCATTGTGAGCGGCGAGTCATGCCCTACGGCGATGGTAAAATGCCGTTATTTGCTGAACACCATTTCTTTTTCAGCTTTCAACAAGTTACGCAAGAGGTTCTTGGGGATTGGTCAAATGGCAACTATGATGTTTGCCAAACCGTATTGATGGCTAAAGATCAAGAAGGCAAAATAGTTCAAGAGGACAGTTTGCATATTGTCCTTGCCCTGCGATCTAAAGTACGCAAGCGAGAGAAAGCCCGCCTTCAGCCCAATCGCTCATTCATATCTGACCCACTAGAACGAATTGAATGCCTCGCAGATCGGACCATTATCAATCCTGGTATGTCTGAAAGGATTACGCTTTGTGGCCAAGATGATAGGTTTCTGGTTGAGATAGCGCAGCCATCGTATTATTTCCGACAAGCTAGTCAACTTATAGGGGCTCGGTGGCGATGTGAAGTTGGGCCGTTACTTCTCAACGATAAGAAAAGGCACTGTTCTATTGAAGCGGTAAAACTTCATACACGTACGGTGGATGGGATTGTTTTCCAACGATTCGGTATTACCTCCTATGACGTATCTGGGCTCAAGGAAGAGATGGTATTAGGCGAAGTTATATTGACCTGTCACTCAATTGACAAGCTAGTTATCGACCACGAGCGTCACTTACACATTATACTCCGCAAAGAGCCGCTGCCCGCTAGTGCAGCCTCAGCGATTCGTACCGTCGGGTGTAATGGTGATTCGTATAATGTTGTGAATTATACTGGCGCAAGCTGTTCTATGCGACAGCACCAACAGCAAGGTAAGAAGGGCAAAAATAAAAATAAAAATAGAGCACCGCAGCATTGGGAGATAAGCATTGAAGATTTTGGAACAGAATTAGTTACAGGTGAGCATATAGAGCCTACGGTGCTCAACGCACCCGTCGGAAGTGCATTTACCAATCCAGTGGTGCCGTTGCTACCACTGCTGCCGCACAGTCTGGGTTCTGCATTTCCATATGGCGAGTGGGGTCCTGAGGATGTCCGGAAATGGAATATGCATGATCCTCAATTCTATCATGACGAAAAAGCAAAAAAAAAAGCCACCGAGTGGCTCAAGGAACTTATCACGAAGAGACAAGCCGACAGCAGCAAAAAGAGCAGCGTAAAAAACGTATACGACAATCCAGCAAGGCAAAAAGAAAGAAGGACGGATACCACAATGTGCAGCGGTAATAAGATGCCATTGATTATCTGCCAACCGAAGCATGGCGATGAGATTACTCTGCAAACCGGCCAACGACTTATTCTCCGTATGTTCTTGCCGAAAGGCAATTACAAGAGAAGTAACCTACGGCGTCAATGGTGCGTTAATCTAATTCCATTAGATGATTCGTTAAAGATATGGATATATCGCAATCAAATCGTTGAGATGACAGATACAGGTTATGTGATGCAAGAGTGTGAGGTGCTTATCTTAACGCCAAAAGGCAGCATGCCTAATAAAGGTGCTTCGTATCCACTACCAGGGATTCATCGAGCAGGATCACTATGCTTCGATGCGGGGGATGGTGAGACAAAGCGCATTGATCTGAATCTCGAAGTCACTAAGTTGAGTGTCGGTAGCGACGTGCCGCTTAATTGGTGGATCGATTATTTTAAGTCCCATTCGGCAGCCCGTCCAGCTAATTTTGGTTTGCCATATGAAGCACCTCAATCTTATATGGATGGTCGAATCACTTTAGTCAACCCGAAAGGA
>SDBT01000391.1_pt1 | contig 68180 bp, 99 predicted proteins | sample 2277101 | NCBI WGS metagenome assembly SDBT01 (sample SAMN10404973, study PRJNA504765) | marine sediment metagenome | isolation source: marine sediment core GS10_PC15, 103 cmbsf | place: Arctic Ocean: Southern Knipovich Ridge | collected 2010
TTTACAACCCAATTACCAGTGAAATTAGTATACAAAGAACAATTCCCTGGGTTGGTTGAATCTGTAGGTATAAATGTTATATTAGTTAAACTATTTGCGAAATTAGCCACATAAGCCCCAGCATCTGGGTGTACCAATTCTATAGATGGAGGATTTGATTATATTAGGATAGCTTTTAGTAAAGAATGTTTTGGTCCAGAAGTATTTGACTATGAAGTAGAAGCAACTAAAAAAGAATTATATGATGATTGGAATAATAAGAAAAATTTATATGGTTTATTTAAACCTTGGAGAAATAAATGAGAAAAAAAATAAAAACTACTTGTGTAGTTAGAGATGAATTAAGAGGCAATAAAGATAACTTGTCAGAAAAAAAATGGTATAAATTACATAATAAATTAAAAAGGAAATATTGTATGTTTGAAAACTGTTTTTTATGTCCACATTTAGTAATGAAAATATAGGAGAAAAATGAGTTTTAGTACTGGAAAAAATAATTTTAATTATAAGCATGGAAAATATAGTAAAAAGTATAAAAAATATTGTAAATGTGGAAAGATAATTTCTCCTGTCAGTATAAAATGTAAAGTTTGTGAAGGTAAATCTAGACCTTTACATAAAAACTTTAAAAATACTGGAAAAACTCAGTTTAAAAAAAACCATACTCCTTGGAATAAAAGTAAAAAAATGACTCAAAGGTATTGTGAAAATATAAGAAAAAGCAAAACAGGGATTAAAAATCCAAATTATGGGAAACCAAGAAGTCAGGGTTTTAAAGAAAAAATGAAAAAAATAATGACTGGACAGAAAAGACCTAATATCTCAAAAGCTATGAAAGGTAAATATAACGCTAACTCTATAATTAAACATCATATCTATTTAAAAGAAAACAGTGACAAAACAATAAAAATGACTAGAAAAGACCATAGAAAATTACATTCAAGAGCTTATGATTATATTTATTATATATATGGTAAAAAAGGTATTAAGAATTTTTTAAATTGGTTCCAAAATACCTATAAAGGTGGTGATTAAAATTCGTTATTTTTTTACCGCTGACTCGCATTTTGGTCATGCAAATATAATAAAATACTGTAATCGTCCCTTTGAAAATATAGATGAGATGAATCAAACTATTATTAAAAGATTTAATGAAATAATAAAAGAGAATGATATAGTATTTTGTATAGGTGATTTCTGTTTTAAGAATAGTAAAGGTGGGAAAAAAGGTGAAGGAATGCTTTATAAACCACAATATTATCTTGACCAACTAAATGGAAATTGGATATTTATAAAAGGAAATCATGATAGAAATAATTCTCTTAAAACTATTATAGAAAGACTTGTTATTAAACATGGAGGATATAGAATAAATCTTGTCCACAATCCAGAGTTTGCTAATGTAAATTATGAACTAAATCTAACAGGACATATTCATCAACTATGGAAACATAAGAGGATAAGGAGAGGTGAATCTTTTACTGATTGTATTAATGTTGGGGTAGATGTATGGAACTTTTATCCTGTAACATTCGAGGAGGTAATCAAAGCTTGGTATGGATGGAAAAAGGTTTGTAAAGAACCTCAAGCAACCAAAACAGTTAGCTAATCCTAAGATGAAAGATAGGAAAGAAAGGTATAAATCTCTATCTAAATTTAAGGATGTAGCTAAAAAATGCTTTGGAGCTATTACTTCAATAGGTTGGGGTAAAGGAAAAAAAATACTCTGTTCTGTTTGTAAAAAAGAAGTTACAAAAGGAACATATAAAGAAGGAAAGTGGTATTGTAAGGAGTGTTAATTATGAAAAAAGAATGTCCACAATGTAAGGGTATAAGAGAAGTAGAAGCATGGAGTCATACTCATTCTTATTTTATAACATGCCCTACTTGTAAAGGAACAGGGAAAATAAATGAACAGCGTAAGAAAAGGTAATAATAATCAAAGAAGATGTTATAAAGAATTACAAAAATATGGTTATATTACTTGGGTAGCTAAAAGAAGTAGGTATGGAGGTAATGATTTATTTGACTTATTTGATATTGCAGCTATTCTTCCTGAAGGTAAACAGTTATTATTAATTCAAGTTAAATCTAATTACTGTAGTAAAGCTGTAAGAGAAGCAATTAAAAAGTTTAAAGTTCCTCCTTCTATCTTAAAACAAGTTTGGGTATGGATTGATAGAAAAGGATGGAAGATATATGAAAACTTGTAAACAATGTGGTAATAAATTTGAACCTAAAAATGAACAAGAGGAATATTGTTCTACTACTTGTTGGGAGAAAAGATGGGGAATAGGAGAAAATGATGGAAAATATTAAAATGATTCGGAAAAGACATAATAAAGAAATAAAAATATTACAAAGTTTATGCAAACATAAAAAATCAACATTAGGCATTTATACATTGTCACCAGGTGTTTTAGGTGGTGAAGAAAAAGTTTGTGATTTTTGTGGAAAAATATTACAACGTAAAAGCATTAGTATGGGGTTAAGAATGTGAGTAAAGAACAAGGTAAAAAACTAGAAACTTTTATAGCCGACCTATTATCTGGTATAGATAAATATGCTAGACCTACTAAAGCATCTGGTGCTTCTAGTGAAATAGGTGATATATTACATCAATATTTTATAGTTGAGTGTAAATATAGAGCTACAGATAACATCACTATTCGTAAGCGTGTTTGGGATAAGCTTTGTAGCGAAATTCCTATAGGCAGTAAGAAAATCCCTTTACTGTGTTATAGAAATCAACATCACGATACGTTTGCAGTATTAGAAATTAAAGATTTTATAAGATTAATAAAAGAGGTATATAATGACAAAGAAAGTTAAAAAAGAAGAAATACGAGAATTTAAAAATATAGAAGAAAAGAAACAAGCTCTTCAGAAATTTATGAACGAGACAAATAGAGAGTATAAGTCCACCGTACTCAAATGGGGTTCTTCGGAGCTTCCTCCAGAACGTATTAGTTTCGGCATCGCCTCCCTCGACCAGCTGACTGGAGGAGGTATACCCCATAAGCGTTTTAGTGTAATATGGGGGAGTAAAGGGACTGGTAAGTCTACTTTAGCTTATAATCTTATAACTAGTGCTCAAAAGAAGAAAAAGCTATGTGCTTATATAGACTTAGAAAGGTCTTTTGAAGGCGAAAGAGCTAAAAAAATAGGAGTAAATCTAGAGGAATTAGTTTTAGCTACTGAATTTGATAACGCAGAACAAGCATTAGATACTTTAATAGATATGTGTAGAAAAAAAGTGATAGATGTTATAATATTAGATTCACTTCAAGCACTATCTCCAAAAGGAGAACAAGAAACTAAAACAGGTAAAGAAAAATCTCTAGAAGATGATACTATGGCACTCCTTGCTCGTAAGTTATCTCAGTTCTTTAGAATGAGTGCTTCTGGTGTATATAAAGGTGATGTAGCTATTGTTTTAATTGGTCAAGCTAGGATGAATTTGGGAGGATTTATAGCTCTTGAATCGTTAAGTGGAGGACATGCTTTACAACATTGGTCTGCTTTAACACTTCAATTAAGAAGAGGAACTAAATCTGACGCTCCTACTAAACAAATACAGACTGAAAAGGGCAAAGAAAAGATGATAATTGGTTTTGATAGTGTAATTAAACTTGAAAAAGTTAAAATAAGTGGTACTGCTATTGAAGGTTCTAAAATACATATTCCATTTTTGTTCAAAACAGGATTTTAAAAATAATAAAGAAATCCCTTTACTTTTTACGCAAATAGTATATAAATAAGATGGGAGGAGTAAATGTACGATATAGACTTTAATGATAGTCAGGCTTTATGGAAATTTTCAATTGAAACATGTAAATTAGCGGAACAATATCTAAAAGTTAGAGAAGATTATGCTATTAGTTTAAAGAAGTTAAAATTAGCTTTAGCTAAAGCTTTTGAAGAAGAAATAATAAAAGAGAGTATTTCAGAAGATAAAGCTTATCTAAAGTTAGCATCAGAAGATGAAGAATTAAAAGCGGACTTAGAAATCATAATAGATAAAGAACAATTATATAAAGGGCTAGAAAAAGTATTGGAAGCTAGACATGCCTTAATTAAGTTTAATCAAGTAATTATAAAAAATCAACCTACGATATGAACTTATTAAATATAGCAAATAACAGAAGAGATATTATTCTCTTTACTCGTAATGATCAGGGTAAACAAAAAATAGAGAAAATATCGGATTTCTTTCCATTCTTTTATGAACCATCTCCTGATGGTAAATTTGTAGGTTATGATGGAACTAAATTGAAAAAAGTGTTTGCTACTGAACCTAGAGAAATCCCAAAACTTAGATCATTGGCAAGTTATTCTGCAGATATCAAGTTTATTACCAATTACTTAATTCACAAAATAGATAAAATAGAAAAATCAACTATTAAATATTTCTTTATAGATATAGAAGTAATAGCTCCAGAATTTCCTAATCCTGAAGAAGCTAAATATCCTATATCTTGTATAAGTATATATAATTCTTTAACTAAAACAGTAAAAACTTTCTATTTAGGAGATTATAAAAGAGACGAAAAACAATTATTACATGAGTTTTGTCAATATATATTCAAAGAAAAACCTGATATATTATTAGGGTGGAATATACAATTTGATTATACTTATTTATACAATAGAATAAAAGATTTTCCAAAAAAGATTAGTCCTATAGGAACATCAAGACATGGAGAAGGAGAAAATATCTTTTATCCAGATGGTATTAGTATTATAGATTATATGAAATGGGATAAAAAAAATACATTAGGTCATAGAGTATCTTATGCTCTAGATAAAGTCGTTCAAGAAGAACTGAACGAGGAAAGTTGGGGAAAAACAGATTTTACTACTTTAAATGACAGAGTAAAAGAAAAGAATGCTAATGATGTAATGAGACTTGCTAAATTAGAAGAAAAATTTAATTATATAGGATATTTTGATGAAATTAGAAGAATGACTAAATGTCAATGGGAAGATTTATATTGGAATTCTAGAATAGTAGAAATGTTATTATTTGAAGAAGCTAAAAATAAAAATGTTATTCTTCCTAATAAAGTTGATAGAGAAAAAGTAAAAAATTCATTTAAAGGTGCAACTAGAGATATGGAAGCTAAAGGAATATATTTTGATATAGGTAAATTTGATTTAACTAGTGCATATCCAAGTATGATAGTTAATTTTTGTTTAGATACACAAAATATTAAAGATCAAGGTATTGGTGTTAACAAATTAAGATATAAGCAAAATCCTGATGCTCTCCTGCCTAGTGTAGTAAGAAAAATCCTAAAAATAAAAGACGAATATAAGAGAACATCTAAAGGAACTAAAAAATATGATGCTATAAAATCAATAGTAAACTCTACTTTTGGAGTAATGGGGAATCCTTATTTTCGTTTATATGATATTAGAATAGCTGAAACTATTACTTTTTTAGTTAGACATTTACTTATGTATGTTAAAAAAAGAATAGAAGAAAAAGGAAATACAGTAATATATTGGGATACAGACAGTGTATTTCTCAATACTAAAGAAAACATAGTTGAAGAATTAAATAAATTTGTTCAAGATTGGGCAAAAACTTATGGAAAAGATAATTTAGATTTAGCTTTTGAATTTGAAGGATATTTTACTAAATTATTTATATTAGGTAAATGTCATTATGTAGGATATGTATATAATGGTAAAAAAGAAATAAAAGGAGTAGAAATAAAAAGAACTTCCAGTACCAAGTATGAGGCTTGGTTCCAAGAAACTTTGATAGATAAAGTATTAAATAAAGAAAATAAATTTAATATATTAAATTGGATAGAAAAAGAGAAAGGACGAATAAAAACATTGCCTTTAACTAAAGTAGCTTTTCCATGCAAGATAGCAAATAAAAAATATAAAAATTATCCTATTTATGTTCGTGCTTATGACAATACTAAAAAACTAAACCCTAATTTTAATGTTACAAAAGGAGAAAGGTTTTTTTATATTTATGTAAAAGGAGATACAAAAAATCATGTGTTAGCATTTACGGAGGATAATATATTTATAGACCAAGAACGAATAGAGTGGAGTTCTGTAATAAGAAGGAATATAGATAGTAAAGTACAAAATGTATTTGAAGCATTGAATTGGACAATAGTAAATAGTAAACAAGACAGTTTATTTTGAGGAGAAAATATTATGAAATCGTTTTCATTTTTAGTAGAATTAATAGATTTACTTCGTGTTGAAGACAGTATACTAATATGTTGTAAAAATGAAGTAGAATTAAATAGATTAGTAAATAATTATAACAAAGCAAAATGGCAAATAGGTAATATTAGTAATTTAGGAATAGTAGAAGGAATTAAAGAAACTGATATAAAACCATTTCTAAAGAAAGAAGATAACTTAGAAGTTGGTAAAAAAAAGGAGGAAAGTAATGCTTAAAAGTGCTGACATGTTCAAAGAACTAGAGATGATTGAAAAAATTAGAGAAAATGCTCCTGATGAAGTAACAAAAGCTGTTTTAAAACTTGGTGATTTACAAGTAAAGTTGTTGCATAGTATTCGAAAGAATCAAGTTCAAATAATGAAAGCTCAAGGGATAACGTTTAAGAAAGAAGAAACAGAAGAGGCACCAAAAGATACTACTACCTAAGATAAATATAGCGTGCTGGAGTTATAAAGGTTCCTCGTATGTCGGCGAATGAAAAACCCTCGGGTTTAGACAGAAAGGTCAAAGCACTAAAAAGTCCTTACTACTGCGAATTGCGGGAGTAAGTTGCCAGCACGCTTTTAAAAAGGAAACTAATGTCAATTTCAAAGAATGCTAAACAACTTCTAAAAACTCGTTACTGTCATCCTAATGAATCTCCTCAAGATGTTTATAAAAGAGTAGCTAGTGCTTTAAGTTTAGGAGATAATAAATTTGAAAAGAAATTATATCAAGCTATGTATGGAGGATTTTTTCTCCCTAACTCTCCTTGTATAAGAAACGCTGGATCAAAAAAAGGTATGCTTCATGCTTGCTTTGTATTAAATATTTCTGATAATATAGAAAGTATAAGCAATACTCTAAAAGATATGATTATATTATTCAAAGGAGGAGGAGGTGTTGGAATAAATTTTTCAGAACTTAGACCTAATAATGCTATATTATCTGGAGGAGGAACAACTAGTGGTGTAGTATCCTTTATGGGATTATTTGATAAAGCTACTGAAGTAGTTAAACAAGGAGGATTTAGACGTGGTGCTTTAATGGGAGTTCTAAACTTTGAACATGCAGAAATAATGGAATTTATCAGAAGTAAATTATCTCATAAACTTACTAATTTCAATATATCAGTATTAGTTAGTGATAAATTTATGGAAAAAGTAGAAAAGGGAGAAAATATAGAATTAAAAAATCCCCAAGATAATTCTACATGGGGAACTGTAAATGCAAAAACTATATTTGATATAATTTGTTTTTGTGCATGGAATAGTGGTGATCCTGGGTTTTTATTTTATGATAGAATTAATAAAGATAATCCTCTTTTTCCTAAACAAAAAATAAAATGTAGCAATCCTTGTGGTGAAACACCGTTATTGCCATACATGGCTTGTTGTTTAGGAAGTATAAATCTTTCTAGATTAATAAAATATAATAAGTTTGATTTTAAACTTTTTGAAAAATATTTAGAAGTAGCAAGTAGAGCTTTAAGAAATATGAATGCTATAAGTTTCTTTCCTTTAACTCAAATCACTAAAACAATGAAAGAACTTGATCCAATAGGTGTAGGAGTAATGGGATTTGCTGACGCTCTTATTAAATTAGGAATATACTATGATAGCCAAGAATGTTTAGATTTTATAGATGAAGTAGGAGAAAGTTATAAAAAAGTAACAGATAAAGTAGCTAAAAATTGTTTTTATAAACGTATAATTGCTCCTACTGGAAGTTTAAGCATATTAGCTGATTGTAGTAGCGGAATTGAACCTGTATTTAATGCTTCTTTTGAAAGACATCTTACCATAGGAATTATAGAAGAAACTAGAGAACTCTATAAATCTAAATATTTAAGAATAGCTCACGAAATAGCTCCAGAATGGCATTTAAAAATACAAGCTAAATGGCAAGAATGGTTAGATGGAAGTGTTAGTAAAACTGTAAACTTACCTTATAGTTCTTCTGTAGAAGATGTTAAAAAAATATATATGTCTGCTTGGAAAATGAAAACAAAAGGAATTACTATATTTCGTGATCGAAGTAAAGAAGGAGTATTGAAAAAAATAAACAAATGTGATGATGGAAGTTGTCACCTTTAATTAAAGGAGGAGTTATGAGTTTGAATCCTTACAAAATGAAAAAAGTTGATTTGTTAAAATACCTTACTAAAAGGTGTAAACATAATCATCTCTACGTTGAACATCCAAATTGTTTTATAAAAGAAATTGAATATCCTCAAAAAATAGGATTTCTAGATATAGAAACGAATGGATTAAAAGCTAACTTTCATATAATGGGAAGTTATTGTATTAAAGATGGAGATTCTAAAAAAATATATGGAAGACATATTACTGCTAAAGAATTAATGAGTGACACTATAGATAGGGATTTAGTACAAGATTGTATAGATGACATAAAAAAGTTTGATAAAATAGTAACTTATTTTGGTACTTGGTTTGATATACCGTTTATAAGAACTAGAGCATTAAAATGGAATCTAAAAGATTTCCCAGTTTATGGTTTAGTAGAACATTGTGATGTATATTTTATGGTAAAAGCAAGACTTTGTTTACATAGAAGAACATTAGATGCAGTTACTAGACACCTTGGTATAGAAGGGAAGACTCATGTAGATGGTAATATATGGCAAACTGCTTTTCTTCATCACGATGAAAAAGCTTTAAAGAAAATACATGACCATTGTAAATTAGATGTAGTTATATTAGAAAAGGTTTGGAGAAAAATAAAAGAATATACTCGTGAAACTAAAAAGAGTATGTAGGAGGAAAAATGGCACAAAAACCTAAGAAACATAGTATTAGACAACTTGATTTAGAAAAAAAAGTTAGAAAAGTTTGGAAAATCAAACCAAGTACTAAAATTAAAGAAAGTTTAAAGAGAAAAAAAGAAGGATTGAGAGTTACAAGAGAATTAAGAAAAGCTAAAAATGGAGAATTAGAGGTTTAAATAGAATACTGGAAGAGGCATAAAAAATGACAATTAAAGAATTATGTAAATTATCTCATAAAATGGCAGTAGAAAAAGGGTTTTGGGCAACAGAGAAAGGTATCTCAGGAGATACTAATTTATTAGATTTAGATTTAAGAGATACTTGTAAACTAGAAAAAAGAAATGATGGAGAACTCATAGCTTTAATGCATAGCGAGCTAAGTGAATGTTTAGAAGGATTAAGACACGGTGATCCTGAAAGTGATAAAATTAAAGGATTTTCTACAACTGAAGAAGAAATGGCAGATTTATTTATAAGAGCAGGAGATTTTTGTGAAGCTAGAGATTTAAGAATAGAAGAAGCAATAAAAGCTAAAATGAAATATAATTCTAAACGACCAATTAAACACGGAAAGAAATTTTAAAAGGAGAATTAATATGAATATAAATACTTTTGCTGTAAAAGTTGCTAAGTTAGAAAAAGGAAAGAAAGAAGTTAATATTGCTCAGATAAAAGAAATTCTTAAAATTATTAATAAACTCACTTATGGTGTTTTATATCTAGTAATAAGAATTTTGAGAGGATAAAATGTATAATTTTAAAAATCAAATTATAGCTTATGCAAATGTAAAAAACAAAAATAATTGTATCATTTCTAGAAAAGAATTGAAAAAATGTGTTCAAACTAAACATGTTCCTATCTTTGATAATTATGATTTTACAAAATTAATAGGTACCACTATAAATGTTAGACTTGAAAAAAATAGACTTATAATTGATGGTTTTCTAATAAAGAAAATTAATTTAAAGAATAAATGTTTTCGATTTGCTATATTTGCTAACAGGGAATTTAAAAAAAATGGAAACACATATATATTAAAAGATTGTACTCTTGACTCTATAGGTTTAATAGATAAAATAAATGATGCATATAACATGAAAGGAGAAAAAATGGCGAAAAAGAGAGTAAAAGCAAAAGGCAAGAAAAAAGCTAAAGCAAAGAGAAGGTAAATATGCAAATTCGAGTGTTAGGTGATCCTCATGTCACAGAAGATAGTATTGAAGAATTACAGGATGTTTTTTTAGAAATCACAAAAGATAGTGATAACGAAAAAGAATATTTGGTAATTCTTGGAGATTTTTATGAGAAAAAAAGACCTACTCCAAAAGAACTTTATTTCGGTACTAGAACTATGGCGTTTTTCAAAAGTAAGTTTAAAGAAGTTATATTGTTAACAGGTAATCATGCAGAATTAGAAAAGAACTTTAGTAATGTCGATTATTTAAAGTTTTTAAATATTATAGTTTGCGATGAATACGAGATTACTAATCAAAAAGAAACCCCTGGGATATTTTTTGGTCATTTTATGACTAACGAGTCTTTAATGCATTATGGTCATTATGATAAAGACCGTACGCTTTCCCAGTTAGTTAAATATAGATTTGTGTTTTTGGGTCACCAACACTCGTTCCAAAAATTAAAAGATAATGTATTTCATTTAGGTTCTTGTAGATATGTAACATTTGCAGAAGTAGGAGATAAAGCTAAATTTTATTGTAAAATAGATGGAGAAAAATATGATTTTATAGAATTAAAATCTCCTGTTCCTATGAAAGAAGTATTTAGTATAAATGAATTAAGAAATATAAATACTAAAACTAAAGTGTTAATTACTTATACAGATTTTAATCAATATAAAAATGAAGTTCAAGAATTAACTAAAATAAAAGATAAGTTTTATCAATTTAAGATCAAATTAAATTTAAAAGAAATGCCTGGAATAGATAAACAAGAAAATGCAGATTATGAAACAATATTTAATTCATTCTTAAACAATTTAAAAGATAAAGAAATAAAGCAGATACTAAAGGAACATTTTGATGCAGCTAAAGCAAATTACATTACATAATTTCTTAATATTTAACGGAGAACATACTTTTCCTATGTCCGATATAAATTTTATTAAAGGTAAGAATGGAATAGGAAAAACTACTCTAACTCTATACTCTTTATTATTTGGATTATACGGTTATAGCTCACGTAAATTAGAAGATATACCCTCTAAAAATAGGTCTAAAACGGCTCTAGTTAGCCTTCTAATAGATAAAAACAAGGATACCTATAAGATTACTAGGGAATACCCTTTAAAGCTTAATATAACGAAAAATACCATTGAAGTTGAATTAGCTAATAACAATGAGAAACAGAGGTATATTAATAAAGTATTTGGAGATTTGCAATATTTTAAGAAGTTTAGAACGATAGATAAAGATGAAGGTATTAATGTAATTGATGAAGGTGCTACTTCTTTGAAAAGAACCTTGTTTTCTATATATGAAGATTTATTTAACGAAGTAAAGATAGGGCTTGCTAAAGAAAAACATAATAGAGAAATGTATAATAAAGATAAGTTAAATACTTATTCTCATTATCCATCGGAAAAAAGATTAGATGTGCTTAATAAATATATAAACGAAGCTGCTGATATTTTACAAACTACTAATAAAGATATAGAAACAACCAATACTGTACGATTTAATTTAGGAGAATATAAAGGTAAAATAGAAGGAAGTAATGCTGGCTTAGAAAGTAGGAGAAATATATTATTAAAAAACTCTATATGTCCAGCATGTAGACAAGTAATTAGAGAAGAATATAAACAAAAAGTAAGAGAAACTTTAGATATAGATATTCAAGTAGGGATAAAATTAATAAATAAAGCTTTAGAAGAAATAAAAAAAAACGAAAAAGTTAAAAATACATTAGATACTTTAAGAGACGCAGAAATTTATAGAATTAACAGATTAGGTAATTTAAAGATAAAGTTAGAAACAAGATTAAGACAAAAAGATTTTAAATATACTGAAAAAGATATAGTATTAGTTAAAGAAGCTCTAAACGAACTAGATAAGTTTACTAGTTATTTTATATTAAAAAGTATTAAATCAATAGAACCAATAATTAATTCAATATTAATGAAGATAGGATTTGAAATAGAATTTATAGTTAATGATAAAGATGATATAGAGTATTTTTTAACAAAAGATAAAATAAAGTATTCTAGAAAAGATTTATCTACTGGACAAAAGTTAATATTACAGATAGCTTTTAAATTAGCTATCTTATTACAAAGAGGAGAAAGCGGATTAATAATAGCAGATGAAGGAATGGCAAGTTTAGATGAAGATAATTTACTTCATATTATAGATTTAGTAAGGGGACTACCATTTCAGCTTCTATTTGTCATACATAATTGTAACTTTCTTCCCAACTATGTACATACAATAGATTTAGGAGGCTAGATATGTATTATTATAAAGTAGGATATGATACACACGAATCAACTCCAAGAACAGTATTAGGACATGAGAAAAATTTAACAGATACAAGATTTGAAGCTATAGTTTTTAAAGCTATAGAAGATGCTATAGAAAATCAAATAAGACAAAAAACATATAAAAAATATTCCAGTTTCTCTACTATATTTAATGATGTTATAAACCTTTTACTTCAAAAGGGATTTAAAAAATTATCAATTGCTAACCGTCTTACTTTTGATGGAGCATCTAACTTATTAGATCGCACAACTACCATGTATATAAAAAGTCAAAAATTAGCTTCTTACTTAAAAAAAAGAGGATATCGTGTCTAAATTAAGAGCAAGAAGATTAAAGAAATTGAATAATAGAAGAAAAAAATATAAAAGGAAAAAAGCAAAATGGATGCAGCAACGCCCAAAAGCGTCATATTAATTGGAGCAGGTATTTCAATAAGAGACGGAATAGAAAAAGACCTTTGGCAAAAGATTAAAGGTAAAGAAATATGGTCTTTAAATTTTGCTTATAAAACTATGCCTTATCTTCCTACTAGAGAACTTTGGGTAGATACTAATTTTTTTAAAGCTTATGTAGATGAACTTCAACGATTATATTTTCATGGCGTTAAATGTTGTGCTAAAGTTCATATTAAATATCAAAAAATACCAGAAATAACTACTTTTATTACTACTAGATTGACGAATGAATATCACGAAAAAGTATATATAAGTGGGGGAGGATTTGTAGGTTTCTTTGCTTTATCTCTCGCTTGTAAATTAGATTATGACATAATATACTTATTAGGATATGATTTTGGAGTAGCTAATAAATATGATAAAAACGGAAATATAAATAAAGATACACATTATTATCAAAATAAAATACCAGTATTATCTACAGGAGTAGGGCATCCAGAATTATACCTAAATAACGATGGAACCCTTAAAGATAGAGTTAAAAATTATGAAATATATACTAAAGAAAAAGTGAAAATATATAATGTTTCTCCTAAAAGCAATATTTCCTGTTTTGAAAAGGTAAATTATGACAAATTTTTCAATATGGTATGATAATATATTACCTTGGAAAAGAGTTATAATTGAAATTATATTAGCTTTTTCCTTAATGATGGTATCGTTAATTATTCAATGGAAATTATCTAATAGGGAGGATAAAAAATGATTTATTATCCTAATAAAAACTATTATACTGAAGTTAAAAATGGAGTAGCTTTTGTTAAAGAAAGAAGAACGGGGAGAAATGTAGGATATTGGGAAGATAAAAAATATATTAGTTATGCATTAAGTAAAGATGCTACAATAAATATAGAAGGTAAAATAATAGAAACTGATGAGGAAAAATAAATATGCCAAAACCAATTTCGATGAAACAAGGACATTCTAATGATTTTCAAACTCCTTCCTGGGCATTAGAACCTTTATATCCTTATCTTAAAAAAGATTGGACAATATGGGAATGTGCTTGTGGACAAGGTAATTTAGTAAAAACTTTAATAGAAAAAGGATATAACACTTTTGGAACTGATATTTTAAATAAAAAAGATTTTTTAAAATGGAAACCAGATAAATTTGATTGTATTATTACTAATCCTCCTTATAGTTTGAAACAACAATTTTTAAAAAGATGTTATGAATTAGGTAAGCCATTTGCTTTATTACTTCCTTTAACAACGTTTGAAACAAAAAAGAGACAAACATTATTTAAAAATTATGGACTAGAAGTAATATTTTTACCTAATAGAGTTAATTTTGAAACTCCTAGTGGAAAAGGAACTGGTAGTTGGTTCGCCACTGCATGGTTCACTAATTGGCTTAATATAGGAAAGGAAATAACTTTTTCCGATGAATACCAACTTTGTAATAGGCAGCTTTTATACTAGAGACACTCCCTATGAAGCTGCAATAAAAGAATATTTATTAAAATCTTTATCTAAATATCCAGATATTGGTACTATTATAAAGGTTATAGATAATCTAGGAAATTGGAGGAAGAATGTAGCTCAAAAACCTAAAATAATACTAGAGATGTTAAATAAAGCCTTTACACCTTTAGTATTTTTAGATGCAGATGCTACAGTAGAGCAATATCCTAAGTTATTTGATAAAATTCCTCTAACTTATGATATAGCTTATCATAAATTAAGTTGGAAAACTTGGTATGGATATAAAGATAGTAAGGTAACTGAATTATTGACTGGAACAATGTGGTTTAATCCTAATGATAAAGTAAAAGCTCTTTGTCAAGATTGGTATAATGAAGCTATAACTAATAATGAATGGGAGCAGAAGTCATTAGCACGCATCTTATCTAAAAGAAAAGATATTAAAGTTTATCCTTTACCAATTGAATATTGTTTTATGAATAGCAGACCAGAAAATCAACCTCCTCTTATTTCTGATAAAAATGTAGTTATACGTCATTATCAATGTTCAAGAGATTTTAAAAGAATAATAAAAACATTATGATTAAAATATATTATCCATCATTAGTAGGTAGACGAATGTGGTATTCTTATCTGCTAGAAGGATTTAAAGAACTTAATATTCCTATTATTTTAGATAAAAACTTAAATAAATTTAGCACTTGCCCTATGGCAATAGATATAGAAATAGATAATAAAAAAAGAAGAATTTGGTATGATATAGAAGATTCACATACTACATGGTATAAAGATATATTAGGGAAAAATGATTTATATTTTAAAATAGCTTATTCTAAGAATGAGAAATATGCTCCAAATGTATTTCCTATTCCACAAATAGCTTTTCCTAGTATTTTAAAAGAACTAGATGATTTAAGACAAAGAAAAAATAAGAAAAAATATAAAGAAGATATAGTAGCAGTATTAAGAAGCAGTAATAAAAAGATTAGAGAAAAATATATGAATTTTATAAGGAGTAATTATAAAAACTCACTCGTATATCTTTCATCTTATAAAGAATCACCAATAATATCAAAAATAGAGCATTGGAGATTACAAACAGAAGCAAAGATATGTTTATCATTACCAGGGTTTTATGATAATGTTTCTTGGAGACATACTGAAATATTAGCTTTTGGAGGTTTCCTATTAACTCTTAAAACTAATAGAGTATTTCCAGTAGAAAATAAAAATAATTGGATAGAATTTGAAGATGATTTTCAAGATTTTAGTAATAAAGTAAATTATTATTTAGAAAATGATAATGACAGAGAAAAAATAGCTAATAATGGATTAAAATATTATAAAGATAATTTATCACCTTCTGCCCAAGCAAAATATATATTAAATAAAGTGATAACAAAATGAAAATATTATTAATTGTATATGATAATGGATCTTTTATTCAACCCTTCCCACATGGAATAGCATATATTGCATCCGTGCTTAAAAAAGAGGGACATGAAGTTACCATATATAACCAAGACCTTCATCATTATCCAGAAGAACATCTAACAGAATATTTAAATATACAGAAATTTCATATAGTCGGAGTTAGTATAATAGCTGGATACTATCAGTATGCCAAATTACTAAAAATATCCGAAGCTATCAATGCGTCTAAACAAAGACCTCTATATTTATTAGGCGGACATGGACCAAGTCCTGAACCAGAGTATTTTCTAAAGAAAACTCAAGCAGATATAGTAGTTATAGGAGAAGGAGAAGAAACTATAATAGATTTATCAGAGAACCTATATGACCTCTCTAAAGTAAAAGGTATAGCTTATAGAGTAGGAGATGAAGTAACAGTTAATGAAAGACGACCTTTATTAAAAGATATAGATACTATACCTTTTCCAGCATATGAGTTATTACCTATGGAATATTATAGATTAATGAGATATGTTCATGTTAAACAAGATGACTTTTGTTTACCTATGTTATCTGGTAGAGGATGTATATTTAAATGTACCTTCTGTTATAGAATGGATGAAGGATTTAGACCTCGTTCTCCTGAATCTATAATAGAAGAAATAAGGTTAGTTCAAAAAGATTATGGAATTAGTATAATAGATTTTACTGATGAATTATTAATGTCTTCTAAAGAAAGAACTATAAAACTTTGTGAAGCTTTTATTAAAGCTAATCTAAAGTTTAGATGGCATTGCAACGGTAGATTAAACTTTGCTACTCCTGAAGTATTAAGAATAATGAAGGAAGCTGGATGTATATTTATTAATTATGGAATAGAAGCATTAGATGATAATGTACTACAAATGATGAGAAAAGGACTTACTGTAGAAATTATAGTAACTGGAGTAGAAAGAACTTTAAAAGCTGGTATAAGTCCTGGACTTAATATAATATGGGGCAATATTGGGGATACAAGAGCAACTTTAGAAAAAGCAGTTCAGTTTTTAATGAGATATGATGATGGTGCTCAATTAAGAACTATAAGACCTGTAACTCCATATCCTGGAAGTGAACTATATTATGACGCTATTAAGATGGGACTTTTAAAAGATTGTGCTGATTTTTATGAAAATAAACATGTTAATTCTGATTTATTATCAGTAAATTTTACTAATATACCAGATAAGGAGTTTCACGAATTTTTATTTAAAGCTAATTGTTTATTATTAGCAAACTTTTATAAACATAAATATAGAGATTCAGCAGAAAAAGCAAGAGAATTGTACATAGACGGCAATACTAACTTTAGAGGATTCCGTCAATACTAAGGAGGAAAAATGTTAAATAAAATAATGAGATGGTTAATAGGAGTAGATACTAAATATGAGATCGAAAAACTTTGGATAGTTGCTAATCGACTTACTGGAGAAGTAGATAAAATACAAAAACAACTTAAAGCAGAAAAGGTAAAAAAATAATTATGGAACAACCTAAAATTTCATTATGCGCTAGTGCAATACGAGTAGCTTTTTGGAAACAATTTTATGATTCTTGTACAGGAAATAAAATTCCTTTTGAAGTAATATTTGTAGGAAGTGTAAAACCTAACTGGGAATTACCAGAAAATTTTAAATATATATATTCTCCAGTTAAACCTAGTCAATGCTATGAAATAGCTTTTAGAGAAGCAAAAGGAGAACTTATTGCTTGGACTACAGATGATTCTACTTATAATAAACATCATAATAATAATCTTGATATAGTGTATGAATTTTATAAAAAGTTTGCTGATGAGAAAGTAGTAATAGCTATGCGTCCTATAGAAGATGATAGAGATGTATATAAACACCATCATTTATTCGGAGGATGGTATCATACTCCTTATATGGCTCCCTTTGGAGTTGTAAATAGAGAATTATTAATGAAATTAGGAGGATATGATAAACAATTTATATGTGGACAGGCTGAAAATGATGTAGTTATGAGATTTATAGAAATAGGTGGAAGAGTTGAACTATGTATGGAAGGATATGTAGCTGTCCATCATGTAGCTGTTCATAGAGGAGCTAGAGGTCAATTTAGAAAATGGTATCCTCAAGATAGAAGAAGATTAGAAGATTGTTGGGTAGCTCAAGGTTATGGAGCAATGGGACCAGCTAGGTCAAAAGTATATGAACCTACTATATTAAAAGAAAGAAAGTTTCCTGTAGATAGATTTGATGAAGCTACGTTAAGAACTGAATCACAAGGTCCACGTGGTGACTGGTAAAATGAAAAATCTAAAAAGACGAATACCTAAATGTTTTGGTAATAAAAATATGGGAATTTTGTTTAGCGATAAAAAATATATATATTGCTTTGATATTGACAACACATTATGTACTCAAAATGGAGCTAATTATATTGAAGCTCAACCTATATTTTCTAGAATAAAGAAAGTCAATCGGTTATATGCCGAAGGGCATAAAATTATACTATATACTGCAAGAGGAGCAACTACTGGTATAGATTGGAAAGACTTAACCGAAAGACAACTAAGACAATGGAAAGTTAAATATCACGAACTATGCATGGGAAAACCTGGGGCTGATATTTACATTGATGACAAAGGAGAAAAAGCAGATGTTTTCTTTAAAAGGTAAAACAGCTATAGTAACTGGAAGTCAAGGTGGAATAGGACAAGCAATAATTGGAGGATTAGCAAAAGCTGGAGCTTCTCCATATGGAATGGATATGACATGTGGTGGTGATATTACAAATTACAAAAATATGAAAAAACAATTCGCATGGATTAATAAAGAAGAAGGTAGTATAGATATATTAGTTAATTGTGCAGGTATTACTTTTAGAAATAGAATTAGCGAAACATTTTCTTTAAAAGAATGGAATAAAACTTTAGAAGTAAATCTTACTGCTCCTTTTAAGTTAAGTCAATTAGTATTTCCTTTCATGAAAGAAAAAGGAGGTTCTATTATCAATATTACTAGTATATGGTGTAATGTAGTATTAAAGAATAATCCTGCTTATGGTGCTAGTAAAGGTGGATTAAAAGTGATGAGTAAAGCTCTTGCTTTAGATTGGGCTAAATATCAAATAAGAGTGAACTGTATAGGATTAGGCTTCTTTAAAACTGATATGACTAAAGGAACTTGGACTCATAAAGGAGATTTAAATAAAAGATTAAAAAGAATACCTTTAGGAAGAATTGGAGAACCTGAAGATGCAGTAGGTGCTGCCATTTTTCTAGCTTCTGAGGCATCTAAATATGTAACTGGAATTGATCTATATGTATCAGGAGGCTGGGAAATTAATGGTAGTTAAAAATATAAGACATAGTGGAATAGTAGTAAATAATGAAGACTTAGCTTTAAGATTTTATAGAGATTTCTTAGGGTTAAAAATTGTAAAAAAAGAAACTCTAAAAGGAGATTATATAGAAACTTTATTAGGTTTTTTTAGATTAACATATATTAAATTAGCGATTCTAAAAACTGGAGATTTATTAGAGCTATATGTAATTCCTAGTATGAAAAATAAATATGACGCTTTAAATCATATAGCATTCACTTTAGAAGATTTAGATAGATTTTATCAGAGGTATAAAGATAAAATACATTTCTTATCAGAACCCGTATTAGATCCAAATAAAACTCATAAAGTAGCGTTTTGTGAAGATTATGATGGAAACCTTATTGAATTAGTGGAGGAACTGTGAGTTATTTAGACGTAGTATATAGTGAAAAAGAAAAACCTTATACTGATTATCCTTATAAATTAACTGAATTTATATTTGAAACTTTTATTAAAGAGCCTAATATAAATAGAAAATATAAACTATTAGATTTAGGTTGTGGAAGAGGAGAATATCTAAATACTTTTAATAAAAAATATTGGATAAAAGCTGAAGGATTTGATAAAGAACAAATCTCTACTTTATATCCTTTTAAAAAGGGTAATTTATGTTATACTTTTCCATATAAAAATGAAGAATTTGATATAATATTTTGTAAATCTGTAATAGAACATTTTAATAATCCAGATCATATTTTTAGTGAATCAAAAAGAATATTAAAACCTGGAGGAAAATTTATAATCTTAACTCCTGATTGGGAATCTGATTATAGAACATTCTATGAAGACCATACTCATATTAGACCTTTTACTATAGTATCTTTAGAGAATTTGTTTTTAATACATAAGTTTAGAACTGTTTTTGTAGCTAAATTCAGACAACTTCCATTTTTATGGCATTTACATCCAATATTATTTAAAATATGTTGTTTTATATGCAATATAGCTGGTTTCTTTTATAATGTAAGAACTAAAAATAAATTTATTAAATTTAGTAAGAAAAGAATGATTATAGGAGTAGGAATAAAATAAGAATGGATAGATGGAAGAAGTTTTGAGGATTATCCTCTAGAATTTAACAATACACTTAAAGAGCAAATAAGATTTCGTGATAAGTATAAATGTCAATTATGTGGTTGTAGTCAATTAGAAAATGGAAGAGCTTTAGACATTCATCATATAGATTATAATAAGAAAAACTGTAATATTAATAATCTTATAGTATTATGTTTAAAATGTAATTTAAAAGTTAATACAAAAAGAAAATATTGGATAAAATATTTTCAAAGGAAAATTTATGATTTCACTAAAAAATCGTAACGTATTTCTTACAGGTGCAACTGGAGGAATAGGCAGCGAGATTTTAAAAGAACTCACTGCTGAAGGATGTAATATATTCCCTACATCTTCTTTTTTATATGATTTAAGAAAATTAGATGAAATCTATAAAGCTGCAATAGATGCTAAAAAAGAATTAGGATATATAGATATACTTATTAATTGTGCAGGTGTATTTGAAGGGGATTTTAGTGATATATTTAGTGTTAATGTAAAAGCTCCATATGTGTTTATCAGACAATTTGAAGATGAAATGAAGAAACGAAAGTGGGGTAGAATAGTAAATATAGGTTCTACTTCAGCTCATATGGGAGTAGCTGGAAGTGCTTTATATTGTGCCTCTAAACATGCTTTATTAGGTTTATCAAGAAGTTTTTATAAAGAACTTAATCCATATAATATTAGAGTATTTTGTATATCCCCTGGAACGGTTAAAACTAAAATGGGTAAAATGATAAAGGGAGATTGGAATACTTTTATAGACCCAAAAGAATTAGCTCAATATATTGTTTATATATTAAAATTTGATAGTGAACTTATAACTGAAGAAGTAACTATAAATAGATTTAGAAAATGAATAGGAGTTAAATAAATGGGTAACATAGCAAAGATAGTAGGGAAAATAGATTTAGGAAAGCCAGATTCTAACCCCAAGGAAGGAAAATGGAATATACCTTTTTCAGTAGAATTGAGAGAAGATATACATATTCATTGGCAGGATATCCGTATAGAAATGACTGCTCAAGATTTTGATGATTTCTGTACTTCTCTAAATAATGCTCATAAGGTATGGGTTGATATGGGTAAACCAAATACATCTGATAAAGTTTGTTGGATGGGTAGATGGGTTGGGGAAGATACTTTAGACCATTATAAGGATAGACTTCAAAAGTTAGATAGTAAAGGGAGATTAAGACATCATTTTAAATATTTTCCTAGAACTCAAGGAGACAAGTTATACTATGATAATGTTTTTATAATAGAGAAGCAAAAAGGAGATGGAAGATATCATTTTCATTATAAAAATTTCAGATGGGAATTGGGTAAGAAACAAGCAAAACAAATAGCCAACCTTATGCAAGGGATTTTAAAAACTGAAACTAATGAACATAATTAAAACTTTAGAAAAATATGAAGCACGTGGAATGCATCATCAACTCCCTATAGTTTGGGAAAGTGCTGAAGATAGTTATGTATGGGATATTAATGAGAAAAGATATATAGATTTTAGTTCTATAATTTGCGTAACAAATACAGGACATTCCAATCCTAAAATAATAGAAGCTATAGAAAAACAATTAGAAAAAGGAATGATAGCTTCTTATACTTTTGCTACAGAAGAAAGAGCTAAATTTGTAGAGAAGTTATGTAAACTTACCAAATTTGATAAAGTATTTTTAGCGTCTGCTGGAACAGAAGTTACAGATACAGCTATAAAATTAATGTGGAAATACAGTAAAAAACCATTAATAGTTTCTTTTCTAGGAGCTATGCACGGTAAAAGTTATATGGCTGAACTCTTAAAAGGAACTTGTAGTATCTCTAATATACGATATTTAGATTTTCCTAATGGAGATTATACTAAATTAGAAAGACCAAATGAAATAGCTGGAATAATAATAGAAACTTATCAAGGTTGGAGTGCTAGATTTTATCCAAAAGATTATATTCAAGCTTTATGTAAATGGGCTAAAAAACATAATATTCTAGTATGTTTTGATGAAGTACAAGGTGGAATGGGAAGAACTGGAAGATTATTTAATTATGAACATTATGAAGTACAACCAGACTTAGTTTGTTGTGGTAAAGGATTAGGTGGAGGATTACCTATTTCAGCAGTATTAGGAAGAAAAGATATAATAGATTGTTGTGATGATTTAAGTTCTACTCATTCTGGTAATCCTTTATGTTGTGCTGGAGCTTTAGCTAATTTAGAATATTTAATAGAACATAACTTAATCAAAACTACTCAGCAAAAAGGACATATTTTACAAGGGTATTTGGAAGATATAAAAAATTCTTTTCCCGATTATATTTTAGAACATAATGGAGCTGGATTATTAGCAGGTTTAGTTACAAAAGATGAAAAATTTGCAACTGCCGTATGTTATAGAGCTTTAAATCAAGGATTAATTTTAATCTATACTGGAAGAGAAAGTATAAAAATAGCTCCTCCATTAACAATAAGATATGATATATTAGAAAAGGGGTGTAAAATTCTATATGAAGCTATCAAAGACGAAATTGGACATCGTCATACCAACACTCAATAGAGAACGAAAATTACTAAATTGTATAAGGTCTATAGAAAAAGCTAAAAAAGATCACAATATTACTGTTTTTATATATTTTAGTAATAAAATGGAATTATTACATATTTCTAGTTTAGTAAAACAAGAATGGATCAAATTAGATATAGTTACACATTATAAAGTTCCCGAATTTTGGAACACTCATCTTAAATATATGAAAGCTGATATTATGGCTTATTTAAATGATGATGTTCTATTATTACCTAACTCATTAGATAATATTATAAATCATTATCAAGAATACTTTCCTGACTATGATGGTATATTAGGATTAAATCAGAGTAATATAGAAAGTCCTACTAATAAAGAAGGTGCTTTTGGAATTATAGGAAATAAATATGCAAATAGATTTCCAGATAGACAAGTATTTTGTCCTGATTATTATAGATTTTATGCAGATGCTGAAGTAGAACTATTCGCAAAAAGTATAGGCAAATTTAAATACAATAAAGAAGTAAAAATTCATCATTTACATGGTTCTTTTTATGGAGAAGATGAAACACATATTGCGGTTAGAAAATATTTAAAACAAGACAAACGGATATTTATTAAAAGACAAGAAAAAGATTTATTGTGGGGATATAATTTTAAATTATTATTTCAAGGAGGCAACTAATGCCAGACTTTAGTATTCTAGTACCAACACGTCAAAGACTTGGACAATTAAAACGACTTTTGACATCTTTAGTGAACACTATACATGATTATTCAACTGTAGAAATATTATTAGCTATAGATAATGATGATAATATGACTAAATTAGGTCTTCCTCAATTTATGAGTGAATTTAATGTTTTAAATATTCAAGTTCATTATAGAGAAAGAAGTGAATTCACTAATAGAGATTATATTAATTGGTTAATTCAATGGGCTAAAGGAAAATATTTATGGGCTTGTGCTGATGATTTAGTGTTTACTGTAGAGAAATGGAATGTAATAATTAAAGAAAAAATGGAGAAATATTTATCTTTAAGACCAGACAGAATACTTTTAGCTGGAGTAAGTGATGATACTCCTCCTCCTAAAAGAGAATTACCTAATTTTGCTTGTTTTCCTTTAATAACAAGAGAAGCTTACAATTTTTTTGGATATTTAGTTCCTCCACAATTACCAACTTGGGGAGCAGATTATCTTCTTTATTTAGTCTATTCTAATGGTAAAAGATATTTACCTATTGAAGATAGAATATATATAAATCATATAGCATGGCATAATCCTAAATTAGCCATAAGCCCTGATCCAATAGCTAAAAGAATACAACAAATCTTTGGTAGAATGCAACATATACCTCAACATAATGTAGACAGACAAGCTGCAAGCTGGGTTCCAGTAGAAGTAAGAAAACTATTTGATTATTTAAAATCGAAAGGATATCCTTTAAAATGAATTTTTCTCTTATCATTCCAACTCGTGAAAGAAATGATGAGTTAAATAGATTAATTTTTAGTATTGTAGATACTACTGATGTATTAAAAGAAATAGAATTCTTATTTATTTGTGATAATGATTATCTGCCTACTCTAGAGAATGTAAAAAAAATAATAGGTGATTATGGATTGCAAGGTAGAATGTTAACAAGAGATAGAAGCGATTTTAGTAATAGAGATTATTATAATTGGGGAGCTACCAATGCTCAAGGAAGATATATTTGGGCTATAGCTGATGATTTAGTATTTTTAAAAAAACAATGGGACAGTAAAATATTAGATAAATTAGATACTTTTATAAGAAATAGTAAAGATAAAATAATTTGTGCTGTAATAAGACATAATACTCATTTTGTTCATGGAGATGCTAAAAAAATACCTTCATTTCCTCTTATATCTAGAGAAGCTTATCATCATTTAGGCTTCTTATTACATCCCCAACTACCAACTTGGGGTGCTGATCATTTATTGGCTAAACTATATGGAAGTGTAGGAAGATTATATAGTATAGATGATGAGATATATTTAAATCATATAAGCCATCATACTAAACAAATAAAAGCGGATGAAATTACAGAAAGAGCTGGAAGATTATGTGCTGAATATGCTAAAAAAGATGAACATAATATGCATTGGTTATTAAAACACGTAATTCCTAACCAAATAGCCGAATTAAGGAGGTATATTTTAAATGCTTAAAGAATGGAAAAATCCATTTAACTCATTCAATAGCTGGAAAGGTTTACTCTTTGCTGACTGGTATAAATCAATAAAAGCTTGGGAGAAAGGACTATTTCCATTTCCTAATCCTCCTATAGAAGCTAGTCTTGATCCAATACATGCTTGTAATTTGATGTGTGACCATTGTAATGCTCACAAATATTTAACTAATAAACTTCATCCTACAATGACTGATGAACATTTAAGAGACTTAATAATGTTTTTAGGAAAATGGGGAGTTAAAGCTATATGTTATGGAGGAGGAGGAGAACCTACTTTACATCCTAAATTAGCTGATGCTTTATATTTAACTTCTTCTTTAGATATGGAATCTAGTGTTGCTACTAATGGAACTCTATTTACTAATAATTTAATAGAAGCTATGGCAGAAAATTGTAGATGGGTAGGAATTTCTATTGATGCTGCAATGCCAGAAACTTATAAAATAGGAAGGAAAATAGATTTAATGATTACTGCTTTAAAAAATATGGATCATTTAGTAAAGAAAGTAAAAAAGTTAAAAACTAAATGTGATGTATCTTATAAATTTCTTATCTTTGACTATAATCAGAATGAAATATTTATGGCTTGTAAGTTAGCTAAAAGAATAGGAGTAAAAGATTTTCATGCTAGACCTGCAGATATGAGCCATCAAGGGATGGGAAATTTTAAAAATAAAGCAAAATCTTACAATATAGATATAATAAAAGAACAATTTGAATTATGTCATGAATTAGAAGATGAAAACTTCCATGTTTATACCATCGTTCATAAATTTGATGATAGTTTTAAACCTAAAAAGAACTTTAGTCAATGTTATGCAAGTCCTTGTTGTATTCAATTATGTGCAGATGGTAATGTTTATTTATGTCCTGACCAAAGACAACAAGAATTTTATAAATTAGGAACTCATTATCCTAATCCTAAAGAAATTCTTAAATTTTGGGGAGGAAAAAAACATTATAATTTAGTATTTAAAACAGGAAAAAACAATTGTAATACTAGATGTACTTTTAATACTTATTGTAAACAATGCGAAGAACTATTCATAAAGGACACTGATCCAATGTGTTGGAGGTTTATATAATGTGTAAATTTTGTGTAGGAAGAATTAAAACTTGTCCATGTAAAGGTCATATTATTACTAATAAAAAAGGAGAATCTCCAAGATATAGTTATAAAACTAGAAAAATAACTAATCAGAAAGGAGCTTTTGGAACATGCAAATCTATCTAGATACCGCAAACTTAGATGAAATTAGAGCTTCATTAGATTTAGGTATATGTGACGGAGTAACAACTAATCCAACTCTTATAGCTAAAGAAAAGAAGACAGTAACAGAAGCTATTAAGGGCATACTAGAAATCCTACCGCTTAAAGCTCCTTTAAGTGTAGAAATTATTTCTACTACATATTATGAAATGTTAGAAGAAGCTTTTGCTTTATATGATTTAGATGATAAACATAAAAAAGAAGTATTTAAAGATGGAGCAAATAGAGAAGAGTTTCATAGACGAGTTAATAATAAAGAGAATGTTGACGAATTCTATGAAGAAGTAATAGATAGAAGTAAAAGTCGAATAGTAGTTAAAATCCCTATTACTGAAGAAGGGTTAAAAGTAATTAGAATGTTAGAAAATGAAGCTATACCTAATATGAAAACTAATGCTACATTATGTTTTTCAGTCCCTCAAGCTCTCATGGTCGCTAAAGTTAGAGGAAGTTATGTTAGTCCTTTTGTAGGACGTATGGATGATATCGGAATTACAGGAATGCAAATAGTAGCAGATATAAAACAAGTATTTTCTCATTATAAATCTTTATGGAAGACAAAAATTATAGTTGCATCTATAAGAAATCCATTACATATTATAGACTGTGCTAGATTAGGAGTAGATATAGCTACTATACCCTTTAAAGTTATCCAACAATTACTTAAACATCCTTTAACAGACAATGGAATAAAGAAATTCCTAGAAGATTATGGAAAAATTCCTAAATAAATATGATTGGTGTAAAAAATGTGAGTCTTTTTTTATAAATTATAAAAATCCAGAAAAATGTCCTATATGTGAAAGGAAAAAAAATGTTAGCTCGTGACGCAGGAGATATTATAGACAGATATTCTATAGCTAGATTAAAAGGAGAAAGAATAGGTAATAAGGAAAATAAGAGAGAATATGAAGCTTTTGGATTAACTGTAAATAAACTAATAAGTTTACATCCTGACATTCCTCTCTTAATGTTTAGTAGTTTATTATATAAAATTAATACTATGATTTGGGATTTAGAATCAGATTTAAGACAAGGTAAATTAGATGGAGCATTATCAGAAGTAGGGAGAAGAGCTATAGCTATTAGAGAACATAATAATTTAAGAGTCCAAACAAAGAATATTATTAACTCTTTACTTGGAGAAGGTTTCCAAGATACTAAACAAAATCATATTTCAGAATAATTATGCATTGTTATTTATGTGATTCTACAAATAATATTAAAGTAGCTGGAAAAGTAAGGGATATTCTAGACCTTAAAATTATAAAATGTCAAAATTGTGGTTTAGTATTTTTAGAGAATTTTGATCATATTAATGAGACATATTATAACGAATCTAGAATGATGTTAGACCAAGGGTTTTCTATAGAAAAATGGATAGAAGAAGTAGAAAAAGATATTGTTTATAGAATAGATTTAGTAAAACCCTTAGCTACTAGTAAGAGTTATTTAGATTTTGGATGTGGAAGTGGACAATTATTAAAAGCATTAAGATATAATGCTTATAACTGCGCTGGTGTGGAAAAGAGTTATGAGTTAAGACACTATCTAAAATTTGAACATGGTCTCAAAGTTTTTGCTGATATAAAAGATATTAAAGAAGAATGGTATGATATAATTACTATGTTTCATGTTTTAGAACATTTAAAAGATCCAAAACAAACATTAAAAGATTTAGGAAAATTATTAAATCCAAGAGGAAGAATTTTAATAGAAACCCCTAATGTAAATGATGCTTTATTAACTTTATACAAAAATAAAGCTTTTTCAGAATTTACTTACTGGAGCTGTCATTTGTATTTATTTAACCCTTATACTTTAAAAAAATTAATAGAAGATATAGGATTAGAAGTAGAATATATAAAACAAGTACAAAAATATCCATTATCTAATCATTTATATTGGTTATCAAAAGGTTTACCTAATGGTCATAATATATGGAATTTTATGGATGCTTTTTCATTAACAAAAGAATATGAAGCTACTCTATCTAAATTAGGATATTGTGATACTTTACTAGCTTCCATTAAATTATGCAAATAGACCCAAATATTAAAATTAAAAACGGGAAAGTAATTAATGTTCCAGATAAATATCGTGAACTCTATTATTTCGATAAAAATGGAGCACTTAAAATAAAAAAGATTAGTAAAAAAGAAGCCATTGCTCGTATAAATTATTATATTAATACTAGAAGTTATCTTTTTCATGAAGAAAAAAAAGAAAACATAGATGTGAAAAAAATATCTAGAATATTTAACGTATAAAGGAGATATAAATGCCTAAAAATTGTACATGTGGTTGTGGTAATCCAATTAAAATAAAACCATACCATAAATATAAAAGTAAAGGTATTCCTAATTATATTAAAGGTCATAATACTCAAAAATGGCAATTTAAACAAGGACAAAAACATTCTAAAAAACATATAGAAAAAATGAAAAATAGTTATTACCATACACATTTAGAAGGAAAAAATAACCCTTTTTATGGTAAACACCATACTAAAGAAAGTAAAGGAAAAATAAAACAAAGAATTTATCCTTACGGTAAAAATCATCCTATGTTTGGTAAAAAATGTCAAAATAGCAAAGGAGCATATTATAAAAATATTTGGTTGAGAAGTTCTTACGAAATTGCTTATGCTAAATGGCTAGACAAAAATCAAATAAAGTGGACTTACGAACCAATTGCCTTTAATCTAGGAAACAATACTTACCGTCCAGATTTTTATTTACCTCAAACTAATGAATATATAGAAATTAAAGGATTTTGGAGACTTAAAGCAAAAGAAAAATATACATTATTTAAAAAATTATATCCTAAAATAAAAATTATAGTATTAACAAAAGATATATTAATACAGAAAGGAGTTTTATGAATAAACCCCGTTTAAGTTTAATCTGCCCTACAAGAGATAGAACAGCTAATATTCAAAGATTAATAGAAAATATTGTAAATACAGTTCATAATATAGAAAATATAGAATTACTATTTGCTTGTGATTCAGATGATGCCACAAGTATGTATTTTATAAATCAACAGAGAAATAAATATCCTACATTTAATATTAGATATTATTATAGAGAAAGAAGTGAATGGTTAAATAGAGATTATTATAACTGGCTAACAGAAAAAGCTACAGGTGAGTTTTGTTGGTTAATGGGAGATGATTTAATATTTGCTATAAATCAATGGGATAGAATAGTATTAGATGCTCTCGATAATTTTTTAAAGGATAAAAAAGATAGGATAGCTTATGTAAATGTTCAAAGCGATACTCCTAATCCACCTGGAATAGATTATAAATTCTCAGGTTTTCCTGTAATTTCTAAAGAAGCTATTAATACTTTAGGATTCTTTATGATTCCAGAACTTCCTTCTTGGTGTGGTGATTATTTATTACCATTACTATATGGTAATGATAAAGTAAATAGAATGATTAATATAGAAAAAGTAATATTATCTCATATTAGTTCTCATACTCAAAAAGTATTAGGCGACAACATTACTTATAGATTAGGATTAATATGTAATAAATATAATTCTCCTAAAATAGCTGATGCTTGGAAAAAGGAAAAACTTAATCCTTGTATAGATTTATTAGTTACTCATATTGCTATAAAACAAGAAACAGACAAACAGAAGCATAGTAGACAAGATCAAGATAGAATTCAATGGGAACAAGAAAGAGCCTTAAGAGATAGTCAAAGAACTCTTTGGATGACTAAAATAAATGATATTAAAAAGAGAAAAGCTAGACATATTAATCTTATTACTTATGAGTTAGTTAATTTAAGACACGAATTAGTAGAAATAAAACGAATTACTGATACTGACGAAAGACGAGATAAAACAGGTCTAGCTGAAAGAAATATAAAATATATAGAAGATTTTGGAACAAATCTAAGTAATTTATTTGAAGCGGAAATTAAAGTATGGGAAGAGAAACTTCTTACTTTAAAGACTGAGGATAAAAAATATGGATAAAAGAGCAAAATATTTGATAACAGGAGCAAGTGGATTTGTAGGCAGAAATCTTTATGAATATTTAAAAAAAGCAAATTATGATGTTATAGGGACTTATTATTCTAAACCTGTAGATGGTCTTATTCAATGTGATTTAACTGATTATAAGCAAGTAGATAAAATTACAGATGGAATAGACTATATCTTCGCTATAGCTACTAAAACCTATGGTGCAGGTGTAGTGAGGTCTAATCCTAATGCGTTAGTTAGAGAAAACCTTTATCTTAACTCTAATATATTAGATTTAGCCTTTCAGAAGAAGATTAAAAAGGTATTGTTAGTTAGTAGTTCTACTGTCTATCAAGTAGCCTATAAACCCCTAACAGAAGAAGAATTAGACCTAAATAAAGAACCTTACGCTACTTATATGGGAGTAGGGTGGGTTAAAAGATATACAGAAAAGATGGCTAAATTTTATAAGAAGCATGGTCTAAATGTTAATCTAGTAAGACCTACTGGTATTTATGGTAAATATGATAAATATGAAGAAGGTAAATCTCACTTCTTACCTGCAATTATAAAACGAGTATTAGAAAACCAAAATCCTTTAATTATATGGGGATCTGGTCATAATGTAAGAGATATGATTTATATAGACAATTTTATTAGAGATATATTACTTATATTTAATAATTATAATAGTGTAGAGCCTTTAAATTTATGTTCTGGTCGTTTAACTACTATAAGCGAAATAGTAGATATTATAGTAAAATACTGTGATTATAAAGGAGAAATAATTTATGATACGACTAAACCTGACGCTATCCCTTATAGAGCTCTATGCAGAAATAAGTTTGATACTTTATTTGGCAAACAAAATTATAAGCAACTAGAAGACGGAATAAAAAACGTAATAGATTGGATGCACAATGAACTCAAAAATTCTTCTATTTAGTGTATTATCTAAAAGTAGATTATATGGTATTACGGAAAATGAATATGCTGCAGTACAGCCACATATTTGTATGGGGCTATTATCTGCCTATTTAAAAAGTAAAGGAATAGAAGTCGAAGTAATAGATGAAACAGCTAACTGGTCTATTCCTAATTTTGTTAATTATATAAATCAAGAGAAACCTCTATTAGCAGGAGTTATCTGTTCAGGAGCTAATCCTTCTTCCTCTACTATGTCTATGGTAGGGGTTATTAACTTCTTTAAAGAATATAATAAAACTCCTTGTAAAGAAACTAAAACTTTCGTATTAGGTGGTCACCCTAGTGTAGAACCTAGAAGAACTTTAGAAGAAACAGGAGCAGACTTTGTTATTATTGGAGAAGGATATAAAACAATATTAGAATTATATAAAAAAGTACAACCAGATACTATTCCTGGATTAGCTTATATAGATATTGATAAAGTGTGTTATAACACTGGTTTTCCTTCTTTAATAGATGTTAATACTTTACCCCCAGTAGACTGGCAATTATTTAAACCTCATAAATATAAAGCTCATAATTGGCATACTTTCGGGAGATTAAAAGAAAGGAGTCCTTATGCTGTGGTGTGGACCTCATTCGGATGTCCTTATGCGTGCTCTTTTTGTTGTATTAGTAATGTTTTTGGTGAGCATTCTTATAGACTAAGAAATATACAATCTGTATTAGCAGAAATAGATATATTAGTAAAAAAATATAAAGTAAAAAATATTAAGATATTAGACGAATTATTTATTACTAAACATAAAAGAATAGATGAATTTTGTGACGGATTAGATGCTAGAAAATATGATTTAAATATATGGGCTTACGGAAGACTAGATACTGTTAATCAATATATGTTAAATAGATTAAAACAAGTAGGGTTAAATTGGATTTCTTATGGGTTTGAATCTATTAATCCAAAAAATCTAAAAAATATAAAGAAAGGTTATACTTTAAATCATTATGATACTGCAGTAAGATGGACACAAGAATCTAATATTAGTATTTGTGCTGACTTTATAGCTGGACTTTGGGAAGATGATTATGATAGTTTAAATACTACTTATGATTTTATGGTTAAATGTAATTTTGAATGGGTAAACTTATATCCCTGTTTTGCTTATCCTGGAACTCAGATGTATGAACAATACATAAAAGATGGGATTATAGAAGAACCTAAAGATTGGGAAGAATATGCTTTATACGGATATAAATGTAATCCTTGTCCTACTAAATATCTTACTAGAGCAGAAGTATTAAAATGGAGGGATGATATTTTTATTTCTTACATAAAGAGAAAAAAATACCTTGAAATGATTGAACGAAAGTTTGGTTTAGGTACACGTTTACACTTAGAAGAAATGGCAACTCAACCACTTAGGCGAAAAATTCTAGAATGAAAAAATATTATTGCATAGAAAAAAACTGTAAAAATCTAATTTCTTATAATACATTTCGTTATGGAAAAAAACTATGTGCTAGTTGTGCACAGAAAAAAAGATTTAAAAACCCAAAAAATCATCCTTTTTATAATAAACATCACTCTAAAAAATCAAAAGAAAAAATTAAAAATAGTGATTGGCATCAAAATTTAAATGAAAAAAATAATCCAAGATTTATAGATGGAAAGAGTATTATACAACATTATTGTATAAACTGTGAAAATAAAATTACTTGGGAAGCTATAAGATGTGGTCAATGTGCTTCAAGGATAAGAATGCTAGGTAAAAAAGGTATATTATCTCATAATTGGAAAGGTGGAATTTCTACTTTAGGAGAATTAATAAGACAACTAGATGAATATAAAATATGGAAAAATAAAGTAAGAAATCCTTATATTTGTAAAAAATGCGGTTCTAAATGGTTAATAGAAGCTCATCATCTTAAACCTTTTGCTCAAATATTACAAGAATTCTTACAGTATTATAATCAATTTAGTATAATAGAAGATAAAGAAACTTTAGTTAGATTGAGTTTATCTTGGTCGGAATTTTGGGACATAGATAATGGTGAAGCTCTTTGTAATAGTTGCCATAATGAAACAAAGAAATTTAAAAATAATTAAGATAGTAGACCAAAATATTTAGATATGATTGAAAAAAAATATGGAATGGGAACTAGATTTCATATAGAAGATATGGTAAAACAACCTTTAAAAAGGAGAATATTAGAATGATACGTCTTCATTCACAAACAGCTTTATTTGCAGAAGCATTGAAAAAAGTAACTGTAAAAGGATTATATTTAGAATTTGGTTTATTTATGGGAAGAACTGCAACAAAAATATGTAGATTTATTCCCCCAGACCAAATCCTTTACGCATTTGATAGTTTTAAAGGGGTATCTGTACAGTTTACTCCTAAAATTCCAGCTGGAGTTTGTAGTCTATGGGAACTTCCTAAATATCCAGATAATGTTAGAATTATAGTAGGAGATATGTTACCAAATACAACTCCTTTTTGTGATAAACATCCAGAACATATAGCTTTTCTACATATAGATGTAGCTTATTATAAAGGGGCTTATGGAATTTTACAAGCTTTAACTGCTAAAGGAAAAATAATAAAAGGAACTATAATAGTCATTACTCAATATAGATATTTAGAAGATGAAATTTGGTATACAGAAATGGAAAGAGCTTGGTTAAATTATGTAAAAGATTTTAATATTAACTATGAAGTAATAGTTGATGCGTATGATACAAGACATCGTGCATTTATAATAAAAGGAACATAATGATTAATTTTAGTCTTCTAACACCTACTAGAAAAAGACCTAAACATTTATGGCTATATCTAGAAACTCTTTTTAAAGTTACTGAAGATATGTCTAAAATAGAAGTACAAATAGGAGTAGATAAAGATGATGATAGTTGGAAAGTTATCATAGAATACTTAAAAAAAACGTATCCAGAAAAAGGAAAAAGTTTAATTGTTCATTCTAGATTTAGAGGTACTCATATAGAAGAACACTATATTAATTGGTTAGCTTCTTTTTCTAAAGGTAAGTACATTATGATGACAAATGACGATTGTTTATTTAGAACTGAAGGGTGGGATATAAAAGTATTTAAAAGATTAGAAGAATATATTAAAGATAAACCAGATGGTCTTGTTTTTGGTGTAGTAAATGATAAAGAAAAGGAAAGAAGAGAATTAGAATTTTTACAAAGCGATTTCACTCTACTTTCAAGAAGTTCAATAGAAGCTTTAGGTTTTTTTCTAGAACCTAGATATAGTAATGCAACAGCTGATACTAATATTGCTCATATTTATCATTTATTAGGTAGAGTATTAGATTTAACAAAAGTTTGTACTATTGAACATAGACCTCTAGAAATGAAAAAACTAAAAGAGAATTATATAGCTGCTCAAGACCCAGAAACTATTAGAGTACAATCTAAAATAAAGAGAGAAAGTTTTCTCCGTTATGATACTTATAGTTTAGAACATTTGCACACATTACAAAAATATATAAGGAGAAAAAGTGGATAATAAAAAAAGATTAGTAAACACTTTACATGAATATTATCGTTTATATGAGAAAGCAGATTTAAGAGATAATGATTATAGATTTCATATGGAACAAAGTATTAGTGAACTTATAGGAGTATTAGATTATTTTGGAGATAGAAAGTTTGAGAATTTTATAGAATTAGGTGGTTCTTATGGAGGTTCTTTTTGGGTTTATAGTACATTATTATGTAAACCTGGATCAAAATTAATAGTAACAGATAGAAATTCTCGTGTTAAAGGATTACAACTTGTAGTAAATGCTTTAAATGAAAAAGGATTTAAAGCAAAATGGTACTGTCAACCTAATCTAGAAATTAAAAAAGTTATGAATTTTCAAGTAGAGTTATTACATATAGATGCTTTCCATACTTATGAAGCTGTAAAAGAAGATTTTAAAACTTTTGCTCCATTAGTTAATAAAGGTGGATTTATATTATTTCATGATGCAGCTACACAACCTGGCGTAACTCAACTTATGCGAGAAATACCTGTAACTAATATAATAGAAGCAAAAGTAGGGTTTCATTGTGGAATAGGAATATTAAAGAGATGAATAAAGAAGACCTTATAAAATTTACAGATGAAATAAAAGTCCTTTGGGAAACAGGTAAAATAAAAGCTGCAATCCATCTTTCTGGAAATGGAGCAGATAACTTAATAGAAATATTTAAATCTTATAAAAAAGGAGATTGGATATTTAGTACTTGGAGATCACACTGGCATTGGCTATTATCAAGGAGAAGTTCAGAAGAGTTAAAAAAACAAATATTAACTGGTAAAAGTATGCATATATATGGAGATAGATTTTTTACTAGTTCTATTGTCGGAGGAATTACTCCTATTGCTTTAGGAGTAGCTTGGGGATTAAAATTAGATAAATCTCCTAATCAAGTATGGTGTTTTATAGGTGATGCTGCTTTTGAATGTGGAATAACTAAAGAATGTATTAGATATGCTCAAGGTCATAAATTACCTATTAAATTTGTTGTAGAAGATAATGGACTGTGTGTTAATGCTAAAACCCAAAAGATTTGGGGATTGGGAACTAAATCTAAAGTGATTAAATATAAATATAATAGGCGTTTCCCCCACGCAGGAACAGGTGAATATGTCATGTTCTAATTGTAAAGAAAAATTTGGGAGAGCATTTAAAGAATGGAAAGATTTACCAGATAGTTTACACACTAGTCCATTTCCTGGTACTAGATACGATGTAGTTATGATTGGTAAACCTAAAGACCCAAGAATTCCATATTGTAAAACTTTTTATCCAGAACTAAAGGAGAGACAATGTCCGTTAACATAAAACCCAATACTTACGAAATCTTTATGGATTATCAAGATGAAGATAGAGTTGTACCACTTATGATAGCAGTTTTTGGAGAAAATGAAAAAGAGATGGCTACACAATTTTTAGCTACATTAAAACCAAGAGCACCATTTCCAGTAAGATTAATAGTAAAGGGAATATAATGGAACTTACTTTATTTAATGGAAAAGAAATTACTAAACAAGAAGCTTTAAATAAAGATTGTCTTATTTCTTTTGTTTTATGTTATAGAACGGATAAAAAAGAACACAGTATATCTTTAATAAAATTATTAAATAGTATTAAAAAATATTTTACTAATAATAAAATAAAAACAGAATTATTACTTAGAATAGATAGCGATGATAAAGAAGCATTAACTTTTTTTAAAAATCTTAATTATCCATTTACTATTAGGTTATTTATATATGAAAGATGGGGAGGAAGACAATCTATTAACTTTACTTATGATCTTTTTCTTGTTGAGAGAAATCCTAATTCCAAATTTTTCTCTTTACTTAATGATGATATGTACTTCGCTAGAAATATTAAAGATGATTTAGATGATATTTTAGAAGAGTATAAAGATAATCTTAATAATATATATATTATTATAGGTAACTTTCAAACTCCTATGACTAATAAAAAGATGTTCAAAATTAAAGATTATAGCCTTGAAGGTTGGTTTAATTCTAATTATATTTGTTCGTATCCTATAGTATCTATCAAGTTAATGGAAGTTATGGGTAATTTTGGTTATCAACCTAGTGTAGATGGTCATTTTGCTTTATTTAATGTTATTATGTATAGAAAATATGGAATGAATCTTACTCGACATATTATAATGTTTACATATAGAGAAAATATATTAAGAGAAGATAGATACGGTCATGATTTTAACCAAGAAAATGTACTAAAAGGCATAAAACAAATTAAAGATGGAAATTTCTTACGTTTAATGGAACAACAAGCTCATAATGTTTATTTAAATTTACATGAAAAAGGATTAGCTTCAAAATATATCATAACAAATACATAAAATAATGAAATTATCTGAAGTACAAAAATTTATAAATGGTAAAAATGTTTGTTTATTAGGAAACGCTAAAACTATATTAGATAAAAACAATAATATAGATAGTTATAATATAATATGTAGAATTAATAGAGCATTTCCTAAAGATTTTTTTGATGATGAAAAAATAAGAAACAGATATGCTCCACATATAGGAACTAGAACTGATATATTATTTATAGGTTCAGAACACGATGTATTTACTTGTAAACCAAAAATTATAATGTACTATCCTTCACTATTATTAAGATTGAAGGAAGAAAAAATAGTAACTAACGCTTACGATGTTTTAATAGAAGATTGTTTTGAGTTAAAAAGCAAATTAGGTTTAACTGTAAATTCTAATAATGAACCACTAGCAGGTTCTACTGGTTTAATGGCTATTTATTGGCTAGTAAAATATATTAATTTTAAAAAATTAACTTTATTTGGCTTTAATTTTTTTGAAACTGAAAGCTGGTATGGAAGGTATAATCCAGCACCTAGAATTGCTCATGTTCCTGAAAAAGAAAAGGAATATGTATTAAAGATAATGAAAAAAAATAAAAAAGTAATATTACTATGAAAATTTTACTTATATCCTTCTATAATAATGAAGCATATGGACTTAGAATATTAAAATCAATTCTAACTAACATAGGGCATGAAGTTCATATGCTATTTGTTAACAAATTTCATCCGCCCAAATTTGTAGAAATTATCCATAAGATAAACCCTGAAGTAGTAGGAGTAAGTCTAGTATCTCAAAATTTTCAATTATATAAAAAATATTACCCTCATTTAAGAGGTGCAGGAACTTTTAAAATAATATTAGGAGGTTGGCATCCTACTCTCAGTCCAGATTACTGCTCTCATTATGCAGATATAATATGTATAGGTGAAGGAGACGTAGCTATAGGAGAAATTTTAGACGATTTAAAAAACGATATAACTAAATCATTATATACTAATTCACTTACACAAAATTTAAATTATCCTATATTTGATTTTCATCATAAAAACACTTATGTTATTGAAGAAGTTCATGATGAAATAATTCAAATTTCTTATAGAGAACCTTATTTTGAAAATAAAAGATATGGAACAATGATAGGTAGAGGATGTCCTTATAGCTGTACTTATTGTTCTAATAGTTGTATGAAAAATATATACTCCAATTGGAGAACTATCAGATATAGAGAAATTAATCATATTATTAGAGAACTTAAAATGGTTAAAGAAAATCTTAAAGGAGTAGAAAGAATTAATTTTTATGATGAAGTATTTTTACCTAAAAAAGAGTGGATAGACGATTTTTGTACTAAATATGTACAGTATATTAGTCTTCCTTTCTATTGTATGTTTTATCCTGGAACTTGTCCTGAAGAGACTGCAAAGAAGTTAAAAGAAGCTGGATTAACTGGAGTGTGGTTAGGAATTCAATCTGGATCGGAAAGAGTTAGAAGAGAAATCTTTAAAAGATATTATAGTAATGAAACTATATTAAAACAAGTAGAAATATTTAAAAAACACAATATTAGTGTTAAATATGATTTTATATTTGATAATCCATTCGAAACAGATGAAGATAGGGAAGAAACTATAAAACTAATGTCTAACTTAGGACATCCATTATCAGTAAATATGTTCTCTTTAAAATATTTTCCTAATACAGAAATAACTCAAATGGCTTTAAAAAAAGGATACATTAAAGATACTATAGACAATATATACGAAGAAAAACCTAACTATTTAATTAATGATCAAAGACAATTAGATATTTTAAATAAGGTAGCTGGAGAAGTTCTTAAAAATAAATGAAGATATCTACAATTTTAATTAATGAAGGAATAAAGAAAGAATTTAATAGATTAGATTTATGTGTAAATTATATTACTATAGATAATATAATAAACAGTAAAGAAGATTATTATTTGTATGGTAAAATGCATGAAAAAAGAATTCAATCTTTTAATACTCAAAAACGTATAATCTCCTTCAAAAAGTTAATTAAAATTTTTAAAGAAAAAAATGAAAATCTATTTCCTCCTATAGGTCTTTATAAAAATGGAACTATTAAAGATGGAGCACACCGACTTTCTTGTGCAATATATTTTAAAAATAAAGATATAAAAGTAACTATACAAGACATACCTATAAAAGAAATGCAAATGCAAAAAGGTTATGGTATTAGTTGGTTTAAAGAAAACGATTTTACTGAAAATGAAATAGAACAACTAAAAAAGATACAAGTAGAAATATTTAAAAATTATGTATAGTGAATATCATAAACAAATATGTTTAGAAATGGAAGAATTAACTAAAAATCCTAAAGTGAAATTTATAGGACAACAAGTAGCTTCTGAAAACTTCTATAATACTCTAAATAAAGTTTCTATAAATAGAAGAACTGAAATGCCAGTAGCCGAAGAATTACAAATGGGACTTAGTATAGGATTAGCTATAGTTGGATATTTTCCTATTTCTATATATCAAAGAATAGATTTTCTTCCTAGAGCAATGGATCAATTAGTGAACCATCTTAATTTAATACCTAAAATGACATCTGGAATGTTTAATCTAAAAATGATTATACGAACCACTATAGGTAATAAAGAACCTATAGATGCTGGACCACAACATACTAAAGACCTAACAAATCTCTTTAAAGTAGCTCTAAATTTCCCTGTAATAAGGTTAGATACCTTAGAAGATGTTAAAACAGCTTATACTAAAGCTAAAAGTGGAAATAGCCCTATTTTAATTATAGAAAGGCAAGATAAATATTATGTATAATCCTACTAAATTATTTAACTCTCAAGAAAAATATTTCCACAAATTAAATAGCCTTAGATTTTGTTGGGGAAGTATAAGTCCTATAGATTTTATAGAACTATTTAAGTTAATACAAAAAAATAAAAAAAGAGGAATGAGAGTAGCTGAAATAGGATGTTGGACTGGAACATCCACTGTAGCGTTGGCAACGATAGCTAAATCTGTTAAAGGAAAAGTATTTGCTATAGATTGGTTTAAAAGCAATCCTCAAACTAATATAGAAAGAACTGGATATTATTATAATATTAGAAATATATTTGACGAAAATATGATGGAACAAAAATTAACAGAGTCTATTAAAGTAATACCTAAATCTTCTATAGAAACTAGTTTAGATTTTCCTGACAATTACTTTGATTTTATATTTATTGATGCTGACCATAGGTATTCTCAGATTAAACAAGACTTAATAGCTTGGTATCCTAAATTAAAAAAAGGCGGTATATTCTCTGGTCATGATTGTGATGTATCTTTACAAGAATATAATAATTTAAGTTTAGATTATAAAGAAAAAGACTGTATATTAATTCATATAGGTGTAATACAAGCTTTAAGAGAATTACATCCAGACGTACAAGTAGCAGGGAAAAGTAAAATATGGTGGAAAAAGAAATAGTAATATCAATTTGTGCAGCAGCTCATAGAATAGAAAATTGGCTAGAACTCTATAAATCTCTAACTCCTACGAATATACCTTTTGAAATAGTATTTGTAACAGATAGAAAACCGAATTTTGATTTACCTGAAGAATTTAAGATTATTTATTCTACGGTAAAGCCTGCTCAATGTTACGAAATAGCTTTTAGACAAGCTAAAGGTACGTTAATAATGTGGACTTCTGATCACGCTTTATTTAATCCTAAAGCTTTAGATTATATTTACGAGCTATATAGAACTCATAATAATTATAAAAATCTTATAGCATTAAGAAATTATGAAGGAAATACTAACCAAAAATTAGTAGATACTACAGATAAACACTTTATGTTTAATCAAAGATTAATGCCTTTTGGATGTATAAGTAAAAGATTAATGAGAGAATTAGGTGGATATGACAATAGGTTTATCTGCGGACAAAGCGAAAATGATTTAGTAATGAGAGCTTATTTATTAGATGCTCATATGTTAGTATGTGATAAAGCTATTGTAACTTCTTTATATGAAAGACATAATGGAGTATTTAATTTTCGTGGTCCAATGTATACATTTGAAAAGAATTTAATGAATAAGTTATGGCATAAAGCTGCACCAAATCATATACATAGAGTAATACCTTTTGAACCTTATACTAATAAAGATATTTTAACTATATCACAAAGTAATAAAGGATTACCTGATATATATAAAAGGACATATATATGGATATAAGTATCATAGCACCAGCACATAGACCTCATTATTGGAAAGAATTATATTCTTCTATAATGAAGGATTTAAAATTAAATGTAGAGTTCATATTTGTAGGAGATAAAAAACCTTCTTTTCAATTACCTCATTTTACATATATCTATTCTACAGTTAAACCCGTACAATGTGTAGAAATAGCTTTTAGAAGAGCTAAAGGAGAAGTAATTCATTGGACTAGCGATGCATCTATGTATTCTCCTAGCGCTTTACAGAAAGCTTATAATCTTTATAAATCAATAGGTTCTTATAAATCTTTAATAGAGTTTAGAAACTATGAAGGAAAAAAGAATAAAGAAACTCTATCTCAACATATTTTATTTAATAGAACACCTATAGCTAAGAAATACCCTAGTATTATGGATAAGAAATATAAGATGATGCCTTACGGTTTAATAAGTAATCAGTTATTAAAAGAAATAGGAATATTAGATAATAGATTTATAGCAGGTCAATGGGATAACGATTTAATAATGAGGGCTTATGCTGTAGGAGCAAAAATGTATTTATGTGGAAACGCTAGAGTTTATACTATCTACGAAAGACATGACGGAGAGTGGAACTTACGTGGTCCAATGTTAGATTTTGAATCACATCTATTAAAAGAATTATGGGTAGATAAAAATTATAGAATAACTTTGAAAAGAAATAGTTCTTTAAGACCTTTTATAGATAAAGATATTTTAACTAAATCTCAAGGGAATACAGGATTACCAAGTATTCATGAAAGAACATATATATGGAAATAGACATAAGTTTAATAGGAGCAGCACATAGAACTCAATATTGGATAGAATTTTATCAATCTATTAAAACTAATTTAAAGTTTGAAATAATCTTTGTTAGTGATAAACATAAAGATAGAATTCTCCCTCCTGAATTCAAATGGATATATTCTACAGTTAAACCATCTCAATGTTATGAGATAGCTTTACGAGAAGCTAAAGGAGAGGTAGTTAATATTACTTCTGATGACACTACTTATAATCCTTATTGTTTTGATGAAGCTTATAAGATTTATAAAGCTAATGATTATAAAACTATGGTAGGGTTTCAATGGTATGAAGGTTGGGGAGAATTAGGTAACACTACTAAATTACATCATTTATTTTGGAGAACTAGTTATGGAAAAGAAGCAGGTTTTTGGAATAAAAAGCCAGGACTTTGTAAAAATACTCCTATGGTAATGGTGTGTGGTCTTATGAGTAGACAGTTTATAGAAGAATTAGGTAGATTAGATAGAAGATTTATATGTAGTCAAGGAGATACAGATTTACAATTAAGAGCATATATAGCTGGAAGTAAGTTAATATTTAGTGAAAAATCCATAGCTTATAATGATATTAGTAAGCATGGAACTGAAAACAATTTTCGTGGTCCAATGGGTGATTTTGATAATAGAATAATAGCCAGCTTATATGTAAAAAATAAAAAAATTACAGGAATAAGAAGTGGACCTGTAGAACCATATGAAGATAAAGACTTATTAACTATATCACAAAGTAATAAAGGATTGAAGGATGGGATAAAATGGATTTAAAAACTTTAAAAAATATAGTAGAAGGAAATACGTGTTTTGTATGTCTTTCTGGTAAATCATTAGAACAATTAGAAATTCATATAGAAGAATTAAAAGATTTAAATGTAATTTGGATAGGACTAAACTATTTTAAACTACCTGAAATATTTATATTAAACAAAATTAATAAACAATTTAGTATAGTATTCGATTGCTCAGGAGTAAGTTGTCCTGAAAATTATGAACCTCAACATAGAGTTCCAATGTTAACTGAATTTTTATCTAGAAATGCAAATAATATATGGATAACAAGCTACAGTTTATTAAAAGATATGATTAGAAATGCTGGACAAAATGATTTTATATTAAAATATAAAAACCAAACATTAATATTAGACAATATTTTAAAAAATCCAAATTATCCAAAAGAAGTATTAGTTAGATTTCCTAATTCTCTAACTGGTTTATTAAGCATGTTAATAGCAGGAATGGCTAAAAGAGTAGTATTATTCGGATTTGATGGATTATTAGCAAATGTAAATAGAACTCCCGAACAGAATATAAATACTTATTATAAATCAGAATTAGTAATACATGAAAGAATGTTAGCTTGCGGTCGTTTACATCCTGGAATTTTAGCTTGGGATAGTGAAGAATTTGATAAACGCTTTCCAGAAATAGAAAGAATATATAGAGGAATATTCGGAAATCCTACTATGGAGATATTAAATTGTTCTCCCACTAGTATTATTAAATATTTAAGAAAAATTAATTATCCAAATATTAAAAAGGAGATTATATGAATTCAATAGACAATATAAGAAAAGTAGTAGAAGGTAAAACAATATGTTTAATAACAGGAGGGAAATCAATAGAGGAATTAGAAAGTAGAATTGAAGAATTTAAAGATTTAAATGTTCTATGGGCTGGTATGAATAGATTTGAGTTAGTAGAAGATAATATATTAAAAAAGATAAATAAACATTTTGATATAATAGGTGATTGTTCTACGGTAGGTTACGAATTAAGAAATAACTATGAAAGGAAAGTAAGATTACCTAGATTTGAAGAGTTTCTTACTAGAGAAGAAAATAATATGCTAATGACTTCTGAAATAGTAATAACTCAATCTTTTGTAGAGCTTAGTAGAGGAGACTTACCAACTAAATATGGACATAAGATAGCTGTAATAGAAGAAATATATAGTTATCCAGAATCACGTCCTCCAGAATTATGGTCACCACCTCCCAATTCTTTATGTCTTGCTATATCTATGTTAGTTGCAGGAATGGCTAAAAAAATAATCTGTTTTGGATTTGATGGATTTCCTTATAGTAAAAACATGACTACTGATCAAATTTTAGAATCATATTATAAATCAGATAAAATAAAAGAAGATAGAATAATAGCTTTTGGAAGCGTAACATCTGGAAATCTTGTAGGAGATACAGTATCAGTAAACAAAAAATTTCCTTCATTATGGTCGATGTATAAGAGTGTATATAATAATCCAACTGTAGAAATAGTTAATTGTTCGCCTAAAACATTCATTACAGCTATAAAAACTATTAACTATAACCAGTTGAAAGGAGAAGTAATATGAAATCTAGAGGAAAATTAAAAGAATTATTAAAGAATAAAGTTGTTTGTGTTCTTGCTCCTGGAAAATCTTTAGAAATATTAGAAAAATATATTGATAAGTTTAAAGATTTAGATGTGCTTTGGATAGGAATGAATTATTGTGAATATATTGAGAGAGATATTTTAAGTAAGATAAGAAAAAGATTTAGCATGATTTCTGATTGTACTAATGTAGCTAATCCTAAAGCTTACGAACCTGAAAGATTAGGAAAATTTATACAGTTTCTTAGTAGAGAAGAGAAAAATTTATTATTCATTTCTGAAACTGTTATTAAAGATTGCTTTGAAAATCAAAAGAAAATGGAGGTTTTTGAGAAATATGAAAAAAAGATAGCTACTATAGATGAAGTATTTACAGGTACTAATTATCCTAAAAGCTTATGGGATAAACCACCAAATTCTATTACTCTTCTATTTGCAGCTCTTACTGCTGGTCTTGCTAGAAAAGTAATCTTATTCGGTTATGATGGTAAATTTCACGGTAATTATCAAGCTATCACTTCTTATTATGGTTCAGATATATTAAGAGAACATAGAAAGAAAGCTTATGGTAAAGATTATGATATAGGTTCTCTTACTAGTGATTCTAGAGATTTTGAAAAGACGTTTCCTGCTATTTATAATACTTATAAAAAGATATATAAAAACCCAGATATAGAAATATTAAACTGTTCTCCTAAATCTGTATTTAACGTATTTAGAAAAATAGCTTATGATGAAGTAATAAAAGAAGTAGAAAAGGTTCAAGTAAAGAAAGAGGAAAAAGAGTAAAATGGACTTTAACTGGCATAAAATAAAAGAAAAATCAAAAGAAAAATTATCTCAATATCCTAACGTAGCGTCAGGAGGAGTTACAGATAGAGATTATGAGGATATTGCTATTCTTACTATAAATTGTAGAGTACCAAATATGAAAATATGTGAAGTAGGAGGTTGGACTGGTTTTATTAGTACTTTACTAGGATCAATAGCAAAAAGTGAAAATGGGACTCTTGTAACTATAGACACTTTCAAGGACAAGAAAATTTACTAAAATCTGCTGAAAATAATGATATAAAAGTAATTATGGAAAATAACCTTTCATATTGTGGAGTACGTGATATTACGGAAGTAATAAAAGCAAATTCTGCTGATGCATATGATAGATTTCCTAATAATCACTTTGACTTTATATTTATTGACGCTACTCATTCTTATAAAGCAGTCATAGAAGATATAACTATTTGGTATCCAAAACTTAAAATAGGGGGAACAATTTGTGGTCATGATTTTGGTGGTGGACATCATGGAGTAATAAAAGCTGTAAGTGAAAAATTCCCTAACTTTAAATTGGGACCACGAACTGGTAGTATTGTTTGGTACTATAAAAAACTAGAGGAGAAAAAAGATGTCTAAAGTCTTTATAATAGCAGAAATTGGAATTAATGCAAATGGAAGTGTTATGATAGCTAAACAACTTATAGATGGAGCTAAAGCTGCAGGTGTAGATGCTGTAAAGTTTCAAAAAAGAATTATAAATAAAGTATATACTAAAACTGAATTAGATAGATATAGAGAAAGCCCATTTGGAACTACAAATCGTCAACAAAAGATTGGATTAGAATTTAATAAAGAAGAATACGATGAAATAAATCGCTATTGTATAGAAGAAGGAATAGAATGGTTTGCCTCTGCATGGGATTTAAGTAGTGTAGAATTTCTTACAGCTTATGATTTAGACTATAATAAAATAGCTTCTCCTATGCTTACTCATAAATCTTTATTAGAAGCTATAGCTAAACAAAAGAAATATACTTTTATCTCTACTGGTATGTCTACATTAGAAGAAATTCAGGAGGCTATCTTAATTTTTATGAATAATAGTTGTCCTTTTGAATTAATGCATTGTAATAGTCAATATCCTATGTTAGATAAGGATGCTAATTTAAATTGTATTAAAACATTACAAACAAGATTTAATTGTAAAGTAGGATATTCTGGACACGAAGTAGGGTTAATTACTAGTGTAGCTGCAGTTGCAATTGGGGCTACTTCTATTGAAAGACATATTACTTTAGATAGATCAATATATGGTTCTGATCAAGCTGCATCAGTAGAAATTGAAGGATTAAAAAGGTTAGTTAGACATATTAGAGATGTAGAAGTAGCGTTGGGTGATGGTATTAAAAAAATTACTCCTGCAGAAGAAAAAGGAAAAACAAAACTTAGGAGAACAGAAGATGTCAAAACTTAAGATTATTACTGTAATTGCTGCTAGGGGAGGAAGTAAAAGTTGTCCTAGAAAGAATATTAGAAAAGTAAGGGGAAAACCTCTAATAGCTTATCCTATTATAACATCTATAAAAACTCCTGAAATACAAGAAACTTATGTATCTACAGATGATGGAGAGATTGCTAATATATCTAAACATTATGGAGCTTATGTTCCTTTCTTAAGACCTGCAAAATATGCTACTGATACTTCTTTAGATATTGAATGGGCTCAACACTTTTTAAAATGGTTTTATAAGACACATAAGTATTATCCTAAAATGATGGTACATCTTAGGGCAACTACTCCTCTAATAGAGGTTTCAGAGCTTCAGAGGGCTATTATAGCCTTCAAAAAGGACAAAGAGGCTACTTCCCTACTCTCTATAGAAGAATATACCCATAGTCCCTATAAATCTATTTTAATAGAAGGAAAGTATTGTAGTGGACTGATAAATATTAAGAACCACGAAAGACCTAAACAGTCTTTTCCTACTGTCTATAATCCTAACGGATATGTAGATATATTAAGACCTAGTGAAATAGTAGTAGGTAGATTTCATGGGGATAAAATATTGCCTTTTATTACTGAAAAAGTTATTGAAATAGATAGTGAATATGACTTTGAATTATTAGAAATGTATATGCAAAAAAAGAGAGGCAAAGTTTAATCTCTGCCTCTCAGACCTATAATCGAAATGATTATAAGCAGGTTAAAATGTAATTTTTAATTCAAATAAAGCTCCACCGATACATGATTCAAGCTCAGGTTCTTCAAATACATTATTAAAATATAATCCTATAGGATATAAAGTAATTTTAATTTTATCTTTAAAAGGAAAATCTATAGGTAAATATTTACCAAGAGTACCGAATTCCCTTCCTATCAATAAAGCAGCATCAGAAAGTTCATTTGCATCATAAGCTAATCCAATATCTAAACTCCAACCATCTAACAACATATTCCAATTTCCTAATCCATCTATAGGTTTAGTTGAAGCTAGCTCAACAGTAGTTAAATTTTCTATTTCTTTACTGTCTAAAGTATAAACCATACCTTGTTTTAATTCTATATCTTGACCAAAAGCTAAAGTTGCTGCCAACAATAGAGCAAAAGTAAAACAGACGATTTTTTTAATCATTTAATTTCCTCCCATGTTAATTTTTAGTAAATGATGTTATAATTCCATTTACTATTGTTATATCAAAATTTGTCACACCCGTTTCTGATTGAGTAACTCCATTAGCAATATTTTGAAAAAGTTCTACTAAAGCATCATGTATTGTAACAGCTGTTGTACCTGAATGACTAAAAGGAATTAAATCATCATCTAAAGCTGCTTCTAATACTCCAGTAGAATAAGTAGAATTTTCATAACTAGATTCATAAGTATGGTTATATACAAAGAAATTTTGTAAATTAGTAGCTGTAGAAGAACTATTTATATAATAACTACCTTCATAAGAAGCATTACCTGCATTTCTTATAGTAACATATATAGCTGTTCCGTAAGAACACCAAGCCCAATCTTCATTAGTAATTTGAGTTTGGGACATAGCTAAAAGTGCAGGGACACTATTATAAGGTATAATATAATATGCTGTAGCTGTAGTTGTAGGATCAGTAGATGTAGATATTCTAATCCAATATTTAGTTTGACTATTTACACTATTAGTAGCCCAATCATCAGGAACAGTCCAAGAAATTTTACCATCACTAGAAAAAGCATTAGTATCATCATCTAAACTATTAGCATTTACTTCTAATTCTCTCCAAGTATTATAACCTGAAGTATCACTATAATATTCTACATAAAGAGTATGTCCTGCTCCTTTAGTTGCAAATTCAAATTTAATACCAGAAAAAGTACTAGCATCTCCCATATACAAATAATCATTAGTAGAATCCGATAAGTTAAAAGCAGTGCCTCCCTCGCTTGCTGCTTCTGTAGTATTATCTGTATATCCAGCTCCACTATCTCCATTATAAAGATAAACCTTATCAAAAGAAGTAGCAGATTCTGCTCCAGCATTCCCTCTGTCTTCCAATATTTTATCATCAAAATATAATTCATTTACAGCATTGTAAGTATAATTAGTTGGAGAATATTTCCAAATACTATATCCTGTCTCTTCTTTTAAATGAGACCATCCAGTATAAGTGAGTAAAGTATTACCTTGTACTGCTTCTACATAATATTTTGTACTTCCAGATATATTGAGATAAGTATAGATTTCTGATATATCTTGTTTATTAAATTTACCTTGAGCAGTTTGTCCCTCTAATTCAAGCACCATATCGTTAATCTTTTCTATCTGATCAAGCCTAGGAAGACTTTTATTTACATGGTAAATAGACATTTTATATTCTCCAATTTTCTTATTTTATTTTCCTTTATATTAGGCACTTATATCCAATTTACATTCTATAATTACATTAAGTCTACACCTTACAGAAGTAGAAAATTTTATATGCTTCCAACCTGTACCACTAATACCACCAGAAATATCTAAATCTGTCTGGTTTGAATTATAATTAGCTGAAGCTCCTCCATAACCTCCACCATTATTTATATGGTAATGAATTGTAGGTGATTGAGAATCTTCAAAAATTCCATAAGTTAAAGAATGTGTATGAGCTGGTGTACTATGTTCATGATTAGGATGTGTATGAGCAGGAGTACTATGTTGATGGTTTGGATGTGTATGGTCTGGTGTAGTATGAGTATGAGAAGAAGAACCTACAGTTGTATAAAGAACACCATTTGGAACACCCCCTGCTTTATCACAACCTATAGAAGTAGTTCCTTTTCTACATTGATAAGAACCACCAATACCACCATTTATTGTAATTTGATGGTAATGACTATCAACTATACTACTTTGCCAAACAACCCCTCCTCCAGATGCAGAACTTAAAAATGAAGGATCACCAACATTAGTTTGAATTTCAGCACCACCAGTACCAGTACCTAGAGGAAAAGTATGAGTATGATCCTCACTTGTACTTGTAGTTATTGTTCCATTACTAGTACAACCAACTCCATCATCATCTATATAGAGAACTGCCCCTGCTGCTGTAACTATTGGTATAGTATGATAATGAGCACCACCCGTTTGGCCAGAAGTATCACTTCCACCTGAAGCACTACCAGTAGCTCCAGAAGTTGAACCACCTCCAGAAGCACTACCAGTAGCTCCAGAAGTTGAACTTCCTCCTGAAGGAACTGTTGTAGAATAAGCTCTAAATTCTTTTATTTCAAATGAAACTTTAATACTTTCTATAGAATTCATTTCACTAACTATTTTAAATGGTATTATAAAATCATAAGAACCATCCAAACTATCTGAATTACTATATATATAAGTATTTCTCATTTCATTATATTTATCAGCAGTAATAGTTGCAGCAGCAATAGCATTAGCAATAATAGTTTCAGTATATATAGTTCCTCCATCTATTTTGGTAATATCACTACCATGAGACCATCCTGTAGCTATAGCCGCATTTTGTAATTCCCATTCTCCAGCAGTTATTTGGTCATCACCTACATTGGTAGCTCTATATAATTTATCATCATCTGTATCTATCCATAAATCTCCTGCCAATACAGCTGTAGGAATTCCAGATTGCCTAAAAGTTGTTATACCCGTAGCTGTTGCTCCAGTTGCAACTAAAACCCAAACACTGCTTTGATAAATATATAATTTATTATCATCATCAGTATCTATCCAATAATCTCCTTGTTTCATTCCAGATATTGGTTCTGTTATTTGATAAAAAACAATAGAAGCATTACCACCAGTAACAGTAATATTTCCTTTTATTTGTAACCCATTTGTTGAATCATATTTTAAATAATCATTAACAGTACCTATTGCTATTCCATATTCATCAGAGGAATATCCTAAAAATCCATTCAAATTACCTATTCTTAATTTGGTAATTAAAGAAGACCAAGGAGAACCAGCATGCGTAAATACAGATATATAAGGAGCATTGCTCTCAGAAGCAGTTAAATAAATACCACCATCTCCAGATTGTCCAAGATTCACAACCCCAGTTCCTTTCTTCCATGCAACAGCACTGCCACCAGAGGCTCTTGTTACAGTATAATTTGTAATACTTATAACAGCACTAATAGTCATATATTCGGAGTTAGTTCCATCTTTTAACCATAATATATCGCCCGAAGCAAACTGAACGTCACCATCAGTAATTAAAGAGGTAGAGCTACTAGTCATATCTTGATTTAATACATCTGCATCATGACTTATTAAAAAATTTCCCCCCAAAGCTGATGTTGAAGCGTACTCCAAAACAGAACTGGTTATTTTTCCTCTTATTATTATATCTTGAAATTCAGCAAGGCCACTATCTTGTATTTTAAAACCACTTCCCAAAGCTCCCGATATAAAATTACCAGATTGTATTGAATTAGGAGTAATTAAAATATTTCCTACTCTAGCTTCAGTTCTAGTAAATTTAGCTAATTCTTGCCCATCAGTATTATAATAAAAAGTTCCATCTTTATTAAATTTAGCTAATACATTTTCACTAGTATCAAAAATTTGAATAGACTTACTATCTATTTCTAAAGTTCCTTGAGTATTTATAATCTTTAAATTTTCACTTAATTTAATATTTCCTATAATATTATCAGCCAAAATATCACCAATAGCATCCTTTAAAAACTCTATACTATCTTCTTCTAAATTACCATTTTCATCTCCATAAAGTTTATATTCTCTCAAATTAACAATATAAGCATTCCATTTATCAACTCCAGTTCCTTTAGTATCTTGAATATGGGTAGTAGTTCCAGGAGTAGGAACAACTATCTTAGCAATTTGTAAATGTTTACTTAAAACTGTTTTAGATACTATCAATCTATCTCCATAGAGCAGAATATAATAAATAGAACTATTATCTGTTAAGGGAATTTTAATAGTAGTATCATCTCTTATAGCGTATTCTTTACCTCCTATAGAACCAGAGCCTCTTCCAACTGTAACATTAGAAGAAATAGGATTAGTAGCTATAACATTTAATCCTTCAATAATAGTTCCAGGAAGAGTACTTTCTAATAAATCCTGTACAGATTGTATTATTTCTATTAGTCCACTACTAGTTCTTCCTTCTCCAGCTAATGCAGAAAAAGTTTCAGTTCTAGCTAATTGATCATTATAAGATGTACCAGTAGCGAATTGAATACGCTTATCAATTTCAGATACTATAGATTGATAAATATCCTTATGACTGAATTGCATTTATTTCTCTTCTTCCTTCTTTTCAGGTTTTGAATCTTTCTCTTCTTTTTCTAATAGGACTATTTGATCTCTTAATAGTAATATTTGCCCTACCAATTGTTCCTTAATCTTATCTGATCTTATTGCCATTTGCTCTTTTTCCGCTAACAGAGTTTTTAACTCTTTACTTGTCATTTCACTTCCTCCTTTTTTATGTTTTCTATGGTAATTTTCATATTCCAACCCTTACATAACTCTTCAAACATACTTTTAGGAAATTTACAACCAATCCCTGATTTTGTGCTTATTCTGATAATTGATTCACAAAAACTTGAACCACTAAAATCACTAAATCTATAATCTACTTTAGAAAGATCAGCTCCTTTAAAATTACAATTTTTAGCTTCACAACTTCTAAACCAAGTTGGACCTACAAACTCTAAACATTCACAATTACAATTGTTCATTTTAGTTTTAATTATTTTTGTAACAACATTTGGAGAACCTATTTTAGCAAAAGCTAAACTACATCCAGATATATCATTATTAATATGATCAAAACTTTTAATTATAGCTCTATTAAAGTTTTCATCTCTTATATCTTTATCTTTAATTATTTTAGATATATCTAAACCATTTTTAATATACATCCTTATAGTATCTCTCTCTTGATGGGTTAATTTTCTCATATTTTCCTTTTACGTTTGATCAGCTGGAAATCTTTCTAATACTAGAGTATAAAAACCTTTACTATCTGTAATCTTTCCTACAAAATATCTAGTCTTTTTATTATTATAAGGCTCTATTATTTTTATAGTGTGCCCTATTTGAATATGTGGTGCATAAGCAACATTTACTGTAATTTTATCATGATTTTTACTAAATTCTTTTAAATGAGATTTAGCTACATAATCTAATTGAGATTGATCATATAATAAATTATCATCTATTTTAGTTTCTTTATATAATCTATCTCCTAATTTTGGTAATAAAGCACTTCTATCATAAAGAGTACTATCTCCTTCCTCGTCTTTTGTAACTAATTCATTAATAGAATGATAACTAGAAATTCCTTGAACACCAGTAAAAGATGTAGATGTTTTATTTGTATAAGTAAATGAATCTAATGTACCATCAGAACTTTCTATATATACAGTACCAGAAGGATCAAATTCAGAAGTATCGCTTACACTTACACTGGTATCTCCTCCTTTTGCTGCAACTGTTAATTTCGTAGAACCTATCAATTTAGCTTCAGATTTTAATATTATATTATTATAAACTGCTATTTCTGTAATAGCTACTACATATAATCCCTCACTAAGAACAGTATCACTATCTTTCTTTTGGCTATAAGGAATTGTTACTACTTTATCCACTTCTTGCCCATCTACAACTTCACTAGTAAGTATTTTTACAGTACCAAACTGAATTTGTTTTACATCATCTAATACTAATTTAATATATCTAGCTTGAAACCCTATTCTCAAATCTTTCTCTTCAAAAGATACAGCTTCTCCACCAGTAATTCTCACATCTTTTGTTTCATCACTAATATTAGTATAAGTTACATTATCTGTAGAAGATTGAAGTGTAAAGCTAAATTCTATATCATATCTTCTAATATCATCTGGTTTAAAAAAACCAGCTACAATATCTAAAGCTTGAATAGTTTTAGTAGCTCCTAAATCTAGAATTGCATAATTATATCCTTGCGGTGGCTGAGCAAAAAACTGTGTTTGAACTTGTGTATCCCATCTTCCATCAATAACAGAAGCTATATCTCTTATTGGAGTAATAGTATGAATATATTCAAAAGTAGCTGTTACTTTGGTTTCAGCTAAACTTCTAATTATATTTTTACTAATATGAAATTGGGCATTTTCATAATCTATTATTAAATCATCAGCAGAATAAAAAACATAATAAGTAGCAGTAGATACACCTTCTATAGCTGAATTTTCTTCACTTCCTGGAATACTTAATATTCCTTCTCCATAATTCATAAATTCATAATAAGGAGGTAAATTATAAAGAACACTTCCCGTAGCATCATAAAATGTAATAATTTGAGAAGCATCCATACTATTATGAGGAAATTTAATTTTATAATAATAATAAGTATGGCTTGTAGTTGTTGTTTCTCCTCCACCACCTCCACCATATACATTAAAATTTAAATCGGCTCTAATAGTAGTGTTTTCTTTTGCAAAATAATATTTTTTATCTCTAGAAAGAATCCAATTAAACATTATTTCCCACCACCTTCAGTAGTCTTTTCGGTTTTGGTAGTTACTTCTATAACTACAGATTGACTAACTATTTGATGAGAAGTATTATCTATAGGAACATTATTCACATAAACTATAGGTTTAATTGTATTTGCTGTAATCTTTCCAATATTATAATTCGTATCTGGAGTTGATGCTTCAATACTATATGTTATTGTCATTACAACAGTATCAATATATGAAGCACAACTAAGTCTTCTTACATTTTCAGCTGAAATTGCTACTCCAAAAGTAGACGAATTTACTATAGCTGGAGTTAAAGTTTCACCCCATATACTTGAAGAAGTTCCATAATAAGTATATTCAAAACCTGAATCATATGCACTTGGCCAAAATTCTGTACTAGCTTTATTCTCAGTAGTTACAATACTATTGTTTATAACTAAATGAACTTTATAATCTTTCATATGAGCAGGAGAACCAGCTGTTTTCTTTTTTATTCCAACTACAATTCCAGAAATAGTACTATCGGAAGGAATAGAAAAGTTAAAATTAGTTGTTTTTAAATAATTAGTAATTATTTGACCTAACCCTACATACATAGAAACTGTAGCAAAAGTAGCATCATCAAATTTAACATTATCTAAATTAGTCCATGCTACTTGCCCCACAGAAGAATCATTAGCAATAGTAGTTGGCCATTTAGTTGTACTAGATTGAGCTGCACTAGAACTAGTATGTCCTATAAACGAAGAATATACATAATAATTTCCAGATTCTCTTAAATATCCTAATTGTGAATTAGTAGCTATAGCTTTATAACTTTCCCCTCCAGCAATAAAATCTACTCCATCTTGAAATACTAAATTAGTAGGGTTATTATGTTTTCCATACATAATAACTCTAGTATATATTTCTTCATCTTCAAGATAATTAAGATTGCTCATTAATTCTAAAGTATAATCTTCTCTAGTCTTTTGATAAAGATAAGAAGCCCAAATTTTATTATCTCCTATAGTTCTAATTATATAATTAGGAGCAAGATATTCTCTTAATTTATTTATAGCATCAAATCTATTTTTAACTTCTCTAGACCTAAATTTGATATTATTTAACTCTATTCCAGTAGCTTGTAAAGTTCTAAAGGAATAATTGTTATTACAAGTAACTGAAGCTGTAATTGCAATTGCAGAAGATAAAAGTATTCTGCCTTGTCTTTCATCAAAATAATTAAAAGTACCACCAGTAATAGTAAAATCGCTAGTAGTTAAAGTAGTTTGGATATTAGAGTATCTCAAATACCATACTTGACCTGCAGTATAATCTGCAGAATATTCTACATAACTAGCAATATTATGAGCTTTTAATGCATTTGATCCAGTAGTTGGTACTCCAGTTAAAGTAGTTGTTGTTTTTCCAGTCCAAGTAAAAGTATCCCCATTTATATTTCCACTTCCACTAGTAGGAAATCCTGTAGTATCATTTACACTAATACTAGTATCTGCAACAGTAACAGCTGAACTTAATTGAGTTTTAATAATTATTGTACTAGTAGAAAAATTAGGAATTAAAGTATCTGTTGAATTCCCAGTTTCTGCTAAATATGTTGAAGTTAAATGAGTATCTATAACAGCTTGTGCTGTAGATTCATTAAATAAAAATTTTCCATAACCATCTTCTTGAATTAATATAGATTCTAATATATCTTCTATATATACTCCTTGAGTATAAAAATAATACGATCTGGCTATTATATCATAATTATCCAAAGCATTTAAAGGAAAACCCAATCTTAATTGACCAGTAGAGTAAGTAATTTCAAAACCATCATATTGTGGATCTTCATTATCATTATCTTTATTTTTTATTAATATAACTGGTTCTGGAACAGTAGCTATTTGATCATTAGCAAAATCAAATACTTGAGATAAAGATTGATTTGGAGCAGACAAATAATTAGGAGTTAAAGTTTCTTCAATAATTTCTACTTTGGTTCCTTCTCTTTCATAATCTATATCTAAATATTGTAAAGTTGAAATATAATCCAAACAAATTAAATTTATAGTTTGACTAGTATCAGATTTAATAATAGACCTTTGTTTAACTAGTCCATAAAATTTCTTATATGTAAAAGTATCTCCTGTAAATTTTTCTTTTAATTCTATAGTATCTCCTATACTAATTTCACTACTTCCTCCATCTCCATATTTTCCCCCATTATTTTCTAAAGTAAATTGAGCAGAAGCAGCACCAAAATTTCTATCATAAGTCATCTGCCAATTTATTACAGAAGAAGTATAATCTACGCTATTAACCAAAAATGTAAATTCCGTCTTTACATTCTGATCTGTAAGCATATTCTGCGCTTTAATTGTTAACGTTCTAGCCATTTTTACTCACTATTATAAGTTCTTGTAAATGTAGTCATTACATCATATGTATCGGCTTGCCCTGAAAACCATACTCTTTTTATTACAGTAAACTTACCAGTAAATACTTCTGAAGTATGGGTAGTGATTTTAACATCATCACTATTATCAATATAAGTTTGTATTTTAGTTCTAAAGGCGGATGTAGTATCTGCAAAAAACATAGTAAAAGGTTCAGATCTAGATTTAGTAGAAGGAGTAACGAAAGCTGTACTTCCATCTGCCATATTAATTCTTTGTGTAGTAGATATTTTCTGTGTTTCCATGTCTTCATTTGGTCTCTGGATTGTACCATCTGAAACATAGTTATTAGCACTATTTTTTATAGACATTGTCCAATTGCTCATTGATTTAATCCTCTTGTACTATTTAATGCAAAGATGTCATCTATTCCACGTTTTTCTGCAAAATAAGCAGATGCTGGTAAAATATAAGTTAAATCTGACCTCATTGCTACTAAATTTCTATTTATAATTTCTAGATTCTTATTAGTTACATCAATTTTAGAAGCTACTTTGTTTTCTGCAGTTTTTTCTACCATTGAAGTTTGTAATCCACCTTTTTTACCAAATATTCCAGCAGCCATTCCTATAGCCATTAATGCTAAACCTATCCAACCTACTGGTCCCATAGCAGCAGCTCCTGATGCAGCTTGAGCTGCTAAACTTCCTGCAAACATAGCACCTCCTGCTCCCATTCCTATACCAGAAACAGCAGCCATTCCTGGTTCCATTCCTGCAGCTTTCATTGCTTGAAATTGAGAATAGCCTGTTAATATCCCACCTACAGCTAACCCCCCTACTTGTCCTCTAGTCAATCCTCTTTGTCTAGTTTCACTAAGCATAATAGGAACTTGTTTACCATTTACCGTTCTAGTACCTACTTGTCTATCTCCACCAAATGATTGATTCATCCAACCACCTGGACCAAATCCTGGTAAAGTAAACCCACCACCTCTACTTCCTGTCCATCCAACAGTTCCTGCACCTGGACCACCACTAAGAATAGCTTTAGCTTTAACTGCACCATCAACTATTCCATCCGATAATAAAAATTTTCCTTTTTCAAAAGCACCTAATAAACCACCTTTACCAGAAAAGAATCTTTTCATACCAGCCATTTGAGCACCAAATATTTTACCTAACCCAGTATCGTCAAAAATTAAATCAGTTAATCCTTCTGCAGTAGCTCCCATCATTTCTTCTCTAAAAGTATCGCCTATACCTGCAAATAAATCCCCTAAACCAGTTTCTCCCGTTAATAAACTTTTTAATCCCTCTGATACAGAACCTTTAATAGTTTCAGCATATTCTGCCATTTCTTTCTTTAATTCTACTATTGCATCTTTTTGAAGTAATAAGATTTTCTTTTGCTTTTCAGAAACAGTTAATACATTTCCACTTGCTTGCCATAAAGATATTTGATAAGCAATTAACTCTTGAGTAGTCATTACATCTTCAGCTTTAGCTATAGCTATTTTAGAATTTATATCTAATCTTTTTAATTCATTACTATTTAATTCTCTTGTTTCTGCTCCTATAGCTTTTTGATAAGTTTCCACCATCTTAAAATATTTAAGCATTTCTTTATAAGCTACATTACTTCTTCTTAAAGCATCCTCATCTTGATTAATAAGATCATTTATATTAATATAAGATTTTAAAGCTGTCTTTAAAATTTCTTTTTGAGCTTCTATAAGTCTAGTTTTTTCTTCTTCCGACTTATTAGATTCTTGTATATCTTTTATACTTTCTTTTCGTTTTCTTACATTTTCTGTATTAATTTTATTTTGTATTTCAACTTCATCACTGATTTTACGATATGCTATAACACTTTTATCAAGTCCAGCTAATCTCAAATCTTCATATTTAGAACTTTCTTTAACTAAATCAAGAGCTTTTTGTTGTTGCATAGTAAAACCTGACGCTGTTTCTTCAAGTTTTTCTTGCTCTTTAACTTGTTTCTTTTTCCATTCTATAAAGTCTTCAGCTACTTTTTTACCTTTATCTACCCATTCAGGACTAACTCGTTTTCTTTTAATATCTTTTTCAACACCATACATTGCCCCTATAGCAGTAGCTGCACCAAATTGTTTTCTACTAGCTAAAAATGCTCCTAAAGCAATAGCTTCTTCTTCTGTTAATCGTCTATAAGATGCTGCAATTTTATCAATGCTAGAAGATATTTCAACAGCTATTTTGTTTAATTCTGCTTTTCTAATACTAAAACCTGCTATAAATTCTTTCTGCCAACTTGAACCTGTACCAACACCAACGTCTCTAGTAATCATTCCTTGCCATAGACGTTTTAAAATAGCAGGCCAACTTTTTTCAGCCAATTCTTTTAATGCAGCTGCAGTACCTTTTATTTCTTCAGGAGTTCTATTAATCTCTTCATTAAACTTTTCCCACTGTTGCATTAAATTAAATACAGCTCTACCACCTCTAGTTCCAAAAATATCAATAAAAGTTTCTAACATATTTAAACTTTGACCCTGCTCTTCATATATATCATGTAACTGCAACATTAAATTTCTATATTGTAATGGTTTATAAGGATCAAATACAACACCCAATTCTTTTAATTTACCAGTACTTTTAGAAACCTGAATTAAAGATCGAGCTAAAAGACGACCACCTTTACCTCCTCTTAACATAGCATCACTCATAACAGAAGCAGATGCTATTAAATCTTTTAATTCTATATTTAAAGCTCCACCTACAGAACCTAAATATGTCATAGCCTGCTGCATTTCTTTCAACTCAACCTGATTATTTTTCCAAGCTACAGCTAATAAATCAGTAATATATTGAATTTGTGTTTCTGTATTCCCTACACTTCGGAGTTGTTTTTCAAATACGTTTAAAATACCTGCAACTATTTGACCAGCTTGAGCTACATTACCGTAAGTTCCTATTGAAAGATTTAAAACATGTTCAAATCCTTGCATAATTTCTTCTGTAGAACGACCAGCAGTACCTATCTGATACATAGCTTCAGTTATATCCTTCATTCCTGCAGCAGATGTAGCAAAGTATTGTTTAGCTCGTTGTTCTAAAACAGCATATGTCTTTTTTTGAGCATCACCTGTTTCTTGAGTAACAGCCATAACTCTTCGCATATGTTTATCTAATTCGGTATGAACCATTACTATACTTTTTACAACATTTATAATACCAATATAAACAGAACGTAACGCCATCCAAATAGGAATAACAGCCATAGCTCTAATTGCCAATTTAGCATAACCCATACCCATTTCTTTTACTGTTTTTACATGTTCTTTACTTCTTTTATTATCATCGGCACTAGGTCCAAGTTGACCACGAGGAGTAACACCTCTAGCCCCACCTCCACCAACACCTCCTACTACTCCTCCTCCAGCTCTAGTCTGTTGTCTTACAAAACTAGTATATTGAGCTTGAGACATAGTCCCTACTCCAGGCAATCCTACAGCACCTGTTCTACCTGCACCTCTAGTAATTTTTCTTAAATTAGTAAGATAAGTCTGGGTAGTTAAATTACTATCTCTTATAAATCTTTGTGCTCCTCGTAATTCAATTCCTAGACTTAACGCAGAGCCAGCAGCTCCACTAATTATTCCTGGCATAATTTATTCACCTCTTTTAAATACCCAATTAAATCCACCAACAGGAACTTCATTTTTTTTCATATTTTTAGGAATATTTTTATTACCATCTTCTTTTTTATTTTGCTTATAAAACATATATGAATCTTCGAATATTTCATTATCTAACACTTCTTCCTCTACTTCATGTAAAGCTATATCTAAATTAATAGATTGATAAAAATTCAAAAATCTTATAAATATTATTTGATAATAAGTTAAATCAAACTCATTTTTAAACAACCTAATTCCATGTAATTCTTTACAAGCAGAAAAAAGAGTTTGATAATAAGATTTTTTAGCCAATTTTCTTAAATTGGGGACAATCTCATTATATGTAATCATAATTTATTCTATACCACTGATTAAAAAAGCAGCCCTATAAGAACATTCTATAATCAAATCTTCTTGTTCATTTTCATATTCTTCATATTTACTCCAGACTCTAACCCATTTATCGCTTTCTTTTTTTCCTTCTCCTAAATCTTTACCTTTTATCAATTTTTCAGCCATAAGATAAGTTAGGTAAGCATAAAAATATAATAGAACTTGATTTTCAATAGAAAATTCTAATAATCCAGTTTTCTTTAAAGATATATCTTGAATTTCTAATAATATTTTTTCTATCTCTTTTCTATAAAGATCCAATTCAGGAACAGAAGCTTTTTTAGACAATCCTTCTCCTAATTTCATCATTAATTTTTCTTTATCGTTACATAGTTTATCTAATCTTCTATTCATTTGAGGAATATCAATATTTCTCTCTTTATACGCTTTTATTAAATCTTCTTCTACACTATATGTAAAAGATCCATCCTCATTTTTTTCTTTTAATAATCGAGAGTATTTAATAATTCTTTCTTTATATGCTTCTTGTTTCATTTTATAAGTAGGTTTTTTCATTCTATAATCAATATCTTTATAGTCAAATTTAAACTCATCAGTTTTTAAAAAATCTTCTATAGCATCACTTTGTATTATTTCGTTAAGTTTTTTCTTTATGTCACTAGTTCTTTGGAGATTTTTTAATTCTTCACTCATCTCTTACCTTCCTTTCGGATAAAGTGAAACTGAGTAGTTTCTATCCCTCTGCCATACGCATTAAAAATATCTTTTAATTCCCTACTAGACTCATAAATTAATTCTTTTATAGTTTTACGCAGAATATCCCTATCAGAGATAATGTCAAATCTCTTTAAAATTTTACCAACTAGTTTAGATGCCTCAAAAGAGAGTAATTCGTCTAGGTAGGTTATTAACAAATCTTTTTCGGTTGGATTTCCCATACATTCCCCTTTCATACCTTTAATAAGGGGAAGCTCAGTATCTCTGAACCTCCCCATTTAATTCTTATTTACACATCAGTTGTAGAAATAACCATTGATTGACCTTCAAGAGTAGCTCCTCTAGTAATATAATCATCTAAAGGCGCACCAGCTTCTAATCCAATAGGAGATAGCAAACTAAATGCATATCTCATCAAAAATGTTCCTTTGGCATTATCAGAATAAAGCTTAATTTTTAAATCTAAATCATCATTAAATTCTCTAGGATCAATTTTCCCATAGCTTAATCCTTGTTTCCCTCTTAATACTTCTTCAACCGTATGATCTTCCAAAATTCTTCCTAATGTAATCGTGATAGTAGTATCTCTAACACCACGCTGTATAACTTCAGTACTACCTATTTCTTTATAGTCAGTTCTATCTAAAGCCAGATCGATACCCACACTCTGTAACTTATATACTCTATTACCAGAAGTTAGCCATATATCACAAGCATCTGCAGAGACAGATGATGCATTAGTATCATTATTAGTAAAAGTCTCAACACCAGTAGTATAACTACCAGCTGACCAATAAACTCTTATATAATCTACACTAGTTTCAGTAACTACACCTATTAAAGTAACAACTTTAGTACCACTATTATACGTCCAATTTGTATCTCTTGTAAGTTCTGTAGTTGTGTCAGCAGAACCATCATAAAATACAACTTTAAATACATACTGTCCGCTATTATCTGGATCCATCACTGGGTCAGGATAAGTAGTTCCTCCATCAGAAATAGTATAAGTTAATCCACCATCACATAACATCCTTCTCATAATCAAATATTTATTATCATTTAAAAGTGTTATTTCATCTTCTCCAACAAAATCAAAACTTCTCTCAAGAAAAGCTTCTGGATCACCTATATTTAAACTAAAACTTTCTAATCTTAAATTCGGATACCAAACTGTACCCAAAAATGTACCAGCATCATCAGTTTTAAATGCAGCTATATCAACCATAGAATTCTTAAAATCTCCTACATCTATATCATTATCTGAACTAGCTACATTAGCTAGCTGCTGCCAAAATTCCATAGCACCGTATTCAAGCTGAGTTAAACTTAATCTTAAAGTAGGAATTCTCTTCTTCCAATCTACAATATTTTTTCTTCCTATCTCTTTAATCTTTTCTCTATTTAAAGTAAGAGTTCCTCTTAATTCTTGTAATCGGTCTATCTCTGTACTATCACCAGTCCCTTTAAAAGGGTACACTCTAGGTTTGTAATTACTCGCATGGATCATGAATTATGTCCTCCTTTGACATTTGCTTTTAGGTTTCTCTTCTCTCCGTTAGAAAAGAACAAGCAAGTTTAATTATCGAACTGCCCTTCTCATTGCTCTATAAATTGTAAATTCATCTGCATATTCTTTTGCAAATTCTCTACTAGCTGCTCTTTGACCTGCTTTTGATGCTCTTTTTAAAGCTATATTACCTTCTGTAATAAAAGTTTGATGAGCAACAGTTAAATATCTAATTCCTGTTATTGGTTTAGAAGGAACCATTCCTTTAATTTTACTTTTACCATAAGAACCTGATCCTTCTTGTGCATATCCAGTTTTAGTTCTACCAGTATATTTAAAAGTATCACTACTAACAGCGCCTGGTTGAAGACCTTTACCAAAATAACCAGGAACAAAGCCAGATTTAATTCGACCTCCATAATTTAACATTTTCCAATAAGGAGCATGTTTATCTAAAAAACTTTCTTTACCTATAAAAAACTGTACTCTATTTGTTCCTGTTCTAACAACAGAACTAGAAGCTCTTAAAACAGCTATTAAATTACTACTAGTTTTAAGTCTCCAAGGTTCTAAATTAAGTTGATGTTTTTCTCTAATTCTAGTTCTATTTTCATTAATATATCTTTCAACTCTATCCAATACTTTATTTTTTAATCCTAACACTAAATGTTTCATTTCATCAGGTAAAGACTTACCCAATTTAACTAACATAGCTTTCTTACCTCTAATCTGTTGTTTAGGATTCTTTATAATATATAACCTGACATGAGGTACAGTAGGTATTGGTATAATAGGCATTATGTAAGTCCCACTCTGACAGTAACTTCTATTACATGTCTAAATTTATCATATTTATCAACATCTACTCCAAAATTTAATTTTCTATCATCTACAAATTTAATAACTTGTGCTCTACCAGCAACAGTTGCTGTTAAAACTCCAGCTGTTTGAGTATAAGTATTATAAACCCATCCTAACTTTATAATATCTAGCATATATTGAGCTAAATCTAATCGTTGTCCATCTGAAGTAGCAAAAATATCAAATATCATATTATAATCATTTATTAAAGAAGAATTATTTCCTATTTCTCTTCTTCGTGGAGTATTATTTTCTAATCCTATAGCAATTACTGGTAAACTTGCTTTATAGGCTTTTTGGAAGCTCTTTACTAAAGTAACTCCAGACCAAGCAGAAGCTACTTGAGTAGTAAAATGAGCTAAAGTTGATAATTCTAGGCATCTTCTTTCTCTAAAATATGACATTACGCTTCCTTACGGACAATTACACGAATCATAGCAAATGGTCTTTGTTCTATTAATACTCTATTACCTTGAGCTTCTTTCATAACTTGATAAGTATCACCATTTATTTTTATTTTATTACATATTCTAAACCAATCTCCATACTTTTCTCTACAAAGTATTTCTTTCGCTCCCATTTCAGATAATCCATATTGTTTCCAAACTAAAGCTTCAGCTTTAATCTCACGAACATAAGCTTTAATAAAATGAGGATTTAAATTAGTATAAGTATAGTTCTTTTCATAAGGATCATAATCTGCTCCTATACTTTTGGTGCTCATATATATTTCTACTTTCGTATGATAATATGAGCTTTCTATAAGGTCTAATATAAATTGATTCTTTTTATGAATATTTATCATTTATAAACTCACTACTATTGTCCCTAAGAAAGTTTCAGTCATTTTGTCCTCGTAGCTTCTTCATAAAGTGCATTAAATATAGCTTCATTACAAAGTACCCCTCGGAAGGGTGCTATATCTCCTTTTTCTAATATCGTAGACCAAATAGGTATATTATTGGGAGTCTTTTCTGTTTTTAATCCTATTGAACAACTTCCCAAGCTTCCTATTAATAGTGTTAGAATCCCCACTTTTAACAGCTTTACGCATGCCTTGTACATCTTTCCTCCTAATATAACCTTTTATTTTTTTAGCTATGTTTCCTATAAAATCAATTCCTTTACGAACTACATATAATCCATCTCCTAATATACTCATGATTTTATCTCCGTTTGTCTATTTTTTACTAAAAAATAAAAATTATATATTAAACTGGTAATTAGCAATACATCTTTTGGCACTATTTTTCCAGTAATTGATAAATAACAAAAAGTACAAGAAATCATAATAGTAGCTAATGCTCTTATACTATTAAACTTCTTTAATATTTCTTTTATAGTAAAGAAAATAAATGAATAAAATATTATATCTTTTATTAATGGAATCCACATAATCATTTCATATTTTCTTTTATATATTGTAAAGTAGCTGACATTTCACCTTGCTTTGTATTGATCTCTTTTACTTCCCTAAAAAAATCATCTTTTAAGGAATCAAGTTTTCCTTCTGTTCTTTCATCTCTACTTACATATTCAGTTCTCATATTAATATGAGTTTGAACACTATCATTTTTATTATCTATAACTCCTTTAGCTAATATTCCTGTACCAAATAAAGTTATAGTTGTAATTATACCTACTAAAGCTATAATGATTTTAAGTTTACCATTGTCCTGTGCCATGCTTACTCCTTTATTTAAGTATCTTCAGGGTCTATTATATCAAAAAATGCTTGTTTTACTGATGTATAACCAGCTGAAGTAACACTTACTGTAATCTTATATTTACCATCAGTATCAGTAGTAGCACTTTGCCAAGTATAACTATAAACAAAATCTGCTTCTTTAGTCATGGCTCCATTAGTAACTTTATCTGTACCTGATGGGTTTTCTATAGTAATCAAAGCAGCACTTGCGGTAGCTATACTTATAAGTACAGTAATTTTTATTGCAGACCCTAATAAATAATGATTTATAGGCATACTAATTTTTCCTTATTTTAATATCTTTTATTATCAATTTTTCATGTATTGTAAACTTAATATCAATATTATTTTTAATTCTAAAATCTATATCTATTGGTTTTTTTATAAAAGAATCTTCTAATAACGTAAAAGGTTGAATTTTTAAATCTTGAGATAAATATTCAGCTATTTTAATTTTATCTATTCTTATAACTATAGTACAAACATGAACAAAAGACAATACAAAACATCCAGCATTAGTTATAATAAAACAATCATTATTATTAGTTATATTTTTACCTGTTGTACTCATTATTCTTTAGATTTATCTTCCTTCTTCTCAATAACTGGTTTTGAGAGAGCATTCAATAACCCATCAATTAAAGTTCGTTCTTGATAACTTGTTCTAACTCCCATCACTATATCCTTTAAGGTTGTTACTTGTTGTTCAGAAAGTTCATACTTCATATATCCTCCTATCTGCTTTCCATTTCTCTTATTGCTTGTTTAACCAAAGCTTGGGTTAGTCCAAGTTTGGAAATGAATAGGGTGAAATCATTACTACTTTCATCCTCTGGTGTATCTGGATTATCCTCTTTATCCATGTAAATAAAGTTCTTCCCTGCTTTCTGACTTACTATGTTACCATCCGCATCAAGACTTTTCTCAATAGTTCTTATTTCTACTGTCTTGGTAGTGGGTAGGATAACTATGTTATCCAGTTCCAGAACCTTCCTGGTTGCTACTTGAGTCAGGTCGTTTGTTTCAATATAATCTTCTGGCATAATTTCCTCCTTTTTATTGTGGTGTTATCCTTAATAAAGCATCCCCTAACTCAAATGTCTTATTCGCCGTTGTTACGATTTCCCAGATAACCCCCTCATTCCCAGAACCATTTATATTCACGGAAAGATTGTCCCGTTTCCAAGCACCATTCTCTCCATCAATTACATTATCCTCAGTTGTTGAATGGTCTGTTGCCATAGCCGCTATTGCTGTTGGAGGGGTCGCACCGCTTCCAGTATAAGTCCAATCTGTATTTCCTGCTGTCCCCTTGTGATGCCTTAAAATAAGATTGGGTGCAGTATCAGTCGCACCGCCTAACCAAGTGACTTCTAACCCCACTACAGCAAAATCGGTATTGTTATTATCCCAGTATTTAGCAAATCCAAAATCGCATATTTTCGCTGTTCCGCTTACTACTGAAATAGTCACCTGTCCTAGCCATTTTATATTCGTTTCATAATAAGCCCCTGCCGAAGTGGAAATCGGTATGACTAAATCTTTCGTATCAGGCGAGGCATCTCTCACGCCTCCATCAGTTATTGATGTCCCTGTAACCCGTATGGTAAGTTCATCAACCGTATCCGCTCCAGTGACTATAAAGAAATGGGCTGCGTATGAGGAATTAACTGTCCCAAATGTAGGATTTCCACTAAAATCATTCGCAGTCCCAGAATGTTTATAAAATCCCCCAGCGTAAGTCGTCCCTGAAGCACCAGAACGGGAACGGAAAGCCCAAGATTCTTCACTCGCCCCAGAAAGCCAGCTTAATGTCCCAGAACCGTTAGTCGTTAATACATCACCATCCTTTCCGTCAGCAGGAGGCAATACCCATATCTGGTCTGCTGATAGGGCAGGGGCTTCAAAACCTACATAATTAACCCCCTCATAGAACCTTAATTCGTTATTTGAACCACCTATTAAGACATTTCCATCTACTTGCAAGAGAGAACCTGGCTCTGTCGTCCCTATGCCGACATTGCCATTACCTAAAACACTAAATCTTGTTCCACCCACTAAAGTGTATGCTTTACCTGAAACCGCCGCACCCCAAGCATCAGTTGTTAAGGCAGTATTAGTAGTAATTGTAGCAATAGTTTTTGTTTGTCCTTCAGAGGTTATAGTATCTCCTACCTTAAAGGTATTTAAGAATTGTGTACCCACTCCTGTAACAGCAGTTCCTCCTGCACCAACTGAAATTGTCCCTACTCCTGCTGTGCCTTGAGTAACTTGAAGATTTGCGATTGGTACAGTAGTGCCTATGCCGACATTCCCAGAGTGTAAATTCATTACCGTTACACCAGAAGAATCACCTAAATGTAAGTCTCCAACCTCAGCCTGAACAGATATGTCTGCATTTCCACTTGATGCATCTCCTATATATCCTGTTCTACTCCAAACAGCAGCATCTGTCCCACCAAACTCAATATAGGAAAGAGTAGCACTTGCAGTTGCTCCTGAGTCTCTAAGTCTTAATATGGAGGTTGTACCGTATATTTCTACATTCTGTCCTGGCTCTATCGTCCCGACGCCTACGTTGCCACCGTTGGACTGCAATAAAACTGGAGCGTAACCGGATGGGTCATTACCTGCATCTCTCCCTTGCCCACCTTGGAGAGATATTTTTCCTCCACCACCATCTATTCCACCATAATGCGTTGTTTTTGAACCACCAATTAAAGACAATGTACCAACACTTATGCCATAAGCTCCATCTATATCAGCTGTTCTTAATATG